>Ga0265292_1000174_pt1 | contig 120730 bp, 108 predicted proteins | sample Munlanlewell296A_FD_189080 | JGI IMG/M metagenome (GOLD analysis project Ga0265292, IMG submission 189080) | Leachate microbial communities from a municipal landfill in Southern Ontario, Canada - Leachate well 296A | ecosystem: Engineered > Solid waste > Landfill > Unclassified | place... | reverse complement strand
TGCACGTCGAGCCCGATGTGGGTAAGCTGGTCCATGGCCGGTCCCTCCGTCTGTCGGCGCCGCGGGCCGAATTCCCGCGGACGATCCACGTATACACGGATCGGACCGGCCATCTCATAGTGACTAGGCCCAGAGCGCACCACGGGGTCGTTGTTGCGGGGATGTCAGGACCGCGCGCTAGTCTGTCGGCAGCGCAGCCAACCGGGGGAGTACCGTGAGAGGGCAGCAGCACATGGCCATCGCCGGAGTCTCGGCATGGGCAGCATGTTGGGGACTACAGCAGGCCGGTATGGACATCCCACCGGTGTCCATGGTCACCGCGGCGGCGGTAGCTGCCGCCGGCGGCTTGGCACCCGACCTCGACCACCCGTGGTCGCTCGCGAGCTTCTCGATCCCCGCGACACTGTGCGGATACGGCGGCGGGTTTCTGGCCGTCGCCGCGTGGCAGAGGAAGCAGACTGGGCCGCAGGTGTTAGATCTTTCGGCACTTGGACCCGGCTACTTCTCGGCCGCATGGATTGCCGTTTGGGTCGGCGCGCTCCTCCTAATCCTTTCGCTGGTTGCCGCCGCGGTCTTCGGGCATAGAGGGCCAGTTCACTCGATTGCCTTCGGTGCTATCGCCAGCATCGTTGTCGCGATCGGCCTCGCCGTCTTCCACGCGCCCCTGTGGTGGACGATCGCTTTCGCATGGGGCTGGACTTCTCACTTGCTTGCGGACGCGACAACAAGGATGGGATTGCCGTCTCTGTTATGGCCGCTCAACTTGAGGGTGCCCGTCGCTACGCCTGCGATGACGACGGCTTCGGCATCGACACTCGCCTCGCAACCCTCCGTGCAGATTCCCGATCCGGTGACCACGACGTCACCGCCGCTCTGCCCCGCCTGCGGTGTCGCAATGGTGCTTCGCACAGCACGGCACGGCGAGAGGCAGGGAGAGCGGTTCTACGGGTGCACCAACTTCCCTCGGTGTCGTCAGACTCGCCACGTGTGAGCGGGTTGCTCGGGCCTATCAAGCGCGTCAACCGCGACAAACCGAGGCCCTGAGAGCTACGCTCTCACCAAGGCAGAGTGCAGGCCTTGGTTTGCGGGTTACGCGCATCAACGTTGGACCGAGAGACCGGGGGGGCTCATGAGCACGTCTCGGCACTTCCAGTTGGAACTCGAGGGAAGCGCTCAACCGTACCTCGAGGCCGTGCAGCGTGCGTATGTGATCTGGGTCGACGGCGAAGACGACTTCTACAATCTAGACGACCGAGAACTCCGCCTACGGGAGTTTCGCACCGCGTTCCAGCGACTTGTTGAGCACATGGAGCTGTCTGGCCTGCCGGTCTCGAGGTTGGCGGTCGATCTGCGAGGCGACTTTGCGAATGCGGCAGGCTTCCAGTGGTTCAGTTCGGCCGTCTCCGGGACCCCTGCACCCGCCTCGCCCTCTGGCATTCAACCGGAAGTCGAGCGTCCCGCCACAGGCGACGATACCGGCGTCCTGAAGCGTCGGTGCCCGGAGTGCTCTTCGGTAGTTGGGGTTGACGCCAAGTTCTGCGACAAGTGTGGACACGAGGTGCCTCCAATGGCAGCAGCTGATTTGGTGCCGCTCATCGAGCAGTTGCGTCACGAAGTTCGCGCGCTAGGCAACGCCCGCACGCCGAAGCAGGCAGCGAGCTTGCCCCGCACGGACCTGCTCTCCAACGACTTCATGACCAGAGCATTCGCCGTCTTCGGTCACGCACTAGTGGCCAACCTTCTGATCAGCCTGCCGCTCTACATCTTAGTCCTCCTCATCACACTCGCCGCCAAGTAGTCTCCGGTCTAGCAGGCGCCTCAACCTGATTCTGGTCTGGAGCACGTACGGGAGCGTCGTCAACTGAAGGGAGCATCGGATGGCCGTCTACCAGGACAAGGCCAAGGAGCGCATCTCAAGGGGACTGAGGAAGTTCCGCGGGATAGTGGACCGGGCTCGCGCGGCGAACGCAAACGAATCCGACACACGCATGATCGTGTCGTCCGTGATTGCGGACCTCCTAGGCTGGGATCCGTTCACCAACCTCACCGGCGAGTACCGGATCAAAGGCACGTACGCGGACTTCTGTCTCAAGAACGACGGGGAGTACCTCGCCGTCATCGAGGTGAAGGCCATCGGCACCAAGCTCAGCACCAAGCACGTGTACCAGGCGGTCACCTACGCTGCCAACGAAGGCATCGACTGGGTCATTCTCACCAACGGCGACGACTGGAATCTGTACCGTGTCGTCTTCGGAAAGCCGATTACGCAAGACATCGTGTTTGAGGTCTCCCTCTCTGACGATGAGATGAAGCCGAAGGCCAAGTCGGATTTGCTCTATCTGCTCAGCGCTGAGGCCCAGCGCAAGAACGAGCTGCAGGGGTACTACGACAAGAAGGCCGCTCTGTGCGGTTTCAGCGTCGCCAAGGTCCTCCTCGGGGTTCCCATGCTCACAAAGCTCCGTTCGGAGATGCGCTCCTCAACCGGCTATCGGCTTGGACTCGACGAACTCGCCACCATCCTTGTCGAGGACGTGTTCCGTCCGGAAGTCCAGGGTGGAGAGACTGCACGGCTCATCAAGAAGGCGGCGGCGGCGAAGAACGGGTAGTGCTGAGGCCCAACCCGGGAATCAACCCGATTCGCTCCTCTCGTCGTGCGGTTCCCGCCGCCGCCACTTGCCCGAAATCTGGCACAAGTACTTGAGATAACAGCACGTCACACGGCGTGATTTCACGTCACGGAACGCAACAGGGTTCTCGGTTGTCACCAGTCCTGACCTGCGGAGAAAGCAACTTGACGCAACCAGACTGCACTCGGCGTAAGCACGCGAGAGGCATTCCTAAACCTGGTGTCGCGCGTTCGATTCGCGCCGGGGGCACCATAAGGAACAGCAGGTCGCCTTGGGTATCGTGCCCTGGGCGACCTTCGTCTTCGTGAGCGATGGACATTCCCACTCGTGAGACGCCGCCCGTCCGTTCCGCATACCCGTACTTCGCGTCGCGATACCTGAAACAGGGAATAAGGAAACAGCCTGTCGCGTCGGCTAGCATCCGGACCGGCACACAGTACTGTCGTAGAAGGCAGGAACCGTGCCGATGCTCCTCCCGCGAAAGGCGCGGCCGATCGTCCGGCGAGCGGGGTGAGCGCGATGCCCGATACGCTCGGCGTCTCACGAAATGAGCTCGAGGGGCTGCGTAAGCGCGCAGAGAGGCTGGCCTCTGAGAAGACGCCTCCCCGGCGGGCGTACGACCTCATCGCCGAATCGGGTAGGACGCCGGGCTCTGAGAACGCGCTCGAGAGCATGGCGCGGCTGATCTGCGACATGATCGGTGGGTCGAACGTCGTCATCTCCTACCGGATGGATCGCGAGTTCAGGTCCGTGGACGCCCACGGCAAGACTCGGACGACGGACACCATCGATGACGATCTGGGGAGAGAGGCCTTCGAAACGGGACGGCCCGTAGAGACGGCGCATGATTCCCGAGACGTGAAGATGCTGACGCCTGGGTCCACACAGGCGTATGCGATGGCGGTCCCGCTGATCGTGGGCGAGGACGTCCTCGGCGTTCTCAAGGCGGAGGACGTGCTGATGCCCGCGCGCGAAGTCCAGGAGCAGCTGCGCGCGTTCTTCGGCTATGCCGCGCTGGTGCTCAAGAACGAGCTCCACAACTACACCCGGCTGAGCCAGGCATACGACGAGTTGAACGCAACGAACTCGCGCCTTACCGAGGAGATCGGCCAGCGCAAGAAGGCGGAGAAGGAACTGCGGAAGTCCAAGAGGCGACTCGAAGCGAAGGTCCTGGAACGTACGCGCGTGATAGAGACCCTGAGCAAGTCGAACCAGACGCTGATGCACGCCACCGACGAAAAGCAGTTGCTGCACGACATATGCGCAGTCGCGGTGGAGACCGGAGGCTATCGGATGGCCTGGGTGGGCTTCGTCGAGCATGACGAGGAGAAATCCATCCGGCCGGTCGCCTGGGCGGGGGCCGGTGCGGACTACCTCGAGCACATCAGTGTGAGCTGGGGGACGGGACCGACCGGCCAAGGGCCGTCGGGCAGGAGCATCCGCGAACGAAAGCCGATCGTTGCGCGGGACATAGAGCACGACCCGAGATTCGCCCCCTGGAGAACCGAAGCGATGCGCCAGGGCTACCGGTCGAGCATCAGCCTGCCCCTGTTCGACTCCGATGGCACGGCCTTCGGCGCGATCGCGATCTACGCCGAACGGCCGGACGCATTCGATGCCAAGGAGAAGTCGCTGTTGTCCGAGCTCGCGGGCAACCTCGCCTATGGGGTCGAGGCCCTGAGGGTGAGGCGTAGGCGAGCGGATGCGGAGGAACGCGCCCGCGAGGCTGCCCGCTACGCCCGCAGCCTCATCGAGACGACCATCAACCCGCTCGTCACGATCAGCCCCGAGGGCAAGATCACCGACGTCAACAAGGCCACCGAGGAAGCCACCGGCATCCCGCGCGATCGCCTCATCGGAACCGACTTCGCGGACTACTTCACCGACCCCGACAGAGCGCGAGCGGGCTACGAGCGCGTCCTCAAGGAGGGCCTCGTACGAGACTATCCTCTCGCCCTCAGAAACGTCTCCGGGTCGGTGATGGACGTCGAGTACAACGCCTCCGTCTATCGAAACGAGGCGGGAGAGCTCCAGGGCGTGTTCGCGGCCGCGTGCGATGTCACCGAGCGCAAGCGGGCGGAGATGGAGAGCGCTCTCGCAGACCGTGCCCTGAAGGAGACCACTGCCCGTCTCAATGAGGCCCAGCGCATCGCCCATGTCGGCAGCTGGGAACTGGATATCGTCAACAACGTTCTCGTCTGGTCTGACGAGATCTACCGGATGTTCGAGGTCGATCCCACGAAGTTCGATGCCTCTTACGAGGCCTTTCTCGGTGCCATTCACCCCGAGGACCGGGACGCGGTCGATTCTGCTTACGCCGACTCTGTCAAGACCGGGACCCCTTATGCCCTCGATCATCGCCTGCTCTTCCCTAGCGGTCGGGTCAGGTACGTGCATGAGGAGTGTGAGACCACATACGACAAGGAGGGCAACCCGATTCGATCCGTGGGAACCGTTCACGACATCACCGAACGCAAGCGCGTGGAGACGGAACTCGAGGCCCACAAGCGGCATCTCGAGGATCTCGTTGCGGAACGCACGGCCGACCTCACCGCCGCCAACGAGCAGCTCGCCGCGCTCAACACCGCGCTGCGGGAGGCGACCGAGGCCAAGAGCACGTTCCTGTCGAGCATGAGCCACGAGCTGAGGACACCGCTGAACTCGATCATCGGTTTCTCCGGTGTACTGGGTCAGGGTCTGGCCGGCCCTCTCACCGACGAGCAGCGCACCCAGCTCGGCATGATCAGCGCCTCGGGCAAACACCTGCTGGAGCTCATCAACGACGTGCTGGACCTGGCCAAGGTGGAGGCCGGTAAGGCGAACATCCACGTAGAGCCCATCGATGCCGCGGCACTCGTTCACGCGGTGGCCGACTCCGTCCGGCCTCTGGCGACGAGCAAGGGGCTGGAACTGGCCGTCGACACCCAGGGTACGATAGGGGTCTTGCGCTCCGACGCAAGCAAGGTGCGCCAGATCCTGTTCAACCTTGTGGGAAACGCGATCAAGTTCACCGACACCGGTCGCATCGAGATGAACGTGCGAACGGGGCCGAACGGGGAGTTCTCGTTCGTGGTCTCGGACACCGGATGCGGGATAGAGTGCGAAGACCTCCGGCGGATCTTCGAGGCATTCATCCAGATCGAGAAACCCGAGAAGACCAGACCCGGCGGCACTGGCCTGGGACTCAAGCTCTCGCAGGACTACGCGACCCTGCTGGGTGGCGGGCTGCGGGTAGAGAGCGAGCCGGGAGTCGGTTCGGTGTTCACGCTGACGCTGCCGACCGTGACGCCGTCGCCCGAAGGTATCGACCCCGTCGCCGCTCCCGGGTAGTCTCTGCGCGATACACTGGGCGGCCACCGAGGGAGACTCCGCCCCGTACTGGTCGCTGCTACGTATGTGCTACGGAACCTGGTGTCGCGCGTTCGATTCGCGCCGGGGGCACCATAGAAACAGCAGGTCGCCTTGGGTATCGTGCCCTGGGCGACCTTCGCTATCAGTTTCAGTCGGTTCACTCAGCCGGATAGCAGCTGCCATCCAAAGATCGCGCTCAGGCAGAGCACATACAGTACGACGGCGTAGTACCACCTGTCGCCGAGCTTGGGCGTGTGGATCGAAGCCACGTTGAGGGCGGCCAGTGCCATCAGGGCGACGTAAAGGACGATGATGAACACCGGGGCACTCACAGCGTGTCGGAAGACAAAGAGAAGCGCCAGGATGATGACGTTGTTGTCGAGCGCCAACCCACGGTAGGTCGACTCATCGACCAGCCCGAAGACGTTGAAGTAGCTCAGCCGGATGACCCCCGTGGCGACGATCACGAAGGCGCCCGGGACGAACCAGGGGCTGAAGCGCCCGACGCTCAGCAACACCACCGCAGGTGCGATGCTGAAGCTGACGACGTCGATCAGCGAGTCCAGCTGCCCCCCGAACGCACGCTGATCCTCCGTCCGTCCTTTCATCCGCCGCGCGATGAGGCCATCGCTCCAGTCGAAGACTACCGCCCACAGCAGGGCGATCATCACTGCCGGGAAGACGCCGCGGATCGCGAAGTAGACCCCGAGCACCGCCGACAAGAGCCCTGCGAGCGAGCACACGTTGGGCAAGTCACGCGCAAACCAAAGCATCGGTCGCGGAGCGACCGGCCGGCGCGACACGCTCATCGTGCTTCCTTCGGCCCGACGACTCGCCGAAGCGCATCGGCCACGACCTGGTTCTCGCGCCTCGTGCGGCTGGCGATGCGGATGTACCGGCTTGACTCGGGCATGGTCTTGGCCTGGCAGTGCTTGATGTAGATGTTGTCCTCGACGAACAGCCTGCGCGTGACCTCCGGTCCGGACGGAGCATCGTCTGGAAGGCGGCAGAAGATGAAGTTGGCTTCGGGCCGATAGACGGAGAGCCCCGGTATCCCACTGAGATCCTCGTAGAACGCATCTCTATCAGCACGCACCTGGTCACAGCTGGCGGCGAACTCCTGCCGATAGCGGGGAGCAAGACGAAGGAACGCCTCGGCGAAACCGTTGATGTTCCAGATGGGCAAGCCCTCACGAACCCGCTGGACAAGGGTCTCGCTCGCGGTGAGCAGATAGCCGAGCCTCAACCCGCAGATGCCGTATGCCTTGCTCATGCTCTTGAGGATCGCCAAGTTCTGGTACCGAGCGACCTCCGCCTCAAGGGATGCCCGAGAACCTTCCTGGGCGAAGTCGATGAATGACTCGTCCACGACGAGCGTGCAGTCGTGTTCGGCGAGAAGGCCCACCAGGCGGACTAGATCGCCCTTGGGCACGAGCAGCGAGGTCGGGTTGTTGGGCGTCACCACGACCGCGAAGTCAGCTTTGCAGCCGATAGCCTCCGCGGCGAACTTGTCGACGTCGAGCTGGAACGAGGGGGCCTCGAGGGCGAACTCGACGACGTGTCCCGCAGGCGCCGCGTTGGCGTACTCGTTGAACGAAGGAGCCGCGATGATGAGCCTACCGGCGAGGTGCCCGGAGATGATCTTGATGATCTCAGCGGCACCGTTGCCGACCGCGATCCTCTTGGCGGGTTGACCGATCAGATCACCCACGAGCCCCGCTAGAACGTCCTGGGCGACGGGGTAGTTCAACACCAGCTGACGGATCTGCCTGCCGAGTTGCTCGAAGAGCGACTCCGGCGGGAAGTACAGGTTGTACAAGTAGGCATGGTCGACGAAGCCGTGACGCCAGTAGCCGCCGTGCTCCGATGTGAGTGCCTTGTACTCCAGTTCTCTTGCGGCGCGAACCTGCGGCGCCGAGTCCCGCCCCGCTCTGCCGCCCCGGCGATGACCAGAGACCGGCTTCGAGTCACTTATGGCGAGGGAGTGTCTGGGGAAGACGAGCTCAGCCGCCACCAGATCGGCCAACGTGTCGATCTCATACCATCGTTCGGCAGGGAAGAACACCGGCTCGAGCGCTAAGCTGCCGTCGGCGACCATCTCCGCGAACACGGACTCGTAGTACTCGCCCGTTTGCCCGGCCGCGATGCGCCGATCGAGTCGGTCGCAGACCGCCCTCCACGTATCGCGTGACAAGCTGTAGATGTTGACCGTCTTTAAGTGCGCGGCGTCAGCACAGCTGAGTGCGCCGAGGTAGAAGGCGCTGACGCGGCCCTCCTCGTCGATCGTGACCGTCGTTCCGTTCATCCATGGCAGCCGCTTGGAAATGGCGATCCGATCGGGCTGCAGCATCTCCTCGAGCAACGACTCGTCGAACACGACATCGCTCTCGACCAGCAGGAAAGGCTCGTCGATCTCTTTCCTGGCGAGCCACAGGGAGTAGATGTTGTTGGTGGTCTTGTAGAGCGGGCTGACGACGTAGCTGATCTCCATGTCGCCCGAGTGATCGCCAAGGTAGTCCTGTATCGCGTCCGCCTCATGTCCGACCACGATGACCAGGCGCGAGAACCCGTAGGCGTTCAAGCAACGGATCAACCGCTCGAGAATGGGGATCACGCTCACACCGACAAGGCACTTCGCGGTTGAATCCGTCAGTGGAGAAAGTCGGCTTCCCGCGCCGGCAGCCAACAAAAGCGCGGTCCTTACTTGTTCACCCGCGCGTACTGGGCCGCTGCTGCGCATGTTCCTCCCGAGTCCGTCTTGTGGATCGCCCCGGGTCCCACGTCGGCTAGACTACGTGGACGCCACGATCCCCCCGAGCGAGCTTGCTGATTGTACCGCTCGAGCACCTGCGGCGCCTGGCGTCTTGCCCGTGAGCCGGCCTTGCGCGTCCGCCGGTCCCTAGCGCCCGGCTCTCGTCCATCGGCACAGGCGCGACTCCGCGGCCTCGAGCATCTCGTAGAGCACGACGCCGAGCAGCGCCATCGCGAGGATGCCCGCGAACATCTCGCTGTAAGCGATGCGGCTCCACGCGTCCATGATGTAGTAGCCCAAGCCCGACGTGCCCGCGACCGACTCCGAGAAGAACAGCACCGCGACCGCCGTCCCCGTGCCGATGCGCAACGCGGTGAAGACCTCGGGCAGCGCGGCCGGGAAGACAACGTGGCGGAATACCTGCGCCCGCGTCGCACCGAGCGAGCGCACCGATAGCACCGACGCCGCGGGGATCGCCCTCGCGGCGTCACGGGCCGTGACGAGGATCTGGAAGAAGACGATCAGCGTGATCAACGCGATCTTCGACGCGTCGCCGATGCCGAGAAGCACGAGCAGCACGGGGAGGAAGACGATCTTCGGCACGGGGTAGCTCAGGAAGACGATCGGCGCCGCGAAGGCGTCCGCACGCGGCGACCGGCCGAGCACGAGCCCGAGCGGGACGGCTAGCGCGGTCCCGACGACCATCGACGCGAGGACCCGCCACCCGCTGATGAGCAGGTGCGGCAACAGCGACGAGACCGACAGCCGCACGAAGTCCGACAGCGCCGGCAGCGGTCCCGGCAGCGCCGGGGAGCCGACGGCCCACGCGATCGCCTGCCAGCTGGCGAGAAGCGCCGCAATCGCCCCGGCGTAGCCGAGGACCTTGCGCGCCAGAGCGCTCACGCCGTCACGTCCGTCCGCGCGAGGGCGCCTTCGGCCGCGAGCAGGCGGCGCAACTCCGCACAGGTCGCGAGGAAGGCCTCCGTCTCCCGATAGCCTGGAGAGCCCATGCCGGGGTTGTCCACGACCGCGGCGACGCGCCCCGGCCGCGGCGTCATCACCACGACCCGCCTCCCGAGGAACGCCGCCTCCTCGATGGAGTGCGTCACCAGCAGCGCCGTGTGGCCGCGCTGCTTCCACATCCCGAGGAGGAGCCCCTGCAGGTCCTCGCGCGTGAGCGCGTCGAGCGCCGAGAGGGGCTCGTCCATCAGGAGCAGGTCCGCGTCGAGCGCGAGCGCGCGGGCGAGCGAGAGCCGCTGGCGCATGCCGCCGGAGAGCTCGCCCGGGTACGCGTGCGCGAACTCCGCGAGGCCGACTCGGGCGAGCGCATCGCCCACGGCAGCGTCGCGCGACGCGGGCGGCACGTGCCGGACCTCGAGGCCGAGCCGCGCGTTGCGTTCGACGGTCTTCCACGGCAGCAGGCCGAGATCCTGGAGGATGAGTGACGTGCGCAGGCGCGGCCCGGTCACCGCCTCGGCGTCGACCGAGACCGAGCCCGACGTGAGAGGGACGAGGCCGGCGACGGCGAGCAGCAGCGTCGACTTGCCGCAGCCCGACGGCCCGATGACCGAGACGGGCTCGCCTTCCGCGATATCCAGCTCGATGCCGTCGAGCGCGTCCACGTCGCGGTCGACGCCGCGGTAGACGACGCGGGCGTCGATGGCTCGAACGGACGCCATCCGCCCTACTTCGGGATCGTCTGTACGAGGTCGTCGTACGACAGCGTCGCTTTCAGGAGGCCCTTCGCGCGCATCCACTCGAGCACCGCATCGACGTCGTCCTTCGCGGGCGGCTGCGCCTTCGGGTAGAGGTTCACCTGGTACGTCGTCTCGAGGGGCTTGGGCAGACGCGCCTTCTCGACGAGGACGCTCCTCCACGAATCGGGCACGGCGTTCACGAGAGCGACTCCCTCGTCCCACACCGTCAGGACGCGCTTGAGCGCCTCCATGCCGCCGGGGATGGCGAGGTACTTGTCGGAGACCACCAGCACCGTCTGGGAGAGGTTGCGCCCCATGGTGTCGTCGGCGAGCAGCTTCGCTCCCTGCATGACCGCAAGGGAGAGCAGCGGGTCGGGCAGGGCGGCGGCCTTGAGCTTGCCAGCCATGAGCAGTTCGAACCTCACCGGGACCTTCTTGACCTCCTCGACGCGCACGGAGTACGGGGGTACACCGGCCTGCGTCATCAGGCCGTCGAGCACGTACTCCTGGATCGTCCCGGAAGACGTGCCGACCGGGACCCCGGCGAGCTGCGCGAGGCTGGTGACGGTCGACTTCGGCGGCACCACGATGCCGAAGCGCCCCTCGGGCGGCGTCGAACCGAGCATCACCGTCGCGAGCGAGACCGGCACCCCGGCCGCCTCGAGCGAGGCCGCGGCGATGATGTCGCCCATGAACGCGTCGATGGCGCCCGAGGCGAACGCCGCGTCCCGCTCCTGCGCGGACTGGAAGGGCACGATGGTGACCTTCAGGTCGATGGCGGTGAACAGGCCCTTGGACTCGGCCGCCCACAGCGGCAGGATGTCCTCGGTCGGCAGAGTGCCGATGCGGAGCGCCGACGGCACGATGGCCTTCTTCTCGGACCCCGCGGTCTTCTTCGGCTCCGCGGCCTTGGCGCAGCCCGATGCGACGAGCGCGATCGCGAGCGCCGCCACGAGCAGCAGGGACCGCTTGCGTGGTCGCGCGACGTCCATGTCCGTCCTCCTCATTCGGCGCATACGGGGCGGGAGAGCCGCACCTCGTCGCGCACGGGTATGCCCGAGAAGCCGGGGGTCGCGCCGCCGAGGCTGTCGGCGACGAGCCCGATGGCCACCTCGGTGATGCGGAAGCCGTGCCGCTGGTAGAAGTAGAGCGAAGGGATGTCGTCGTTGCTCACGGCGACGCGCATGGCGGGCAGCCGCTTCTCGCGCGCGTAGCTCACGGCCGCGTCGAGCAGCGCGGAGCCGACCCCGTGCCCCTGCAGGCCCGGATAGACGGACATGAGGACGATGATCGCCTCGCCGCCGAAGACGGACATCGACACGAGACCCCCGAGTTCGCCGGCGCTCTCGGCGATGAAGTTCGCCGAGCCCAGCACGTCGAAGGTCGCGCCGAACGCGTCGATCTCGGTCTCGCCCCACGCGCGGTCGCAGATCTCCTCGATCGCGGCACGGTCCTTCTTCGTCGCGAGCCGTACCTCGTAGGGCGGACCGGTCTCGGCCGGGCGGTGCTCGGCGCACGTGACGGTGATGCGCGCCTCGGTCAACGGCAGCGCCTTGCCGCATACCGGACAACGGTACTGCGGGAAAGGCAGGTCCACCTCTTCTGGCATGTCGAGATCCATGAAGTTCCCTCCCGAACCCGCGGAGCCGGACGGCGCCGCGTCGCCTATTATAGAGGAGTCGTCCGCCGCGCTGCCGCCGACAGGTCGACACGTCCGGAAGGAGCCGTGTGGCGTCAACGGATGGGACACTCAGGAGTACCCAGGCTCGCGCCGCTCTCGCACGGGCGAAGGTCCTCTATACCGATCTCGACGGCACCCTGCTCGGCCACGGCGGCTGCGTGCTCTGCGACGGAACCGGCTCCCCCGGCCTCGCCGCGGCGCAGGCGATCGTCGACGTCAACCGCGCGGGGCTGCCCGTGGTGATGGTGTCGGGCCGCAACGCCAAGCAACTCGCCGAGGTCGCCCGGCTCCTCGGCTGGCGCGACTACATCGCGGAGCTCGGCTGCCTGCGCGTCTACGACCGCGGACGCGAGGTCGTCGCCGACAACGGCGACTGGCCGGCCGACGCGCTCCTCGAGGGGGAGACGCCTCACGACGCGATCGCGCGAGCGGGCGCGCTCGACGCCCTCACGCAGCGGTTCCCCGGGCGGATCGAGGTCCACGACCCGTACCATCTCGACCGCGTGGCGACGCACGTGCTGCGCGGGAACGTCGACGTGGAGGAGGCGCGCGCGGCCTTGTCGTCCCTGGCCGTCCCCGTCGCGTTCCTCGACAACGGGATCATCCATCCCCCGCGCCATACCCTCGTGGGCGTCGAGGAGATCCACGCCTATCACCTCGCCCCTGCGGGGGTGTCGAAGGCGCGCGCCATCACCGCGGACCTTCGGCTCCGCGGCCTCGAGTGCCGGGACGCCATCGCGATCGGCGACTCGCGCACCGATCTCGAGATGGCCGACGCGGTCGGCCTCATGGCGCTCGTCGCCAACGCGCTGGACGACCCCACGGTGCGGGACGTGCTGGCCGCGCGGGAGGACGTCGTCGCGACCGTCGGGCGCAAGGGCGAAGGCTGGGCCGAACTGGCGAAGGCCTGGCTCGCGGCGCGCTCGGACTGAGCCCTCAGCCGAGCAGGCTTCGCGGATCGAACCCCGCGGTGAAGGGATCGACGTACTCCACGCCGTCGATCCGGGGACCGTGGACGTCCTCCGTCAGGATGCGCTCGCAGCCGCCGAGACGTGCCGCCGCCCAGATCTGCGCGTCCCAGTAGTCGAGCCCGTGCGTGCGCACCACGCGCAGCGCCTCACGCACCACATCCGGACCGAGCGGCACCAGCGCGAACGTCCCGAGGATCCCGTCGATGGCGCTCTCGGCTTCGGACCACGACAGCTGCACGCGCCCGCCTCGCACGACGTTCGCGAACTCCCCGACCACCTGAGCGCTCACGACCCCGAGCGAGGCGCGCATCAACACGTCGAGGCAGAGGAGAGCGCGATCGGCCTTCCCCGAGCGAGGATCGTCGAACGCGTACAGGAACACGTTCGTGTCCACGAACGTCTCAGGTCCCACGCCGGCCCGTCCGTCCCTCGTAAGCGTCTTCTCGCGAGAACGTCCACGGCGTGGGCGGACGGGAGGTGTCGTAGCGCGCCTGGGCCTCGGCCGCGACCTCCGCGAAACCCTGCCACGCCCGCTCCCGCACATCGTCGGCGGCGTGCGCGAGCCACGCGTCGATGGCGCGACGCACCACCTCGGCCTGAGTGACCCCTAGCCGCCGGGCCTCGCGCTGGAGCGCGACATCCTGCGCGCCCTCTATGTAGAGCTGCTTGCGCGCCATGCGGCCCATCGTGCCACCGCGTCCTTCCCGGGACCTTCCCGAGGTCTCACCGTCTCGATCCTCACGATGTATATGATATACATCGCGTCACCAGGAGTCCATCCGTCGGGTTGCCTCGCCCGGATGCCACGCATACAATCGTCGGTGTCCGCCTCGCGCGGACGTTGACAACATGGCAGGGCTCCATCCGTTAGGTGCGGCTCCTGTCCGAACACAGGCCACTGCCCGGAAATGTCGAGAGACGCCAATGGGTAGAACAGCCCTCGCCGGCTTAAGGCGAAGGATAAAGTGGCTGGATCGCGGAAGCGGTCCTACGTCGGGCAGTGCTCAAACCACATGACGAGGGACGGGGCGTCCGAGGGACCGCGCGAAACCGCGTCCCCGGGTGTGACCCCGTTCCTCATCGCAGAGGCCGGGGTCTTTCCATGTCGTCGCCCTGTACCCGTTCGAAGAGGACCTAAGTGACTCCATCAAGTCCCTAGGTCCCGGCTCCCTCTCGCGGGGGCCCGGGGCCCGTACCGCGACCTGACGGACTCCGTCCGTGAGGGAGGGAGCGCCATGTTCTACCTGACCCGCATGCTGGGCAGGCCGGTCCTCGATGCCGACGGCGAGGAGATCGGCCGCATCCACGACATCGCCATCGCCACGCGCGAGGTCTTCCCGCGAGTCACGTCGCTCGCCTTCGTGGGGCCGGACAAGACGCCGTTCATGCTCTCGTGGCGCAAGTACATCGACGTCTTCGACGGCGAGCGCGTGGTGCTCAACGTCCCCGGCCGCGACCTGCGCTTCTCGTACCTGCAGCCCGATGAGGTGCTCCTCCACCGCGACCTGCTCAACAAGCAGATCGTCGACACGCGCGGCATGAAGGTCGTGCGCGTCAACGACCTCAAACTCTCGGAGTCGCGCAACCAGTTGCGCCTGCTCGGCGCCGAGGTCGGTGCGCGCGGCATCCTTCGCGGCCTCTCGCCCGCGCTCGAGCGCGCCGCGCAAGCCGTCACGCGCCTGGTCGGACGCGAGCTGGCCGAGAACATCATCGCGTGGAACTACATGGACCTGCTCGACCGCGACCTCTCGCACGTGCAGCTCTCCGTCACGCACAAGCGACTCCACGAACTGCACCCGGCCGACGTCGCCGACGTGCTCGAGCAGCTCACGCCGGCGCAGCGCGCGCGCGTCTTCGAGCATCTCGACAACGACCAGGCGGCCGAGGCGATCTCGGAGCTCGAGGACGACCTGCAGGCCGAGGTCATGGAGGACCTCACGAGCCAGCGCGCGTCGGACATCCTCGAGATCATGGACCCCGACGACGCGGCGGACATCATCGGCGATCTTCCTTACGACAAGGCCGAGGCGCTCCTGCGGCTCATGGGCGTCAAAGAGGCCCGCGAGATCCGCAAGCTCCTCGGCTACAAGGAGAAGACCGCCGGCGGCATCATGACCCCCGAGGTCACGACCGTCTCGGAAGAGGCGACCGTGCAGCAGGTCATCGACCACCTGCGCGAAGGCGCCGCCGAGAACGAGAGCATCTACTACGTCTACGTGGTGGGGCGCGACCGCCGGCTCGTCGGCGTCGTCTCGCTGCGCGACCTCATCGTCTCCCAGCCCGAGACCGCGGTCGCCGACATCGTCGAGCGCGAGGTCTTCACCGTCGGTCCCGACGAGGACCAGGAGGACGTCGCGGAGACGATGAGCAAGTACGACCTGCTCGCCGTGCCGGTCGTCGACGAGTCCGGCCGGATCCTCGGGATCGTCACCGTCGACGACGCGCTCGACGTGCTCGAGGAGGAGTCGGCGGAGGACCTCGCGCTCGCCACCGGCCGCAGCGTGCGCTCGGGCATCGCGGGCGTGTGGCCGTGGGTCTCCCGCAACGGCTGGCTCGCGGTCTGGGCGGTGCTCTTCGCGGCGGCGGGCGCGGTCGGACGCGTGTATCCCCCGGCGGGCGAACCCCTCTTCGCCGGGCTCCTGCTCTCCGTGGTCGTGATGCGGGTCGCGGAGGACGTCGCCGCGCACGCGATGTCGCGCGTCATCGAGACCGAGGAGAAGGACGAGCGGCAGCCGCTCTGGCTGCGCATGGCGAACGACGGGCTCGCAGGCTCGCTCCTCGGACTGCTCGTGGGCGTCTTGGCCTTCGCCGTCATCGAGGTCTGGTACCAGACCCCGCAGCTGGCCGAGTGGCTCTTCGAGGGGTCGCTCCTCCCGTACCAGGCGTGGCTGGGCCTCGCGCTCGGCGTCTCGGTCCTGGCGGTGACGCTGGCCGGCGCGGTCGTCGGAAGGCTCGCCGAGAACCGGGCGGACGCGGGCAAGCGCGTCTCGCAGACGCTCATGACCGCCACGCTCATGGTGTTCGGGGCGGTCGTCTTCCTCGGCATGCTCTGGGCCGTCGTCGGCGGCTCGCCCGTCTTCCGGGCGCGGTAGAGGGCGCACGTGACCGCGCCGACGACCAGGCGTCACCGCTTCGTGCTGGCCCTTTCCTTCATCGGGCCGGGCATCATCGCGGCGTCGGCCGGCAACGACTCCGGGGGGATCTCGACCTACTCGGTCGCCGGGGCGCGCTACGGCTACGCCATGTTGTGGATGATGCTCGCGATGACACCCTCTTTCGTGATCGTGCAGGAGATGGCGGGGCGCATGGGTGCCGTCACCGGCAAGGGGTTCTCGGCGCTCATCCGCGAGCGCTTCGGCGTGCGCCCCACGTTCTTCGCCATGCTGCTGCTGCTCACGAGCAACGCCGCGACCACCGTCGCGGAGTTCGCCGGCATCGCCGCTGCGATGCAGCTCTTCGGTGTCTCGAAGTACGTCTCCGTGCCCGTCGCCGCTGTCGTGGTGTGGCTGCTGGTCGTGCGGGGCAGCTACCGCGACGTGGAGAAGGTGCTGCTCGCGCTATCGGCGGTCTTCGTCTCCTACATCGTCGCCGCCTTCCTCGCGCGGCCGCCGTGGGCGGAGGTGGCGCGCAGCTTCGTGGTCCCGCACATCGTGCCCACCCAGGCGTTCATCGCGCTCGCGATCGGCCTGACGGGGACGACCATCGCGCCGTGGATGCAGTTCCTCGTCCAGAGCAACATCGTGGAGAAGGGCACGACCATCAAGGAGTGGGTGCTGGCGCGGTGGGACGTCATCGCGGGAGCGATCTCGGCCAACATCGTCGCCTGCTTCATCATCATCACGACCGGTACGGTGCTCTTCCCGGCCGGAGTGCGCGTCGAGAGCGCGAAGGAGGCGGCGCAGGCGCTCGCCCCGCTCGCAGGCTCCTACTCGCAGCTGCTCTTCGCGATCGGGCTGCTCTCGGCGTCGGTGCTGTCGGCCGCCGTGCTCCCGCTGACCGCCGCCTACGCCATCTGCGAGGCGTTCGGGTGGGAGGCGGGCGTCGACCTCGCCTGGGGCGACGCGCCCGTCTTCAACGGCCTCTACACCTTCGTCATCTTCGTCGCGGCCGCGATCATCCTGCTGCCGGGCGTGAACCTGATCGCGGTGATGCTCGTCTCGCAGGTGGTGAACGGGATGATGCTCCCGTTCCTCCTCATATTCATGATGATCATCGTCAACGACCGGCGGATCATGGGGAGCCACGCGAACGGACGGTTCAACAACGCGCTGGCGTGGACGACGATCGTGGTCGTCATCGGCCTCACGGTTCTGTTGCTCGGGATGACGGTGCTGGGGATCGGCTAGCGGCCCGGATCCGAGGCCAGCCTCCTTGGAAGCGTCAGGGTGAACGTCGAGCCCTTGCCGAGTTCGCTGCGCACCGCGAGGTCGCCGCCGAGCATGCGCGCCAGCTTCCGGCTGATCGCCAGGCCGAGGCCAGTGCCCTGAAGGACCTCGGCTCCCGCCCTGCCCTGCGTGAATTCGTCGAAGATCGCCTCGATCTCGTCGGCGGAGATGCCCGCGCCCGTGTCCGACACCGAGAAGACGAGGCGGTCGCCCGTGGCCGGGGCGACGCTGACGACGATCCCGCCCCGCTGGGTGAACTTGACCGCGTTGGAGAGCAGGTTGGTCAGTATCTGCCGGACCTTCCCTATGTCCGTGGACGTCGTGCCGACCCCGTCGGCGACCTCGACGCGCAGGTCCAAGCCCCTCTCTTCGGCGAGCGGGCGGATCGCCGACACGACGGAGTCCACCATCTCCGCGGGGTCGAACTCGACCGAGACCACCTCGGAGCGGCCGGCCTCGATCCTGGAGAGGTCGAGGACGTCGTCGATGAGCGCGAGCAGCCGCTTACCGGACCCCTCGACCATATGCATCTGCTTCGCCTGCTCGTCGTTGAGCTCGCCGGCAAGCCCCTGAAGGAGGATTCCGGTGAAGCCGATGATCGAGTTGAGCGGGGTGCGCAGCTCGTGGCTCATCGACGCGAGGAAGCGGCTCTTCGCCTCGGTCGCGACGCGCAGTTCCTCGTTCAGGCGCTCGAGATCGGCGGTGCGCTCGCGAACGGTCTTCTCGAGATGGTCCTTGTCGGCCCGCTCTGCTTCCGCCCGCATGCGAAGGTACGCCCGGCCCTGCCGCGACCGCAGATACCCGAAGACGAGACCGGAGACGAGCAGCAGCAAGGCGACGACGAGAAGCGTGGACCACGCGATGGCACGGATCGGGTCGAGCACCTCCGCGAGGTCGACCTTCGAGACGAGCTTCCAGCCGGTCCCGGGGACACCGCGGAGGTCGGCGAGCACGGGCACGCCGCGGTAGTCGATACCCTCGACCACGCCGGTCTTCCCCTGGACCGCCTCCGACGCGGGCAGCCGGGCCTTGTTCAGCGGGAGCCTCAACCTCAGCGCGGTGCCCTTGCGGTGTCGCAGGGTGTTCAGGTACAGCACGTCGCGGCCGTCGCGTCGGACGAGCAGCGACTCGGCGCTGGTGCTGGGTGTGGGCCAGGTCTGGATGAGCGAGTAGAGGAACAGGTTCGGGTCTCGAGGGAAGAGGGCGACACCGATCGCGGGGTGCCCCGGCGCACCGACCGGGACGACGAGGTCGATCCACGACTTGCCCTCGCCGTCGAGATACAGGTCGGTCAGGCACGTCACGCCCGTCCGCAGCGCCTCGGTAACTTCGGCGCGGTCCACAGGCCCCACCTCGTGAGGGGCGCTCTCGAAGACGCGAGTCCCGGCCTTGTCGAAGAGGCAGACCCCCTGCGCCTCGTCCGTGGTCGCGGCGGTCACTAGCCAACGCTCGAGCCGGGCACGGTCCGCCGGGGTCGCTCGCCCCGCTAGGTAGTCCTCGACCTCCGAGACGGAACGCGGATCGGCGAAGAGCACGCGCGCGAACGTCAAGCGCTCGCTACGCCACTGTGTGATCTGCCCGACCTTCAGGCGGGCGATGGCGCCTATCTCGTCGCGCTGGTGGTCGAGCATCGCGCGACGCTGTTCGACGTAGTAAACGCGACCGACTGTGGCGATCGCCGCCGCGAGGACTGCGAAGATGACGAGCGTGGGCCATACGCTGGGGGGACGTCCCGCCCGCGCGGCCGTTGCCCTGTCCTTCGGTGGTCTTGTCGGTGATGTCGCCATCTCCGTCGATATACCCACATGGCCGAGTCCTCCCTCGGGAGGGCGCCGGGCGCTATGCTGTCGCCATGGAAGACGGACCCAAGAACGCCCTGCGCAAGGAGGCCCGCGAGACCCTGCGCGCGATGCCGCGCGAAGTGCGCGCGCGGGAGTCCGCGGAGATCGCCGAGAGAGTGCTGTCACTCCCGGAGCTCGCGCGAGCTCGCACCGTGCTCGCCTACGCCGCGCTCCCCGAGGAACCCGACCTCGCGACCGCGTTCGCCCTACTGCGCGAACGGGGCACCGCCGTCGCGTACCCGCGCGTCACCGGTCCGCGAGCGTTGACGCTGCACGTCGCCTCCGAGACGGACCTCGCACCCGGGACCTACGGCATCCTGGAGCCGGCCGCCGACGCTCCCGTCATGGCGGCGGACGGACTGGACGCGGTCGTGCTACCCGGGCTCGCCTTCGACCGGTCCGGCGTCCGGCTCGGGCATGGCGGCGGCTTCTACGACACCCTGCTGGCGGACCTGCCGCCGCACGTCGCACGGATCGGGGTCGCCTTCGACGCGCAGGTCCGCGAGACGCTCCCGCGAGAGGAGCACGACGCGCTCGTGGACGTCGTCGTGACCGCCACTGTCGTCTACCGGCGCAGCGACCGGAAGCGATAGGTAGCGCCCGGCAGCTGGCCGAGCGTCACGAGCGAGTAGCCCCGCGCCCGCAGCCCTCGGATGATGTAGGGCAGCGCCTGGATCGTCTGGGTCCGGTCGCCACCGCCGTCGTGCAGCAGCACGACACCCCCGGGCCGCACCAGCTCGAGCACCCGCTTCACGATGGTCGCCGCGCCCGGCCGGCTCCAGTCTTCGGGATCGACCGTCCACAGCACGAGCCTCAGGTCGAGGGCCCGGCTGCGCGCATAGATGAGCGGGCTCACCGATCCCCCCGGCGGCCGGAACCAGCGCGGCTCGACCCCCGTGTCGCCGAGCAGCACCTTCTGCGCGCGGCCCATCTCGGAGGCTACGAGCGGGGCTCCCGCCTGGCCGAGATCGACGTGGCGCTGGGTGTGGTTCCCCACCGTGTGTCCCTCGCGCGCGACTCGCCGGGCGAGCGCCGACGCGAGGCTCGCACGATAGCCGACCATGAAGAACGTCGCGTGGACGCGCTCTCGGCGCAACACGTCGAGGATGCGTTCAGTCTGACCTGGCCAGGGGCCGTCGTCGAACGACAGCGCCACCACCTTGGTCCCCCCGTCGATGGGCTTGCGGAGGAACACCATCGGCGTCGGCGGGACGGCGGACAGCGTCGCGACCACCAGCCGGGAGACGGTCCCGCGCACGACGACGGCGGTGCCCGCCTCTCCCGGGCTCGCCAACTGCAGTATCGGCCCCGCTCCCTTGAAGACGACCGGGCTCGGCACCAGGACGCGTGTCGTCTCCGTCGGCTCGACCCGGTCGGCTCCGCGAACGCCCGTCAGCGCCGCCCCCTCGAAGACGCGCGCGTCGAGCTCGACCGGTACCCCTTCGAGCAGCACCCGCGACGGGTCGCCTCCGCCGGCGCGCACCACGCTCCGGTCCGCCGCGGCGAGCAGGTCGCCCGCAGTGGCGGCCGGCGGGTGGCGTCGCACCACCTCCGCGACCGTCGTCCCGGCACGCTCCCACACGCGCACGCCGTCGACCGTCACCGTGACCGGCAGGTACGCGGCGAGGGCGAAGCCCACGGCGAGGACGACCGCGAGAGTCGCCACGAACGCGCGCAACGGCGGGGGCCCGTCGGGCTCGGCGCCCTGGGATCGAAGGAATGCCATGGCCTTCCTAGTGCGAGATCCGCGTCATGCGCGCGCCCGTGAGGGTGATCAGCTCGTCGAGAGAGAGCCGCACCATCGAGGCGGGCGTGCCTCCGGCCGGAAAGACGACGTCGAAGCGCGCCAGCGAATCGTCGGCGAGGAGCGGAAGGTCTTCGGGCAGGTCGAACGGGGACACGCCGCCGATGGCGTAGCCGGTGGCGGCGCGCACCGCATCCGCGTCCGCGAACGAGGCCCGCGCCCAGCCGAGCTCGGCGGCTATCGCGGGCACGTCCCCGCGCCGGTCGCCCGCCACGAGCGCGATCGCGGCCTCGCCGCCGCCCGCGAAGACCAGGGACTTCACGATCTGTCCGAGGAGGCACCCCATAGCGTCGGCCGCCATCTGCGCGGTCTTCGTCGACTGCTCGAAGACGACGAGACGGTCCTCGAGCCCGCGCTCGGCGAGGAACTCGCGGACGCGCTCGAGCGACCCCGGCTTGCGAGCGGGACCCGCCGTCATCCCCGCTCCCGCATGTTGGTCGAAGGCACGCGCGCCGGGACCCTCAAAGGGAAGCGTAGCGATTCGAGCATCGACTCCAGGTCCTCGCGCCACACGGCGAGCGAGCGCGTCTCGAGACGGAGCAGCGGGTACTCCGGGTGCGGCCGCCGTACGGTGAACCCGTGCCTGAGCAGGAACTCCATCCCCACCACGGGCGAGGTCTCGTAGTCGATACGGCGCGCGGCCGCGAACGCCTCCAACGCCTTCGCGCCGTGGCTGACGGCGTCGCGCATCGCGGCTTGCAGCAGGAGCTTCCCGAGACCGTGACGGCGCGCCTCGGGAGTGATGTGGAGGCAGGCGAGCAGCACCGCGTCCTCGGAGGGCGGACCGGCGGGCAGGAGGGCGGACTGTGGGAAGAAGCGGGCGGGCGCGTACTTCACGAACCCGAGAAGCTCTCCGTCCTCCCAGGCCGCGCGGCCCATCTCGCCCCACTCCTCGTGGACGGCGCGCACGCGCTCGGCGACGAGGGCCTCGTCGCAGGTTGCGCCGCAGCGTACGGGCCGCACGACGTCCGACTCCCAGAACGCGCAACCGGCGCAGACGGCGGGAAGGCCGGCTGCCTCACTTGGATCGAACGGCTTGAGGAGACGTCGCATCCTTCGTTTCCCGTGTCGAAAGGGCGTCTAGGCGCCCGGCTCGTCCTCTTCGACGGTCGCGGCGTCCTTGAGGCGCTTGATGAGACCTCGCTTCGCCGATCGCCGCGCCGCGCGGCCGACGGCGATCGCCGCGGCCACCCCCGTATCGTACGCCTTCTTCGCCGCACGGCCTCCATGCACCTTCACCGCGGCCGTCGCCTTGCCCGCGGATGCGGCCGCTCCTCCCGAGACGGCGACATCGTCGCGGGGCCGCGCGATCCGCACGGCGGCGCCGTCGAAACCGATGACCTCGCCGCCCGCGACCGAGCCCCGCCCGACGGCGGCGTCGGTGGCGACTCCGCCCGAGAGCGCGAGGGACCGTACCGACCCGTCGCGCAGGGAGACGTCCGCGTCGTGGACCACGCCCGTGGCTTCTCCGTCCTCGTCGAGCACGGGCATACCTCGCCAGGCGACGGTCTCCTCCCAGTCCCCGCCCAGCGCCGCGGCCGCTTCGCGCGCGGAGGGCAGACGCTTCCCGGAGAGACGGATCTCCCGTTCGGCGTACGTAAGCCCGGCAAGGACGACGAACCTCTCCCGCCGCGCCATGAGCCCCAGGATGCGGCGCGGTCGCACCTGAACGCCTACGACGAGAGGCTCGCGGGGGGCGAAGAGGACGCGCTCTACGACCCCGAGCCGCCGGCCTCGGGCGCCGACGACCGGAGTCCCCTCGAGACGCAGGACGCTCGCCACTCCGCTCCCCTCCTCGGGAATCGCGGGGGCCGGGACGCGTGCGCCCCGGCCCCCGTTCACTCGAACTCAGGCGCCCTTCAGACCAGCGGCGGCTCGGCGGACGCCTCGGGCGTCACGCCGTCCGCGGCCTCCTCGATGGCGTCCGCGCCGTGGCGCATGGCCCCGCTCACCTTGGTGGCAAGGTCCTTAGCGACCCCGCCCACCTCGGCGGCCTTCTCCTTCGCGACACCAGAGACCTGTCCGACCTGCTCCTTGAGCTTCTCGCGCGCGACATCGAGCTTCTCGCGCAGCTCCTCGGTCTTCTCGGTCGCTACCGTCCTGCCGGTGGCGTAGGTCTCGACGACCTTCTCGCGTCCGGTCTCGTATAGGTCCTTACCCTCGGTCATGAGCTCCTCGGCCTTGCCCGCGAGGATGTCGCGGCTCTCCTTGCCCGAGCGGGGCGCGAAGAGCAGCCCCAGCACGGCGCCGAGCATCCCGCCCAGCAGGAACGCGCCGAACCCGCCGCCCCTGCGATCGTCACAGCACATCTTCGGAACACCTCCATCGTCGAGGACCCACGGACTGTGACGGCGCCGCGGGGGCGCCGTCCGTACCTTGGTATCTACCCATCATTTTACCCTATCGAGCGCCGCCCGGACGAGCCGTACCGCCAGGTCCTGGAAGCCGATGCCGGCGGCCTCGGCGGCCATCGGCAGCAGCGACGTGTCGGTCATCCCCGGGCTGGTGTTGCACTCGAGCACGAAAGGCGTGCCGTCGGCGCCGACGACCATGTCCACGCGGCTCACGTCGCGGCAGCCGAGCAACGCGTGCACCTGCGCGGCGAGCCGCTCCACCTCGGCCATCACCGCGGGCTCGAGACGGGCCGGCACGAAATACTCCGTCTCGCCTCGCGTGTACATCGCCGAGAAGTCGAAGATGCCCGACTTCGCGACCATCTCGACCGGCGGCAGCACGAAGACTCCCTCGGGCCCGTCGAGCACCGAGACGGCGATCTCGACGCCGTCGACCCAGCGCTCGACGAGCGCGGCGTCCCCGAACGAGAGAGCGGTGAGCAGCGCCTCCGGGAGTGACTCCGCGTCCTCGACGCGCGACATGCCCAGGCCCGAGCCCTGCTCGGCGGGCTTCACCGCGACCGGGAAGCCGCCGACCGCGCCGGGGACGAGGTCGAGCGCGGTGGCCGCGCCCATCTCCTTGAAGGCGTCGGCGGTGAACGTCACCCACGGCGGCGTAGGCACGTCGTGCTGCATGAAGAGACGCTTCGAGAGCGACTTGTCCCACGCGAGCGCTGAGGCGACGACTCCGGGACCGGTGTACGGGATCCCGAGGAACTCGAGGAGCTCCTGGACGGTGCCGTCCTCGCCGAAGCGGCCGTGCAACGCGACGTAGACCGCGTCGGGCCGCTCGCGGCGCAGCGTCTCGACGAGATCGGGCACGACGTCGAGCGCGAGCACGTGGAAACCCGCCGCGGTCAGCGCGGCGCACACCCGCTCGCCGCTGCGCAGCGAGACCTCGCGCTCGAGCGAGCGCCCTCCCATGAGGACCGCAATCTTCTCTTTCACGCCTTAAGCCCCCTTCGCGATCGGCAGCGCGCCCGCGGCGGCGAACGCGCGGTAGAGGTCGAGCCGACCCTCGAGCACCTCGCCGAGACGGCGGATGCCCTCGCGGATGGCGTCGGGCTCGGCATAGCAGAACGCCAGCCGCATCTGGTTGCGCCCGCGCCCGTCGGGGAAGAAGCCCGTCCCCGGCACGAACGTCACTCCGTGCTCGACCGCCTCGGGCAGCAGCGCCCCGGTGTCGAGGAACTCGGGCAGCGTCACCCAGACGAAGAAGCCGCCCTCCGGCCTCGTCCAGTGCGCCTCCGGCGGGAAGTGCTCGGCGAGGGATTCGAGCATGGCGTCGCGGCGTCGCGCGTACGTCTCGGTCAGGTCGCGCAGCACGCTGCGCCACCGCGTGCCGCGGAAGTAGCGTTCCGCCGCTACCTGCGCGAAGTTGCTCCCGCACAGGTCGGCGGCCTGCTTAGCGAGCAGCACCTTCGCGAGTATCGGCTTCGGGGCGGTCATCCAGCCCAGGCGCAGGCCGGGCGCGAAGATCTTGCTGAACGTGCCGAGGTAGATCACCTCGTCGTCGAGCGCGCGCAGCGGCTTCATGTGGCCGCCTTCGAACCGCAGCCGCCCGTACGGGTCGTCCTCGATGACGGGGATGTCGTACTCGCGCGCGAGCTCGAGCAGTCGGCGGCGGCGCTCCGCACAGAGCGTGACGCCGGCGGGGTTCTGGAAGTTCGGGATCGTGTAGATGAACTTCGCGCCGCGCGGGCCGAGGCGCGCGAGCTCGGCTTCGAGCAGTTCGACTCGCATGCCGTCGTCGTCCATGGGCACGCACACCATGTTGGGCTGATACGCGGAGAACGCCTGGAGCGCGCCGACGTACGTCGGGCCCTCGGTGACGATCGTGTCGCCGGGATCGATGAAGATCTTCGCGAGGAGGTCGAGGCCCTGCTGCGCGCCGGCGGTCACGATGAGGTCGCCCGGCGAGATGCGCACACCGATCTCGGCCATCAGCTCGGCGATGATCGCCCGCAGCTCGGGACGGCCGTCGGAGGAGCCGTACTGGAGCGCGGAGGCGCCCTCGTGACGGATGGCGTCGCGCACGACGCGCGCGACCACGTCGGCGGGCACGCGGGAGACCTCGGGCATGCCGCCCGATAGCGAGATCATGTCGGGCATGGACGCTGCGGCGAACAGGTCGCGAACGGCCGAGGAGCGCACGTCGCGCATGCGCGCGGCATACCGGCCGTCCCAGCGGTCGAAGACGATGCGGGCGGTACCCATCTCGCCAAACCTCCCTTGAGGGCGAGCCCGGACACGCGGCCCGGGGACACAAAAGCCCCCGCCTTGGGACAGGGCGAGGGGCCATCGCGGTACCACCTGTCTTCGCTCCTGGCGCACGCGGCGGTTCGGAGCCTCGACCCCGGTCTGGTAACGGCTCGGGACACCGTCCCGCTTCCGGCGGGGAGACCGCCCTGGCGGGGGACTTCGGAGGGGTGGCCGGGCCCGCGGGCGGCGGTCCCTCTTCCCTCACGTCCTTGCTGCGCTATGGGTGCTGCGAAGTGTGGCCATTCTAGGCATGCGGAGGGCGGGGGCGCAAGGGCGGGGGCGGGGTGACCTCCCCTGCGCGAAGCCGCGAGGCGTATCGTGTCACGCAGAAAGCGGGAGCTGTGTCGGGAGATCACACGGTCTGCATATACGCTGTTAGGCGCAGACGGGATTCAGCGATGAAGCTGAGAACATCGGTGCTCGCGTCGCTTACCCTTGTGGTAGCTCTTGGCATCGCGGGCTGTACGACCCAAGACGCGGCAACTCGGTCTGCCGATGCACCTGCGGCCCACCCCAGCGCTCCGGCCTCCTCGACGGACGAGACGGCAGGCACAACGAGCGAGACAACCTCGAGTCTCATCGACCCGTCAGGCAACGTGGTCCTCTTCGTCGACAACGGGAGCATCCCCGGCGATACCATCGACATCCGGGTCGAAGTCGACGGCCAGGTTGTTGTCGACCGTCTCCTTCCCTCTGCTCGGGACAGCGCGATCAGCCCATCGCCTGATCAGGGCTACTACGTCCTCAAGCTGCCCCGCGGCAAACATGTGCTCACGGCGAGGACACGAAAGGGAGCCGCGTCGCTTGAGCGCACGTTCGAGGTCGCTGGCAGACTGTGGATCGCAGTGGCCTACTCGTACAACACGCCCCGATATGGCACGCCGTCGCCCCGCGAGCTAAGCGTCGTCTTCAGCGACAAGGAGATGGGTCGCCTGTAGTCAGCTGTCGCGCGTAACAAGCGCGTCAACCGCGACAACCCTCGGCCCTTAGAGCTACGCTCTCACCGAGGCCAAGTGCGGGCCTCGGTTTCCGGGTTACGCCCAACGTTCGCTCCCACTCCCACATTCGTCCCCTGGGTTGCACACTTGCACGGTAACCGTGTTAGTGTTAGTCTACGCATGCGAGAGGGGGCGCGGTGATCGTCTCGTTCGGTGATGGTGCGACGGAGGACCTGTATCACGGACGTCCGACCAACCGCGCTCAGCGATTCCCGCGCGAGGTAGCAGCGGTTGCTCTCGTGAAGCTGGATGTTCTCAACGGGGCGGCGGCGCTGCTGGACTTGCGTTCGCCGCCCGGGAACCGCCTCGAGGTGTTGAAGGGCGACCTCAAGGGATCCCACTCGATCCGCGTCAACGACCAGTGGCGACTCGTGTTCCGCTGGGAGGGCGATCATGCCCACAAGGTCCGATTGATGGACTACCACTGAGAGGAGGCTCGCAAGTGATTCCCGAGAACCGCATCCCCACGCACCCCGGCGTCATCCTGAGCCAGGAGTTCCTCATCCCGCTCGGCATCTCTCAGGTGGCCTTCGCCGCGCATCTTGGTGTGCCGGTGCAGCGCGTGAACGAGCTGGTCCGCGGCAAGCGAGGCGTGACTCCCGAGACCGCATGGCTGCTGTCGCAGGCGCTCGAGACCACGCCGGAGTTCTGGATCAACCTGCAGACCGCGTACGACCTGGCGCGGAGCCGGCCATCGGAGCCGGTGGAAAGATTCGCAGCAGCAAGCTGACGGCGCGTGACCCGATCCGCTACCTCGAAGATGAGGGTACTGAAGTGGGAATCGCTAGACGCACGGGAAATCGCTAGCCGTTGAAAGGAACGTCTGCCGTGCTGTCATCGGGAATCACCACCGAGCGGCTGATCCTCGAGCCGCTCACTGTGTCTGACGCGGACTCCCTGTTTGCGTATCGTGCCCTTGACGTGTGTGACGTTTGTGTACACACTTGGGTCACGATTGGAGGTACGCCATGAGATTCGTCAGCGTTCGCGATCTGCGTGGCAAGTCCGCCGAGGTCTGGCGTGATCTGCCCGATGAGCGTGAGATGGTCATCACCAGCAACGGTCGCCCCGTCGCCATCCTCGCCGCCGTCAGCGAGTCGAACCTCGAGGAGTCCCTCGCCGCGTTCCGACAGGCCCGAGCCGTGGACGCGGTCGCCTCTCTCCAGCGGCGCGCTACTTCCACTGGCATGGACGAGCTGTCGACGAGCGACATCAGCGCTGAGATCGCCGCGGTTCGGCAAGCGCGCAAGCGGTGAGGATCGTCCTCGACACGAACGTGCTCGTCTCGGGTCTTCTGTCACCCTTCGGACCTCCCGGAGAGATCGTCCGCATGGTGTCGTCAGGGGCCGTGACCCTGTGCCTCGATGCCAGAGTCCTTGCGGAATACGAAACCGTGCTGCTACGACCCAGGTTCGCATTCGATCCGGACGCGGTCGCCGCCCTACTGGACTACATCGACTTCCGCGGTGACGTCTTCGCCGCCTCATCGCTCTCGACACGACTGCCGGACCCGGACGACGAACCGTTCCTGGAGATCGCGCTGGCCAGCCATGCGGACTACCTGGTGACCGGCAACCTCGCGCACTTCCCGACTGGCGCTCGCGAAGGCGTGCTCGTGGTATCCCCAAGCGGTTTCATGGAAGAGTGGCGGTCCAGGCGCACCGAGGGCGACAAGTGACAGCGATCCGACCCGCCCGGTTGCCTCACTCGACGCGCGAGACCCGCACCGGCGTGGTCTTGAGACCGGGCATCTTCGAGATCGGGTCGAGAACGGCCCCGCTGGTGAGGCGGTTGGCCGGCGCGTCGGCGAAATGGAACGGCATGAACACCACGCCGGGCTCGAGCCCGACAGCGATCCGCACGCTCGCTACGCACGCGCCGCGCCTGCTCGTCACCTCGGCCCGGTCCCCTTCGCACAGGCACAACGACTCGGCGTCCTCGGGCGATATCTCCACGTAGCCCCCGGCGTTGAGATCGGCGAGCCCGGCGCTGCGGCCCGTCATCGTGTTGGTGTGGAAGTTCCACAGGTGGCGTCCCGTCGAGAGCACCAGCGGGAACTGTGCGTCGGGCAGCTCGGCGGGCGGCTCGTCGTCGACGACGGCGAATGCGGCGCGGCCGCGCGGGAAGCCGTCGGCGTAGAGCACCGGGGTGCCGGGGTGCGAGACGTCGGGGCACGGCCACTGCAGGCCGCCATCCTCCTCGAGGCGGCGATGGGTGATGCCGCCGTACTGCGGGGTGACGGCGGCCATCTCGGTCATCACGTCCTCGGGGCTCTCCTCGCCCCACGCGAGTCCCATCGCGTTCGCGACGAGCGTGACGATCTCGAAGTCGGTCTTCGCCTCGCCCGGCGGATCGACGACCTTCCGTCCCAGCTGGACGCGGCGCTCGGTGTTGGTGTAGGTGCCGTCCTTCTCGAGGAACGTAGCGGCGGGGAGCACGACGTCGGCGAGCCTGCCGGTCTCCGTGAGGAAGATGTCCTGCACCACGAGGAAGTCGAGGTTCTCCAGCGCCTCGACCACGTGCGCCTGGTCGGGGTCGGAGAGCACCGGGTTCTCTCCCATGACGTAGAGCGCCTTGAGCTCGCCGCGCGCGGCGGCGTCGATCATCTCGACCACGGTGAGTCCCGCCTCGGTCGACAGCTCGCGCTCGCTCTCCCAGAGGTCGCAGACGCGGTCGAGCGCGTTCTTATCGGTGAGCGGCTGGTAGCCCGGCAGGCAGTTCGGCAGGCACGCGAGGTCGCACGCGCCCTGCACGTTGCTCTGGCCGCGCAACGGGTTCACGCCGGTGCCGGGCTTGCCGATGTGGCCACAGAGCAGCGCGAGGTTGGCGAGAGCGCGCACCTGCGCGGTGCCCGACGTGTGCTGTGTGACGCCCATGCAGTAGACGATCGAGCTGCGCTCGGCGTTCGCGTAGGCGCGGGAGACCTCGCGGATGGCGTCTGCGCCGATGCTCGTGAGCGCGGCCGCCTCGTCGAGGTCGACGGAGGCGACATGCGCCGCGAACTCGTCGAAACCCTCGGTGCGCGCCTCGATGAAGACGGAGTCGGCGAGACCCTCTTCGACGATGACCTTCGCCATCGCGTTGAAGAGCGCGACGTTCGTGCCCGGGCGGATTCGCAGCCAACTCCGGGCGTGATCGACGAGCGCGATGCGCCGCGGGTCGATCACGACGATGCGCGTCCCGCGCGCGGCGGCGCGCTTGAGCTCGATACCGATGATCGGGTGCGCCTCGGTGGTGTTGGAGCCGACGACGAGCATGACGTCGGCCTCGCCGAGATCGCCGATCGAGTTCGTCATCGCCCCGCTCCCGAAGGTGGCGGCCAGACCGGCCACCGTGGAGCTGTGTCAAAGGCGGGCGCAGTGGTCGACGTTATGCGTGCCGATACCCGCGCGCAGCAGCTTCTGGAAGAGGTAGTTCTCCTCGTTGGAGCACTTGGCGCTCGCGAGGCCGCCTACCGCGTCCGGGCCGTGGGCGTCGCGCGCCTTGGCGAGACCGGCCGCGACGAGCCCGATGGCCTCCTCCCACGTCGAGGAGACCAGCTCGCCGCCCTTGCGCACGAGCGGCACGGTGAGGCGGTCGGGGTGGTGGACGAAGCTCCAACCGTAACGCCCCTTCGCGCAGAGGTTCCCGCCGTTGACGCCCACGCCGACCGGAGCGCTCGCACCCACGATGCGGCCTTCGCGCACGCGGTACTCGACGGTGCAGCCCACGCCGCAGTAGCCGCAGATCGTGCGCACCTTCCCGGTCTCCCACGGGCGGCCGGCGAAGCGCGAGATGCGGTCGGTGAGCGCGCCCACCGGGCAGGTGGAGACGCACTGGCCGCAGTACTCGCAGCCCGACTCGCCCAACGGCAGCTCGTACGGCGTCATGGGAAGCGAGTCGAAACCGCGACCCTGCCAGCCGTAGACGCTGCATCCCTGCACCTCGGCGCAGATGCGCACGCAGCGTCCGCAGCTGATGCACTTGGAGTAGTCGCGGGCGATCAGCGGGTCGTCGCCGAGCGCGGGCGGGCCGTGCCTGTCGCCGCCGTAGCGCTCGTGTTCGATACCGAGCTCGTAGGCGAGGTCCTGCAAGCCGCAGGCGGCGTTGGATTCGCAGGTGAGACAGTCCACGTCGTGGTCGGAGAGGAGCAGCTCGATGATGGTCGTGCGCATCTGGCGCAACCGCTCGGTGTCGGTGGCGACGACCATGCCGTCGGCGGCCATCGTGGTGCACGAGGTCGGGTAGCCGCGCATGCCCTCGATCTCGACCACGCACAGGCGGCAGGCGCCGAAGGGCGCGAGACGCGGGTCGTGACAGAGCGTGGGGATGTGGACGCCCGCCTCGCAGCACGCCTCGAGCACCGTCGAACCTTCTCGCGCTCCGACGGCGCGACCGTCGACGGTCAACGCGAGCGTCCTCTCCTCGACCCGCTTGCTCACGATGCTCCCTCTCGGACCCTAGCCGTGGCTCCGGCCCGCGCGCCTGAGCACGCGGACCTCGCCCTCGACGAGGACCGCGTCGATGCACTCCTTCACGAACGCCGCGATGTCGGAGACCGACATGATGCCCACCGGCACGCCGTTCTCGAGCACCGGGAGGCGGCGCATCGCGAGCTCCTTCTGCAGGCGTACGGCGGTGAGCAGGTCCATGTCCGGCTCGAGAGGAACGAAATCGGTGAACATGAACTCGTCGACGGCGACCGTCTTGGGGTCGAGCCCGTCGGCCACCACGGCGTGCGTGATCTGCCGGTCGGTGAGCAACCCGACGAGCACGCCCTTCTCGTCGACGACCAGGATCGAGCCGACCCGCTCGTCCCGCATCACTCGCGCGGCCTCTGCGACGGTCGCCGAAGGCGGACAGGACACCACCCTCGGGGTCATGATGTCGCGGACCTTCATCCCGTCCTCCTCACTCTCACAGGCTCGGCCACCCGGCCGGACCTACCTGCGTGCTATCGCCTCGAACGGACAGTGGACTTCGCACTGCCCGCACTTCACGCACAACGCGTAGTCTATCTCGTGGACCTCCCTGAGCCGGCCGGAGATCGCCGACACCGGGCAGTTCTTCTTGCACACGCCGCACCCCCTGCAGGCTTCGGCGACGACGACGAATGTCGAGAGCACCTTGCACGCGCCGGCGCGACAGCGGTGTTCGCGGATGTGCTCCTCGAACTCGTGGCGGAAGTAGCGCAGCGTGGTGAGCACGGGGTTGGGCGCGGTCTGCCCCAGCCCGCACAGGGAAGACGCCTTCACGTCGTTCGCGAGGCGCTCCAGCTTCTCGATGTCGCCCTCCTCGCCCTCGCCCGCGCAGATGCGCGTGACGAGCTCGAGCATGCGCTTCGTGCCGATGCGGCACGGGACGCACTTGCCGCAGCTCTCGTCCTGGGTGAAGGAGAGGAAGTAGCGCGCGAGGTCGACCATGCAGGTGCCGTCGTCGACCACCACGATCCCGCCGGACCCGACCACGGCGCCCGCGGCAGCGAGCGCATCGTACTCGATGGGGGTGTCGAAGAGCTCGAGCGGCAGGCAGCCGCCGGAAGGCCCTCCGATCTGGACCGCCTTGATCGGCTTCGCCGACGAGGAGCCGCCGCCCACCTCGAAGACGAGGTCGGAGACGGTGCGGCCCATCGGCACCTCGACGAGACCCGTGCGCCGGACCCGGCCGGTGAGCGCGAAGACCTTCGTGCCGTGGCTCGTGCCGGTGCCTATCGACGAATACGCGTCGGCGCCGTTGGTGACGATCCACCCCACGTTGGCGAGCGTCTCCACGTTGTTGATGCACGTGGGCTTCGCCCACAGCCCGGACTGCGCCGGGAACGGCGGGCGGAAGCGCGGCATGCCGCGACCGCCCTCGATCGACGCCATGAGCGCCGTCTCTTCGCCGCACACGAACGCGCCGGCGCCCTCGCGCACCTCCAGGTGGAAGGAGAAGCCGGAGCCGAGCACGTTCTGCCCCAGGAGTCCGCGTTCCTGCGCGTCGGCGATCGCCTTCCGTATGCGCTTCACCGCGAGCGGGTACTCGGCGCGCACGTAGACGAAGCCGGTGCTCGCGCCCACGGCGTAGGCCGCGATCGAGAGCCCCTCGAGGACCGAATGCGGATCGCCTTCGGCGATGGAGCGGTCCATGAAGGCGCCGGGGTCGCCCTCGTCCGCGTTGCAGATCACGTACTTGAGGTCGCCGGCCGCGTCGCGGGTGAAACGCCACTTCATCCCAGTGGAGAAGCCGGCGCCGCCGCGCCCGCGCAGACCCGATCCCTGGACGATCTCGATGACCTCGTCGGGCGAGAGCTCGGCCAGTGCCTTCCGCAGGCCCTCGTAGACTCCGCGCCCGACGGCGTCGTCGATCGACTCGGGGTCGACGAGGCCGCAGTTCCTCAGCACGATGCGCTGCTGGATCCGGTTGAACGGGATGTCCTCGTAGCGCTCCACGGGCTCGGAGTCCGCCGTGTCGCGGTAGAGATAGTCGGTCACCGGCGAGCCCCCGCCGAGCAGGGCGTCGACGATGGCGGCCGCCTTCGACTCCGTCACCTTCGGATAGAAGATGCGGTCGGGATCGATCACCGTGATCGGGCCGAGTTCGCACAGGCCATGGCAGCCCGTGCGCACGACGCGGACCTTCTCGCTCGCGCCCGCCTCGGCGATGGCGGCCTCGAGACGCTCGGCCGAGCGCAACGAGCCGTTCATGACGCAGCCGGAGCCCGTGCAGACGCGGATGACGGCGCTGGGGTCGCGGCTCGAGGTCGGCGACATCAGTCCCTCCCCCGCTTGATGCTCTTGGCGAGCTTGCGCGTGCTCTTGGCGTCGAGACCGCCGTGCGGCTCGTCGTCGACGAGGACGATCGGGCCGAGGCCGCAGCAACCCACGCACGCCACGGACTCGAGCGTCACGCTCCTGTCGTCGGCGGTCCGGCCGACGGCGACACCTAGCTCGTCGACGAGCGCCTCGGTGACCTCGAGCGCGCCCTTCACGTGACACGCGGTGCCGTGGCACACCCGCACGATCCGCCGGCCGCGCGGCGTGAGGTGGAACTGCGCGTAGAACGTCGCGACTCCGAGGACGGCCGACAGCGGCCGGCCGAGCGCGACGGCGATGCGCCGCATGGCGTCCTCGGGCAGGTAGCCGTACGCACGCTGGGTCGCCTGCAGCAGGGGGATGAGAGCGTCGGCCGTCGAGGCGTGCTCCGCCAGCACAGCATCGAGCAGCGCGGGGTCGAAACCCTCGTCGCGCCCCGTCGCGCAGGTGCACTCACCCATGATCGTCTCCGGGCCCTCTCGCTAGTCCAGGTACGAGTCGCAGTACAGTGTCTCGTTCCGCAGCACCGACATCGACTTCTCGAGCGACTCGGTCAGCTCGAGTTCGGCCGGATCGGCGCGGGCGACCATCATCTGGAGCTCGTCGTTGGGGTCCATGATCGCCGAGGTCAGGCCCGCGGGGATCATGATCGCGAGCAGGGCCGCGGCCAGCGGCGACTTCACGTGCTCCGGACAGCCATTGTAGATGTTCGAGAGGCCGACCGTCGTTTTCAGCGGCGGCTCGTCGAGTTGACCGAACATGGCGATCGCCTCGGCCGCCTCGGGCGCCTGCTGCTGGGCCACGCTCACGGGGAGCAGGAGCGGGTCGAGGTAGAGGCGGTCCGCCGGCACGCCGAACTCGATCATCGCGGCAAGGATCGTCATGGCCGCCTCGATGCGCTCGTTGGCGTCGCGGGAGACGCCGTGCTCCGTCATCGCCAGACCGATGATCTCGGCCTCGTAGGTCTTCGCCATCGGCAAGTACGTCTCGAGACGGGCACGCTCGGCCGACGTCGAATTGATGATCGGCTGGAGCTTGCAGACCCTCAGGCCCGCCTCCATCGCCTGGGGGTTCATCGTGTCGAGACACAGACGGGTTTCGGGGACCGTTTCCTGCACCACCTTCACGACCCACTCCATCATCTCGGGGCCGCCCCTGGTGGCGGGGCCGAGGTTGATGTCGAGCACGTCGGCGCCGCCCTCCACCTGGGTGAGCGCCATGGCACGCACGGGCCCTTCGTCGCGCTCACGCATCGCAGGGCCGATGGTCTTGCTCATGATGTTGACCTTCTCACCGATGACGAGCATCTGTCCTCCTGACGTTGATCGTTGCTGGAGACCGCTACCAGTCGACCCGCGCCGCGAGCGCGCCCGCGATGTCGCTCAGCGCTTCGTCGAGGGCCGGGTCGGCGTGATACGAAGGACGCCCCTCGCGATCGGCGACTCTGACGCCCTCACACAGCGGCATCGTGCCGAGCAGGGGGATGTCGCCGAGCGCGTCGCGCACGAACACGGCATCGTCGGCGTCGCGGACCTTGTTCGCGACCGCCACGACGTCGCGGATGCCGATGTCGGCCGCGAGCGCGCGGACCTGGCGCGCCGTCTGGACCGAGCGTCCGCCGGGCTCGATCACCACGATGAGCACGTCGACCGCCTCGGCGGTGCCGCGACCGAGGTGCTCGATGCCGGCCTCCATGTCGAGGATGGCCACATCGTCACGATCGACGAGCAGATCGCGCATGAACGCCTTGAGGAAGGTGCCTTCCGAGCACATGCATCCCGAACCGCCGCGCTCCACCGTCCCCATCTTGAGCATGGTCACGCCGTTGAAGGTGACGCCGCAGCGCTCGACGACGTCGGAGACGTCGGGATCGAGGATGAACATGCCGCCCCTGCCGGGGGCCGCGCCGGTGCGCTCCTCGATGAGCTCGTCCTCCTCGACGAGCGGCACGCACGCCGCGGCGGCCTCGGGCGTGGCGCCGAGGGCCATGGCGAGGTTGGCGTCGGGGTCCGCATCGATGGCGATGACCCGCCTGCCCGCCTCCGCGAAGAGCAGCGCGAGGCCCGCCGCGAGTGTGGTCTTGCCGACGCCGCCCTTGCCCGAGACCGCTACTTTCACGTGCTCACCCCTTCGAGCCCGGCCGCGTCGAGCACCCTGGGGACGAGGTGCTCGGCTCCCACGGCCATCATGTGGACACCGTCGCACACATCGCGCGTCTGAGTGATGAAGCGGGCCGCTATCTCGACGCCGACGGCGACGGGGTCCTCCGCGCGATCGAGCTCGTCGATGAGCGGCTGGGGCACCGAGATGCCGGGGATGTTCTTGGTCATGAAGCGTGCCATCCGCGCCGAGCGCAGGATGACGAGGCCGGCGAGCACCTTCGCGCCGAGTCCGTGCGCATACTCCATGAACCCGCGGAACGTCGCCGGGTCGTAGACCGCCTGGGTCTGGAAGTAGCGCGCGCCGGCGGCCACCTTCTTCTCGAACTTGGCGAGCTGCGGCGCGAGCGGGTGAGCGTCAGGGGTGACGACGGCGCCGGCGAAGAACTCCGGCGTGCCGTGCAGCTCGTTGCCGGCCAGGTCGTGACCGGACCGCAGCGCCCTGATCGCCTCCAGGAGCTGCACGGACTCGAGATCGAAGACCGGCTTGGCCTGCGGATGATCCCCGACAGCAACGTGATCGCCGGTCAGCGCGAGCACGTTCGTGATGCCGAAGGAGGCTGCGCCGAGAAGGTCCGACTGCATCGCTAGCCGGTTGCGGTCTCGACAGGTCACCTGCAGCACCGGATCGAAGCCGCGCTCCTTGAGATGGACGCAGGCCGCCAAGGTGCACAGGCGCATGACAGCCGCCTGGTTGTCGGTGACGTTGAGCGCGTGCACGCGGCCGCGCAACATCTCGGCGGCGGAGAGCATCTCCGAGATGTCGGTCCCCTTGGGCGGGCCGACCTCGGAGGTCACGACGAACTCGCCGGACTCCAGCGCTTCCCGCAACGTCACTTCGGCTCACCCCCCTTGTCGCTCATGTCCCACACGTCGCACTTCGAGCGGACGGAGTGGTCCTTCGCCTCGCCGAACCGCCCGAACTCGCCGAGGCGGCCTTGGGCCTCGAGACGCTCGTAGATGAGCACCCAGGCGCAGTCGCGGTCGCCAAGCTCGCAGCGGCCGTCCTTCACGCCGCCGCACGGGCCGTTCATGATGCCCTTCGCGCAACGCGTGATCGGGCAGATGCCGGCGGTGCGGCCGAGCACGCACTGGCCGCATGCCGAACACTCGGCCTGCCACGAGGCGAATCCCTTGGCCGCGCCGATGAACATGGTGTCGAGCGCCGGATACACCGGAACCTTCGTGGTGTCGGAGAGCAGGGCCACGCCCGCGCCGCACCCCAGCGAGAGCACGGCGTCGTACCCCTCGTCCCCGAGCTCCTCGAGGAACTCGGGCTCGCACTGGCGCTGCAGGACCGAGCCGGTGAACTCGATCGCGCGGCCGCGGCGCGCGGCCATCAAGCGGAGCGCCTCGACGAGCGTGGCGACCTCCATCTCCCCGCCGGCCAAGGAGACGGCGGCGCACGTGTTGCAGCCCACGAGAAGGACTCGCTCGTGAGCGACGACCATGTCGAAGACCTCCTCGAGAGGTTTCGCGCGCACCACGATCATCTCAGGTGCACTCCTTCGTCCTCGTCGGTCGCCTCGGGGACGATGAGGGCGTCATCCATCCCCATCTGCCTGAGCAGCGCACGGATGTCGGCCTCCCGGCGCGCGACCAGTTCGCGCGCGTAGGGATAGCGGCAGTTGACCTCGACGCAACCGGTGAAGACCACTCGTCCAGCTCCGTGCTGGAGCGCGCGGAGCACCGTCGCCTCGCTCACGCGGAGCAGACATGTGACCGTCAGGGTCCGCGGGTCGCTCAAGCCCAGCTCGGGGAGGAGAGGCGTGCACCCGCAGGCGAACTGCATGGTCGCGTCGCCGGCGCTGCCGGCCAGGACCGTCTCGACGCGGCGATCCATCTCCTCTTCCGAGTGGCCCTCGATGTTGATGGCGTGCGCCGGACACTGCGACGCGCAGGCGCCGCACGCGTGGCACGCCTCCGCGTCGAAGATCAGATAGCCGCGGTACTTCACGTTGGGCGCGTTGTGGGGGCACACGCGCACGCAGGTGAGGCACGACGCGCACTTCTCACGCACCAGCCGAGCGCCGGTCGTGCAGCCGAGGCACCTCTGGGCCTCGCGGGCGGCCTCGTATTCGGTGTAGCCTGCTTCGATCTCGTCGAAAGTGCCGACGGCCTCGTAGAACTCGAGCCTCTCCATCTGGACGCGCCTGCGGGTCACGACCTTGTACCGCATGCTCTCGGGCACCTCGCCCAGCGTGTCGCTCTCCTGGTCGAGCCCGTCGAGCAACGCGGTGTCCCCGGTCAGGTCCCGTATCACGCACGCGGCCACCCGGTGGCCTTCGGCGATGGCGTCGATGACCTTGGTCGGGCCCGTCACCACGTCTCCGGCGGCGTAGACACCTTCGATCGACGTCTTCATGGTCTGCGGGTCTATGACCGCACCTCCGCGCGGCGTGGTCTCGATGCCGAGATCGCCGATGTCGGCGCCCTGCCCCGTGGCGAAGATGACGGTGTCGGCCTCGAAGCGACGCGTCTCGCTCTCGTCGAACACAGGCGAGAACCGCCGGTCCTCATCGAAGACCGACGTGCACCGGACCACGTCGAGAGCGGAGACATCCTCTTCGCCCAAGATCTCGCGCGGACCCCACGAACAGTGCACCCCGACGCCCTCGAGCCTCGCCTCCTCGACCTCCTGTCGCGAGGCGGGCATCTCCTCTGCGCTCTCGAGACAGACGACATCGACCTGCGCCGCGCCGAGCCGTCGGGCCGTGCGCGCCACGTCCATCGCCACGTTACCGCCGCCCACCACGACGACGCGCTTCCCGATGCCGGTCCTCTCTCCGCACGCCGCCGCCTCCAGGAACGGCAGCGCGGCCAGGACCCGCGGCAGGTGGGCGCCGGGGATCTCCAGGACGCGGCTGCTCTGGAGACCGGCGGTCACCACGACGGCGTCGTGCTCCTCGCCGAGTCGCGCCAGCGTCACGTCTGCTCCGACCTTGACGCCGGTGCGCACCTCCACCCCCAGCGAGAGGATGTGGCTGATGTCCCGGTCGAGGGCCTTGCCGGGCAGGCGGTACTCGGGGATGCCGTATCGGAGCATGCCTCCGAGCTTGGGCTTGGCTTCGATGATGGTCACGCGAAGGCCTTGGGCGGCCAGGTCGTGCGCGACGGTCAGGCCCGCGGGGCCTGAGCCCACCACCGCGACCGACTCCTTGCGCAGGGCCCGAGGCTTGGGGTGCTGGTAGGCGCCGAAATCGGCCGCCGCTCGCTTGAGCATGGCGATGGCGACCGGTTCGTCGAGCAGACAGCGCCTACAGCCCTCCTCGCAAGGACGCAGGCAGATACGCCCGCACACGCTCGGAAGAGGGTTGCGCTCGAGCACGATCTCGAGCGCATCCGTGAACCGGCCTTCGGCGATCGCGGTGATGTAGCCCGGGACGTCGACGTGCGCCGGGCACTTCGAGCGGCATGGCGCGAAGACAGTGGGCGGCATGGGAGACCAGTCGAGCGATCCACCGGTCTTCTGCGCCGCCATGAGGACCACCGTCCCTCGGTCTCGCGTGCGTTAGCCGGCACGTCTCTTGAGGAAGGCCGGCAGCTCGGCCGCCTCGTAGGGACCCACGGTCACGGTCCACCCGTCAAGTTCCTCCGCGAGCTCGCCACTGATCTGGGCGACGGCGCCGGGGATGATGATCTCGCGATGCGAGACCGTCTCGGCGATGCCGGTGTCCTTGACGAACTTGGCTATCCGCTCCGGGACGAACTTGCCGGCCGCCCACGCGGTGAGGACCGACAGGCCCTCCGCATCGACGATGCCGAGGTAGGCCGGCATCCTCCCGCCCTCTATCTCCGAGGAGACGATGAAGTACGTGAGCGAGAAGTTGGTGGTGACGAGGAAGGGTGCCTCCGGCCCGGGATCGTTGATGGCGTAGATCTTCGACTCGGCCTGCATCGGGCGCTGCGGATCGGTGAAGATGTTCTGACGCAGGACCAGCAGGGGAAGCATCCGCCACGGCTCCGCGCCCGACAGGACGATGATGCTGCCGTACTTGGCGACATCCACAGCGGCGTACGCCGTCTCGAGCATGGCGTCGCCGCCGGCGAGGTCGCAGGGGAAGCAGATGGTGGGATAGCCGAGCTCCGCGAACTTCTTGACGAGCGCGCAGCGGCGCGCGAACACCGCGTCGCGCAGGGCAGCGCCGGCGGTCTTCGGAGCGCTGTCGATGACGAGGTCCTCGACGCCGGCCGCTTTCGCCTTGGCGGTGAGCGCGGCCACTTCGGCCAGCCCGTCGCCGCGGACCACGAGAGGGCAGGAGTGCCGCTTGGCCAACTCGATCATGGCGTCGGCGTTCGCGGCGGTCGCAGCACACAGGAGCGGGCGCCCGGCGGCGGCGGCGGATTCCAGAGCGGCCCCCGCCTCGGCGGCGTCTTCGGTCATCAGCACGAGCGGCAGGGACGTCTTCGACATCACGCGCTCGACGGCCGCCTTGTAGCGGGCGGCATCGCCGTCGCCGCGCACGGCCACGAACCCGCAGGCCAGGTGCTGCTGGACGCGCTCGAAGCTCGCCGCTTCGGCCTGTGCGACCACGGCGTCGATCCCTTCGTCGGCCGCACTCGCGTCGACGCTCACGCCGATCGCGCACGGGTTGACGAAGGTCCGATCGTGCCGGAAGACGACGGTCTCCTCGCCCACGGTGAACGCCGCGTCGCCCTTGCCCACCGTCACGGCGCGCATGGGCGGCGCCGCCGCCGAGGCCAGGGCTGCCTTCGCCTCGTCGGAGATGTGGGGGCACGCAGCGAGCTCAGCCTGGCCCTGCGCGAGCTTCATGGCGAAAGCCAGGCAGGTGGGAACACCGCAGTCGCCGCAGTTGGTCTTGGGGAGCTGTTTGAATATCTCGATGCCGCTGAGAGCCATCCGGCTCACTCCTTTTGCTGCTCGCGCCCTAGAAGAGCGGGTCCATGGAAAGGGCGGGGTGGTTCACGCTCGTGAGGAACTCGAGCACGGCGTCCTCGGTCTCGGCGATGGTCTCGTCACAGATCTTGTCGAGGAAGCCGGGATCGCCCATCTCCTCCATGCGGGGCTTGAGAGAGGACGCTATCGTCTCCTTGAGCTCCTTGGGCATCCAGACCACGCGCGACAGGCCGCCCTCGGCGTAGAGGAGCTTGCGGCTCGTAAGGTATCCGCGGCCCACGCCCATGAAGCCCGGCGCCTGCACTCCGCCGCCGATCATGCCGGCGAGCGTGGAGAACTTCATGCCCGACGGGGTCATGCCGGCGAACTCCCTGTTCACGATCATCACGCCGTTGCACATCGGCAGGAGGGCGATGATGCACATGAAGCAGCCGCAGCTCGTCATCGGGTCGGTCATGAGGGAGTAGCAGCTCATCCTCTCGATCGTGCGGCCCGACTTCTCCCAGATGAACTCGTTGACCCCGGACCACTGACCGAGGCGCTCCTCGAGGAGCGCGCCCTTCGTGATGGGCTGGTTGGGGCCGGTGGGCTTGAGTTCGTTGCTCGCCTTGGCGTCGAGCCAGTTGTAGGCGCCGCACAGGCCGAGACGCTCGGGCGTCACCACGCAGAGATGGTTGGGCGCGAAGCTCTGGCACAGCGAGCACGAGTAGAAGACGTCGACGGTGTCGTCGTTGAGGCCCGCCATCCGCTCGTCGCGTACGTCGTAGATCGCGCGCGCCTCGACGATCATCTCGTCGACCTTGGCCTGCTCGGTGTAGATCGTGACCTGCACCTTGTCGACGATGGCGTCGAACTCGTCGAGCAGCTTGGCGTGCAGGAGGTCGCCGAGGTGGTGGAACCGGAAACCCTTCTCCTTCGCCGCCTTGCTGATGCGCAGCCAGATCAGGTCGCGCTGCCCCATGTGGAGAACGCCCTCCGCGAAGTTCATGAGGTGGTGAAACTGGCGCTCGATGACCGGCTCGAAGTCGGACTGCATCTTGCGGCCGGCCACGTCCACGACGATGCCGAGCGGGACGAGCGCGCCCTCTTCGAGTTCGTCGAGCTCCGGCCCGATGACCTCGATCCTGCCGTCCGTGACCTCGGCAGCGTCGCGGGTGCGCAGAAGTTCGAAGGCGGTGCTCTTCTGGCCGCCGGCCTCGGCATGGGTGTCCTCGCGGCGCACGCGCTCGCCCTCGAACGCGGGACCGTAGCTCACCGGGATGGGCATGTCGATGACCTTGATCTTCAGACCGCGGACCTCGACGGCCTTCTGCACGAGCTCGTCGCAGCCGATGTTGGACACCACGTGCTCGTAGGTGCACACGCCGGTGGGCAGGATCTGCGGGATGTCGCTCGTGGCTATGGTCGGGAAGCCGTAGCTGATGGCGCCGGCCGCGGTCGCGTACCACTCGTCGGTGACCTCTCCGAGCGCGAGCACGAACGCGAAGACGCGGCTCTTGTTGTAGGCCAGGATGCGCTCGTAGTCGCCCGGCTGGACGCCGCCGAACGCCATGGCGGCACGGGTGGCGAAGCCGACGGAGTAGATCTGGCTGTAGACCTCCTTGCCGAACGGGACGAGACGGGAGTCCCATCCGAGCTGGATGTCCTCGGCGGCGAGTTGCTCTCCGAACGCGACACCGCCGTCGTGACCGGCCATGAAGACGTAGAGCATCTTCTCCTGCATCTCCCGGGCGAGTCTGACCGCGGTCGCGTTGTCGGGAGCGGCGCCGACCACGGCGGCGAAACCGGGAGCCGAGCCGTCGACGAACTCGACGCCCTTGGCGCGCATGATGACGTCGTCCGCGGCGCCGAGCCACAGGTCGGTCACCGGGGGCGGATCGTCGGTGACGTAGGTCATGGCCTCGATGCACTCCTCGGCCAGCAGCGTGGCGATGCCGGCGTCGAGCGTGCCTCCGAGGTAGGGCAGCCACAGGTGCTCCGAGGGGGCCTCGGGAAGAAGGTCGCGCGCGATGGCGAGTACGCGGTCCATGTCCGAGAGCTTCTCGACCTTCTCGCCCGTCAAACCGTAGACGACGGGGAGGTAGTAGGCGGTGTTGGGGAACTCGACAGCGTGCTCGGCGCCGTGCGCCTCCTTGACCTTTGCGAGCGTGGCCTCGGCCTTGCCGACGATGCTGTGAGCGCCGCGGATCGCGGCGGAGGCGATGATCTTAGACACTGAGTTCCCTCCTCATGTCCATGTCGAACAGGACGCGTTCGGCGGCCACATCGATCTTGAGCGCTTTGCGCGCGGCGTCGATGAGGTCGAGTGTGGCGACGACCATGTCCTGCGGTTCGGTGATGAAGCGAAGGCTGCCCCCGTAGCGCTCGGTCCAGCCCGAGATCATGTACTCGGTGACGATCGGACTGTTCGCGACCGGAGAGCCCACGCCGCCGAAGATGACGTGGACCCCAGAGGCCACGGCATATGTGGCGATCTCGAGCGCCTTCTCCGAGAACCATTCGGGCGAGAGCCCCACCGCGGGCAGACCCGCGATGTCGTCGCCGAGTCCCCCGGTCGCCGCGACGTCGGCGAGGACTGTGAGGATGCGCGAGTTGTCGACGCACGAGCCCATGTGCAGGACCGGCGGGATGCCCACGGTCTCGCAGACCTCCCGCAGCGTCTCGCCCGCGAACTCCATCGTCTCGGGGGTGAGCAGGCCATGCTTGCCGCTCGTGATCGCGGCGCAGCCGGTCACCACGACGAGCACGTTGTTGGCGATGAGCTCGCGCACCACGTTGACGACCGCGTAGTCCTGGACGGCACGCGGGTTCGAGCAGCCCACGACCGCCGCCACGCCGCGGATCCTGCCGTTGACGATGTTCTCGTTCAGCGGCGTGAGCGAAGCGCGCATCTTGCCGCCGAGCATGTAGCGGATGTACTCGTGGCTGAAGCCGGCGACTATCGGCTCGGACACGTGAGGGATGTGCGTGTCCTTGCGGTTCGGGAAGTTCTCGATCGCGGCGCGGACGATGGCTCGCGCGGCCTCCATGGGCTTGTGCTCGTCGACGACGATGTGCTCGGAGTCGCCGACGCGCGCCTTCGGACTCGAGGAGATGAGCTTGGTGTGGAAGTGCGAGGCGACCTCGTTCAGGCCCTGGAAGATGCACTGCACGTCGACGACCATCGCTTCGACGGCGCCCGTCAGGACTGCGAGCTCCTGCTGGAGCATGTTGCCCGCGGGCGGGACGCCCTTGCGCATGAGCGACTCGTTGGCGGTGCAGCAGATGCCGGCGATGTTGATGCCCTTGGCGCCCACCGACTCGGCCAGCGCGATCATCTCCGCTTCGTGCGCGACGTCGATGATCATCGAGGCGAGCAGCGGCTCGTGACCGTGGATGAGGATGTTCACCTTCTCCTCGGAGAGAACGCCGAGGTTGGCGGAGGAGCGCAACGCCTGCGGGGTCCCATAGAGGATGTCCTGCAGGTCGGTGGCGAGCATCGAACCGCCCCAGCCGCTCGCGAGCGCGCACTTCACGGCTCCGTCGAGCAGGGTCAGGTGGTTCTGGTCGGTACCGGCCGCCGTGCGGTGCATCGCCTCGACCACCTCGCGGTCGACGCCGCGCGGCACCACGCCGTACTTGCGCCACAGGTCCTGGCGCTTCTTCGGTGCGCGACCGATGTAGACCAGCTCGCCGGTCTGCTGGCCGAACTGCGCTAGGGCGCAGTCGGCCACTTCGAGCGCGAGCTGGCTCACGTCCTTGCCGGCGATGTCGATACCCATGTACCCGGCGACCTTGGCCAGCTTGATGGTGTCGGCGATGGAGCCGCCCTCGATCTCTCCGGTGGCGATCCCGCGCAGTGCCAGAGCGACTTCGCGACCGTGATCCGAGTGCGCGGAGGCCCCTGCTGCGACCTGCCGCACGAAGTTGCGCGCGGCGATCGTCTCGCGATCGGCGCCGCAGACGCCGCGTTCGTGCTTGCCGATGAGGCGACACGGTCCCATCGCGCACAGCTTGCAGCATCCCCCGGTCGCACCGGTCGAGCACGGCTTGATGGAGCGCGACCGCGAGAACGCCGTCTCTATCCCGAGGTCGTCGGCGATCTTGAGCATCTGGGCCGTTGTCGGATCGATGCTGTATTCGTCGGACTCGGTGGCGGTGGATTCGTCGGACATCGGGCTCACCTTCTCCTTGCGGATGCGCTACTGGTCTAGCAGCGTGTCCATCGCCGTGCGGACGGTCGCCACCGCTTCGGGGTGGCGCATCACGAGTACGTCGGCACCGGCGAGAGCCAGCGTGACGGCGGTCGTCGTCTCCCATAGGACTCCGCGCTTGGAGGCGTCGCCCCAGGCCGGTTCGTCCTCCTCGGTGGCGCGAGCCTCTTTCGAGCGCCACGCCTCCTTGCCCAGGTTGCAGATCATCGGCATCTGCGTCATGTCGTCGTTCTGGCTCAGGGCGGCCAGACGCAACCGCTCCATGACCGTGTACGCATACTCGACCCCGTAACCGACCGCGCCGACCGACGGGTCGACGAGTATGCGCTCGGCGGGCAGGCCCATCTGGGTCATGAGGATGTTCAGCTGCTTCGCCATGTTGACGTCGATGGGCGTCGAAGCGATGACCGCGTGGCCGTAGCCCATGGCCGCTGCCGTGATGGGCTTGTAGTTGTCCTCGGTGGCCGGACCGATGGCGATGACGGTCCCGGTGACCGCTTCGGCCACCTTCTTGAGGACCTCGCCGTCCTTCTCCGAGTTGCCCGAGCCGTACACCACGACGGGGACACCGACCGCAGCCACGACGGCCTTGACGGTCTCGGCGGCCTCGTCGGGAGAACGATCCGCTCCGTTGGGGTCGGTACCGGCGAGTTGGACGCACACCATGTCGGCGCCCCAGTCGTCGACGCAGGCGCGGGCCCACGCGACCGGGTCCGAGATCACGGCGCCGAGCGCGTCGGTCAGCGTCGCCGACCAGCCGTCGGGGACGAGGTCGAAGACCTCCATCGCGATGCGCGGCCGGTTCGGCATCGCGCCGTCGAACAGGTAGAACGGCAGCGCGGACTCTCCGCCCACGGTCACGGCTCCGGCACCTGCGCCGAGCGTCACCTCACGGATGCTGCCGGTCGGCCTCTCGACCGGATCCTGGTACGTCACTTCACGCCTCCTACTCCGAGTCCGCGACTCTGGCGGCGGACTTGACGGTGTTCTCGAGCAGCATGGCTATCGTCATCGGACCCACGCCCCCGGGGACCGGGGTGATCGCGGAGGCCCGTTCCTTGGCGGTCTCGAACTCGACGTCTCCCACGAGACGGCCGTCCTCGGTGCGGTTCATCCCGATGTCGATGACCACGGCGCCCTCGCGGATCCAATCGCCCTTGATCATCTCCGCTCGGCCGATGGCGACGATGACGACGTCGGCCGAGCGCACATGGCCCGCCAGGTCGCGTGTTCGCGAGTGGCACGTCGTGACGGTGGCGTTGCGCGCGAGCGCGAGCAGCGCGGCGGGCTTGCCGACGTTGTTGCTGCGCCCGACGACCACCACGTCCTTGCCGGTGAGGTCCACCCCGGACTCTTCGAGCAGGACCATCACGCCTGCCGGCGTGCACGACACGAACGTGTCCTTGCCGACCACGAGCCGGCCGATGCTCTCGGGGTGGAAGCCGTCGACGTCCTTGTCCAGACCGATCGCCTCGATCACCACGTCCTCGTCGAGATGGGCGGGGAGCGGGAACTGCACGAGGATGCCGTGGACGTCGCCACGGCCGTTCAGCTCGCGCACGAGCGCGAGCAGTTCCTCTTGCGTGGTGGTCTGTGGAAGCTCGTACTGGAACGAGCGGATGCCCACTTCGTCGCAAGCCTTGTGCTTGTTGCGGACGTAGATCTGCGAAGCGGGGTCCTCGCCGACGATGACGACCGCCAGACCCGGCGTCACGCCGCGCGCGACGAGCTCGCGCACGTGCTCCGCTACGGCTGCGCGCCGCTTCGCCGCGATAGCCTTCCCGTCGATGATCGTTGCAGTCACGTCCGTTCCCTCCCTGATCGGTACCGGCACTCGCGGGGTCAGACGCTCGCGCCGGAGAGGACGGGCACCGCACGGGTGACCATCTCCTTGACGGCGGCGAGCGACGGAGAGTCGTCGGGCAGGTCGAACAGGCCCGTGCCGAGCAGATCACAGCGGGTCACGCCGTCATCGCTGGGGACGGTGCCGAGCAGAGGGATGCCAGTGGCCGCGACGGCCTCCAGGAGCACGGGGTCGAGCGGCTCTTGGGCGCGATCGACGACGAGGTAGCGCGCGCCAACGGCTATCCCGAGCTCGCCGGCGAGCTCGTCGAGCGTACGGGCGGTGCGGATGCCGCGCACGCTCGGGTCGGCGATGAGGAGCAGCAGGTCGACGTTGCGCGTGGTCCGCCGCGAGAGGTGCTCGAGACCGGCTTCGTTGTCCATGATCACGTACTCATAACTGCGCGACAGGTCGTCCATGCATGCTCGCACGAGATTGTTCGCGTAGCAGTAGCATCCCGAGCCTTCGGGACGGCCCATCGAGAGCAGGTCGCACTCGGTCGACTCGACCACGTAGCGGTTCACGTTGAGCTCGAGCCACGTCTCCTTGTCCATGCCTCCCGGACGGTTGTCGTCGGCGAGCCGGAGCATCTCCTCGGTTATGTCGCCCACGGACCGCTCCACCTCCAGCCCGAGCGCCTCGTGAAGACACGCATTGGGGTCGGCGTCCACCGCGAGTACGGAACGCGCGCCCAGCTCGCGCAGGGCGCGCACGAGCAGCGCCGCCATGGTCGTCTTGCCGGTCCCGCCCTTGCCGGCAAGCGCGATGGTGAAGGCCATCTAGCTCACCCCCCGAACACCGGAACGCTGCGCTCGGAGCGCCTCCGTGCGCGGGAACGCCGACAGGTCCGTGTGCGGCAGGAAGAGAGCCGAGACGTAGTGGTCCATGAAGCCGGCGTTCACCGAGAGCTCGAGGTAGGTCATCATCTCGGCGACCGAGCGCGCCTGCTCGAGCATCTCCCGCGAACGGACGCACAGCGTGGCGCCGAGCAGAGAACCGTTGCCGAGGAACACGAAGTCGCCCGGGTCCATCTCGGGCACCATGCCCAAGGCGGTGACGCGCTCCAGGTCCAGGTAGTGGCCGAAGCCTCCCGCGACCACGACCTCGCTGATGTCGCCGATGGTCACGTCAAGGCTCTCGATCAGAACGCAGATGCCCGCGTAGATGGCGGCCTTCGCGCGCATGAGGTTGTCGATGTCGACCTCACCCAGGGTGATGGCGTGGCCGGTCCCCGAGTCGCCGGCGTGGACGAGCACGTACTCGCGCCCGTGTTCCCCGTCGCGGATGCGGCCGCCGTCGGGCTCCACGGCGAACTTGCCCGTACGGTCGATCGCACCGCATAGGAAGAGGTCGCACACCGTGTCGATGAGCCCGCTGCCGCAGATGCCGATAGGGCTGGCCGAGCCGATCGTCATGATCGAGGGCTCGAGCGTCGCCGGGTCGATGCGTACCTGCTCGATGGCCCCTTCCGCGGCGCGCATCCCGTGTCGGATGCCTCCGCCCTCGAACGCGGGACCTGCCGAGCACGAACACGACACCAGCCATTCGCTGTTGCCGAGCACGATCTCGCCGTTCGTCCCCACGTCGATGAAGAGCGTCAGCTTGTCGCGCCAAGGGATACCCGCCGCGACGACGCCGGCCACGACGTCGCCGCCGAGCCAACTCGCCGGGCACGGCAGCGGCACGACGCGGGTAGCGGCCGAACCCGGGAGCCCGAGGGAGCGCGCCCGCACCCACGGGAAGGACGACGCGGGAGGGACGTAGGGCGATGTGCGGATGCTCGCGGGCGAGATGCCGAGCAGCAGGTGCGTCATGACGGTGTTGCCGGCGGTGACGTACGACACGAGGTCTTCCGGGTCGGCCCCGGCCTCCTCGAAGCACAGCGCGATGAGATCCGACACGCTCTTGATGGCGAGACCGTGCAGCTCCTCCAGACCCTCCTCGCTGTCGGCGGCGATGACCCGGGTGATGACATCTTCGCCTCGCGAGACCTGCGCGTTGTATGCTGCGTGTCTGGCCACCACATGGCCGGTCACGACGTCGATCAGCGCTACCTCCACGGTCGTCGTGCCGATGTCCACCGCCGCCGAGAACTGCCGCGCGCTCGTATCTCCCGCGTGGAACCCGGAGATGCACGGTCCCGCCTCGCACGGCTCGGCGACGAACGCCGTGACCGTCCAGCCGCCCTCGCGGGCGAGCGAGGGCAGGCGCCGCAGGGCGTCGAGCGAGATCGTCGCGCCGCGCACGCCGTAGCCCCGGCGCAACGCCTGGCGCACGCGGGTGGCATCGGCGGCGTTGTCGGTCAGATCGGGTTCCTGCAGATCGAGCGCGGCCTTGAAGATGGGCGCGTGCAGCTTGATCGGCGGAAGCCGGACCGCATGGTCCTCCGCCGACAGCACGGTGTTGACGAGCCGCCGCCCGGCGCCATGAACGGGTGCGGCCCCCGGCAACGACTCGATGGGGATGCGCACCGCGACGTCTTCCGTCACCGACGAGAGACAGGCGAGCACGTAGCCCTTCTCGACCTGCTCGGTGGTCAGCTTCGTCGACGACGACCCGTCGACCTTGCCGTGCTCGACGACCATCCGGCACTTGCCGCACGTGCCGTCGCCACCGCACGAAGCGCTCACACCCACGTCCGCCATCATGGCGGCGCGAAGGAGACTCTCACCTGACGAGACGGTGAGGGTCACTCCATCGGGCATGAACGTCACTCGCGGCATCGCCGGTCTGCCTCCGCCCGTGCTAGAACAGCCCGACGACGTTGCCGTCGGCGTCGAGGTCGATGTTGTCGCCTGCGGGGGTCTTCGGGAGTCCCGGCATGGTACGCATGTCGCCACACAGCGGGTAGAGGAACCCGGCGCCGACGCTGGCTCGGATGTCGCGGATCGGCAGGCGCCAGCCGGTGGGCCGGCCCTTGAGCGTCGGATCGTGCGACAGCGACAGGTGGGTCTTCGCCATGCAGATCGGCAGGCTGCCGTAGCCGAGATCGGTGTAGAGCCTGATCTTGGCCTCGGCGGCGGGCAGGTAATCCACACCGTCCGCGCGATAGATCTCGCGGGCGATGGTCTCGATCTTCTCCTTGATCGAGGCGTCGTCCGGGTAGAGCAACTTGAACTCCTTGGGCATCTCGCATGCAGCGACGACGGCCGTCGCGAGTTCCTCGCCTCCCGCCCCACCGCCCGCGTGGACCTTGTGCGTGACGGCGGAATCGGCGCCCGCACAGAGCGCGCGCTCCTTGATGAAGGCGTGCTCGGCCTCCGTGTCGGTGGGGAAGTGGTTGACCGCGACCACCACCGGTACGCCGAACTTCTTCATGTTCTCGACGTGGACCTCGAGGTTGACGATGCCTTCGGCGATCGAGTCGAGGTCCTCGGTCAACAGCCGGGCGTCCAACGGCTTGCCGGGGATGACCTGGAACTTGCCCGATGCGGCCTTGAGAGCGCGCACGGTCGCGACGATGACCACGCAGTCGGGAACGAGCCCCGAAGCGCGGCACTTGATGTTCATGAACTTCTCGGCGCCCATGTCGGCGCCGAAACCGGACTCCGTCACCACATAGTCCGCGATCCTGAGTGCGATCTTGTCGGCGATGATGGAGTTGTTGCCCTGCGCGATGTTGGCGAAGGGGCCGGCGTGCACGAGTACCGCGCCGCCCTCCAGGTTCTGCATCAGGTTCGGCTTGACGGCGTCCCGCATCAACACCGCCATCGCTCCCGCGCATTTCAGGTCCTCGGCGGTGACGGGCTGGCCCGAGCGGTCGGTGCCGATGACGATGCGGCCCAGGCGCGCGCGAAGGTCCCCGAGGTCGGTCGCCATCGCCAGGATCGCCATGACCTCGCTCGCGACCGAGATGTCCCAGCCGGTCTCGCGAGGCGGACCGTCCAGCTTCCCGCCGAGGCCGACGACCACGTTGCGGAGCGCGCGATCGTTGAGGTCCACCACCCGCCGCCATGTGATCGAGTAGGGATCGATGTCGAGGACGTTGCCGTGGTGGAGGTGGTTGTCGATGTAGGCGGCGAGCAGGTTGTTGGCCATCGTGACGGCGTGGACGTCGCCGGTCAGGTGGAGGTTGAAGTCCTCCATCGGGATGACCTGCGAGTAGCCGCCACCGGCCGCACCGCCTTTGATGCCGAAGACCGGACCCAGCGACGGCTGCCGGATGCAGGTGATGACGTTCTTGCCGATATGCTTCAGCGCCTGACCGAGGCCGACCGTGGTGACCGTCTTGCCCTCGCCCAGCGGCGTAGGGTTGATCGCGGTCACATCGATGTAGCGGCCCTGGGGACGGTCGGCCAACGAGCCGAGGACGTCGAGCGCTATCTTCGCCTTGAACTTGCCGTACATCTCGAGATGGTCCTCCGAGATGCCGATCTCGGCAGCGACTTCGGTGATGGGCCGCAAGGTCGCTTCCTGGGCGATCTCCAGATCCGACTTCATCTACTCACGCTCCTCGTGTTCCCTCGCCCTGCTGGCCGATCCGGCCGGTGCGCGGATCTTCGTCCATCGGAGTCACACATACCCTACGCGGGATGCCCGAGCAGGGGTCGCGGGGATGGGGATGCTACTCTTCGGGTCCTGCGGGATCGTCCGATCGTGACGTGAGCGCCTCGAAGCGCTCCTCGCCCAGGCACTCTCTGGCGTGCTGACACCACACTATGCAGCTAGGTGCTTGCTCCTTGACCACCGTCGCGCCGCACGAGGGACAACGTCGGCGCCCTTCGTCGGAGAACAACTCGACCTCTCCGCCGCACCGTGGGCACTTGTAGATACCGGCGGTCAGAGACCTGCCGTCGTTCCCAGGACACCTGGAAGTCCCTGTCGGCATCTCCTCAGCCTCCGAATCGCGGGTGCGGCAGGGTCGCGGGAACGACGATCGGCCGGAACCCGTTCGGTGGTTCGAGGCTATCCGGAGGCGCGAACGCATGATAGAGACATCCCGCCACTGGCGGGGCAATCCCGGCGAGCGGTGCGTCCCGCTCCGCAGGCGGCGCGGCTTCGAGCAACGTCCACGGCGCGACGGCGGGCCTCGCGATGGCCCTGGAGCGTGCCGCGAAGATGAGGCGAGGGGCGTCTATGCCGGCATCGCGGTCGGCGCGGCGCGTAGCGCCCGCAGCCGAACGGCCTCAGCGGTGACGTCGAATGGCGCCTTGCCCCTGAGCAGATGGTCCATCACGCGGTCTGCGGCCTTCACGGCGCCGAGGCAGACGAGGTCGTCGTCGTACTCGAGGCTCACGCGGAAGAAGCCTCGGCCGTCCCGCTCGAAGTCCCACTCGGTCTCGCCTTTGAGCGAGCGCGGCGATCCGGCGAGCGCCATCATCTCCATCACCACGTGCTCGAACAGGTGCGCGATCTCGGTGTCCTCGAGTTCCTCGCGGAAAGTCGCGCACGCGCCGTTGTCGCAGCGGTGACGAGCGAGTCCGGGGAGAAGCTCCAGCACCTTCTCGGGAAGCTCTCCGACAGCGGACGTGCGCAACGGCTCGCCGCCCTCCACGCGAACGACGACGTCGACCCGGTCCTCGTGCACGGTGATGCTGTCGACACGCATGCGGATCCCCCCGTCAGCGCCGTCGCGCGCCCAGCATGTATGCCGCCGAGACCAGCACCACGGCGGCCACGGCGGCGATGCCGATGGTCCGCGAGAGACGCTCGGTCGTCAGGCGGCGGAACTCCTCTTCGGAGAGCTCTCGGACGCGCTCGGCCTTGCGGCGCAGTTCATCGAGGGTGATGGCGGGCGCTTCGGACGTCACTTCTGCATCATCCTCACCTTGATCGCGACGAAAACGAGCGAGCCCACGAGGTAGACCCCACCGATGAGAAGCAGCGCCCACGCGTAACCGATGGCCTGCCCGAGCAGCATGAAGAGGCCCACCGCCACGAACATCAGGCCGAAGACGGCGAGACACCCCGCGGCGGAAGCGGCCGCCAGGGTGAGGCCGAGGCGCTGGATCGGTTTGACGACCTTCTCCCGGACCAGGGCCTCCGCCTCCTGGCGCAGCCAGTCGACGAACGTCTGGAGAAGGTCCGCCGCCGCGTCGATGACACCCGAGACGCCGTCGCGCTTCGGCGCGTCGGCAGCCGGCGCCGGCTGCGGTCCGCTGCTCGCGCTCTCGGTCTTCGACGCCTTGGGGCCGCGTCTCGGCATCGTCTTAGGTCCTCCCTCTCATCACGACGGCCCGAATGGGACCGCCGGATACGAAGATACCCTAAAACGCGGGGCGAGAGCCTACCGGCCCAGGATGCGGAAGCGCACCCTTCCCACTCCCGAGAAACGCAGCCTGCGAGCGACGCCCGGCCCGAGGTCGAACTCCCGTCCTCCGACGTAGGGACCGCGGTCCTGCACGACGGCGACCGTCGTCTGGCCCCGGTATGCGAACTGGATGCGTGTACCGAACGGCAGGTACCGGTGGGCGACGACCATGCTCGCCCGCGTCAAGCGCCCGCCACCGGCCATCGAGCGGCCGTAGAAGCCGGGGCCATACCACGAGACGCGCGCGGCGTCCCAGCGGACGGCGCGCGTCGCGGGCCTGGGGGCCGTGACGGCTTGCGCCGTCGCCGGGGTGAGCGTGCCGCTCGCGAGGAGCATCGCCGTCACCAGCGCGAGAGCGCCGGCGGACCGGGCGAGTGAGCGGCCAGGCCGGGGTGGATCGTTACGTACCTTCACACATGACCTCCACGATCGGGTGCAGGACTGGCGGCGACCCGGGGGCATGCCTCGACAAAGGCATAGTCTTAGACAGCGGAGGTGGTTCTGGGTGGGCTCGATCGCTGCCTCGGCCCCGGTCCCGAAAGGGCGATGCGCCGCCTTCGGCCGGAGAACGCGAGTATGCGTTTCGGCGTGCGGACCCTTTGCCGGACGCGGTCGGCGGCTCTTCTTCGCTTCCCCTGTCTGGGGACGCGGCCACCGGTTCCCGTGACTCGGCTTCTCGTCGTCGCACCCGCCGCGCTGGTCCGTGCGCTCTCGGCCTTCGAAGACCTCGAGCACGCATGCGGGCACCTTGCAGGAAGGCTTTGAAACCTCACAAAGCCTAGCAGAAAGCGGGCCGACCGGCTATCCGGCCAGGTCAGGGTATATGTATGGCGCTCGGCCCGAGGCCCTTAGGGAGTGGCTGTCGCGGCCGCCGAACCCGTCATCTTCGAGAGGACGCGTCCCAGTTCCTCGATGTAGCGGCCGTACGCCGCCCAATCGCCCGAGCGCTGCGCGGCGAGCGCCTTCTCGTAGAGGGAGCGCGCGGTCGCGAGGTCGCCGGCGGGCGTCGCGGTCCCCGTGCTCGCATTCCCCGCCGTCTGGCCGCCGCTCGAGAGCTCGGTCCCCGCCGGAGCGGTGCCGAAGACCTTGGCGAGCGCGGTCGCGAGGTCGGGCTCCATCGCCACGCGGTCGGCGAAGACGACGAGCACACGGGTGAGCTCTGGCATCGCGGTCTTCTCCGCCTGCAGGTAGAGCGGTTGGATGAAGAGGAGCGACTGGTCCATCGGGAGGACGAGCATGTTGCCGAAGAGGACGCTGCTCCCGCGCTGGTTCCAGAGCGTGAGCTGCTGCGAGATGACCGGGTCCTGGTTGATCCTAGCGGAGACCTGCTCGGGGCCGAGGACGAGCTTCTGCTTCGGGAAGGTGTAGACGACACGCCGCCCGTAGTCGGACGGATCGGCCTTCGCCGCCATCCAGCCGATCATGTTGTCCTTGTTCCGCGGCGTGAACGGGAGCATGAGCATGAACGTCTCATCGCTCTCCCCGGGCAGGCGCATGAGCACGTAGAACGGCGCCATCGCGCCGTCGGCGGAGTTCTCGCCCGGTATCGCCCACGAGTCCTCCTTGTTGTAGAAGACCTGCGGGTCGCGCATGTGGTAGGTCTTGTAGATCTCGGCCTGCACGCGGAAGAGGTCCTCCGGGTAGCGCAGATGGGCGCGCACGCCCGCGGGCATCTTCGCCGCGTCGGCGAAGAGCGTCGGGAACACCGCGCGCCAAGCGCGCAGCACGGGGTCCTTCTCGTCGAACGCGTAGAGCGTCGTCGTGCCGTCGAACGCGTCGACCGTGACCTTCACCGAGTTGCGGATGTAGTTCACGTCGCCGCCGGTACGCTGCGAGTAAGGGTAGTACGACGAAGTCGTGTACCCGTCGAGTATCCACACGACGTGCCCGTCGACGACCGAGGCGTACGGGTCGGAGTCGAGCGCGAGCCATGGGGCGAGCGCGCCGACCCGTTCGGTCAGGGCGCGGCGCAGCAGGACTTTGCTCTCGGGTGTCACATACGAGGAGAAGAGCAGCTGGGGCGCGCCGAAGCGCAACGCGAAGGCGATGCGGCGCGAAAGACCGCCTATCGGGATGCCGGCCTTGCCGGCGTAGGAGGCGTTGGCGTTGCGATCGCCCAAGGGGTAGTCGAACTCCTTGATCCCCGTCGGCGCGATCGCGTATTCGCCCTCCTCCTCGCCGAAGTAGATCGCGGGCTGCGTCACGTGCAGGTCCGTGGTCGTCGTCGGAGGGATGTCGCGCACGATGAAGCGGGGCAGCCCGGTCGGGCTCACCTCGTTCACGGGGCTCACGACGACGCCGTAGCCGTGCGTGTAGACGAGGTGCTGGTTCACCCACGTCTTCGCCTGTTCGGCGAGCTGCCCGACGTTCATCTCGCGCACGGAGACGAGCACCTCCTGGCGCGTGCCGTCGATGCGGTAGCGGTCGATGTCGACGTCCTTGAAGTCGTAGTACGGGCGGATCTCCTGCAACTGCTTGTACGACTGGACGACGATGCTCGGATCCCAGAGGCGCACGTTGTCGACCGTCTGGCGGTTCGCGGCGAGGTCGCTCGCCGTCAGGCTCTCGGCTGCCGCGAAGGGCCGCACCTCGATAGCTTCAAGGTCGTACGCCTTCCGGGTGCCCTCGATGTTGCGCTTGATGTACGGCGCCTCGGCGGCGACCTCGTTCGGGGTGACGCGGAACTGCTGGATGATGGCGGGATAGATGCCGCCGACGATGATCGACGCGCCGACCCAGAGGCCGATCGCGGCGGCCGGCAGCCGCCAGCCCTTGAACCGGATGTTCACCAGCAGCGCGAGCCCCGACAGGACCGCGATGACGATGAGGATGCGAAGCGCCGGCATCTGCGCGTGGACGTCGGTGAAGGAGGCCCCCAGCACCTGGCCTCGCGGAGAGAAGTTCAGGCCGAACATGTCGAGCCAGTAGCCGAAACCCTTCACGAGCACGATCAATCCAGCCAGCACCGACAGGTGCGCCTTCACGTGCGGGTCGAACCCGCGAAGCCGGTCCCCCGGGCGGATAGCGCCGTCGAGCAGGTGCACCGCCGCCGTCACGACGAGCGCGAGCACGAACGCGGAGAGCAGCCAGCTCTCCGCCGCGCGCAATGCGGGGTATGTGAACACGTAGAAACCGATATCGCGCCCGAACTGCGGATCGGTCGCGCCGAACGGCACGCGTGCGAGCGCGAGACGGAAGACGTGCCAGCGCGCCGCCATGGGCGTCCCCGCGGCGAGCGCGAGCAGGGCACATCCGGCGAGTAGGCCCCGGTCGATCCACGGGTCGAGACGCTGCTTGAGCTCGGCGAACGTGAGTTGGAGCCGTATCGGCACGTCGCCGACGGTCAGCGGCGTCTCGGGTTCGAGCAGCCGCAGGTCGATCCTCGGGGCGAGAGAGCGTGCGATGCGCACGTTGACGAAGAGCAGGGCGAACATCACGACCGTGAAGATGGTACCGATCGCCCAGCGGCTCGAGAGCGTCGTCCAGAAGACGGCCTCCTGCCCCATCTCACGGAACCACAGGATGTCGGTGAAGAACGTCGCCACCCCCGTCGATGCTACGAGCACGACGAAGATCGCGATCGCGACGACCGCGAGAACGGGCCTTGCTCCATCGGAACGACTGCGTGCCACGGGACCTCCTCGGATCACAGGTACTCTTCGACATCGACGTTGATGGCATCTTCGTCCAGACAGCGCTCGACCGAGCGCCCCGATCCCTCGTCGGCGAGCGACACGTCGAACGGGTCGATCATGACTCCCGCCGCGTCGGCGAAGACGCGGACGGTCGGACGGGCCACGTCACGCTCGTCGGGGGCGAGAACGACCGCCGTCTCGCCGGTCGTCAGGCGCACGACGGCCCGCGGCGGGTAGATTCCCATGATCCGCACGAACGATCGCACCAGCGCGGGATCGAATGCCGAACCGGCGTTGCGGAGCAGGATCGACATCGCCTCGTCCTGGAGCCTCGCCGCGGAATACGCCCTTCGCGAGGTCATGGCGTCGTATGCGTCGGCGATCGCCACGATGCGGCTCGCGAGATGCTGCCGGCGCTCCGGCTTCCGAGCGGGGTAGCCGGTGAGGTCGAAGCGCATATGGTGCTCGAGAGCGACGACGACGGACGAACGATCGAGGCCCGGGATGGAGGCCGCCGTCTCGGCGCCGAGTACGGGATGGCGTCGCACGTCCGCCCACTCATGAGACGTGAGTGCGCCGGGCTTGTTCAGGATCTCGAGGTCGACGGTCATCTTCCCGATGTCGTGGAGGAGCGACCCCACGCCGAGCGAGGAGAGGAACCGCAGGTCGTGTGTGATCGCCGATCCGACGGCGAGCGAGAGGACGGAGACATTCACCGAGTGGTAGAACGTGTACTCGTCGTGGTCCTTCAGTCCCGACAGCTCCAGCATCGCGAACCGGTTCGACAGGACATTCTCGACGAGGCTGCGCGCGACCCCCCTGATACGCCCGGCCCCCAGCGATTCCTGCCGCTGGATGACACGCTCCAGTTCGCGCATGAGGTCCAGGGCGGCGCTGTAGGCCCGGCGGGCCGGACCGCGTCCAGGGACGGCGTCCGTCTCCTCTTCGCTCTCCTTCTCCACGATGGTCACCGTCGCGAACGTCACGTGAGGAAGGTCCGCGACGGCGACGGCACGTTCGAGCCCGCCGGCACGCAGCACCTCTCCCACCTCGAGCGAGAGCACCCGCACCGCTCGCTCGAGCTCGGACTCGTCGAGGCCCGCCCGGAAGGTGACGCTGCCCGCGCCGATACTCATCATGTCCCGGATGAGCTGGTCGAACATCACGCTGTCTTCCGGAAGGAGCTGATCGCCCAGGAGCAGCTCGTCCTCGAAGAAGGTGAGCGGGACGTCGGCCCCCTCGGCGTGGAACGCGCGGATGGTGGCCATGAGACCGGCGAGCGCCTCGCCGACCGCGGGATGGTCCGACGGGTAGAAGCGGATCATGCGGCGCGCGTTGTAGAGGCGCGCGAGAAGCTCGCGCACGCGAGCGACCTGCCTGGCTGAGAAGACGGCGCCGAAAGCTCCGTCCGTGGGGTCGCCCGAGCGGATCCCGCCCGCGCTCACAGCGGCGCACCCCCTCGACCGCGCAACGCGGCGAGGGCGGCTTCGGCCGCCGCGCGCAGCTCGCGCGCTTTCGCCGCGCCGCGCAGCGCGCGCGCGTGCAGGATCGCCTCGAGCGCGGGCACCGCCGCGGGATCGCCGATCGAACCGAGAGCGCCTATCGCCTCGATACGCGGTCCCCCGTCGCGGCTGCCGCGGCCTTCGCCCTTCGCCACTTCCGCGAGCGCGGCCGTCGCACCACGCACGGTGCCCTTGCCCAGGTAGCGCGCAGCCAGCTGCACGTTCTGCGCGTCCTCGTCAGCCAGCGCCGCGACGAGCATCTGGTCGGCCAGCCGATCGTCGATCCCGGCGAGCGCCCGGATCGTCTCCCTGCGTACGCGCGCGTCCGCATGGCGCAGCGTCCGCCCAAGGTGTGGCAGCGCCTTGGCGCTGCGGGTCTTCGCGAGGATGCCGATGACGTTCCGCACGAAGTACCATCGCGGGTCGGCGACTCGCTCGCCGAGATCGTCGACGAACCCGTCCGCCATCGACGCGACGAGGTCGACGATGGTCTTGCGCGCCGCCCGGTCCTCCTCGTCCGCGAGGACCTCCAGCAACGGGGAGATCGCATGACGACCTAGGACGTCGAGAAGGCGATGGCATGCGGCGTACTCGTCGGAGCCGGGCCGGAAGACACGCATCGCGTCCGCGATCGTCCGCACCGCCTTCGGCTGCGCGAGCTTCACGAGCGCGTTCTCGACCCGCGTCCTCCGCCGCTCGTCGAACGCGGGATCGGACGCCGCGGCCGCGAGCGCCTCCGCCGCGTCGGCGGCCACATCGAGGTCGGCGCGCTCTAGCAGGAGTCCGAGGTTGTCCTCGATGGTGGACATCACCGTCGAGAACGCATCCGGCCGGGTCTCGATCGTCGCGAGCGTCACGAAGGCTCCCAGGATGTCCCCGTCCGTGATCCCGACGCGAGCCTCTTCGCGAAGAGCCTCGGTCTCGGGGTCGCCGGGGTCGTCCGGGCCCACGGCCGCCGGCGCCAGGTCGAGAAGACGCAGTACGGTGTCTTCCGGACGCTCCTCGTCGGGACGCAGACGCTCCCGGACTTTCAGCCGGGTCGGCGCCACCCCCTCGAGCACGTGCGCGACGAAGCCGGGGTCACAGCCCGCGTCCTCGAGCGACGCCTGCGTGCGCGCCACGACGTCGGAACGTTCGACTTCGGAGACGAGTGCGAGTGTGCGGATCGCGCGGCACATCGCCTCACTCTCCGCATCCTCGGCCACGCCGCAGGTGACGATCGCCTGCAGGGCCGCGTCCACGCCGATCTGGCGCACGAGATCGGCGAGCGCTTCGTCGTTGCGCGCGTCGGGGAGCACCGCGTCGCGGAGCACGCCTCGGAGCGCGTCGGGAGGAAGGTCGAGGACCGCGTCGGCGAGCGAGCGCAGCAGAGAGGGCTGGTCGGAGGGGACCTCGCGCGCCGTCACGTGCGCGAGCGCGGCCACGCGTTCCGCGACGCCCTCGTCCGGCCGTTCGCCGCGACCCGTTAGGAACTCACGCAAGAAGGCCGCGACCACCGCCGGTTCCTCGATGACGCGCACGAGCAGCCGCTGGTCGCGGGGTCGGCGGACGTACGCGACGGAGAGCGCGTGGTCGATGCGCTCGGCGTCCGGAGGCCAAGGCTCGCCGGAGCGTGTCGCTCCCTCCCCGGCCTGCGGGATCTCGGTGTCCACCAGCCGAGCGCTCAAATCCTTCACCGTGACGCAGTCCACCTGCAGGTCCCACAGCATCGTCTCGAAGCCCCCGGCCGCGGCGATCTCGTCAGGGGCGTATCGGAGCACGCCTAGGAAGCGCGCGATCTCCTGGGGGGTGACTCCTGAATGGAAGCGGAACTCGGCGAGGTTGCGGGAGAAGAACTCGCGCGCGAAGGCCGTGTACGTCGGCTGTCCCGGGTACACGGGAACGCCCTCGAAGACGAGCGCGTCCTTGGTGACGCCGAAGCTCACATCGGGCCCGCGTTCCAGGATCCCGTGGAGCATGACCGCGGCGGCCTGGGCGTTCTCGAGAGGGATGTTGCTCGAGAGAGGGTAGAGCTTGACCGCCTTGCACGTCACGAGAAGCTGCTTGACGAACCGCTGGATGGACGACGGCGCGCCGCTCGATCTGCTCGCTCGAGCGGTCACCCTATCCCCTCCTCCCCACTGCTCGAAAGCCACCTACATTGTGACACACGCCCTCGCCCGCACCGCGCGCGTCACGGTGGTATCATTCCCGCCATGGACCGCCCGTCCCACGCCCCGCTGCTGCTGGCCTCCGCTTCACCCCGACGCAGGAGACTGCTCGCCTGGCTCGGCGTCCCCTACGGGGTCACCGCGACGGACACGCCTGAAGATCTCGCGGGCCCGCTCGCGAAGGACCCTCCCGCTCTCGCCGTGTCGCTCGCCGCCGAGAAGGCCCTCGCGGCGCGGCGGTCCGCGGACGACGCGACCGTCGTGGCGTGCGACACGCTCGTCATCCTCGGCACAGAGGTACTCGGGAAGCCGCGCGACCTCGACGACGCGTGCCGGATGCTTCGCGCCCTTTCCGGCCGCGTCCATGAGGTCGTCACCGGAGTGGCCCTCCTCGCGCCGGGCGAAGGCCCGGGGCGCTCCTTCCCGGTCACGACCCGCGTGCGGATGCGAGCGCTGTCGGACGCCGACATCGCCGCGTGGGTCGCCGACGGCGAGCTCATGGGATGCGCCGGCGCCTACAACATCGAGCGGCACCTGGCTTCGGTCGACGACGGCGAGTGCTACCAGAACGTCGCCGGCCTCCCGCTGTGTCACCTGTACGCGGCGCTGCGCGACGAGATCGACGGCCTCACCCCGCCGGTCGCGGCCTGCGACGCCGCGCGCGGGACACGCTGCTCCCTCGGCCCGCGTCTCGCTACGCGCGTCTCGCGGTGACGATGACCGACTCGTGCATCATCGGGTCGAAAGCAGCACCCGCATGATCGCCGAAGAGGGCGACGCCCACGAAGCCCGCCCGCTCGAGCTCGCCGGCGAGGAACGCGCTCCTCAACACGGTGTGGACGGAGCTGCGCGAGGCGAGCGCCCACGTTCCGGAAGGCCCCCGTGTCAGCGTGAGGAAGTCGAACCTGATGCCGTCGTCCAGATGGTCGAGCACGCGTAGGAAGACCTTCGTCCCTTCCGGCGTGTCCCTGACGACCGGCGGAACGCTGCGGACCCGCCCGTCGACGAGGCGATCGTGGTTGAGAAGGTGGAGCACGAGGACCCCGCCGGGGCGCACGGCGGCGGAGAAGTCGGCGAGCGCCTCCCGCAGCCCCTCGACGCCGGACACGTGCGGCAGCGCGTTCCCCGTGCACGTGAGCGCGTCGGTCTCTCCCACGAGATCCGCGACCCCTCCGAACCCGCCTTCGAGGAATGGGACGTCCAGCCCGACCGCGGCCGCGTTCGCCCTGGCGGCGGCGAGCATCCCGGGATCGGGATCGACCCCGACGACTTCGAGCCCCCACGACGCGAAGAGCAGCGCATGGCGGCCCGACCCGCATCCGACATCGACGACTCGTCGCACGCCCGCGGCCGAGAAGACGTCGCGGAAGAACGGCCCCTCACGAGCGAGGCGCTTCTCCCAGTCGACGAACTCGTCGTAGTCGATCGCGGGTCCCGCCCCCTTCAGCCTTCGAGCCGGAAGATGCGCACCGCGTTGCCGCGCGCGATGAGGTCGCGGTCGCCCTCGGAGAGCCCCAACTCCTCGAGGGTGCGCAACTGCTGGAACTTGATCCACTCCCGATACGGTGCGGTGGTCCCCGCGTCGGTGCCGAACAGCACCCTCTCGGGACCGAGAGCGACGAGCGAGCGCTCGAAGACCTGGGCGAGCGTGTAGCCGTGCGGATCGTAATCGATCCAGTTGTTCGTCCCGGACGAGTCGACGCAGACGTTCTTGCACTGGTAGGCGAGCTGGAGGACCTGCGTGAAGAAACCCGCCCCGAAGTGCGCTATCACGAACGTGACGTCGGGGAAGTCGCGGGCGACCGGCGAGAGGTCGAGCGGGTCCGCGTATCGCAGGTCGCCCGTGGGGTCGACCGTCACGCCGTAGTGGACGACGATCGCCGCTCCGAGTTCGGAGGCCTTCTCGAACAAGGGACGGCATGCCTCGTCGGAGAGACGGTACTTGCGGTTCACCGGCAGGAGCTTCACGCCGCGGAAACCGGCCGCCATCTCCAGCTCGAGCATCGCCGGCGCCCTCGGCTCGCGGGGGTCGATGGAGCACAGCGCGTGGACGTGCCCGTTCGCCGCTGTGATGAAGTCCCGCGTGTAGCTCGAATCCGGCACGACCGACATCACGACCGCCCTCGCCACGCCGGCCGCTTCGATGCGCTCGACGTAGAAGCGGGCCATCGCGTCGGGAGCGAGGTCGGGCAGCGCCTCTCCGCGCCTCCCGAAGCGCTTCTCCTTCACCGCCTGCCGGAAGCGCGCGTTCTCCTCGGGGTGCGCGTCGACGTACTCTTGGAGCAGCGGCAACGAGAACAGGTGCGTATGCGCATCGATGACGTCGCCGGGGCGGGTCGGGCCGGCTGGCGCGAGAGGGACCATCGCCGGGTCAGGCCTGCCCAGGCGGCTCGGGGACGACGAACGTCGCGACGATGTACCCGACGACCGCCTCCCCTGGGCCGAAGAGCAGCGCGGCCGCGACCACCGCGAGACGGACCGCCGTCACGTCGACCCCGAGGTACTCGGCGACCCCTCCCAGGACGCCCGAGACCATCCGTTGCGTCCTGCTGCGGTAGAGCCTCGTCCCCTTCGCCGGAGGCGTGAAGCGCGGATCCCTCGCGAACACGATCAGCGCCGCTCCCGCCACGATGAGCGCGAGCGGCCATCCGGCGTCGCGCATGCCGCGCCATGCGGTCGAGAAGAACGCGGGCACGACGACCATGCGCGAGACGAACAGGTAGAGACCGATCGCGATGAGGACGCCTCCTATCAGCGCCGGACCGCGGTCGTCTCGATGAGAGCCCTTCTCGTCCATGACCGCCTCCTTCAGTACCGCTCGATGCGCACGGTGCTTATCCCGTTGCGAAGATCCACGATCCAAACGCGCCCCGCGTCGGCGAAACCGTCGGTCTCCCAGACGCGCCGGCCGCCGGAGTCGGAAAGGCGCGTGAAGCCGTCGCCGACGTCCACGCTGCCGATACCGCTTCGGGACTCGACGCGCACCGCGACGTCGCGCGGAACCCTGAACGTGAACGAAGAGACCCCCGTGTCGATGCGGGCCGTGCCCACTTCGCGCTTCGAACTCCAAGGCTGACCGGGCGCGCCGAGGGTGAGCGTGCCCTTCGACACTCCCATCCGCACGTCCACGGCGCTCAGGCGCACGTCGGAGAGGTCTGCGCGCACGTCACTCACCCCGGCGTCGAGCCGCAGGTCCCATAGCACCTGCCGGTCGAGCGAGATCGTCGTCTCCGCGTCGCCGAAGTCGCCCGTCACATCACCGCTGCCCGGAGCCACCTCGGCATCGACATCGGCGCCATCCTTCTCCACGGCGAAGACGAACGGACCGAACGGCGTCCGCCCTTCGGCGGAGAGCAGGTCCGAGCCTCCCCTCAACGTGACCTTGCCCACGCCTCCACGCACGCGCAGCGTGCCGCGCTCGACAGCGGCGTCGTGCGGTTCGGAGAACGAGAAGTCCTTCGCCTCTCCGCGCTCCGCGAACGGCGAGGCGATCACCCATGGGCCGAATTCGCCGGGCGTCATGACGAGCGCCCCGAACGCGAGCCCGCCGATCACGAGCAAGCTCGACAGCGCCCTCAACCACGTGTTGTCGAGACTGCGCCCGATGATGTCGATGCCCGCAGCGATTAAAAGCAGCGGCCAGAGAGAGAGGATCGACGCCCAGACCGACCAAGGGAGGTAGCCGAGCGAGTTCCCCAGCAGGATCGAGCCGGCCGCGATGACGGTCAGCCCTTCGAACGCACGCTTCACGTCCATGTCGGTTCAGCCCCTCCGTCCGCCGAAGATCATCGCGGCGCCGACCGCCACGATGATGAGTGGCCAGAGCCTGCCGAGATCGAGCCCCGGCGCGAACCGGACGACGAGCAGCACGGCGCCGACCGCGACGAGGACGAGGCCGAACGTCGCTCCTCCGCGTCCGCTGCCGCTGCGTGCCGGGGCGACCGGCGCGGGTGCGGGACTCGACGCCGCCTGCTGCGGAGTCGTCGCCTCCGGGGACTGCGCGACGCCGTCGAGGGGCGTCTCCGGCACGACGAGCGCCATGATCACGTAGGCGAGGATGGCTCCGCCGTGCGTGATCACCGCCAGCGCGACGGCGATGAGCCTCACCAGCGCGGGGTCGAGCCCCGCGTACTCCGCGATCCCGCCGCAGACTCCCGCGATCGTGCGGTCATCGCGGCTCCTGTAGAGCGTCTTGCCCATGGGCTCCTCCTCGTCCACCCGGCGTCAGGCGCCGGACTCCCTGCTGACCTTGAGGCGCGCGATGCGCCGGCGGCGGACCGCCTCCACCCGGACCTCGAAACCCTCCATCCACACCGTCTCACCAGGGACCGGGATGTGGCCGAGCTCCATCAGCACCCAACCGGCCACGGTCTCGTACTCGTCGGACTCCGGCACCGGCCACCCGAACGTCTCCCGCGCCTCCTCGACGCTCAACCGCGCGTCCACCGCCCATACGCCGTCGGAGGTCTGTGTGACGTATCGGCGCTCCTTGTCGAACTCGTCCGCTATCTCGCCGATGACCTCCTCGACGATGTCCTCGATCGTGACGAGCCCCGCCGTGCCCCCGTACTCGTCGACGACGACCACGAGGTGCGTGCGCGTCAGCTGCATCTCCGAGAGGAGCGCCAGCACCGGCTTCGTCTCCGGCACGAAGATCGGCCCGCGCATGTGCTCCGTGATCGGCTCGCCTAGACGGCCGGACGCCGCGAGACCGACGAGGTCCTTCAGCAGCGCGACGCCGACGATGGTGTCGGGGTCCTCCTGGAAGACCGGAAGGCGCGAATATCCCGATCGTGTGAAGACACCCAGCGCTTCCCCGAGAGTGACCGTGTCCTCGAGGAGCACCATGTCCACCCGGGGGACCATGACCTCGCGCGCGACGGTGTCCCCCAGCTCGAACACCTCGTGGATCATCCGCTTCTCTTCGTCGAGCAGCGTCCCCTGCTCCGTCACGAGGAGCTTGATCTCCTCCTCGGTGACGCCGGGGCGACCCGCTCCCGGCGGCAGACCGAAGAGCCGCCCGACAAGGTCGGTCGAGACGGTCAGCAGCCAGGTCAGCGGCGCCGCGACCACCGCCAGCACCGCGATCGGCCTCGCCACCCTCACGGCGACGGCGTTCGCCCGCTGTAGGCCCAAACGCTTCGGGGTCAGCTCGCCCAGCACGAGCGTCAGGTACGAGACCGCGACGGTGACCAGCACCACCGACAGCCCACCGGCGACCCGCGCGAGCCCGGGGGATCCGAGCGAACGGAGCCACCCTGCGACGCCTTGCGAGAGACTGACGGCGGCCGTCGCGGAAGCGAGGAAGCCGACGAAGGTGATGCCGACCTGGACGGCGGCGAGCAGCCGCGAGGGATCCTCCGTCAGCCGCAGCGCGACCCTCGCGCCCTCCGACCCGGCGTCGGCGACGGCCTTCAAGCTCGCGCGCCGGGCGCTGATGAGGGCGATCTCGGCGGCGGCGAAGTAGCCGTTCAACACGACGAGTGCAACGATCAGCAACATCTCGCCCAGGTAGCTGCCCATGGACGATACATTACCAGGAGTCACCGGCCGCAAACAGCGCGGGCAAGCAGGTCCTGGTGGATGATGGACGCGGCCGAGGCGTTGCCGGAGAATCTACCCGGCGGCACGGAGCGTCGGCTCGGCGCAGGCTCGTCGCGAGGATGGTGAGGATGCCGGACAACCAGGGAGAACAGTGCGTGGACGCGATGGTTCGCGCCATGGCCTCCGCGGCGCGCAGCCTCCGCCTCTATCCACCGTCGAGCCCCATCCCGCGCGAATCGCTCGTGCAGGCGACAGACGCCATCGCCGAGTGCCTCTCTGGAAGGCCGGTCCTGTCTCTGGCCGTGACCCGGTCCGGCTTCTCGGCCGCCGGCCTGCCGGTGGCCGTCTCCCCGGCCGTGGGAGACCTCGCTCAGACGCTTCGCGGCCACGGCGTCGCGGAACTCGACGTCCTTCCCGGGTGCTCGACCGACGAGCTCCTCTCGTTCCTTCAGGCGGTCCTCGCCGAACCAGAGGCGGTCCTCGCCGACGGCGGGCTCTCGGCAGCCCTACTGGCACGTGGCGTCGAGCGGGTGCGCGTGATGGAGGTGGCCCTGACCGTCGTCGAGGCAGGTTTCGCTGAGATCGGCGACGACATGGCCGACGACTTCCTCGCCGAGTTGGCCGCGGATCCCGGGCGACTCGCGACCTGGCTGAGCACGGCGGCACGTGGAGATCAGGCGACTCTCGCCGACGGCCTTCTCGAGCTGGCCGACGCTTCGGGCGCGGAAGGACGCTCGCGCCTTCTCGCCTCTCTCGCCGAAGCTTTCGGCGGCCTCGACCCCGAAGGTCGCGACGCGATACTCGGGTTGGGCATCGACGAGACCGCCGCGCGACCACTGGTCGGCGAGTTCCTCGCCCGCCTCGGGACGGACCAGGTGGCCGGAGCCGTCACCGGTGGCCTCTACGGCAAGAACATGCTCTCGCTCTCGAACGCGCTGACGTGCCTCCCGCTCGGTGGACGTCTCGACGCGGTCCTCTCCGAGGTCAGGTCTCTGCTCCCCACGGCGGGCCACACTCCGAAGGAGGTCGACTTCCTCGGGCACATGCTCGCGGTGCGCTCTTCGAACGCCGCGGAGCAGCCGCTGCTCGAGGCCGAACACGGCTACCTGAAGGTCGCGGAGGTCGCGTCGGTCGACGAGGACGCCGCGGCACGGGCATGCGAAGAGGTCGCCGCCGACGTCGGCCGCACCGAGGCCCGCGCGGTGGCCACGATGCTCTCCCTCCTCGACCAGCAGAGCGATTTCGCTCTCTACCGCAAGAGCGTGGAGAGCCTCGCCGGGATGGTCCGCGTGCTCGTCCGCAAGCGCGAACTCGAGCTCGCGGACCGAGTGATCGCCGAGCTCGCGGCGCGCGAAGGACGCGCGGTGCAGCCGTGGCCCGAACTTACCGCGGTCCTCACGGCCGCCATAGAGCATTCTCTCGCCGAGGCCACGATGACCGCGCTCCTGGAGGCGGTCGACGAGGACGCCGGCCTCGTGCCTGTCGCGCAGCAGATCCTCCGTCGCGGCGGCGAGGTCGCCCAGACTGCGCTCACCGCCGCCGCCCTCGCGCTCCCGGGTCGCGACGGCCTCGAGCTCGCCGAGCCGTTGCTCGGGCGGCGTCTCGTGGACACGCTTCCCGCCCTCGCCGCGAACGCCCAGTGGTTCCAGGTCGCTCCCATCGCGAGACGTCTCGCGTGTGCGAGCGATCCGCGCGCGAGCGCCGCGCTCGACTGTCTGCTGAAGCGAGGCGACGATCAGTCGCGACGCGAGGCCGCCAAGGGACTCGCCGCCTCGGGAAGCCCGTCGGCGCTCCCGCGCCTCTCCTCGCTCATGCGGGACCCGAGCATGGAGGTCGCGATCGCGGCAGCCCGCCTGACCGCTCACAGCGGTATCCCGGGGTCCGGCGCGGCCATCGCCGCCCGCCTCGGTGAGATCGACGTCGACGGCAAGGACTTCCGGTTCGCGCGCGAGCTGATCGGCTGCCTCGCGCGAGTGCCCGAGGCGGCCGCGACCGACGCGTTGCGCGCGCTCGTGCAGCGGCGCGCGCTGATCAAGCGTGGGGACTTCGCCCAGGTACAGGAACTCGCGCGACAGGCGCTCGAGATCCAGGCGAAGGGGGGCGAGCGATGAGCGACATCGCACTTGCAGCCGTCGCCGCGATCGCCGGGGCGCGAAAGGCGCTCCAGCTCTACCCTCCGACCCACCCGCGTCACCGGGAAGCGCTCGAAGCGCTCGTGGGGGCGATACGCGCTTGCGCGGCATCGGGCCCGTTCTCGCTCAACATCCATGAAGGCGGTCTGTACGCGGGCAGCCACATCCTCGCCGACGACGCACCGGGCGTGTGCGCACTCGCGGAGGCGTTCGAGGCGCGCCGTCTCGTGTCCCTCACGTTCCAGCCGGGGTTCACGGAGACGGACGCGGTCGCGGTCGCGGAGGTGCTGTCGCTCAGGCCCGACCTCGAGCCCGACCTCGACGCGGCCCTTCTCGCGCGGGGGGCGACGAACGTCGCAGTGACCGAGCTCGCCGATCCCGACGACGACCGCGAGGACCGCGACCGGAAACGGAGGGAGGACCGCGCGCTCTACCACCAACTCGTCGGCGTCATGCGCCGGGTCTCCGCCCGCATCCAGCAGGGCGGGGAGCCCGATATCGTGCAGGCCGGCGGCATGGTCGAATCCATCCTCGGCCGGCTGATGGAAGACGAGGCCGCGGTGCTGGGCATGGCGACCCTTCGCGCCTCGAGCGAGCAGAGTCTCTTCCATTCCATCAACGTCATGATCTACGCACTCACCCTAGGCGCGCAGCTCGGCCTTCCGCAGGAGGGCCTCGAATCGCTCGGGCTGTCGGCGCTCCTCCACGATATCGGGAAGGCTATGTACGACGTCTCCGATCCCGAGCAGGCGGAGGCTGCGCGCGCGATGCACCCCGTCGTCGGCGCCGAGATCCTCGCGCGGATGCCCGGAGACGACCGCGCTCCGATGCTGGTCGCGTACGAGCACCACATGGGCGTGGACGGCAGCGGATTCCCCGAGAGGGACGACCTCTACGTCCCGCACCCGTTCAGCCGGATGGTGGCCATCGCGGACCGCTACGAGATGCTGACGAAACCGGATGCGTCCGGCAACAGCCGCACTCCCGACAAGGCCGTCGTCCGGCTTCTTCAGGAGTCAAAAGCGCTCGATCCTGTCTTCACGCGACTATTCGTGCGTGCGCTCGGCGTCTTCCCGATCGGTTGCATGGTCCGACTCTCGGACCTGTCGGTCGGCGTGGTGTGCCGCAAGGGCACGGACCTTCTCACGCCCGTGGTAAGGATCGTCTATGGCCCGGACGGACTGCAGGCGGCGGAACCGGTCGACGTCGACCTCGCCGAGTCCGAACTCACGATCGTCGAGGTCGTCGAACCCGAGAGCCTCGACGCGGCGGTCGCGGACCACCTGTGATCCCGCGTGTGCGGCCCTGCTACTGGCCGGGATGCGGATTGATCTTGTGCAGGACGAGCGCGATGAGCGCGAGCCGGCGGCCACGCTCCTGGCACGCCTCGACGAACTTCCCGATGGCATCGCGCATCTCGGCGCTCGGCTTGTAGCGGACCAGACCGCCCGCGTTCTGCAGTATCCTGCCGGCGCACAACGAATCTATCTCGGGTTCCAGCTCGTCCACGCGGCGACCGAGCCTCGACGCCAGACCCTCCACATCCAGGACCGCGTCGGGGTTGCGGTGGAAGAACACGAGGATATCCCACGTCAGAAGTGATCTGACGTGGTGGTCGACGAACTGCATGACCGAAGGTCCCAGAACGCCCTCGAGGTCGTACACGTCGCTCCCGTCCTCGCTCGGTGTCCCCACGCCATCCCTCCTCGGCACGCCTCAAGAGCGAGACGGCACCTTGTCCGGCGGATGATGGACACCGTTGTTATCGGCCGGTGGAGCCTCTAAAGTTTACCCAATTCCTTGGAGTCCGTGAGGGTATGGAGTCCAGCGGGCGTGAACTGAGTCTGAACGGTATGCCGATGCGACGACCGGGCCGACCATCGGTAGCACGAACTGTGTCCTGCGTCACAATCGGCGACGACCGGCCGACGGCCACCCGGCCCGGAGGATGCTAGAGTGGACACGTCCGCTCCCGTTGACGACCGGAGGAGCCATGCCCAGCAACGGACAGACCGTCCGCGTCCACTACCGCGGGACACTCGATGACGGCTCCGAGTTCGACTCGAGTGCCGGACGTGACCCGCTCCAGTTCACTCTCGGCTCGGGGCAGATCATCCCGGGCTTCGAACATGCCGTCTCGGGACTCGCCATCGGCGACACCACTTCGGTACGCCTCTCTCCGGAAGACGCGTACGGGGAGCGCGTCGAAGAAGCGGTGCAGATAGCCCCTCTCGAAGCGTTCGCCGGTGACCCTTACGTGGGTGCCGTCGTGCGCCTCGTCGCCGAGGACGGTCAGGAACTCGCGGCCACGATAACGGCCGTCGGCGACGAGAGCGTCACGCTCGACTTCAACCATCCGCTCGCGGGCCAGACGCTGACGTTCGAGATAGAGCTTGTGGAGGTCGTCGAGACCTAGTCCGTCGACCTCGCGGTCGCGGACGCGCAGATGTCCTGCATGCGCGCGGCGAGCAGGAAGAGCACGCCCGAGACGACCAGAGGGACGGTCAACTCTCCGAGCGTCGTCCACCAGACTCCGGCTTCCCAGCCGGCGACCAGACCCCACGCCAGCGAAGCGACGGCGCCCGCCAGGAGCGCGATCCCCGCCACCCGCTCGAAGAACCAGCCGACGACGAGGGCGCCGACGGTGATCCCGAGCGGGAGAACAGCCGTGCCCATCGCACCGAGAGCGTTCGTTCCGCGGAACACCATCTGAGAGCTGAACGCCGCGATGATCCAGAACACACCTCCGAGCGCCACGAAGACCCGAGCAAAGAACCTCTCGTAGTTCATGCGCTCGTAGTGACACACGCGCGCCGCGATCTGCATCTGGGCCACTCCCTTTCCTGGACCGCGGGGATCCCGCGGTCCCTCTCATACCCCAGCGGGTATCATGCTCACAAGTGTATGTACCCTCTTCCGGGCCATCCGCGTCAGTATCCCGCGAAGAACTCGAAGGCCGCCCGGTCCGGGGGAACGCGGAGGTCGTCGAGGACGGTACGCATCGCCGCGACCATCGCCGGCGGTCCGCTGACAGCCCACCAGAGCCGACTCGGGTCGTTCACGTGGCGGCGCACCATCTCGGCCGTGATGAATCCCGTCTCCCCGGCCCAACCCGGGGACGGTGCCGCGAGCACGTGGACCACGCGAACGCCGGCGCCTCCTGTTTCGTAGGCATCGAGCTCGTTGCGGAACGCCACGCTGGACGCGTCCCGGCTCCCGTAGAAGAGCGTCGCGGACAGACCCGTGCCGCGCTGCGCCGCATCGCGCAGGATGCTGCGTGCGGGAGTGATCCCGATCCCGCCAAGGAGGAAGCCGGTCTCGAGTTCGCCGGGGGGGACGACCAGTCGACCCGCCGCGTCCGACACGGCCACGGCCCCGCCCTCGGGCAACGCCTGGAGCGCGGTCTTGTAGGCCGAGCCCGAGAGGCGGGTCGTGAACTCTAGGTATGCGTCCCCAGGCGCACAGGAGATCGTGAAGCGCTCGACATCCCGACCGTCTCGCACAGCCTCGAGTCGAACGTCGAAGTACTGCCCGGGCTCGTAGGCGTACCCCTTCGGCCGTTCGAACCGGAAGGAGGCTACGCCCTCGACGAGGTCGACCCTCTCCAGGAACCGCGATGTCCTCACCGGCTTCGGCACTCCTTCCGTTCGGGGACACACGCTAGGCCCGCAGCAGGTATCCCGGGAGTCCGGCGTCGAGCAGCGCGGCGAAGTCGTCCGGCGGCATCGGTCTTCCCAGCAGGAACCCCTGGACCTGGTCGCAGCGGAGCGCGCGGAGGAAGTCGAGCTGCTCGACGGTCTCGACCCCTTCGGCGACCACCGACGCCTTGAAGCCGTGGGAGAGACCGACTATCGCGGCGACCATCATGGCGCTGTCCGCGTCCGTCGCCACGTCGGTGACGAACGAACGGTCGACCTTGATCGAGTCGAACGGATAGCGCCTGAGATACGACAGCGACGAGTATCCGGTCCCGAAGTCGTCCATAGAGAACCTGACCCCGTAGGCGGAGACATCGTTCATGATCGCGAGCGACGATTCGGGATCATGCATCACGGCGCTCTCCGTGACCTCCAGCTCGAGATGGCGTGGTTCGAGACCGCTGTCGGCCAGAGCGCTCGCGACGACTGCGGAGAGTCGTTCCGGGACGAACTGCAGTGCGGAGAGGTTCACCGCGACCGAGACGTCCGGCGAATGGTCGTCGAGCCACGAACGGCATCTCACGCAAGCCGCGGCAAGGACTGCCTCCCCGAGATCCACGATCAACCCGGTCTCCTCCGCGACGGGGATGAAGTCCACCGGGGAGACGACCCCGCGCTCGGGGTGGACCCAGCGCGCGAGCGCTTCGGCGCCGACGATACGCATGCCGCGCAGGGACACTATCGGCTGGAAGTACGGCACTATCTCGCCACGAGAGAGCCCTCGGCGCAGCTCGGCCTCGACCTGTCGCCTCTGCGCCGCATCCGCCTGCATCCCTGGGACGAACAGGACCGCGCCGCCCGGGCCTTCCTCCTGCGCCCGGCGCATCGCGGTCTCCGCGTCGCGGATGACATCCTCGGGTCCCGTATCGGGATCGGAACATACCAGGACGCCGACGCTCGCCCGGGCGAAGACCTCTTCGCCCCCGATGCGGACCGGCTCGCCGAACGAGGCGAGCAGTCCTCGCGCTCGCGCGAGCGGCTCCGACACCGCATCGGGCTCTTCCATGAGGAGGGCGAAGTCGTCGCCCCCGAAACGGGCGACGGTCGCCCCACTCCCGGCGTCTTCGGCGATCCGGCGCGCCACCTCCCGCAGCACCGCATCGCCGTTCGCGTGGCCCAGTCCTTGGTTGACCGCCGTGAAGCGGTAGATGTCGATGTAGAAGACCGCGAACTGGAGCCGCGGGTCCCTGCGCAGGCGTGCGAGCATGAAGGAGAGCCGGTCGGTGAACAGCGCCCTGTTCGCGAGGCCCGTCAGCGGATCGTAGAGCGCGTGCGCCACGAACTGTTCCTCGAACCGCTTGCGGTCGCCGATATCGGTCTGGGAGCCCGCGAGGCGCACGGCGACGCCGTCGCCGTCGCGCACGGCCTCGCCCCGCAGCAGCACCCAGCGATACGTGCCGTCGCGGGCGAGCATGCGGCATTCGCGCTCGACGTGGGGCGTGAGCCCCTTGAGATGCAGGTCGATCTCGAGATCGACGTCGGGCCGGTCATCGGGGTGGACGAGCCCGAGCCATCCCTCGGGGTCGCCCGAGAGATCGTCCTCGTCGAGACCGACCATCGCCGCGAGTCGCGGGGAGACTCTCAGCCGCTGCGCCGGCAGGTCGATCTCCCACATGCCGTCGTTCGCTCCCAGGGTGAGCGCCCTGTATCTCTCCTCCCAACCGCGCGCCCGCGCCTCCGCATCGCGCTGCGCGGTCGCGTCGCGTCCGTGGCACAGGATGCGCTCGACGCCTCCCCGGGTCGCGCGCCGGACGGCGAACTCGACGTGCGCGACGCCACCGGGGCGCCCGCATCGGAAAACACGCGTGCGCGACGTGGCGCCCGCGGCGCGCAACCACGTGCACAGGGCCGCGGACTCCTCCGGCGCAACGAGGTCCGCTGCCGACGAGCCGACGATCGTCCCGGTCCCGTCCGGGAACAACGCCGATGCGTCCGGGGTCGCTTCAAGCACCCGCAGGGTGAGCGGATCGCACACCCACGCGGGCAGAGGGTCCTCTTCGAAGAGGAGCATCGGTTCGTCTTCCTCGGTCATCCGCGTCTCCTCGGGTGTAGCCTCCACGGTTCTAGATACCCTCCGCGGCGCCGGTCCACTGCTCTCGGACATCGAGTGCGGGTGCCGCGCGTGAGGTACACACCTCGAGACGACCACCGGAGGGACCGGGAATGAGACGAAGACCCGCGCGAGCCCTAGACGCCCCGCGCGACGCGGTACCAGGCGAGCCCGATCCACTCGTGCAGCGCCGCTACGGTCAGACGCAGCCGATCCGCCGAGGGAAGGAGCGAGCCGATTCCCGTCCAGCCGCCGCCGGAGTAGTCGGTCGGCGCCGGGACGACGGTCACGCCCACGGACCGGAAGGAACGGACCGCCCTGGGCATGTGGACCGCGGACGTGACGAGCGCCGGGCGCCGGAATCCTTCCCAGACCAGGATCTTCGAGACGCCGTTCGCATTCCCGAGGGTGTCCTCGGAGCCTTCTTCGATGAAGACATCGGACCTGTCCACGCCGAACGAGGCGAGCAGGTCGGCCATGTGCCTCGCTTCGCTGCGCTGCTGGGAACGGAGCGGGTCGCCTCCCGACACGACGAGCGGCGCGCCGGTGCGTTCGTGCAGCTCGAAGGCGTAGACGAGCCGCGCGAGCGAGACCGGCGAGAGCGTCTCACCTCCGACGGCCTCCTTGGCTGAACCACGCACCCCGGAACCGAGCACGACGATCGCGTCCGGCACTCCGCCTGCGGGAGCGCCCGCCACGGGATACGGCCGGTACGCACGCTCGAGAGGCCCGGACAGGAGCGTCTGGAAGGGACCGATCGAAGCGGCCCACAGGATGAGGAGCGCGGCCCACAAGGGCGCACGCACGCGGCGCGGAGCATGCCGCGCTCCCACCACCGCGAAGACGAGCAGCGCCACGACGACCCCGGGCGGGACGAGAAGCGACTCGACGAGGCGCTTGAGAACCGTAGCCACGATCGTTTCCCAGCCCCTTCCCGCCTCCCGGATGTTGCGACGTTATCACAGCCGGCGCTTCACAGGACGACGTGCCGGGGCGAGAATCGGAGTGGACCGATCGAGGGAGGATCCATGCGCGCCAAGGACCGGCCCGTCACGCTCGCCGCATCACTCGCCGCTCTCACCCTCGTCCTGTACGCCGGGATGTGGCTCGGCTTCCCTCACCGCCACACGGACACCGTCTTCTACTCGCTGCTCGATCTCGCGTTCATCCCTGTGAGCGTGCTCATCGTAGGCCTCATCATCAACCGCCTGCTCGCGATGCGCGAGAAGCGCTCGATGCTCCACAAGCTCAACATGGTGATCGGAGCGTTCTTCGCCGAGGTGGGGACCGATGCGATCGGTCGCATCACGACGTTCGACACCGATCCCGCTGCGCTGAGGTCGCTGCTCAGGTTCTCGCCGGAGTGGACGCCCGCCGACTTCGCGCGTGCCCGTGCCGCGGTAGCGTCGAGGGAGCATCGGATAGACTCGCGCGCAGCGGATCTCGCGGACCTCCGCGACCTTCTGGTGTCTCGGCGCTCGTTCCTTCTCGGACTCCTCGAGAACCCGAACCTGCTCGAGCACGAGTCCTTCACGGAGTTGCTGTGGGCGCTCTTCCACTTGAGCGAGGAACTCGCGGCGCGCTCCGACCTGTCGTCGACGTCCGAGGCCGACCACGCTCATCTGACCGTCGACATGCGGCGAGCCTACTCCGCCCTGCTCGGTGAGTGGGTCTCGTATCTCGGGCACCTCCAGCAGAACTACCCGTTCCTCTACTCGTTCGCCGTACGGACGAACCCGTTCGACCCGGACGCGGCCGCGGAAGTCGGCTGAACTCCCCACGCCTTTAGGAGCCCGACTCCTCCGTACGTTCGCCGTCCGCCGGTCGCTCCCGGTCCCGCACGGACCCGACGATGATGGCGACACCCACGATCACGATGGCGAGAGGCCATGCTTTCGCCAGCGCCTCCTCGGCGCCGGCGAAGTCGTCGGCGACACCCGCGAAGACGAGGACCCCTCCCGGGACGAGCGGCCACCACGGCGTCGAGCGGCGCCTGACGAGGTCGATGGCCCAGATGGCGATGAAGCCGACTCCGAGCGTGAGAGGAACGGGGTCCGAGAGCCCGATGCCGAGATCCTCGAGTAGCACGCCCGCTCCGATGCCCAGCAGGACGCACGCCGGGATGAGGAGACCGTACTGACCGCGCATCACGTACACGGTCATGAACGCCGCGCCGATCGCGAGCAGGACAGCGGAATCGGCGGCGTCGGGCGCCCACTGCAGGGCGAACAGCACGAGTCCCGCCACTACCAGGACGATCCCGGGCATCGCGCCCTTCGACGGTCCCTTCACTTCCGGGGCCATCGGCCCCCCCTTCGTCGCGACGTCGCGGTGGAGTCAGCGGGGCAAGACGTAGAAGAGGACGGCGACCACGTGACACGCGCTGCCGGCGAGCACCCAAAGATGCCAGACCGCGTGCATGTAGGGCACGCGCTTCATCACATAGAATACCGTCCCGAGCGTGTATGCGAGCCCCCCCGCGACGAGCCATGCCACCCCGGCCCGAGGCAGTGTCGCGACGAGAGGACGAATCGCGACGACGACAAGCCATCCCATCCCGAGGTATACGAGCGCGGACACCCACTTCGGACGCCACACCCAGAAGCCCTCCAGCAGCACCCCGACGAGAGCGAGCCCCCACACCGTCCCGAACAGCGACCAGCCCCATACGCCGCGCAGCGTCACGAGGGTGAACGGCGTGTACGTACCGGCGATGAGCATGTAGATGCTCGCGTGATCGATGACCTTGAGCACGTGCTTGGCCCGCTCGTGGGTGACGCTGTGGTAGAGCGTGGACGCCGTGTACAGGAGCACCAGAGTCGAACCGTACACGGCCACGCTGATCACGTGAGTCGTTGTGCCGCGGGCGAACGCGAACGCCACGAGGAGCACGAGCGCCGTGATGGCGGCCGCGACGCCGACGCCGTGCGTTACGCTTGCGGCTATCTCCTCGCCGAGGGTGTATCCCGAAGCGCCCGACCGCCGGGAACGCCCTGTGTCGGGTGCGGTCGGGTCGTTCCCTGCGATCATCCTAGAGCCCCAGCTCCGAGAGCTCGGTCAGCAGGAGCGCCCCGCCGTGCCATGCCTGCGGGGTGATCACCGCCAGCCATGCGATGCGTAAGACCTTCGCTAGCATCCTCGGCTTCGTGACCCCGCGGAGCACCGAGATGGCGACAGCGAGCGTCACGCCGAGCCCGGCGCCGAGAAGGACGACGTTCCCGACGAGTCCGAAACGGTCGGCGACGGGGTGCAGGACGACGATCCCCACCCACACGCAGACGAGATGGACCATCGTCGTCAGGAAGCGGCGCGAATGCACGACCGCGGCGCCGAACGCGACACCGAAGACGGCGAGACATCCGAACAGCGCCAAGAACATCCAGCCGTGCATGCCCGTGAGGACGACCATCGCGAACGGGGCGTAAGTTCCGATGACGAGCAAGAGGAGGCAGAACCGGTCGACGAAGACGGCCGCTCCCGCGTAGCGGGGCTGCCGCACGAGAACGCAGACGCGGGAAAGGCGGTACAAAAGCCCCCAGATGCCGACGAAGATGACCGCGCTGAGCAGGTACCACGGATCGGCGAATGCCCCGGCGGAGGTGAGCAGCAAGACGACTCCGGTCGCGCACAAGAACCTTCCGCGCGGGGAGACGAGTCCGTCGGATATGCGCCGCGCCATCGTACGCCGGCTCACCGGTCGTCCCCCTTCCGAGCGCCGATCCTTCTCCTAGGTCGATGATACCATAGTGACACGAATCACAATCACCCCGGTTCCGCCCACCTGGCCAGCGTCCCATCTACGCCCGGCCCCCACGCCCCCTCGGAGCCGGCCGCGTGCGCCGCGATCTCGAAGTGGAGCATGGCGATCCCGCAATCGAGCCGCTTCGAGGACCCCGGGGTGTCGGGTCCGGCGTGCTTCAGCAGGACGTCGCCCCCCACGAGCGAGAATCTCCACGGCTGACGGTTGAGCGCTGACGGCGCGACCCGTGCCGCCTCGACGCCGGCGATCGCCCACCGGGGCCAGTCCTCCCGGCCCGGAGCGATGATGTCGAGAGGGCGCCGGCGCTTCTCTTTCCCGGCACCGAAGAGCAGCCGCTCCGTGGCGGCGGGCGGCGCGAGCGGCGTCCCGACGGGCGAGACCGCGAAGACACGCTCGTCCTCGGCGAGGTCAGCGAGTCCCGCCGCGCGCCTGCGGTCGAAAGCGCCGCCCACCCAGCACGTCCCGGCACCGAGGGCCGTCGCCTCGAGCACGGCGCCCTCACCAGTGTAGCCGATGCGCTCCGGCGTCTTCGGGCCAGGCACGCCGATGAAGAGCAGCGCCGACGGCGCGCCCGTCACGCGACCGTAGGAGCCGACGAGGCCCGCGACGAGACCCGTGAAGATGTCGGCTGGGGCATCGCTCAATAGGACCGTGCGGACCTCCGGGAAAGGTCTGAAGGATCGACAGACTTCGTCGAGGGCGTCGAGAAGATCGCCGGCGACGGACACGCCGTCGAAAGCGCGCCGGGACCGCCGAACGGATATGGCATCGGCCCATCGTCCGACAGGCACCTCCACGTCTCCCCCTCTCCCGGCGTGGCCGCATCCCCGCCTGATGTGCGATTCTACTCCCGTCCGGCGGACCTCGGGCGGGAGCCCGGCTCGAAGGGCGGGTCATGGATCAAGCGGTGTCGCGGGCGCGCGTGATCGTCTCGGGTCTCGTGCAGGGCGTGTACTTCCGCGCGTCGACCGTCGACGCGGCGCGGCGCCTGGGCCTCGCCGGATGGGTGCGCAACCTCCCGGGCGGTAGCGTCGAGGCGGTCTTCGAGGGACCCGTTGGCTCGGTCGAAGCCGCCATCGAGTGGACGCGCACCGGGCCTCGGGGGGCGAGAGTCTCGAGCGTCGAGGTCACGCGGGAGACCCCGCTGGGGGAGACGGGCTTCTCCGTACGCCGCTAGGGCCTGCGCGTGACGGCTTTCCCTCTCGTGCCGACGACGACGACCCCGGCCAGCGCGATCGCCCCGCCGGCGATCGTCAGCCACGCGGGGACCTCTCGCAGCCACACCCACGCGATGAACGCCGCCAGCACGGGCTGCGCGTAAAGGAAACTCGCGGTCTTGGTGGCGGGCATGCGCGCCAGGCCGTACGACCACAGAGCGTACGAGACGGCCCCGGGGAAGACGCCGAGGTAGACGATCGTAGCGATCGCCCAGGAGGGCGCGGAGCTCACCTGGGCGGCGAGCCCGGGCAGGAAGAAGAGCATCGGCACGGTCCCGAACCAGACCGCGTACGACGTGAACTCCAGCGCGCCATACACCCTCAGCGGCCCCTTCGACAGCACGAAGTAGAACGCCGTGCCGATCGCCGCCATCAGCACGAAGAGCGCGCCTCGCTCGACGGAGAACCCGCCGCCCTCACCGAGAGCGATGAGCGTCACCCCGGAGAAGGCTAGCAGCACGCCTCCCCATCCCCAGGCGTTCAACCGCTCACCGAGGAAGACGATGGAGAGCAGAGCGGTGAAGATCGGTCCCGACGCGATGATCAGCGCCGCCGCACCCGCCGTCACGGTCGACTCGCCGAACGTGAACCCCAGGTGGTAGATGGTGATGCCGCAGAGCGCCGCGAGCGCGATGCGCGGGACGTCACGCAGCGCGGGGAGCCGCATGCGCCGCGCTAGGGCGAGGACCGCGAACGCGGCGGAGGCGACGAGGAAGCGAAGGAGCGCCATCTGGCCGGGGCCGAAGATCGGGTGCCGCGAGTCGACGAGGGCCCGCACTCCGGGGAACGCCGATGCCCAGACGACGAGCGCGACGATGACGGCCACCAGTGTACGTGCGTCGGGCCGGTCTTCCATGGTCGTCGGGCCCCTTCGGGACGGCAGGCGTTCCTTGCGATGATGACAGAAGCGGCGGTGTTCGGCGGTGTCAGCTAGCGAACAAGCTCGCGAGAGCGACGACGCCGAACACCGCGATGACGGAGCCCGAGATGCGGTCGAGCGCGACCATCGCGCGATCGTCCATGCGCCCCCGGACGACGGAGACCGCCGTGGTGAGTAGAAGCCACCAGACCGCCGAGCCCACGAAGACACCGACCGTGAGCGCGGCCGCGGCGCCGGGACCACCGGGATGCGCCGCGAGCCCGAGCCCCGCGAAGACAGCGCCGAACGCGAGGATCGTCGAGGGGTTCGCGAGCGTCAGTCCGAAGGTCGACGCCCACGCCCCCGCGAGTCCGGCCGGTTCGGTCCGGAAGGCGCCTGCTCTCGGGCGGGAGAAGAAGGTCCGCACGCCGAGCCACACCAGGAAGAGGCCCCCGGCGCCGCGCAGCGGCGCCTCGAGACCGAGAAGGAGTCCGGAGATCGCCGTCAGCCCGAATCCGGCGATCGCGCCGTAGCACGCGTCGGCACTCGCCGCCCCGAGGCCGCTCGCAAGCCCGCGCGGCAGACCTCCCTCGAGCGTGCGCCTGATGCACAGTACGCCGATGGCGCCTACCGGGGCCGCGATGACGAAGCCCACCGCTAGACCTTTCAGGAACCAGTCTGTCACGTCTCGTCGCCCATCATTCGAAGCGGAGTGCCCGCACGCCCGCTACGAAAGAGACCGCGGCGAAACCGAGCAGCACCAGGGCGGGCGTCCAAGCCTGTCCCAGGCCCTGGTTGCGCACGACGATATCGGTGAGTCCGCGCATCGCCCAGCCCGTGGGGGTGAACCAAGCGATGGAGCGCATCGTCGGAGAGACGATGTCGATCGGCCAGTAGCATCCGCCGAGCATCGCCAGGACGACGGCAAGCACCGAGCCGAGGGAGGATATCTGGCTGCGCGTGCGCACGATCGATGAGAGCAGCAGGCCCAGTCCGGTCGCCGCCAGCGCGTAGACCCCGACGATCACCGCGACGCCCAACGGGTCGTTGCCCCACGGGACGCGGAAGACGAACGCGCCCACCGAGATCATTATCAGCGCCTGCGCGAGGCACGTCGTGTAGACGCCGAGGAGTTTCCCCGCGAGCAGCACGGTCTTGGGCGTCGGGGTCGTCAGCAGGCGGGCCAACGTGCCGTTCTCCCGCTCCTCCAGGATGCCGCCCGCTCCGTTGAACGCGATGAAGAGCACGAACATGACCGTGAACCCGAGCGAGAACTGGGAGAAGCCCATCGGGACGGTGCGGTCCCCGCGGACGGCCGAGGCGCGGACCTCGCGAGAGTCGACCGTGACGGGCGGCCGCGGCTCCCATGCGGCATCGGCGTTCTTGTACAGGTCGTCGAAGGACGGTATCGGGCCGTGCGGCCGGGCGCCCGGCGCCGCCGCGAGGTCCTCGAGGGTCCGCAGTGCGATGTCGGCGGTCCGCGCGTCGGCCGCGATCCTCCCGGCCACGCCTTCGATCACCTGCCCGACCGCGATCGCCGCGGTGTCGCGCGGGTCTTTCACCAGCTCTATCTCTGCTCGCTGCCCCAGCCGGACGGCGTTCCCGAACCCCGACGGCAGGATGACCGCGGCGGCGGCGTCACCCCTGCCCACGAGGGCCCGTGCGCGCGCGGGCGTCGCCTCGACGACGCGGAACGACGACTCCTCGCGCACGAGGCGCGCCGCGAGCATGGAGGCCTCCGACCCGTCGGCGTCGGCCAGCGCGACGCTCACCCGCGACTCGCCCGAACCGCCGAGCATGAGCCCGAAGAAGAGCGTGAGCAGCAACGGCAGCGCGATCATGCCGAAGAGCTGGGAGCGGTCCTTGAAGACCTGCGCGACGTCGAGCCGCACGAGGGCGAACACCTTCCGCATCACGAGGTCTCCAACCGCCAGACACCGATCGCGAAGAACAAGGCGCCGAGACCGAGGAGCGCCAACGCCTTCGGCCATACCTCGGCCACGCCCGCCCCGCGCATGACCGCGAGGATGCCGTCGAGCGCCCACCCGTTCACCGTCAGGTAGTGGACGGGCCTCAGCCACTCGGGCAACGCAGAGACGGGGAAGAAGCTGCCGCCCGCGGCCGCCTGGACCTGGATGACGAGCGGGGCGATCGCGCCCACTCCGCGCACCGACTTCGCGAGCGTCGACAGCATGAGGGCCATGCCCGTGACCGCCACGATGGTACTGAAGCCGATGAGCCCCAGCGCGAGGACGTCCGGTCCCCACGCCACCCCGAGCAGTCTCGTGAAGCCGTAGAGCGTGAGCGCCTGGACGACACCTACGACGAAGACGCCCAGCGTCTTCCCGGCCAGAGCCTGGACTCGCGAGACGGGACCGGCGAGCAAGCGAGCGAGGGTGCCCCCCGTTCGCTCTTCCACCAGGGAGAACGCGCCGAACATCGAGCCGAAGAGCAGGAACATCACCGACATCCCGCCCGCATAGTAATCGAGCGTGGTCATCTTGTGCTGGAGCCGGGCCTTCGCCTCGGCGACTCGCACCCTCGCGAGCCCGTCGGCGCGCCCCAACTCGTCCGCGGCCGAGCGGGCCGCCGCCATCGCCACCCTCGGATCGCGAGAGAGCCCGGAGCGTCCGACGGCCTCTCCCGTGACCTGGGCGGCCACGGCGACCGCCGACACCCGCGTCGCCAGCGACTCGGCCACCGCGCGCACGATGCCCGCCGCGACCTCGCGCCCGGGGTCGGCCCACACGCGCAAGCTGACGCCGGATCCCGCCGTCAGGTCATCGGAGAACCGCTCGGGGATGACGAGGGCCGCCGCGAGGTCGCCGCGCTCGACGGCGCGTCTCGCGGCCGCCTCGGTGACGAACCGGTGCGCCTCGAAGACGTCCTCGAGCTCCGTGCTCTCGAAAGCTTCGGCGATGCGCGTCCCCGCTTCTCCACGGTCGAGCGCGACGACCGCGATAGGCACGCGGCCGGCGCCGCCCTTGCCGATGCCGCCCAGCGCGGAACCCAGGATGAAGATCAGCACCATCGGCATACCGAGGAGGATCCCGAGCGCGGGCTTGTCGCGCACCGTCACGCGGACGTCCTTCAGCCCTATGGCGAGGATGCGCATCATGTCAGTCCCGGAGGCTCTTCCCGGTCAGGTGCAGGAACACGGTCTCCAGGTTGGGCTCGACGATGTCGATCGAAGAGGCGCGCGCGCCCGACGCGTCGAGCGCCGACACGACCGGGGAGAGCACCGCGGCCGTGTCCCGGGCGAGCACCTCGAGGGCGCCGTCGGCGAACGTGACCCGGTCCACGCCCGGTACCGCACGCAGCGACGCCAGCGTCTCGTCCGGGACCTCCTCGACGCGCAGCATGATCGCGTTCTCGTCGCCGATCAGCTGTTGGAGTTCGGCCACCGTCCCCTGGCCGATCACCTTGCCGTGGTCGACGATCGCGACGCGGTCGCAGATCGCCTCGACTTCCTCCATGTAGTGACTCGTGTACACCACGGTCGTGCCGGCCTCGGCCAGACGGCGGACCGTCTCGAGTATGTGGTTGCGCGATTGCGGGTCGATGCCGACGGTCGGTTCGTCCATGAGCAGCACGCGCGGATGGTGGAGCATGCCCGCGGCGATGTTCACGCGGCGCTTCATGCCGCCCGAGTACGCCTCGATGCGCTCCTTCGCCCTGTCGGTGAGGCCGGCCACTTCGAGGGCCTCGCCGACGCGGGCGTCGAGGGTCTTCCCCGACAGACCGTACATGCGGCCCCAGAACCGCAGGTTCTCGAGTGCGGTCAGCGTAGGGTAGAGGGCGATGTCCTGCGGCACGACGCCCAGGGAGCGCTTCACACGCTGCGGGTCCGTGCGTACCGACGCGCCGTCGACGAAGACGTCACCGCCGTTCGGGGCGAGAAGGCAGCACACGACGGAGATGATCGTGGTCTTCCCGGCGCCGTTCGGCCCGAGGAGCCCGAACGTCTCCCCCTCTTGGATGGAGAACGTCACGCCGTCGACGGCGACGTTCTCTCCGTATCGCTTGACGAGGTCTCGGACCTCGATGATGTCCGCCACGCTGCCCCTCCGTCCGGCCGAACCGTCCTCACAACCAGTTTATCCGTTGCCGCACGACGACGCGCCCTTTCCACGTCGTCGTTCCGCGGACCGTGCCGACCATCGAGATGAGTCCGACAGCCAGCAGCGACACGACGGTGAGTGGATAGAGTAGGGCGAGGCCGACCGGCACGCGAGTGCGCGCGTAGGCGATCGCGAAGAGGACCAGCGCGAGAGCGACTGGGAGCGCGGCGGCGGCGTGCCCGGCCGCGAGGGCGAGAAGCGGCGCCAGGAACAGCCCGGCGAGCGCGAGCCAGGCGAGAGCGCCGAGGGCCACGTGGCAGTCGAGCAACGCGAAGACGTTCTTCCCGAAACCCTCGACTATCTGCGGCACGGTCCGGTACATCCGGCAGCGAATGCGGCCGGTCCCGTCGAGCAGCCACCAGCGCAGCCCGTGTGCGCGGAGTCGCCTTCCGAGCGCCACGTCGTCGATGACGCTGCCCGCGACCGAGGCATATCCGCCGATGCGCTCGTAAGCCTCTCGCCGGAAGAGCATGAAGTGGCCGATCGTGGTCGATACGGCCGGCCAGGTCGTCCGGTAGGCGAGCGCGAGAGGCACGAACGTCATGTTCGCCCACGGCATCATCGGCACCGCGACGCGCTCGGGCCACGTCTCGACCTCGTGACGCACGATCGCCGTCACGAGGTCCGCGCGGGCGTGTTCGAGCTCGGCGACCGCCTCGCGCACGGTGCGCGGGTCGTGCTCGGTGTCGGCGTCGGTGAAGAGCAGCAGATCGCCTCCTGCGTGGTCCTCGAGCTGCCGGCAAGCCCAGTTCTTCCCGATCCATCCCGGCGGCGGCGGCGTCCCGCGCACGACGCGCAGGCGCCCCGTGCCCTCAGGTCCGGCGTCCTCCCGTGCGAGCCGCTCGAGGATCGCCCACGTGCCGTCACCGGACTCGTCGTCGATCACGAGGACCTCGACACGCGGATGGTCCTGGGCGAGCAGGGACAGCACGCACCTCTCGACGTTGGGCTCCTCGTCGCGTGCGGGCACGAGCACGGAGACGAGCGGGACGTCCGAAGCGGCGGGCGCGGTCCCAAAGCGGCGCATCACCAGCGAGTTCGAGAGCGCTACGAGGACGAGGACACCGAGCACTGCCGATGCGGACCACATTGCGATCGCGATCGCGTCCTCCTCACACAGACCGACGTTCGCAGTGTAGCCTACGCTCCGGGGTGTGGCGCCGTCGGTCCTCGGCGCGGGTCCCCGTGCGGTCCGCCGGCACGCGAAGGACGAACGTCGAGCCGGCGCCCGGCTCGCTCGTCAGCGTCAGCGACCCGCCGAGCATCTCGGCGAGGTGCGAGACGACGCCCGCCGTTATCTACCTAGCTGAGCGGATACACATCGGGCCGCGGCATGCGATCGCCGCGACCCGATGGGGTGACCTGGTGGAGACGACCGGGATCGAACCGGCGACCTCAGGCTTGCAAAGCCCGCGCTCTCCCAGCTGAGCTACGTCCCCGAAGCGGGGCGAGTATAGCATCACGCCCGGCATGCGACGCAACGAAGGTTTCACGCGACCGCACCCGCGGTGAAACGGGCGCGCAACACCTCGCCTCTAGTGTGGATGACGGCGAGGGCGGACGCGCCCTTCCCAGTGCCGTCCAACGACGTGCGGCACCCCCTGACGGCTGCGGCCCGCGCTAAGCGGGCCGCGGACACTACAAGGAGGTGACGGCGTTGAGTTCGTTCATCGATCGCTCCTACGACTGGCGAGGGAGACTACCCCGCATCCTCAAGACCGCGGCGGTGCGGACCGCCATCCTCGCACTGCTCGCCCTCACGTTCATGGCCGCGGCCAGCGTGGCCATGGCTTCGGGCGACCCCACCGGCGGCGCGACGGGCGGCATCGCCGACGTGGCCGCCGCCACGGCGGGCAATCCCACGCTCGTCGAGGTCGCTCAGGACCTCGGGCACCTGAAGGTCGGCACGAACATGTTCTTCGTCATCGTAGGCGTCGCGCTCATCTTCTTCATGCAGGCCGGGTTCATGCTCGTCGAGACCGGGTTCTGCCGTTCGAAGAACGCCGCTCACGTCGCGATGACGAACTTCGTGATCTTCGCGGTCGGGACGCTCGCGTACTGGGCGGTCGGGTTCGGGCTCCAGTTCGGCGGCTTCGGCGCACTCGGCACGCTCGGAGGGTCGTCGGTCCTCGGCGGTTCGTTCGCGCTGGCGAAAGGGTGGGGCATCTTCGGCACGAAGGGCTTCTTCCTGACGAGCGGCGGCACGTACGACGTGGGCGTGTACGCGTTCTTCCTCTTCCAGCTCGTCTTCATGGACACCGCGGCCACGATCGTGACCGGCGGCATGGCGGAGCGCTGGAAGTTCTCGGCGTTCCTCCCGTTCGGCGTCTTCATGGCGGTCTTCACGTACCCGCTCTACGGCATGTGGATGTGGGGCGGCGGCTGGCTATCGCAGCTCGGCTCGACGCTCGGTCTCGGCCACGGCGCGCTCGACTTCGCCGGCTCCTCGGTGGTGCACGCGGTCGGCGGATTCTCGGCGCTCGCGGGGGCTTACGTCCTTGGGCCCAGGATCGGGAAGTTCACGAAGGACGGGAAGCCGGTCGCGATCCCCGGTCACCACATCCCCATGGCGATCCTCGGCACGATCATCCTCGTCTTCGGATGGATGGGCTTCAACGGCATGTCGACACTCGCCGCGGGCGACCTGAGGTTCTCAGTCATCATCGTGAACACCATGATCGCGGGGAGCGCCGGCGCCATCGCGGCGATGTTCCTCGTATGGAAGGTCTGGGGCCATCCCGACCCCTCGATGACCGCCAACGGCATGCTCGCCGGTCTCGTCGCCATCACCGCCCCTTGCGCGTTCGTCAGCACAGCGGGCGCCTTCGCCATCGGTATCGTCGCAGGCCTGCTCGTCGTCGGCTCCGTCATCTTCTGGGAGCGCGTGTGCAAGATCGACGACCCCGTCGGCGCGATCTCGGTCCACGGGGTGAACGGCCTCTGGGGCATGATCGCGCTCGGACTCTTCGCCGACGGCACGTACGGTGACGGCTTCAACGGCATCGAGGGCGCGGTCACCGGCCTCTTCTACGGAGGAGGGTTCGGACAGCTCGGCGCGCAGGCGATCGCCGTGGTCGTGGTCGCCGCGTGGGCCTTCGGCACCATGTTCGTCTTCTTCAAGGTGCAGGACCGCGTCCAGGGGATCCGCTCGAGCGCGGCCGACGAGCTCGCCGGGCTCGACGCGACCGAGATGGGCGTGCTCGCGTACCCGGACTTCGCAGGGAGTGATGCACGGTGAAGCGCATCGAATCGATCGTCCGGCCCGACAAGCTCGAAGCGGTCAAGGAGGCGCTCGTCGCCCTCGGCCACGCGGGCCTCACGGTGACCGAGGTCAAGGGGCACGGCATCCAGAAGGGCGTCACTCAGCAGTGGCGCGGGCAAGAGTACACCATCGACCTGCTCCCGAAGGTCAGCGTCGTGGCCGTCGTGCACGATCACGAGGCGGCCGACGTCATCGAGGCGGTGAGCGCGGTCGCCAAGACCGGGATGATCGGCGACGGCAAGATCTTCGTCTCCGCGATCGAGCAGGTATACCGGATCAGGACTGGAGAGTCGGGCCCCGACGCGGTCTGAGCTCCCAGCGCCTGCCGACCGCGACAGCGCTCGAGGAGCGGGTCCCGGAAAGGGGCCCGCTCCTCGCACGTTCGTCTTCGGACGGATCGCGGAGCGGCCTTCGCACCGCTCGAGTACCGCTTCTGCGGATGTCATCAGGGGTTGTCGACCGACCAAGTGTCGCCTGCTCGGCTTCACCCCCGCGAAGTCTCCAGGAGCTTATGCCCGGTGCCCTAGCCCGTCGCCGGGGAAAGGCCCTTCATCTGCCGCTCCAGTAGGACCCGTCTTCGTGCTCATTCTCCACCGTGACGAGAACCACCTCTTCGGCCGCGCTCGGGTGCGAGCGACTCGGGTGCCGGACGGCCGCGGCGAAGAACCCGCCGGCGCCTGTGACCATTATACCCCCGCGCGGCCCATCAGCGAAGGGCATCGAGCGCCGCTCGCAGTCTAGCCTCGGGCATCTCGCCGACGAGTGTCTGTGCCGTCGAGCCGTCCTTATTGAGCAGAACGAAGGTCGGCACGTACTGGGCGTTGAACCGTGAGGCGAGCTTCTGCCCCTCCGCGTCCTTGTCCACGTCGTAGCGCCGGAACTCGACCTTGCCCTGATATTCCTTCTCGAGCCTGTCGACCACAGGCTTCATCTTCTTGCAGCTGGGTCACCAGCCTGTGAAGAACTCGTAGAACACGGGGAGCTTCGTCGGCTCCGACGGCGCCTGGGCGACCGCCGTCGCGGCCTCGTGCGACAGTTCGCCGTCCCAAGCCACGATCCCCGCGGTGAGGTCGTAGACGTGCTCGAAGCCGTTCGCGGAGAGCCACTGCGCCGCGTTGAGCGACCTCGCGCCCGTGGCGCAGTAGACGACGACCGGGGTCGCGCGGTCCCACGCCTGGGCGGCCTGGGTGAAGCCTTCGATGGGGACGTTCTCGGCCCCCGCGATGTGCCCGCCCTCGTACTCGGCGGCCGTGCGCACGTCCAGCACGCGCGCCCCGCTCTTCTGGAGTGACAGGAGTTGCACGTTGGTGACGTTGCCGCTAGTGGGAAGACCCGCCGGATCGCTCTTAGGACGCGCGACCGCCACTACGAACGCCGCCACGAGCGCGACGACCGCGATCCATACGATCCATGACCTGCCTCGCATGCGGGGTCCCTCCATCGTCGTCGCGTCACGACAAGCATACCCCGGTGGGTATCCACCGCGCAACGTCGGTCATTCCCGCTCGACGGGCATGAACCGGAGCGGGAGAATGGGCACGTGTCCGGCTCCTCGGATGCAAGCCCGATGCCGAGTGTGAAGCCCCGAGGCGAGCGGACGGCGCATGCCAGACACGACACTGCAAGCAGGACATTCTTCGAACGCGTCAGGCGGTGAACCGCTGCGCGGCGAGCTGCTCGGACTCGACCGACTCGTCGAGCGCGCCCGCGAACTGGCGGCGGAGCACACCTGGACGACGCAAGGCCTCGTGCGAGGAACCCCGCTGCTCTCTCTCGTCGAGAGGGCGGGTCGCGAGCTCGCGACCGTCAACGCGCACATGACGCGCACCGTGCGCGACCAGGCGGCGGTCTCGCCCTCGGTCGAATGGCTGCTCGACAATTACTACCTCATCGAGCAGCAGGTCAAGACCGTGCAAGAGGACCTGCCGGCCGACTTCGGCGTCGAGCTCCCGCGACTGACGGCCGGGCCCCTCAAGGGCTTCCCCCGGGTGTACGCGGCCGCAGCTGCGCTCATCGCGCACACGGACGCCCGCCTCGACCACGACTACCTCGTGCACTTCATCATGGCCTACCAGGACGTCTCGCCTCTCACCATCGGTGAGGTCTGGGCGGTGCCCATCATGCTGCGCGTCGGCTTCGTCGAGAACCTGCGCCGTCTGGCCGCCGTCGTGCGCCGCGATCACGACGACGATGCCGCCGCCGACGGTTGGGCGAACCGGCTCCTCGAAGCCGCGAAGCCTCGCGTGGACGGAACGCCCGCACCCCCGGCGGCGCTCAAGGCCGCGCTCGCCGATCTCGAACGCCGGGCGCCGTCCTCCTCGGGCCCGTTCCTCGTGAGATTCGCCCAGCGTCTCCGCGATCAGGACGCATCGCTGGCACCGGCCTCGTTCTGGCTCGAGAAACGGCTCGCCTCCACGGGGACGAACCTGGAGATCCTGGCCCATGCCGAGCAGCACCGCCGCGCGATCGACCAGGTCTCCATCGCGAACTCGGTGACGAGCGTCCGCTTCCTCGACGCCCTCGACTGGAACGTCTTCTTCGAGGAGTGCAGCCTCGTCGAGCACGTCCTCGGAGAAGATCCGGCGGGAGTCTACGCTGTGATGGACTTCGCGAGCCGCGACCGGTACCGGCACGCGCTCGAGGCGATCGCCCGCCGCTGCCCGCTGTCCGAGATCGGCCTGGCGGAAGCGGCCGTCGCCCTCGCGCTCCAAGGACACGACCTGAACCCCGCGGACACTCTTGCGGGACACGTCGGCCGCTACCTCGTCTCGGATGGCCGGTACGCTTTCGAGCGCGCCGTGCACTACCGCCCCCGCCTGCGCGAACTCACGCACCGCGGGCCGCTCGCCGCGCGCGGCCTCGTGTACGGAAGCCTTCTCACAGCCGGTACCGCCGCGGTAGCGGCCGGGGTGTGGTTCTTCGCGCGGGTCTCAGGCGCGGACATCGGAGCCGCCGCGACCCTCGCGGTGCTGGCGGCGGTCGCGGGCAGCGAGATCGGCTTCGAGGTCGTCAACCGGCTCGCCGCACGCGTCTGGCTCCCTCGCCGGCTGCCTCGCCTGGACCCCCGGCACCCGGTCGCCGAAGCCCACCGGACCCTCGTGGTCGTCCCGGCGCTCGTGACGTCGGCGGGAGCCGCGCGCGACCTCGTGGCCGCTCTCGAGGTCGACCGGCTCGCCAATACCGACCCGAACGTCCATTTCGCGCTCCTCGCCGATCTCCCGGCTGCCGCGGCGCGGCGCAGCGCCGCCGACGACGCGATAGTCGAAGCCGCACGCGAGGCGATCGACGCGCTCAACGAGCGCGCCGGGGCCGACATCGCCCCGTTCCACCTGTTCGTGCGCGAACGCCGCCACGATCCGCGCGAGGGGAACTGGCTCGGATGGGAGAGGAAGCGGGGCGCGCTGGCCGAACTCGTCCGGCTGCTTCGCGGAGCGTCCGACACGAGCTTCGAGGTGCGCGTCGGCGACGAGACGTTCCTGCAGGACGTCGCCTTCGTCATCACCCTCGACGCCGACACCGTGCTGCCTCGCGACGCTGCGCGTAAGCTCGTCGCGACCATCGCGCACCCCTTGAATCGCGCCACCTTCGACGACGAGCGCCGACGTGTCGTCCGCGGTTACGGTCTCGTCCAGCCGCGCGTGGCGATGTCGCTGCCTTCCGCCGAGCGTTCGCTCTACGCCTGGCTGCACGCAGGTCCGACGGGCATCGACCCGTACGCCGGCGCCGTCTCCGACACGTATCAGGACGTCTTCGGAGAAGGGAGCTTCACGGGGAAGGGCATCTTCGAGGTCGACGTCTACGCGACATTACTCGAGAACCGCTTCCCCGAAGGGCGGCTCCTCTCCCACGACCTGCTCGAAGGCTCCTACCTGAGGACCGCGCTCGTCTCCGACGTGGAGGTGGTCGACGACCACCCGGCGAGCCACCTTTCCGAGACGGCACGGATGCACCGATGGGTCCGCGGAGACTGGCAGGCGGCGGCTTGGGCGCTGCCGCGAGTACCCGGGCCGAGCGGGTCCCGCATCCGCTCGACCCTGCCCGCCATCGACCGATGGAAGCTGATAGACAACCTGCGTCGCAGTCTGGTTCCCCCCGCATGGGCGCTGCTCTTCGCGACAGGGTGGGCCCTGCTGCCGGGGAACGGACTGCCTTGGACCGCGACAGTGCTCGCGATCTACTTCTTCCCGCTGGTGATCGGCCTGCTCGACTCGGTCCTCGTCCGGCCGCCTCAGGCAGACCTGGCGGCCTCGGCGCGAGCGACGTTGCGGGACGCGGGGCGGGACGCCCTGCGCTCGGGACTCGACCTGGCGACGCTGCCGCACCGCTCCCTCGTGAACGCCGACGCGGTGGCCCGGGCGTGCTGGAGAGTGAACGTCTCGAAGCATCGCCTTCTCGAATGGGTGACGGCGGCGGAGTCCGAACGGCACTCCGAAGGCGACCTCGTCTCCTACCAGCGGCGCATGCGGGGAGCCTTCGTCGTCGCGGCGGCGATGGCCGCACCGGCGATCGCTCTCGATCCGTCACGGCTCGCGGGCGCGGCGCCCCTGCTCGCGCTGTGGTGGGCCGGACCGACGCTCGCCTGGGCCTCGGCCCGGCCGCGAGTGAACGAGCCGCCTCCCCTGCGGCGCGCCGACCTCGCCACGATGCGTCATCTGGCCCGCGCCACCTGGCGCTTCTTCGAGACCTTCGTGACGCCCGAAGACCACTGGCTCGCTCCCGACAACTACCAGGAGGAGCCCCTCGGCTCGGTCGCGCGCCGCACTTCCCCGACGAACATGGGCCTCCAGCTGCTCGCGGACCTCGCTGCACACGACCTCGGCTACTTGAGCGTGGGCGGTCTGGTGAGCCGCGTCGAGGGCACGCTGCAGACGATGGCGGGCCTCGAGCGGTTCAGGGGTCACTTCTTCAACTGGTACGACACGGCCACTCTCCAGCCGTTGCGCCCGAGCTACGTCTCCACCGTCGACTCCGGCAACCTCGCGGGACACCTGCTCGTGCTGCGCGCCGGCCTGCTCGAAGCGCTCGACGCGCCGCTCGTGCGCGACGTCGCCCTCGCGGGCATCTCGGACGGCGTGAGGCTCTCCCTCGAGGACGTCCCGGCGTCCCAGACGGACGACCGTTTACGGCTCGAGGAGGCCTTGCGCCGCCTCGACCTCGAGCGCGGCCCTGCGGACCTCGGGGAATGGGTGTGGCTCCTGCGGTCGATCGCGCCGTCGGACCCCGACGCCTCCGCGATGCTCGACGACCTCCTCTCCATCGCCCCGTGGGCGGACATGCTGCGCGAGATGCCCCCCGAGCTGCGGGAGGACGGCCGCGCGGCCGCGCTGGCCCCGATCGTCGACGGCATCCCCACGTTGCGCGCGCTCGCCGAAGGGCTCGACGCGCAGATCGAGGTGCTCGAAGCGCTCTCGGTGGAGCCCTTCGGGGACGATCCGGTCTCCCAGGCGAGCGTATGCACCTGGTGCGCCCGCGTGGCTGAGTCGATCCGCTCGAACCGCCCCGTCGCCGTCGAGCTGCTCGCGCGGCTGCTCCTGCTCGCGGACATCGCCCGCGAGATGTGGGAGCACACCGACTTCAACATGCTCTACGACTCCAACAGGAAACTGTTCTCCATCGGCTTCAACACCGCCGAAGGAAGGCTCGACGATTCCTTCTACGACCTGCTCGCCTCGGAGTGCCGACTGGCGAGCTTCCTCGCGATCGCGAAGGGCGACGTGCCCCAGGAACACTGGTTCCGCCTCGGCCGGCAGCTCACCGTGACCGACGGCGGCAGGGCGCTCGTCTCGTGGAGCGCCTCGATGTTCGAGTACCTCATGCCGCTGCTCGTGATGGAGAGCTGGCCGGACACCCTCCTGGGCCAGACGTATCGCGCGGTCGTCAGGAGACAGGTCCGCTACGGGCGGCAGCGCGGCGTCCCGTGGGGGGTCTCCGAATCGGCGTTCAATGCGAAGGACGCCGACTTCACGTACCAGTACCAGGCGTTCGGCGTGCCGGGACTCGGCCTGAAGCGCGGGCTCTCCGACGATGTCGTGGTAGCGCCGTACGCCACCCTGCTCGCGCTCGCCGTCGATACGCGCGCCGCCCTCGACAACCTCGCCGCCCTCTCGCTCCACGGCGCCGAGGGGCGCTACGGCTTCTACGAGGCGGTCGACTACACCCCGGGCCGGGTACCCGCCGGAGCGGAGCGCGCTGTCATCAAGGCGTACTTCGCGCATCACCAGGGGATGGGCCTCCTCGCTCTCGCGAACGAGCTCTGCGACGGGCTCATGCGTCAGCGGTTCCACGACGACCCGCTCGTGAGGTCGGCCGAGCTCCTCCTGCAGGAGCGGGTCCCGCGGCACGTGCGCCTCAGCCAGCCGAACGTCGAGGAGGTCCGATTCGTCCGCTCGGTCCGGGCGCTCCCGCCCCCCGTGACGCGCTCGTACCCCACACCGCACACGATCGTCCCGGCGACGCATTTCCTCTCCAACGGCCGGTATTCCGTCATGGTCACGAACGCGGGCGGCGGCTACAGCATCGACCGGGACCTCGCCGTGACGCGGTACCGGGAGGACATCACGCGAGACTGCTGGGGGACGTTCTTCTACCTGCACGACGTCGACTCCGGCGCCGTGTGGTCCGCGACCTACCAGCCGACCCTGTCGGAGCCCGACGAGTACCACGTGACCTTCTCCGCGGACAAGGCGGAGTACCGGCGCGAGGACGGCTCGATCGAGACGCACACCGAGGTCGTGGTCTCCCCGGAGGACGACGTCGAGGTCAGGCGCCTCACCATCACGAACCATGGGCGCACCCCGCGCCGCATCGAGGTCACGAGCTACCTCGAGATCGCCCTCGCCCCCCAGGCGAGCGACCAGGCCCACAAGGCGTTCTCGAACCTCTTCCTGGAGACGGAGCAGCCCGAAGGGCTCGACGCGTTGCTCTTCTCCCGCAGGCCACGGGCCTCCGACGAGAAGCGGCCGTGGGGGTTCCACACGCTCGCGTGCGAGGCCCTGCAGGCGGGCCCGGCCTCGTTCGAGACCGACCGGGCGCTGTTCCTCGGCCGCCTGCGCAAGGCGCGGTCTCCGCGGATGGTGTTCGAGGGAGTCCCGCTCTCCGGGACGGTCGGACCCGTGCTCGACCCCGTCTGTGCGATCCGCCGCACGGTCTCGCTCGGCCCGGGCGAGACGGCCCGCCTCGCCTATTCGACCGGGGTCGCGCCGTCGAGAGACTCCGCCGTCGAGCTCGCCTCGAAGTACGCCGACCTGCGCAGCGCGCAGCGCGCAGCCGACCTCGCGTGGACGACGACGCAGATCGAGCTGCGCGACCTCGGCATCAGCCCGGAGGAGGCGGTCACTTTCGACCGGCTCGCGTCGCGGCTGCTCCTGATCGATCCGTACTCGCGTCTCAAGGTCAAGACGGACGTCCCGACGCAGTTGCCGCTCTCCTCGCTGTGGGGACTCGGCATCTCGGGCGACCTGCCGATCCTCCTCGTGCGCATCGAGCGTGTCGAGGAGATGCCTCTCGCTCGTCAAGCGCTGCTCGCGCACCAGTACTGGCGGCACAAGGGCCTGCGCACTGACCTCGTCGTCCTCAACACCCGTCCGAGCGCCTACGCATCGGAGCTTCAGGACCGCTTGCGCCTGCTTCTGCGCACCGGACACGCGTTGCAGTTGGCCGACAAGCCGGGCGGCGTCTTCCTGCGCTCCGCCGACCAGATGTCCCCCGAGGTGCTGGATCTGCTCATGAGCGTCGCGCGCGCGGTCCTCGACGGCGACGGCGGCCCGATCCGCCTCCAACTCGACCTGCCCGCTCCACGGCCTTATCCCCCCGAGCCGTTCATCGCTCGCGCGAAGGCCCCCGACTGGCCGCTCGCCCAGCCACCACATCCGGCGCTGTCGTGCTTCAACGGCTACGGCGGCTTCGACGAGGAGCGGCACGAGTACGTCATCGTGCTCGCCGACGGAGACACCACGCCCGCGCCGTGGGTGAACGTGCTCGCGAACCCAGGGTTCGGTGCGCTCGTCTCCGAGGCGGGCGTGGGCTGCACGTGGGCGCTCAACAGTCACGAGAACCGCATCAGCACCTGGAACAACGACCCCGTCAGCGACGGCTCCGGAGAGGCCCTCTACCTGCGCGACGAACTGACGGGCGAGAGCTGGTCGCCGACGCCGCTGCCGATCCGGTCGGCCGGGGGTCACGTCATCAGGCACGGCCGCGGCTATACCCGCTTCGAGCACTCGTCCCATGGCCTGCGCCACGAGGTCGACTGGTTCGTGCCCGTGGACGACCCGGTACGCGTCGTGAGGCTGACGCTCACCAATCTCGGCGACGCCGCCCGGGACCTCTCCGTCACGCATCTGGTCGAGTGGTCGCTCGGCGACTCGCGCAGCAAGGCCCAGCAGCGCGTGATCACCCGTTACGAAGCGGACACGCAGATCCTCTTCGCCCAGAACTGGTTCAACCTCGACTTCCCCGGACGCCCGGCCTTCCTCGCCTGCGACGGCGAGATCGACTCGCACACCGGCAGCCGCACGGAGTTCCTCGGCCGCAACGGGGATCCCGCCGCGCCGGCTGCGATGCGGCAGCGCAACCTGGGTGGAACGACGGGGCGCTTCCACGACAACTGCGGCGCCCTCATGCGCAAGTTCACGGTCGAGCCCGGCGAGACGGTCTCGGTGACCTTCCTGTTGGGACAGTGCGACGACGACGCGCAGGTGAGAGCGCTGCTCGAGCGGTACCGCGCGTCCGGCACCGTCGAGGCCCAGCTGGAGCGCGTACGCGCGTACTGGTCCGACACCCTCGACGCCCTCGTCGTTCACACGCCCGACGCCGAGCTCGACCGGCTCCTCGACGGCCACCTGCTCTACCAGACGCTCGCCTGCAGGGTCTGGGGACGTACGGCGACCTACCAGTCGTCGGGGGCGTACGGCTTCCGGGACCAGCTCCAGGACGCCCTTGCGCTGCTCCCGTTGCGCCCGGACATCGCACGCGAACGGATCCTCGACCACGCGGCCCGCCAATTCCCCGAAGGAGACGTCCTCCACTGGTGGCAGCCCTACTCCGGACGAGGCGTGCGCACGCGCTTCTCCGACGACCGCCACTGGCTCGCCTACGTGACGGCCGAGTATGTCCGTGCGACCGGCGACGCCGGCGTCCTCGACGAGGAGATCCCCTTCGTCGAGGGACAGGCTGTGCCCGAAGGTCACGAGGACCTCTACCTGCAGCCGACGACCTCGGCGCGGAAGGCGACACTCTACGAGCACTGCGTGGCCGCCTTCGAGGCGAGCCGCTCGACCGGCGTGCACGGGCTGCCCCTCATCGGCTCGGGCGACTGGAACGACGGCATGAACCGTATCGGTCGCGAGGGCCGCGGCGAGAGCGTCTGGCTCGCGTGGTTCCTCGACGTCACCCTCCGCGGCTTCGCGCCGCTGTGTGAGGCGAAGGGAGACGCCGAACGCGCGGCGGACTACCGCGCCTGGGCGGACCGGCTCGTCGCCGCCGTCGAGGAGCACGGCTGGGACGGCGCCTGGTACCGGCGCGCGTTCTTCGACGACGGCACGCCACTCGGAACGAGCACCGCCGACGAGTGCCGCATCGACGCGATCGCGCAGGCATGGGCGGTCGTCTCGGGCCGAGGCGACCGCGAGCGCGCCGAGCGTGCCCTCGACGCGGTCACGGAGAACCTCGTGCGATGGGAGGACGGGCTCGTCCGCCTGCTCACGCCGCCGTTCGACCACATGGAAGCCGACCCCGGTTACATCAAGGGCTACGTCCCCGGCGTGCGCGAGAACGGCGGACAGTACACGCACGCCGCGGTCTGGGTCGTCCTCGCGTTCCTGCTCCACGGCGACGGCGACATGGCGCTCAACCTGCTCGACCTGCTGAACCCGGTCAACCACTCTCTCGACCGCGCGGCCGCGGACGTATACCGCGTCGAGCCGTACGTGGTCGCGGCCGACGTGTACGCCGTCCCGCCGCACGTCGGTCGCGGAGGATGGACCTGGTACACGGGCGCCGCGGCATGGATGCACAGGGTGGCCGTGCGCAACCTGCTCGGGCTCGACATAGTCGCCGAGGACGGCGAGCGCTACATCGTCGTCGATCCCTGCATCCCCAAGGCGTGGCCTTCGTACGAGATGACGTACCGCAGCGACGGTACGACGTACCGGATCCGCGTGCTCAATCCCCGTGGCGTGAACCGCGGCGTCGCTCGCGTCGAGGTGGACGGCTCCGCCGTACCCGACCTGCGCGTGCGCATCGAGCGCGACGCGGGCGTGCGCGAAGTGCGCGTGACCCTGCTCGGAGGCTGAAGCCGGAGGCCTAGGCGCCACCCGCGCGCAACGGATGCGCGATATCGCGGGCGAGCGAGGCGCCGACGGCGATCGCCGCGTTGCCGAGTGCCCATCCCACGTCGACGACCATCCCCGACGCATAGAGGTCCTGGTTCTGCAGCCACACGAAGGCCGTGTCGGTCACTGCCATGACGGCCATCGCCACGGCGACGGCACGCCACGGCCAGCCGAGGCTGCCTCGGCCTAGGTTCGCCACGACGAAGAGGATGAACAACGCCGGGACGAGCTCGAGGAGCACGTCTCCGAGGGGGTAGAACAGATTGAGAGCCTTCTCGCCGATCCCCGATTCGCCCACCACGATCGGATGCAGCACGAACACGTACTGCGCTCCCGCGAGGACGGCGCCGATACCGCCCGCGTAGATCGCCGGCTTACGCACGTCGAAGATCCCGCGGAACGCGAGCGCGGCGCGGCTCACGCCGACCGCGAAGAAGACGTACTGCAGGACGTAGAAGAGGTCGGCGAGACCCGGATACGGCACCTCGCGCTTCTGCACGAGCTCGATGAACGCCCAGACGGTGTCCCCCATCGCATACATGACGACACCGATGCCGATGAGCAGCCACTGTCGGCGAAGCTCCTCGCCCGGGCTGAAGCTGAGCGCCGCCGAGAGCGTGAACGCGGCCGCGGCCCAGACGATCGCCGTCTCCCCGATGTCGCTCGCGTACAGTGCGGCGTCCCCGCCGGCGAGGATGGCCGCGTACATCGCCGCGACTGCGACGACGCTCACGCCCAGGACCGCCCAGGTGCGTCGCGAGATGGAAGCCCTGACCGTCACCGGGTCTGCGCCTTGATGTCCCCGACCACCGCGTCGATGGTCGTCCGAGGAGCGATCGGCGAGAGCACGCGGACGATACGGTCGATCACAGCGGACATGTGCTCGGCGCCGAGGGAGTCGGAAGTCGTACCGAGCGCCAGCGCGCTCGCTCGCACGCAAGTGTCCGCCGCGACGCGACCGAGGAACGGCTCGAGGATCTCGACCACCATCTCGGCCCGCGTCGTCTCCGCCACGCTCATCTCACGCCCCCACCATGATGTCCGAGGCGCGCGCGGCGCCGGTCATTCACTTATAGCAGGTGAGGTGGCGAATCGACAACCGGCCCGGACTTGGCGCAGCGACGCCTACCGGGCGGAGACGTACCGGTAGGACGAGTACGTCGCCGCGTGGCCCGAGTCCGCGTGATAGGCGCGCAGCCGCCACGACCCCGCATATGGGAGCGCGACGACCGCCGAGTAGCGGGTGGAGGACCCGTAGTCGGCGTTGCGGGCCCAGACGGTCTTGCGCAGCACCCATCGCCTGTTCTCGAGCCGATAGCACTGCACGCGCACCGAGTATGCTCTCGCCGTATGCTTCGGGCGCAGGTAGCCGTAGACCGTGTACCCGCGACCCCTGACGACCCTCGTGGGGGCGTAGGGCGCCGTGAGATACACCTTCGGTGCGACCACGGTCTCCGTCGCCGAGCTCGGGAGGTAACCCACCGAGCCGAAGAAGGCCGCGCGGTAGCGAGTAAGGGAGCTCGGGCGGACGCTGAAGCTCCACGTCCCGTTCGGGCCCGTGATGGTGTTGGAGGCGCTCTCGACCCACGCGCCGCCGGAGTAGGTCTCGAGATGCACGACACGACCCGGCAGCGGCGTGCCCGCGGAGTCGGCCAGCGCCCCGGACAGCGTCGCCCACGCCCCGTACGCGGGATAGAGCGCTCGGGCGGAAGGCGTCGTCCGCGTCCCGCGCGTCACGGTGAACGAAGCGGAGTGTGTCGTCTCGACGTTGCCCGCGACATCGACCGCCGACCACTCCAGGGTATGCGTGCCCGGCTCGCTCACATCGATGATGGATCCCGTGCTCGGAGCGCCATCGAGCGAGCGGCGGATCGCGGAGAGCCCCGAGACCGAGTCCGACACGACGATGGAGATACGAGCGGAATCGAGGTAGAACTCGCTCACGTTCGCCGCGCTGACCGGAGCGGTCCGGTCGATGCGGATGACGGAGCTCCGCGACGTCTCGCGGTTGTTGCGCGCGTCGACGGCCCAGTAGTCGATCGTCGTCACGCCCTCCGCGGTCACGACCACCGGGGCGGTATACGTCGTGGCGGAGCCGCCACCGAGACGGTAGTAGACCGCCCCGATGTCCGATGTGTCGTCGGTGGCGACGAACGACACCTCGACGTCGGACGTCGACCAACCAGCGGGCACGCCGATGATCGTGGTCACCGGCGGAGTGGTGTCGACCGTCGACGTGGGCGTCCCGGAGCCGCCGGGGATCCAGCCGCCCCCGCCTCCGCCGCTACCACCGGACGAGTAGATAAAGAACGAGTCGGTGTGTGCGGGCTCGACATTGCCGGCACCGTCGACCGACCAGTATCTCAGCGAGTGGATGCCCCAGCGACTGGACGCCACCGAGGTGCCGGCGACCGCGTCCCCCCCGTCTAGCGAGTAATACGTGGCGGCGACGCCGGTCCTGTTGTCGGCTGCGATGAGCTGGACGCGCGCCGAGCCCGTGTACTCAGAGACCGCGTCCGAACTGGTCACGGGGAACAGGCCGTCGACGAGGACGTCGGCCGTGCGAACGTTCTCGGGATTGCCGAAACGGTCGACCGAGTACCACGAGAGGGTGTGTCCTCCGTCGGTACCGTATGTGAACGGCCCCGTGTAGACGGTCGGAGCACCCGAATCGAACCAGTAGTAGGTCGCGCCCACGCCCGACCCGCCTGCGCCGTCGGCGGCGGTCAGCGTGATGGTGACGGACCGCGGCCACCCCGCGGGCAGCGGAGACAGCGAGGTCGTGGGAGGAAGGCGGTCATCGGTGAAGTCCACGCCGATGCCGGTCGAGACCATATCCTCGACCACCTCGACGTCGGCGGCGAAACGGATGTCGGTCGAAGGCCCGCTCGCACCGCCGTAGAACTGTACGGGCCGCGCGGTTGGGAGGTCGGTCGTCTCGATGGCGACGCGATACGTCCCGGGATAGAGCCGGTCGGCCGCGAACGAGCCGACCACCTGTCCGGGCTCGACCGTGTCCGGGTCCTTCGTGAGGGTGACCGCGGCGGATTGCAGCGTCCAAGTCGCCCCATCGCGACGGTAGCAGCGCACGATCGCGTTCGGCACACCGGCGCCGGTAGCGGTCACGGAGCCCGTTATGCCTCCCCAGCGGCGCAGCGTCGCGCCGATGCCGTTCACGGTGCTCGCCTCCGCCAGCGTCACCGGTTCGGCGGCCTCGAGTGCGGAAGACATCCCATAGAACTGGCTCGGGTACTCGGGATAGGTGCTGAAGAACTGCACGGCATATGTCCCCGCGCTCATCCCCGCAAGCGTGTAACCGCCGTCGGCGCCGGTCACGGTGCTCGCCGCGGCGTACTCGTCGAAGGGCCCTTCCGGACTGCGCGGGTAGGCGTTCACGATCACGCCGCTCAGAGGAAGCGCTGCGCTGTTCGACACGACACCCGAGATCGAGCCGGCGCGCGAGACGGTGAACTCGATCCCTTGGCGCAGCTCGCCGATGCCGAGGGTCACGCTCGAGCCGTACCACGCCGGCGCGTACGTGCCGGAATCGTCGACGACCTTGAGGCCGTACGTCGCCGCGAGCAGGTTGAAGAACTGGAACTGTCCGCCGTTCTCGGTGAGCGCCTCGCCGACGAGGGTCTCGACTCCGCCGAAGCGCTGGTAGAGCAACACGCGCACGTTGTTGACCGCGTTGCCCTGAAGGTTGCGGACGCGGCCCATCAGGGTGGACGTACCGGCTGCGGTCGCGCTCACTGGGACGAGCGCGACGAGCAGCGCCGCGGCGAGGCAAGCCGCGAGCATACGCCGGAGCATGGGATGTGCGCTCTCGTCACCGATGTGGATCACGTCCCGATCCGGGATCGCGGCCGCCCTCGCGGCCGGGGAAGGTTCCTCCGAAACGATACCCACCCACGACCTTCCAAGCAAGCCTTACGCCAGCGTCAGGCCTTGTGGCGAGCATCCCGGCACAGACCGAGACCACGATAGAGGCCGCCAGCCATACCGGCCGCTTCTGCGGCACGACCATGAACCACGTCATCTGCGCCAGGAAGATCCCGTAGCTCGACCGTCCGACCGCCGCCAGCGCGCGCGCGACCCTTCCGCCGGGCGCCGCAGGGAGCCACGAAAGACCGGTCGCGACGAGGAGAACAGGGTACCCGACGGCCAGCAAGTTCTGCGTCCTCCACGCGGTCACGAACGGGGCCTGAACGCCGAATCCGTTCGCCGCGACAAGGTATGCGAGGCTCGAAGCAGCGAACGCAAGGAGCGAGCGCCGGCGTGCGGCGCCCTCGAAGCGATCGTCGGCGAGCCACATCCCGAGGGCGAAGGCGGCGAGGTAGCGCGGAGCCATCGCGCTGTAGACGTACGGGTGCGAGGCGAAGAGCGCCAGGCGCGCCGCGGCGAGTTCGAAGGCGAGGTCGGCCGCGACGCACGCCACGACGGTAGCTGCCGGCCATCGCCGGTATGCGGGAACGAGAACGGGCGCCGCGATCGCGAACGCGATCGCCACCGGTGTGAAGTAGTTCCCCGGCCCCGGGAACGGCAGCCGCAGCAGCAGGCTCTCCCACCCCGTGTAGACGGTCCCTTTCCAGAGGCCGATCGCCAGCGACGCGAGCCATGCGAAGGCGAAGGGGACGAGCAGCCGTCGCAGACGTCCCGGAAGGCGCGACCAGCCGGCCGAGGCGGAGTTCATCCCCATGATGACGAAGAAGACGGGAACGGCCTGCCAGACGTGCAGCACCGCCCACGAGCCGACGAGTGTGTCGACCGTCAGGCTGTGCGTCACCACGACCGCGATGATCGCGAGCCCTCTCATCACATCGATCTGGAGCAACCGCCGATCTCCCATGGGACAAGTATACGGGAGGCCGTCGCGGGACCCTCGCTCGCGGTGGTACCTTGGACCCACCCCCGAGCGAGAGGACGACGCATGCGAATCGAGCGCGCCGGTCCGGAAGACGCCGCCGCCGTCCTCGCGGTCCAGCTCCTCGCGTTCGGCCAGGTGGCGCTCGAGTACTCCGTCGACGACCTCCCCCCCTTGCGCGAGACCGTCGAGACCGTGCGGGAGGCGATCCTGCGCCACGTCGTGCTCAAGGCGACGGAGGACGGCCTCGTCGTCGGCGCCGTGCGCGGCCAGGTGAGCGGCGCGACGTGCCACGTGGGCCGGCTCGTCGTCCGCCCCGACCACGAAGGCCGGGGCGTCGCCACCGCGCTCATGCACGCGCTCGAGGAGGCCGTCGGCGACGTGGCGCGCTTAGAACTCTTCACCGGCGACCGCAGCGAGCGAGCGCTGAGCCTCTACGGACGTCTCGGATACCGCGAGTACGACCGGAGGCCCGCCGGACCGGGCGTCGACCTCGTCTACCTCGAGAAGAGGGTCCCCTAGTCCTCCCGCACGACCGGCGCACCGATCCCGGCGCCCTCGATGACCTCGAGGTCGACCATCGGGATCTCGAACAGGCCGATCGTGTATCCGTCGGGATCGAGGAACTCCACGGTGCAACCGTCGCCGTGGACCGCCACGACGGTGCCGCGCGCGCCCTCGACGAAGCCCTGTGGCAAGTCCGAGGTGATCTCGACGACGTCCAGTTCGACGATCTTGCGCTTCACGGCCTCACCCTCTTCAGATAGCACGACGTCAGCCGCGAGACGTCCGAGTACGATCCACTCTACCACCCACCGCTCGGTACCATCTGTGAGCATGGAGACCACCTCCGCGTCGTGCGATGAGATCCCCTGTCGTAGCATCCGCTCGAGGATCTCGATCCCGTCGAGATCGAGGCCGAGCGCCGACTTGAAGACCCGCGCCTTGTGCCGACCCGTGCTGTGTGCCGGGTCCAGACAGTAGCGCAGTTTCTCCTCCGGGATGATCGCGGATCCGTAGTCGGGTAAGGTAGCCATCCCCGAAGGCTACGACGCGAGCCCTACCGGGGCCTGACCCTTCCGTGAAGAGACCCGCCTCCCCGTGTTCCCACGGGTGACGGGTCCTCAAGTCCGTGGTGGGCCCGGTTGGACTCGAACCAACGACCTCACGGTTATCAGCCGTGCGCTCTAACCAGCTGAGCTACGGGCCCTCGAAACGCTCCGACACCATAGCCCAGGCGTCGCGCAAGCGTCAAGGTCGGGCAGGTAGCGGGGGTCGTTACGCCCCGAGGACGGAGACGAGCAGCGAGCGTCTGCGCGGGCCGTCGAACTCGCAGAGGAAGACGCCCTGCCACGTTCCGAGGACGAGCCTTCCCTCGCTGACCGGCAGCGTGACGCTCGATCCCACGAGCGTCGCCTTGACGTGCGCGTCGGCGTTGCCCTCCGCGTGACGCCACGCCCCGGCATGCGGCACGAGCCGGGCGAACCCCGCGACGATGTCGCTCGCCACGTCGGGATCGGCGTGCTCGTTGACGGTCACCCCGGCCGTCGTGTGCGGGCAGCTCACGAGCGCCCACCCCTCGGCCACACCAATCGCGCGCACGGCGTCGGCGACCTGCCGCGTGACGTCGGTCAACTCCTCGCGACGCGCGGTCGCGACCTCGAAGCGCTCCACATCGTCCTCCCCCCGCCGAGTCCCCGGGTACTATCATAGGTGACACTCATCGAGCCGGAAGGGGGAGCCGTGGTCCGCGTACGGGTCGCGAGCATCAACGTCGACATGGTGACCGAACAGCCGGTCATCATGCTGCGCTCGCTCGACGACCCCGACGACCGCCGGCTGGTACCCATCTGGATCGGCCAGTACGAGGCGACCGCGATACTCCTGGCGATGCGCGGAGAGCGGCCGCCGCGGCCGATGACGCACGACCTGTTCCACGACGCGCTCGTCGCGTGCGGCTGGGACATCGTCGCCGTCGAGATCACCCGCCTCGACGGCGGCACCTTCTTCGCGTCGTTGCGCCTGCTCGGGCCCGGCGGCGAGCTCTCCCTCGATTCGCGCCCGTCCGACGCAGTCGCGATGGCGGCCCGCGCGGGATGTCCCATCTTCCTCGAAGACGCCGTGCTCGACGAGGCCGGGGTCGTCTTCGAAGGCGCGGTGGACGAGGAAGAGGAGGTCGAGCAGTTCCGCGAGTTCCTCGACCACGTCGACCCGGCGGACTTCCTGTCCTGACCGGCCCAGGCGCGCCACGCTACTCGTACCGGAGCGCCTCGATGGGATCGAGCATGCTCGCCTTGTACGCCGGGTAGACGCCGAAGAAGACGCCCACGCCGGCGGCGAAGAAGAACGCCAGCGCGACCGACCACCCCGTGACCGACGTAGGGACCCATCGGCGCAGAACGGCCGCCCCGCCGGACCCCAGTGCGATACCGATGATGCCGCCGAGCACCGAGAGCATGACCGCCTCGATGACGAACTGGCTCATGATGTCGTACGTCCTGGCGCCGACGGCCTTGCGGATGCCGATCTCGCGGGTGCGCTCTGAGACGCTCACCAGCATGATGTTCATGATGCCGATGCCGCCCACGAGCAGCGAGATGCCGGCGATGCCGGCGAGCATGACCGTGAGGGTGCCCAGCAGCGTCGAGAGCATCCCGAGCGTCTGCTTCTGCGTGAAGACCGTGAACTCGTCGCCGAAGCGCGGCTTGAGGATGCGTTGGGCCTCGGCCCGCACCCGGTCGACGTCGCGCGCGTCCGCCGCCTTGACGATTATCATGCCCACCTGGTTCGTGCCGAGCAGGCGCTGCGCCGACGTGATCGGCATGTAGATCTGGTTGTCCTGGTCGCCGCCGAGACTGCCTCCTCGCGCTTCGTAGTAACCGATCACGGTGAAGCGCTGGCCGTTGATGGCGAGCGTCTTGCCGACAGGGTCGGAGTCCGGGAAGAGCTGGTCTCGCACCGTCGAGCCGATGCCGACGACGCGCGAGCCGGCCAGCACCTCGCTGCGCCGATAGTGCCTCCCCTTGACGAGCGTCGCGTTGAAGACCTCGGAGCCCTTCTCGGTCCCGGCGGCGATGGTCGAGCGCCACGTCCGGTTCCCGACTCGGAGCGTCCCGGCGGCCTGCACGACCGGCACGACCGCGTCCGCGCCCACCAGCCGCCGATCGAGCAGGTCGGAGTCGTCGCGCGTGAACTGCTTCGTGATCGACATACCGCCCCCGCCTCCGCCGCCCTGCCCTCCCTCCATGTTGCCGGGGAAGACGAAGAGGAGATTGCTGCCGAGGCCCTCGATCTGGCCGGTGACCTCGTTCTGCACGCCCGTGCCGATGGCTACGAGCAGGATGACCGCCGCGACGCCGATGATGACGCCGAGCATCGTGAGGCTGCTGCGCACCTTGTTCGCGGTGAGCGCCCTCAGCGCGACGCGGAAGCTCTCCATGAGGTTCACTCGATCACCGCCTGGGGCTCCCCGCCGGCGAGGATCCGCTCGGCGACTGCCGCTTCGTCGACGACGCGCCCGTCACGCAGCGAGACGACGCGTGACGCGTGAGACGCGACGTAGGCGTCGTGCGTGACGAGGACGACGGTGATACCCTGCCGGTTCAGGTCCTGGAGGATCGTCATAACCTCCACGCCCGACACCGAATCGAGGTTGCCGGTCGGCTCGTCGGCGAGGACGATGCTCGGGTTCGTCACGAGCGCGCGGGCGATGGCGACGCGCTGCTGCTGCCCGCCCGAGAGCTGGTTCGGCACGTGGCGAATGCGGTCGCCGAGGCCCACCCGCTCGAGCGCCTCGCGCGCGAGCTTCGCGCGGCGCGGGCCGGGCACGCCGGCGTAGATGAGCGGCAGCTCGACGTTGGCCGCCGCGGTCGTACGCGCGAGCAGGTTGAACGACTGGAAGACGAACCCGATGCGCTTGTTGCGCACCGTGGCGAGCTCGTTCGGCGACATGTGGCTGACCTCTTCACCCTCGACGGTCACGTTGCCCGTCGTGGGCCGGTCGAGCAGTCCGATGATGTGCATGAGCGTCGACTTGCCGGAGCCCGACGGACCCATGATGGAGAGCATCTCGCCCTCGCGCACGACGAGGTCGACCTCGCGCAGGGCGTGGACATCCACTCCCTCGAGGTGATAGCACTTCGAGACGTTCTCCACCGCGAGGACTTCGCGTCCTCCGTCGACTGCGTCGGCCATGGCGCTACTTCGTCCGGACGGGCATGCCGTCCTTGAGCACGCCGCCGCCGGAGAGCACGACCTCGTCGCCCGGCTTCACGCCGGAGAGTATCTGCGCGGCGATCTCGGTCATCGTCCCGACCTTCACGTCGACGCGCTTCGCCTTGCCACTCGAGACGACGAAGACGTAGCTCACGCCGCCCTCGTCGAGCACGGCCTCGATCGGCACCTGCACGGCGTCGGGGATGCTCTGAAGCTCGATCGTGGCGTCGCCCTTCATCCCGATGAGGATGCCCTTGCCTGTGTCGGCGAGATCGAGGTAGACGGGGAAGACCGTCCCGCCGGTGATCGTCTGGGTCGCTGTCGGCTTGATGTGCGAGACCGTCGTCGGGAACGTCTCCTTCGAGAAGGCGTCGAGCCTGACGATCCCCTTCATGCCTATCTTGACCGAGGGCACGTCCACCTCGTCGACGTCAGCGTCGAAGCGCAGCGAATCGAGCTGGTAGACGGTGAACGGCGCCGCCTGCGGCCCGACCGCCGAACCTGGCCCGGCCTTCGGGGTCGTCCCGTCGGCGCCCGGGACGCCCATCGCGTTGAAGATGACGACGCCGGCGATCGGCGCGGTCAGCGTCGCACGGTCGAGGTTGAGCTCGGCGAGCCGCAGCGCCGCGGAGGCCTGGTCGCGCGACGCGCGTGCCGCCGAGCGCTGAGCGCTCACGCCGCCCGCGACGGAGAGTTTCGCTTCCTGGGCCTTCGCGGAGAGGTACGCGGCGTGGGAGCGGTCGCGCGCCTGCCTCAGGGCCGTGACGGTGGCCTCCATCGAGGACCGCATGGAGGAGGGCAGCGCGTCGTAGACGTCCTTGAGAGCGGTGTAGGCGTCCGCGGCCGAGTGGTAGGCGTCGGCAGCGACGGCGGTGTTCGCGGCGGCTGCGCGGCGGTCGACCGTCGTCGGCACCTGCTTGCGCACCGCGTCGAGCTGCGAGTCGGCGGCCCTGTACCCCGCCCGCGCCTGGTCGACGGCGAGTTCCAGCGGGCCGGTGTCCATCACGGCGATCGTCTGACCGGCCTTCACGGGCGCACCGTCTTCGACGAGCACCTCGTGGATCGTGCCGCCGGTCGGCGGGTAGATGTCGGCGCGGACCCCGGCCTCGACCTTCCCCGAAGCCGCGACGGTGACCGCGAGGTCGCCCTTCGTGACCTTCCCCGTCGTGACCGTGATGCCGATGTTCCGGCTCGCGAGGGCGACGCCCACTCCTATCGCCACCAGTACCAACAGCGTGACGACCCCCGCGATGATCTTGCCGCGCTTCGACACCAGCGCCTCCCGTCAGATGCTTTCTGCCGTCGAATACTCTACCGCATCTCCATCGAGGAGCGCGGGCAGCCCGCGGATGCTCGAGAGGGCGAAGTCCGGTCCCGGCGCGAGCACGTCCTCGGCCGAGAAAGCGCCCCACAGCGCCGCCACGGCGACCGTGCCGCCCGCGACAGCGGCCAGCATGTCGTGCGGGCTATCGCCCAGGTAGACGCACTCCTCGAGCGGTATGCCCAGGCGATCGGCCGCGACGCGCAGCGGGTGCGGGTCGGGCTTGTGCGTCTGAACGTCGTCGGCGGTCACGACCACCTCGAAGAAGCGCCCGAGGCCGAACAGATCGAGACCGCGGCGGGTCATCGTCGTCCCCTTCGACGTCACGACGCCCATCGGCAGGCCGCGCGAGCGAAGCTCCTCGAGGACCTCCTTGGTGCCCGGGTACTCGCCAACCATCGCGTCGTGGTGAACCGCGTTGTGCTCGCGGTAGACGCGCAGGAGCTCGTCCGCGTGCTCGGGCGAGAACTCGCGCATCTGGCGGGCGAGCGGGACACCGACGTTGCGCATGAGCGCCTCGTCGGGGAGCGCGGCGCCGAGCACGCGCTTGGTCGCGTACCGGAACGACGAGAGGATGAGCTCGACGGTGTCGATGAGCGTGCCGTCGAGGTCGAAGAGGACCGCACGCGCCGCGCGAGCTCGCGCGACAGCGTCGGGTCTGAGAGGCGGGGGCGGGGTCACGGCGACGATTCTACCATGGTCGCGCGCGGCGCACGCCGAAGGGGCGGGACCTCTTTCGAGGCCCCGCCCCTTCGTCAGGAACGGTGATGCTTGCGAGCGCCTACCTTACCGAATAGTACCGGTAGATCGAGTAGGCCCTGCTCGTGGTCGCGGTAGGCACCACGTAGGCCCGCAGGCGATACTTGCCGGCGTACGGGAAGACGATACGAGCCGAATACCTCGTGCCGCTCTTCACCGCATAGTAGAACCGGACGTAACGGTACGCGCCGTTGTAGTAACGGTACATGTACACGCGAACCCGCGGAGCGGCCGAAGAGACCCAGCCGTTGACGTTGACGGCGTAACCGTGCCGCTGCACGTACGCAACGCCATCCGGAGAGTTGACGTAGATCCGGGTGACCGCGGGAGCGGTCGTCACGCCGATGGTGACAGCGGTGCTGTTGCCGGCAGCGTATCCGGCGTCACCCTCGAAGCGGGCACGGTACTGCGTGCTCACCGTCGGGCGGACCGTCCAGGCGTACATGCCCTCAGAGCTGGTGTCGACCTGGTCGATGTTCGTCCAGGTGTCCGAGCCGACGGCCGCGGACTGGAGCACGATGTGCCTCGCCAGACGCCCGCCGTTGACGCCGTTCGTGATGGCGCCGCGGACGACCACTGCGGTGCCCGGGGCGACGTTCGCCGTGGACATCGGATCGCGGTACAGCGTCAGGTTCACCGGGGTCGTGGACAGCACGTTGGTGACCGAGAAGCCCTGGGTGAACGTGATGCCGTCGATCTTCAGGTCGTACGTGCCGGCGATGACGCCGCGGCAGTCGATGGCGACCTGCTGCAGGACGCCGTCCGCACCCACGATCACGGTGCCGATCGACAACCAGCTGGTGCCGAACTTCAGGAACACGGTGCAGGATTCCGTCGCCGTGACAGACGGCACGCGGAACCCGGTGCCGCTCAAGGTACCACCAGCGGCCAGGTTCGAGCCGCTACCGGTGGCGGTCGCGTTGTTGACGATCGTCACGGGGATGATGCCCTGGAAGCTCTTCAGGCTCGAGGAGCCAAGGGCGTCCGTGACCCACGCGCGACCGGAGATCACAAGCTGGACCGGCGTGCTGGAGGCAACGGACGTGCCGGGCAGCGTGCACGTGACGGAGATGACGTTACCCGCGACCGAGGTCGTGATACCGCTCACCGTGTCGGTGCCCGTGATGGAGTCGATGCTCGCTACGTTGAAGGTCACAGGGTTGTTGGAGCTGTCGACGAGCTTGATGCCGAAGCTCGGCCGCGGGCCGCGAAGCGACTGCTGCGCGGTGATCGCCGCGGTCGACGAAGCCTGGGCCTGGATGTCGTCGAACGTGACGACGGCCGCAGTGACTTCGTTCGTGCCCGAGAAGTCGCGGGCCGTGACGGTAGCGTTACCGGAGACCGCGGACTTGATCGAGACCTGAGCGATGCCGCTGGCGTTCGTGGTCGCGGACGCTGAGGACAGCGTGCCGACCGAACCGGCGGTCTTGTTGAACCAGATGGTCGTTCCGACGACCGGAGCGCTGGCGATCGGGTCGCGGACCGTAGCGGAGTAGAGCGCCACGTCGGCGTTGTTCGCCAGCACGTGGGTCTTGTCCACGGCGAGCGGCGAACTGAGCGTCGGCGCGAAGAAGTGCGTCTGGACGAGCAGCGGTGGAACGACGACGACACCGGAGGTCTCGTCGGAGATCTGCCAGTTCTTCCAAGCGCGCGTGGTGCCCCGCATCGACGGGAACGTCGACAGGACGTTGAAGGTCACGACACCGCTGGTCCCCACGACCGCTGAGGAGGCGGAGAGGCTACCGGGAAGGACTGAGTCGTCAAGACCGCCGACTGCGTTGCTGGCCACGACGGAGATCGTGTGACCGACGACACCGCGGACCGTGAGAGTCACGGGGTGCAGACCGTCTGCCGCCGCGTAGCCCGCCGTCGAGGAACCGACGAGGGTCACCGGGGAGACCGTCACGCTGATCGCGGTCGAGACCACGGCAGCCGCTGCGGCCTCGCCGAAGCTTTGCGCTACGACGTTGCTCTGCGGCAGCGCGCCTACCTGGTAGTCCGCCGCCCACATGTTCCACGTCTCACCGGCATAGCCGTTGAGAGTGAAGGTGATCTCCGAGGAGGTCATGGTGGCGATGGTCCCGTACAGGCTGACGACCGTGCTGCTGACGCCGGCCGAGCCGTAGAAGATCTTGATGTTGCGGACCGGCGGTAGGTCGGAGGACGTGAAGCCCGCGGGCCTGCCGTTGGCGTCCACGAACGAGACCGTGAACGTCGTCGGTATCGCGGTACCCGCCGTCGCGCCGGTCGGCGCGGGGTTCGGGTTCTTCGCCGAAGACAGGACCATGGCGGCGGGAGCGCCGACGCCGGTGGAGATCACGTTGACGGTCGTGGTGGCCTCACCCGCAATGAATGCGCGGATGGTGCTCGTGCCCGGCGTGGACGGGATCTTGTAGGTGTACTGCAACATCTGGCTCGCCGTGTCGAATGCGTTGACGGTCGTCGTCGGGACGACCGGCGAGGAGCCCGGCACGTCGAAGTACACAAAGTGCGTCGGCCAGTAGTTGCCGACAGGGTTGCTGTAGCGGTCGAAAGCGCGGGCGTAGACCGTGATGGTCGTACCGGCGCGACCGTAGTACCCGGAAGGCTGCGTGAACGCGATCGACGACACCGCGTAGAGCGGCCACACCGTGATGTCACGGTTGCCGTCTGTGGTGACGTTCGGATCGCTGAACATCGCCCGCGCCGTGTCGCTCATGTTGGTGTATGTGCCGGTCCACGTGTAGACGCCCATCGCGGTCGGGGCGTTGACCGTGAGGGTCACGGAGAGGGACTCGGTGGGGTTCATCGAGAAGTTGGTGACCGAGATGACCTGGCCGCTGACCGTGACGCTGGCGGGCTCGCTTCCGGAGCCGTCGTCATGGCTGACCTGCGCCCGCGCCTGAGCCGCGACTGCCGTCGAGACCACGAAGCCTGTCGGGGCCGTGAACGACGCGGCTTCGATGACGTGCGTCTCGTCCGTGGCTGCGAGCACAGCGGCGGTCGGGTCGAGCGAAAGGACGACCTGCGTGGCGACCACGCCGGCTGCGAGCGTCGTGACGAACGACGTGCCCACCGGGCCCGCCGACACCTCGAAGCTCGTCGGCACGACGTTGTCGCGTGCGCCGCCGGAGACCGACACGAGCGCGGTGCCCTTGCCGAGACCCGTGCTGCCGCTGCCCGTGTAGAGCACGAGGTCATAGCCCTCGCCGAGCCGCACGGCCGTTTTGAAGCCGGTGGCGGTTTCGACGGTCGCCTCGAACCTCGCGGGACTGAAGTTGGCGTTCAGGTGGCCAGAGACAGGCTGCGCGAACGGCGCATACGAGGTCATGGTCGAGCCGACGAACCTGTCGCTGACCGTGAACGCGACAGCGCCGCCGTACGGCGAGGCGCCGTAGTCGTCGCCGCGCACCAGCATGGTGCCGTACGCCGTGCCGTAAGCGGTGTTCGTCCCCGTGATATAGGGAGCACCGTAGTAGTAGATGTCATTCGGCCCGAGGCTGAACAGCTTCGCGGCCAGCGAGCGGGTTCCTTCGGCTGCCGGAGTGGCGATACCGCTGATGCCCAATACGCCGATGCCGTAGTCCCCGACCTTCTTGGCCGTGATGTAGATGTACTGGCCTCTAATACTGGCCGTGACCGATGTCACCTGCGAGTTGATCGCGGCGATGACGACGTTGACGGTCGCCGTGGACAGGAGACCCGTGATCGTGGTGATCGTAGAGTATCCGGCGGTATCGGTCGTCTGAATCGCGATGATCGTGTTCGTCACATTCATATCCGCGATCAAGTCGCCGCCCTGCACGTAACGTGCGCCACGCAACTCGCTCTGCGTGGCGATGGTGCCGGTGACGTCGAGCCTGTGGGTGCCGTTGATGCCGTTACTCGAGGTCGTCGTAGAGACGACGGACGAGAGGTTGGTCCCGCCGGAAGTCACGGTAGGACCACCAGTCGCCGCGGTTGCGGCGACGGTCGGCGTGACCGGCAGGATGACAAGCGACAACACCATGGCTACCGAGAGCACGCTAGAGATGCTCTTGCGGAGCCGACTCTTCCCAAAATGACTGCTCATACACTATCCCTCCCTGTTCATATCTAGAGCCTACTGTGACTCGTTCTGCTCGCGATGCCGGCTCTCATCTGTTCAATGTGTCGATGATCGAACCGGTTCGCGAGCCGCCATGCCTTGGAGCTTGGTTCGCCTAGACAACGAACGCGTACGCACGGCCGAACACGCTCAGCTGTCCTTCAGGCCCCACCTCCTTGGCATGGTCGGGAAGGAATACCCTCCCGGGATATGCCACACTTCGCCGCTGTCCCCTGCTCAAAAGCGAACGGCAAAGAGCCCGACGCATGTCGGACCTTGTGACACCCTAGCACTACTATTCCGATGGCGACAAGCACGGACGTCCCATCTTCTGGGAAACCTGGAACCGGTCCCCTCCGCGCATATCCCTCGTGGCTTCTATACCACTCGGCAACATCGGGAAACCGGATCCATTACGGCGAGGAGAGACCCGCCGCCTACTACGCCTACTTCTATGTAGCCTCAGGCTTCCACATGAGACTTCCGTGAGCGGACGATGAGGATGCTCTCACCAGCAGGGACTCGATCCCGCACGGGTAAGGTGCGCTGGAACCCGTAGACGCGACCCCGGCACCTCCTTATTATGTATCGCACCACTCCGGGGCGAGAACGCCCCCCGAACGGCACCGAGGAGGTGAGACCGAGCCCCATGACATCTCGCACCGCTTGTACGATGGCGATGGACATGATGATGGCCCAGCCCGGGTCTTTCGGCGCATGCGTCGGACTCGGGCGGATCCAGCTTCATCCCATCCTCCACTGAGCGGAAAGCGAGAACACCATGAGCGACTCGGCCACACCCAGGTTCGACACCCTCGCCGTCCACGGCGGGGCCTCCCCAGACCCGACCACGGGCTCGCGCGCCGTCCCCATCTACCAGACGGTCGCGTACCAGTTCAAAGACACCGAGCACGCCGCCGACCTCTTCGGCCTGCGCGCCTTCGGCAACATCTACTCGCGGATCATGAACCCGACGAACGACGTCCTCGAGCAGCGGCTCGCCGCACTCCACGGCGGCAGCGCCGCGCTCGCCGTCTCCTCCGGGCACGCCGCCGAGGTCCTGGCGCTGCTCAACCTCGCCGGCTCGGGCGACTCCATCGTCAGCTCGACCTCGCTCTACGGCGGGACGTGGAACATCTTCCTGCACACGTTCAAGCGGCTCGGCATCACCGTGCGCTTCGTCGAGCCGACCGACACCGCCGGTTTCGCGGCGGCCACCGACGACACCACCAAGGCGTGGTTCATCGAGACCATCGGTAACCCGCGCCTCGACGTGCCCGACCTCGCCGCGCTCGCCGCCGCGGGCCGCGCGCTCGGCGTGCCGCTCGTCGTCGACAACACCTTCGCGACGCCCTACCTCACGCGGCCGTTCGAGCACGGCGCCGCGATCGTGATCGAGTCGCTCACCAAGTGGCTCGGCGGCCACGGCACCTCCATCGGCGGCGCCATCATCGACGGCGGGAACTTCGACTGGGGCAACGGGCGCTTCCCGCAGTTCACCGAGGAGGACCCGAGCTACCACGGGCTCAAGTACTGGGACGTCTTCGGCGACTTCCCCGGCCTGGGCAACGTGGCGTTCGCCATCCGCTCGCGCGTACAGCTCCTGCGCGACCTCGGCGCGTCGCTCTCGCCGTTCAACGCGCAGCAGTTCCTGCTCGGCATCGAGACGCTCTCCCTTCGCGTCCAGCGCCACAGCGACAACGCGCTCGCCGTCGCGCGGCACCTCGCCTCCCACCCGAAGGTCTCGTGGGTCTCCTACCCCGGCCTCGACGACCATCCCACGAAGGCGAACGCCGACCGCTATCTCGAGAACGGGTATGGCGGGGTCGTCGTCTTCGGCGTGAAGGGCGGATCGGCGGCAGGCCGCAAGCTCATCGATTCGGTCGAGCTCTTCAGCCACCTCGCCAACGTCGGCGACGCCAAGTCGCTCATCATCCATCCCGCGTCCACGACACACTCCCAGCTCTCTGAAGAAGAACTCGTGCGCGCCGGCATCGGCCCGGACTTCGTGCGCCTCTCGGTGGGGATCGAGGACATCGGCGACATCATCGCCGACCTCGATCGCGCGCTCGCGCAGGTCTGACGATGGGCGGCACGGTCCCGGGCGCCCCGCCGGAGGGCGCCCGGCTCCTCACCCTCACCGGCGGGATCGACCTCGCCTCGGGACGGCGTCTCGAGGAGGTCGTCGTCGCGTACGAGACGTTCGGCCGTCTCGACGCCGACGCGTCGAACGCCGTCCTCGTCTGCCACGCGCTGTCGGGCGACTCGCACGTCACGAGCGGCGAGAGCGAGCGGACGGGCTGGTGGGAGCCGATGGTCGGCCCGGGCCGCGCGATCGACACCGACCGGTTCTTCGTCGTCTGCTCGAACCTGCTCGGCGGCTGCAGCGGCACGACCGGTCCCGCGTCGACAGACCCCGCCGACGGACGCCCGTACGGCGCGCGCTTCCCGCTCGTCACGATCGAGGACATGGTCGACGTCCAGGCGCGCCTTCTCGACGCGCTCGGCGTGCGGCGTCTCGCCGCGGTCGTGGGCGGCTCGATGGGCGGCATGCAGGCGCTGGCCTGGGTGAAGCGCTATCCCGAGCGCGTGACCGCATGCGTCGCCGACGCCACCACGCCACGCATCACCGCGCAGGCGATCGCCTTCAACGAGGTGGGGCGCCGGGCGATCCTCGAGGACCCGGCCTTCGCGGGCGGCGACTACTTCGACCGCGAGGAGCAACCCGACTCGGGACTCGCGATCGCCAGGATGGTCGGCCACATCACATACCTCTCCGACGAGTCCATGGGCTCGAAGTTCGGGCGCCGCTTGGCCGACGGCGCGGGCTACGCCTACGACTTCGTCCACGAGTTCGAGGTGGAGACGTACCTCGAGCACCAGGGACGCCGCTTCATCGAGCGCTTCGACGCGAACACCTACCTCCATATGACGAAGGCGATGGACTACTTCGACCTCACGGGCGACGCTCCTTCGCTCGCTGAGGCCCTCTCCGGTGTCGACGCGCGATTCCTCGTCCTATCGTTCAGCAGCGACTGGCTCTTCCCGACGTACCAGGCACGCGAGCTCGCCGACGCGCTGCTCGCGAACGGGGCGTACGTGACCGTCGCCGAGATCCAGAGCGGGTACGGACACGACGCCTTCCTTCTCGAGGTCGAGCGACAGTCCGCGCTGATCCGGCCCTTCCTCGCCAACGCCGCGACCGCGTGCCGCGACATCCTGAGGGGAGAGGACGCCGCGTGACCGCCGCCGAGTTGCTGCGCAACGACTTCCGGCTCATCGCCTCCCTCGTCCCGCGGGGCGCCCGCGTGCTGGACCTCGGGTGCGGGGACGGGTCGCTGCTCGAGCTGCTGCGCAGCGAGCGAGGGGCGATCGTGCGCGGCGTCGAGCTCGACCTCGACGGCATCATCGCCTGCGTGGGCCGTGACGTCCCCGTCGTGCAGGCCGACCTCGACGCCGGCCTCGCCGGGTTCCCGGACGACTCTTTCGACGTCGTCGTCCTCTCGCAGACGCTGCAGGTCGTGCGCCGCCCGGATCTCGTCGTCCGCGAGATGCTGCGGGTGGGGACGCGCGGGGTCGTCTCATTCCCGAACTTCGCTCACTGGCGGATACGCGCGCACCTCGCGCTGCGCGGACGCATGCCGGTCTCGCGCTCGATCCCGTACGCGTGGTACGAGACGCCGAACATCCACCACACCACGCTCAAGGACTTCCGCGACTTCGTCGCCGACAGCGGCGGCGTCGTCGAGCAGGAACTGCCCCTCGTCTCGCGCGGAGGGAGTCTTCACGCCGTGCGTCTCGCGCCGAATCTGAGGGCCGACACCGTCCTCGCCGTCGTCGAGCGAGGGACTGCCTAACGCACGGGCCGAGTGCGTTTCTCACTTTTCGCATAGACATACTGCGTTGCTAGCCATTGCGGCTCATCCCCCGGCGCTCGCATGCTGGTGAGGTCAGCATCGGTCGCGCCCGCCTCCGCGGACGCGCAGACCGCGGGAGGTCGCCATGGCTCGCTACGCATCCATCCTCGAAGCCTTCGGACGCACGCCCCTCGTCGAGCTGCCCGGTATCTCCGCCGGACTCGGCGTCACGATCCTCGGCAAGCTCGAGTGCCTCAACCCCGGCGGCAGCTCGAAGGACCGCATCGCGCTCGCCATGGTCTTGGAGGCCGAGGCGAGCGGCGTGCTGAAGCCGGGCGGGACGATCATCGAGGCCACCGCCGGCAACACCGGGGTCGGCCTCGCGATGGTCGCCGCCGTGCGCGGCTACCGCTGCCTCTTCGTGATCCCCGACAAGATGAGCCCGGATAAGGCGGCGCTGCTGCGCTCCTACGGCGCCGAGGTCGTCATCACGGCGACGGACGTCCCCCCGGACTCGCCGGAGAACTACAACCGGCTCGCCGATCGGCTCGCGCACGAGATCGCCGGGGCCTGGCGGCCCGACCAGTTCGGGAACGCGGCGAACCCCACCGCCCACTACGAGACGACGGGCCCCGAGATCTGGGAGGACGCGGGCGGACGCATCGACGTGTTCGTCGCCGGGGTCGGCACGGGCGGAACGGTCTCCGGGGTCGGACGCTACCTCAAGGAGCGCGACCCCTCGGTGAAGGTCATCGTCGCGGATCCCGAAGGCTCGATACTCTCGGGCGGCACGCCCGGCTCCTGGAAGGTGGAGGGCATCGGCGAGGACTTCATCCCGAAGACGTTCGACGCCGACATCGTCGACGGCTACGTCCGGGTCTCGGACGCCGAGTCGTTCGCGGCCGCACGTCGTCTCGCCCGCGAGGAGGGCATCCTCGTCGGCGGCTCGTCCGGCACCGCGCTCCACGCCGCGCTGACCGTCGCGCGCGACCTGCCCCGGGGGGCCACCGTCGTCGTCCTCCTTCCCGACACCGGCCGCAACTACCTGTCGAAGCAGTTCTCCGACTCCTGGATGAGCGACAACGGGTTCCTTGATGGAGACGCGCCCGAGACCGCGGGCGACCTCCTGCGCGCGAAGCGGATGCAGCCGCTCGTGACCGCGAGTCCGCGGATGCGCGCGGCCGATGCGGCGCGCCTCATGGATTCCTACGCGATCTCACAGCTCCCGGTCACGTCGAACGGCCGGGTCATCGGGTCGCTCGACGAGGTCACCCTCCTGCGGCGCCTCCACGACGACGCGGACCTGCGTGCGGCCACCGTCGACGAGGTCATGGGCCGTCCCATGCCGCAGGTGGACGAGGGGGATGGTACCGAGGAGGTCTACCGCAAGCTGCTCGGCAGCCACGGCGGGGTCGTGGTCACCCGCGAGGGCATGGCGTTGGGCTTCCTCTCACGAAGCGACCTCGTCGGTTACCTCTCGCAGCATCCCGGCCGGAAGAAGGTGCCCGCGTGAGGTTCTCGACGCGCGCCATCCACGCCGGTCAATCCGCCGACGCGGCCACGGGGGCGACGATCGTCCCCCTCTACCAGACGTCGACCTTCACGCAGTCGGGCCCCGGAGAACACCTGGGATACGAGTACTCGCGCTCGGGGAACCCGACGAGGACCGCCCTCGAGACCTGCCTCGCCGCGCTCGAGGAAGCGCCGTACGGCTCCGCGTTCGCCTCGGGGCTGGCGGCCGAGACCGCGGTGCTGTCGCTGCTCGCCCCCGGCGACCACATCGTCGCGAACGAGGACCTTTACGGTGGCACGGTCCGGCTCCTCGAGCGAGTCTTCGTCCCGCTCGGCATCGAGACGACCTACGTCGACGGCACGGACGCGGGCGCTCTCGAGGCCGCCGTCCGCCCCACCACGCGCATGCTGTGGATCGAGACCCCTAGCAACCCCCTTCTGCACCTCACCGACATCGCGGCGGCCGCGGATCTCGCGCACGCGCACGAGGCGATGCTCGTCGTGGACAACACGTTCGCGACGCCGTTCCTGCAGCGCCCGCTCGACCTCGGCGCCGACCTGGTCGTGCACAGCACGACGAAGTACCTCGGCGGGCATTCGGACGCGGTAGGCGGTGCGGTCGTCACGCACGACGCCTCCCTGCACGAACGCATCCGCTTCTACCAGAACGCAGCCGGGTCGGTGCCCGGTATCTTCGACGCTTGGCTGACGCTGCGCGGCATCAAGACGCTCGCCGTGCGTATGCGCGAGCACGAGACGAACGCGCACGCGGTGGCGGCGATGCTCGCGACGAGCCCGCAGGTCGAGACGGTGTACTATCCGGGGCTTCCATCCCATCCCGGGCACGAACTCGCACAGCGGCAGATGTCGGGGTTCGGCGGAATGGTCTCGGCGCGGCTGCGCGGCGGCCTGCCGGCGGCCGACCGGTTCTTGCGCGCCCTGCGGGTCTTCTCGCTCGCCGAGAGCCTCGGCGGCGTGGAGTCGCTCGCGTGCCACCCGGCCTCGATGACGCACGTCTCGCTCCCCGAGGCCGACCGCGAGAGGCGGGGCATCTCGGGCGGGCTCGTGCGGCTCTCCGTGGGGATCGAGGACGTCGGCGACCTGCTCGACGACCTCCGTGTCGCGCTTCACGCGGCGGCGAGCGCCTGACCTACCTCACGACGAGCGTGCCGGTGATCATCCCCATGCCGCAGCTGTAGATGTAGCGCCCGGGCCGCAGGCTCCCTAGCCGGACCGTGATGGCCCCCCTGGTGTTGTTCCTCTCGACCCGCAGCCGGGGCATTATGAACCCCCCGGCGCACCCGAATCCTCTTCCCACGTACAGCACGATCGGCCGCCCGGCGGCGGCCACTATCTTGCTGGGCTCGTATCCGAACCAGCCGATGCGGATGCGGAAACTCTGGACGCCGGACGTCACGAGCGCGGCGGCGGGCTGGGGGGCGAGCGCAGGAGCGAGCAGTGCGCCCGCTACGAGCAGTGCGGCGGCAAGTCGCGTACCCACTTGTCGTCTCGTGAGTCCGGTGTTGTCGAGAGAGCGCATGGCGACCCCTTACTTCGCGGTGAACTCGATCTCCTGCTTCACGGGGGGATCGAAAGGCTTCGTGTCGTTCTGCACGAGCTCCGCCTTGAGGCGGTGCGACCCGGGAGCGACGTCCTTCAGCACGTACTCGGGCGAGGTGCTCATCTCGAACGGTTCGTCGTCGAGAGTGAAGTGGACGTGCCCTTCCCCGGGGACGACCGTGTTGCTGGGCATGACGAACTTCAGGCCGGAGGTCTCGACAGCCACCGCGACCTCGCCGGCGGGGACCTCGGCCCCGGCCGGCGGCTCGAGCAGCTTGACGGTCGGCGGCGCGACCTGGGGCCCGGGGGCGCCGGTCGCGGCGGCCCGCGCGCATCCGGACAGCGCGAGGGCGAGAACGATCAGGGCGGCGATCGCGAGCGACGCCGGGAGACTCGGCCGGACCTTCCTCATCGGGACTCCTCTGTGTAGGGGGGGCGCCCCCGCCGGGGGGACGGCGGGGGCGCCGGGGAGGGGTGCTACCTCACGCGAGCAGCGGTCGCCACTTCCTCTCCGTCCACGAAGAACGGCTGGTCGGGGCTGTTGTACTTGTCCATCATGTCGAACTCGAGCTCGCCGGCGACGCCACGATCGGCGTGGATGGCGACGAAGAGCCTGTCGGTGAGTGTGACGGTCGGGTCGAGGCTCACGACCACGTCCGCGTTGTCTCCGGCGGGTATCCGCTGGAAGCCGGCGCGCTTGCCGGGCTTGCCGCCGTCGTCGAGGTGCACGACGATCCAGGCGCCGGTCGGCGCTAGCGCGCGGGCTACCGCGATCGAGCCGGCGGCCCCGGGCTGGTCGGCGACCTCGATGGCCGCCTCCCCTTCGGCTGCCGTGACGCCGAACGGCTTCTCGGCGACGCTCGCCTCCATGGCGAGCTCCATGCCGTCGACGAAGTAGGGCTTGTCGGGGCTGAGGGCGAAGTCGTCCATGGCGAACTCGAACTCTCCGGCGACGCCACGATCGGCGTGGAGCGCGACGATGAGCTTGTCGCTGAGCTTCACGTCGTCGATCTCGACCTTGACGTCGCGGCTCTCGCCCTCACCGATCTCGAGTAGGCCGACGCGCTTGCCGGGCTTGCCGCCCTCGTCGAGGTGCACGGCGATCCAGGAGCGTCCGGGGGCGAGCACGCGCGCGACCGTGATGGAGCCCTTCGCTCCGGGCTGGTCCATGACCTCGATCGCGGCGTTCTTCTTATCTACGATCACGCCTGACATCTTGCCGGCGTCGCCCGCGTTCGCGAACGTGTAGCCGGTCATCGCGAGGATGGCGAGCACGCCGAAAGCGGTCGCCGCGATCCCGAGTATCCGTCTCATGGGAGTCATCCTTTCCTGGTCGCCTACGCGGCCTTGACCATGCTCGGCTTGAAGCGGCGCAGCAGCAGCGAGCTGCTCACGACGCTGACGCTCGAGAGCGCCATCGCCGCTCCGGCTATCTCGGGGCGCAGCAGCCCGAAGGCCGCGATGGGGATGCCCAGCG
>Ga0265292_1000173_pt1 | contig 120796 bp, 105 predicted proteins | sample Munlanlewell296A_FD_189080 | JGI IMG/M metagenome (GOLD analysis project Ga0265292, IMG submission 189080) | Leachate microbial communities from a municipal landfill in Southern Ontario, Canada - Leachate well 296A | ecosystem: Engineered > Solid waste > Landfill > Unclassified | place... | reverse complement strand
GGCACATGTGTTCTCCACCTCCTCAGAAGTCTATATTTTTTGGTCGAAATACATTCTAACTGAGTTACAGGGTGTAGACCATGTGCCTTATCTTTCCTATGAGTGAGGAAATAAATTGAAATTTTGATAGATATAAGCTGAAATAGAATTGGATCAAGAAAAATAAGGGGAGAGGGAGAAAAGATATGGAGGGAGTCCCGCCAGATAGGATAAGGAAAAATCCAGGAGTTATAGCGCAAAATATTGGATTGATGGGAAGAAAGCCCGATAGTTTGACGAATGGAAAAATTGGACATGTTCTATATTTAGGTAGAAATGATGCCTCAAGAAGTCTTTGGCTGCGGCTGGATGATGTTCTAGCTCTCGGCGAGCCTATCCCACAAAATTTTGTTGATTTGGTAAGCAAGCGAATCGATGGGGCAAGTATTGACGAAGAAACTGCACTGCAAATTGAGGCAGCCGTTCAAGGCTCTGGCCCGACACAAAAGTGATGTGTTCTCTGTTCCCCTAGAATCTTCGTTTGGTGCGGCCAGCGGTTAGTGTATAGCTTCCCAAGTGTGATAAAATAAAAATAATCCCATGAAGAATACTCGCTTACACAAATTCATTGCCGAATGTGGTGTGACGTCCCGTCGCAAAGCGGAAGAATTAATTTCGCTGGGCAGAATTCGGGTTAATGGCCAAAGAGTTACCGAGCAAGGTCTAAAAATTGATCCGCTGGTGGATAAGGTCAGCTTTGATGGCAAAATTATCCATTTGCCTGAAGAAAAAATATATCTCAAGTTTAACAAGCCAATCGGAGTGGTTAGCTCTTGCCGCAAATTTCCGGATGAAAAATCCATTTCGGATTTTGTCCGAAATATACCTCAGCGTTTATATCCGGTTGGTCGATTGGATAAGGATTCTGCCGGATTGATGCTTCTAACCAATGATGGTGAATTAGCTAATCATTTAATGCATCCGCGCTATGAACATGAGAAAGAATATGAGGTCAATGTTCAATCCCCAGTTAATTCCGATCAATTAAGAAAGTTAGAAAGAGGAATCTTGTTGTCGGATGGTAGAACTTTGCCGGCTAAAGTATTCAAAGAAAACCCCAAATGTTTTCGGATTATTTTAAAGGAAGGCCGTAAACGTCAAATTCGTCGGATGCTGGAAGCGGTGGGCAATCGGGTTGACGAACTCATTCGCATCCGCATCGGCAGCATTCGTCTAGGCAATCTAGATGTAGGTGAATACAAGCCTTTGACGGAGGAAGAAGTTAGTCGGCTTAAGAGCTAGCTGTTCTCTTAGAGTCTTAGAGCCTTTGAGGCTATTCCCTCCCCCTTAAAATATTTTTACCAAAAAGTGAAATTTCTGGCAAAATGTGCCGATATATAGATAGAAGAAGGGACCAACCCTTATTCACCCAAAACTAAAAGCGGGAGAGCCTGTTCTCCTGCTTTTTTTTGCAAATTTAGCGAAATTTTACCCATTTTCTATCGATATATAAGTAGACATGTTAGAGAGCATTAGAAGTGCCAGTGATAGACCGCGTTTAAGTCTTGCCAGGACAAGGAATTGTTCTGCCCAAATTCCACAGCTCCGTTCTCCAATCGATACTATGGCTTTATTTCGGCAAATATTTAAATTTGATTTTTCTGGTATGGATCAAATTAAATATTTTATTCATTATCATGATATTAGATCTCAGTTTACTGACGAAGTGATGTTTAAGTTTCCTTCAAAGGGAAGGAGTTTCTCTACAAATATTGTTTTTAATGATATTCCTGTCCAGATCGATTATTATCTAAACGCATTCTGTTTGGGCGCAGAAAGATCGCGATGTGCAATTGTTATTCATTTTCCAGAAGGCCAATCTCGTGTTTTAATCTATGATTCAATTGATGCTGAAAAACCAGTGGTTGATTTGCCTGCCAGAAGGACCTCAACTGGCTTTCGTTTTAACCTCTCATCTTATTCATTGCCTGAAATTGTAGAGCTTTTACCCCAGTTTCTTCATCCATATGATGTGGTAAATGTTACTCGCTATTATCATTTTGATTTGGGTTCCCACTCGGTTAAGGATTTACAAGAATTTGCACTAAATAGTAAGTTTAGCGAACAATTTAGAGTAATGGTTGGGACTCCAAATACGGTTCTTTGTTTAACTAATACGACAGACCGGCGAGATTGGCCGGCCATTAGGCGCTTCCTTTCTTCACGAACAGTTGGGTTGCAGCAAGCGATGGATTCAAAGTCCGAGACAGGATCTTTAGAAGTCCGGTTTTATAGCCATCACCATGACACTACAGTATCTATACAGGCTGGTAGAAAAGAGGCAGTATCTCAAGTTGTCCAAGCAAGAAAAAAACTCGAGCACCTAGTTCCCGTAACCAGGCCTGAATTGTTACGGCTTGAATTAAATGGAGTGGCGCTAACAAAGAGTGGAGCTGCTTATTCAGATGAGTCCCATTATTCAAACGATTGGGGGAACCTTTTTGGCCAGCCAGGAGCATTAATTTTAGATAGAAATGCTGCTTATTCTATATGTGATGGCCAAGTAAGATTTGATCAAAGCTCTCTAGAAGCAGAATTAAGACACTCTCTTGTAAACAAACTTCGAGCGGGTAGGGCTGGAGAAATGAGATTGTCTGGTAGGGGATTATTTCTGGCTTGGGCAGAATTAGTCGATGATTTGCGCTATATTCATTCATATGATTCTTTAACCAATTCCTTGTGCCCTTTTCCTCCCGAAGGGCCCAATCTTTTTTCGCTTTTTGAATGGTCGTCTCCTTTTCTTTCAGGTCACCCTTTAATCAAAAATGTAGTTGCAAAAATAAGGCAAGATCTAATTTGCCGAGGCTTGGATAGCTCGCCAGCTACTTTGAGGTCAGTTGATAGATCAATAATTCGGCACTTAACACGAGCACGACTGAGACCAAGCTCCCCCCATTTTGCTTTGGCTTATTATATTGCCGAGGATTATTTGTTACAATTTTGTCAACAGTTTGATTTTTTTCAAGAAAGCTACGGAACTAAAGAAAAAATGCGTAGTTTTTTTGGTTTTGATGAGCATTCTCCAGCGGAGCATTTTCTTGCTTGTATAGGATTTCTTGAAAAAGATATTTTGCAGTATAAGCATGTTCCCGGGGCAAAGTATTGGATGGCCAACACGTTGCTGAGCCTATATCAGATTATCAAAGAACCTATTATTTACGCTTGCATGAAAATTTGCTTGCCTCTCCTTTAGCTTATGTTTCACCAACCGGAAAACGCTATGCTACTCAATTGGAATACTTACTTGATCCCATAATTATCGATGGGATTGTGAACCGAGCAATTAAGCGGGCAAGGGGTTAGGCCGCTTTTGAGGAAGAAAAAACCGTCCCGACTTTTTTGCCGGCTAGAAAACTTTTAATTAATCCCCGTTTTTTGCTATTTAGAATCACCATATTAATCCCAGCATCACTGCAAATTTTAGCGGCTTGGATTTTGGTAATCATACCCCCGGTGCCGAGTTGGGAAGATGATAGCCCTGCCGATTCTTCTACTTCTTGGTTAATTTCGCGAATTTCGGTGGCCTGAAAAACATCGCCCTTGTTATCTTTCATGAAGAATCCATCCACATCGGTTAATAAAACCAACAGATCGGCTTCAATCATCTTGGCGGTTAATGCGGCTAAGTTATCATTATCGCCAATCTTAATTTCATCAATCGCAATGGCATCGTTTTCGTTAACAATCGGGACCACTTTCTCTTTTAACAGGGCAGCAAAACAATTACGAGCATTGAGGTAACGGTCTGGTTCTTGCATTTCATCCCGCGTTAATAATACTTGAGCAACGGGAATGCCATATTTTTCAAAGGCTTTTTCGTACTGACGGATTAAGCGAGCTTGCCCAACGGCCGAAGCTGCTTGTTTTTCGGGGATGCTTTTGGGTTTTCCTAATTTTAATCTTTCAGCCCCGCAAGCAATGGCGCCAGAAGAAACCAGGACGACTTTTCTTTTATCTTTTAATAATGTGGCGACTTCGGTGGCAATGCGGCGAAAAGCAGCCGGATCGAGTTTGCCTTGTGAATTTGTGAGAGAGGAACTACCAACTTTGATAACTATAGTTTGGTAATGGCTAACCATTCTAGGCGGCGTTAAGTACGCTGACTTTGCGGCCGGCTTGAAAAACAACAGTTCCGGTAATCAAGGCAAATAAAGTGTGGTCTTTGCCGATACCAACATTCTGTCCGGGATGAAAACGAGTTCCCCGTTGGCGAACAATAATTGAACCGGCATTAATCGCTTGCCCGCCGGATCTTTTAACCCCGAGGCGTCGGCCTTCGGTGTCTCTACCGTTTCTGGATGCTCCACCAGCTTTTTTATGAGCCATGATTAATTCCCTCTATTTCTACTCGGTCAAATCTTTGGCGATGTCCAATGGTGCGATGATAATTGGTCTTGTGGCGATATTTGAAAGTAGTAACTTTGTCATCTTTACCGGTAGCAATGACTTTAGCAGAAACCGAGGCACCTTTAACATAAGGGGTGCCGACTTCAAATTTGCTCTCATCGGCGATTAGTAAAACCTTGTCAAACTTAACGGCACCTTCGGCTCCTAGGAGCTCAACTTCAAAGGTATCACCTGGTTTTACTTTGTATTGTTTTCCACCGGTCTCAATAATTGCGTACATAACTTGAATATTATATCACATGCGCCTCAATGATTTCAAGGCCGAGGGGGAGGACCTGGTTTAGGCGTTGCATGACCTCTTTGGGATTAATCCAGGCTTCAAATTGCAGTTCGGCTGGTTCGGCGTCAGACATGGCGCCCACTTTGAGGGCCTGTCCCCAGGAAATCTTCATATGGGGATTAAAGCCTTGTGAAAAAGTAATCGGTAGTTTGGCGCGGCGGATGGCCCGTTGGAAGACCCGCATCAAATCACGATGTGAGATGTATTTTACTTCTTCGCCTTTTTTATATTTAAGCTTTACTTTGAACATTAATAAACTCCCAGGGCAAGGATTCTTCTTGGCTGCGTTGTCTGAGGTATTGGTTTGGATCAATTCCACATTCGGCAAAAGCTTTTAGCCAAAGATCCAATTTAAAATTTTCTGACCAGGCGTCAAAGCGTGCTCCCAGCTCCCAGGCTTTTTCGATCACCTTTGCAAGTTGTTTGTCGCCACGAGCAAAGATGCCTTCCAGATAACTGGCATCGGCCGCATGCCAGCGAACTTCGATCCCACGGGTTTTTAAATTATCTTTAATTACTTTTTGTTTCTCTAGGGTTTCTGCAATGGTGATTTGCCGCTCCCGTTGCAGCGGAGTGTGGGGTTTGGGAACAAAAGTCGCCAAATTGACCGAGATATTTAATCTCCGAGAAAAGCCTTTTCCTAAATTAAATATTTCTCTGGATAAATTGCATATTCCCAGCAGGTCTTCATCGGTTTCGGTTGGCAAACCGATCATAAAGTAGAGTTTAATGGAGCTAACGCCCTCTGAAAAAGCGCAGCGCACACCTTCCATAATTTGTTCTTCACTCATATTCTTGCCAATTACATCTCTTAGGCGTTGGGTCCCAGCTTCTGGGGCCAGGGTAACACCAGAAGGTCTTACTCGCGCAATTTCTTTGGCTAGTTGCATAGTAAACGAATTGGTGCGCAGCGATGGCAAACTAAGATTGATTCGATCCTTTTCATATTTTCCGGCTAATGTTTTAGCTATCTCCGCAATTTGGGGGTGATCCGAGCTGGAAAGGGAGACGAGCGAAAGTTCATCATAGCCAGTGTTGCATAAAATGGCGTCAGCATACTTTTCTATTGTCTCTTTGTCTCTATAGCGGACGGGACGGGAGGTCCAGCCGGCTTGGCAAAACTTACAGCCCCAGGGACATCCGCGCATAATTTCAATCACTGCACGGTCGTGAATGGCTTCGATGTAGGGGACAATGGGGGAGAGGGGGTAGGGGGTCGAATTTAAATCGCGGATGAAACGCTTTGTTGCTTTGTCACTATGTCCTGGGACGTAGACCCCAGGAATCTTTGCCAATTCTCCTACTTTCGATTGTCTACTTGCTCCGAGCGAAGTCGAGGAGCTTTCTACTTTCTGCTTTCTCAAACAATCCACTATCTCCACAATCACTTCTTCGGCTTCGCCGATGACGAAAAAATCAAAAAATTCAGCCACCGGTTCGGGGTTATAAGTGCAGGGTCCGCCACCCATAACTAAGGGGTCTTTGTCTCCCCGATCTTTGGCGTGAATAGGAATCCCGCCCAGCTTTAGCATTGTAATAATATTAGTGTAAGTTAGTTCGTGGCCCAAACTCAGGCCGATCAGATCAAATTGGTTTAGCGGTTTCTGTGACTCAAGGGTAGCCAGCTGTAAGCCATTAGCCGTTAGCTGTCCCTCCATGTCAGGCCAAGGCGCAAACACGCGCTCGCATAACACATCCTCAGGCTGGTTTAATATATAGTAGAGAATCTGGATCCCCAGGTTGGACATGCCGATTTCGTATAAGTCTGGGTAGCCAAGGGCAACTTTAATTGCTGCTTTGTCCCAGTCTTTGTGGATTGAATTTAGCTCATTCCCTAAATAGCGGGCGGGTTTTTGGACGAGGGGGAGGATTGACTCGAATATAGCATCCATTAAGGCATTATAACATAAATGGGAAAAGGCCCATGAGGGACCGTGAGGGCAGAGAGGGCAAAGGGCGAACTAAGCGGCGGCTCTTTGAGCAACTGCTAAATCAGCATCGGAAAGAACAATTTCTGCCAGTAAATTGTCGGGAACCATTGGGCCTATGTATGCCCTTCCTACCCGACCTTCTTCAGTTAGCAATAGCTCAAAATTAATCCTGGTAGGGGGTGCCGTTCTCGTTGTAGTTTTGGTAACCTCAGTAAACGTTATGGAGCCACTTGAAGTTGCTTTTGCACCTTTTAATGCCACTAAACCTCTAATTATTTCTTGATTGGCAGCCCAAGATAAAATTTCTGGTTGAAGATCAAGGCCGGATGAGGTTAAGTGGAGAAAGGCTCTATAAGGCACAGCTAACTCCATTGATTGTAAAAATGATGGTTTTGCCTTGTCAAGTACTTCAAACTTTACCCTACAACCAGTGAGTGATTTATTCGATCCCAATTTGAAATGAACTTGGGCAGGTCTAGTCTGTGAACCAGAAGGAATTGGTTGAACACTCATCTTAACCACCTCTTTTAATAATTTAGGACACATAAATTGTAATCCAATCTTATATAAAAAGCAATATTCTTGACATCCTTCAATAATTCCCGTAGGATTTTTGCTGAGACAGCAAAATAGAGGAGAAATAGACAATGGATATCTGGTTGTTAATTGTTGGATTACTTGGGCTCTCATACGCTTTTTATATTTTTTGGCGCATTGCACGCATTCAAGTTAAATCTGAAAAGCTGAGAGAATTAGCCAAACTAATTCATGATGGAGCGATGATTTATCTGCGCAGACAATATCTCACCATTGCAGTTTTTATGCTGTTTGTTTTTGTGGTGGTAACCTATGCCGTAAATCTGGCAGTTGCGCTGGCTTATGTTGGAGGTGGTTTCTTTTCCATCCTTGCCGGTATTATCGGAATGAACGCAGCGACGCGAGCCAATGTTCGGACCACTCAGGCTGCTGCTGAAAATCTTCCTGCCCGGGCTTTAAATATTGCTTTCAAAGGCGGAACAGTGATGGGCATGGCCGTGGCAAGTTTGGGAGTGATTGGTTTAGCGGTTATTTGGCTGCTTGTCCCCGATTTAAAAACCAAGGCTATTATAGTAACCGGTTTTTCGATGGGAGCTTCTTCGATTGCATTGTTTGCCAGGGTTGGTGGCGGAATTTATACCAAGTCGGCGGATGTGGGAGCTGATCTCGTCGGTAAAGTGGAAGCGCGCATACCCGAAGATGATCCACGCAACCCGGCGGTAATTGCCGACAATGTTGGAGATAACGTGGGCGATGTGGCGGGGATGGGAGCCGACTTGTTTGAGTCGTATGTTGGTGCGGTGGTTGCCACTATAGCCCTAGGGGTGTTAATCCCTGATCGAACTTTTTTTTGGATGATTCTACCAATTGTTTTAATTGCAGCGGGAACGATTAGCTCATTGGTGGGCTCTCTTTTTATTAACCTATTTCAAAAAGTTAATCCGCAAATTGCTTTGCGTCTGGCAACTTACATTGCCGGAGCCATTTTTATTGCAGCGGCTTATTGGATTACCAATTGGCTTCTGCCAGGCAACTTGGGAGTGTATTGGTCAATTTTAGCCGGCATTGTTGTGGGGATGGCGATTGGGCTTATCTCTGAGTGGTTTACCTCGGGTAAAGCGGTACAACAATTAGCCGATTCATGTCAGACCGGTGCGGCAACTAATATTATCAGTGGTTTAGCGTTGGGAATGAAAAGCACTGTTTTTCCGGTGCTATCAATCTGTGCCGCCATTTTAATCGCCTATCATTTTACCGGATTGTATGGCGTTGCCATTTCAGCAGTGGGTATGTTGGGAACGATTGGCATTATTATGTCGGTGGATGCCTATGGGCCAATTGCGGATAATGCGGGTGGAATTGCCACCATGGCTGGGTTATCAGAGGATGTTCGCAAGATTACCGATCATTTGGATTCTCTGGGAAATACAACGGCGGCGATTGGCAAGGGCTTTGCGATTGGTTCGGCGGCTTTAACGGCGCTAGCTCTTTTTGCGGCCTACACTCAAACCGTAGGGATTCAAGTGATTAATTTATTAAACGCTAATGTAGTAGTTGGGTTTTTTATTGGCGCTTTGATGCCCTTTATTTTTGCCGCCTGGACCATGCAGGCGGTGGGAAGAGCGGCCAATAAAATGGTGGAAGAAGTCCGTCGTCAATTTAGAGAAATTAAGGGATTGCTAGAAGGGACAGCAAAACCAGAAACCAACCGCTGTATCGATATCTCAACCAAAGCGGCGATTCAGGAAATGTTGTTGCCGGGAATTACGGCCGTAATTGCCCCTATCGTGGTTGGATTATTCTTGGGAACAACCGCCTTAGGCGGATTTTTGGCTGGTTCGCTCGGTACCGGAGTATTGCTGGCAATAATGATGGCTAATGCAGGTGGGGCTTGGGACAATGCCAAGAAATTAATTGAAGAAGGTTATTTGGGAGGGAAGGGGACGCCTATCCATGATGCAGCAGTTGTCGGTGATACTGTGGGCGACCCATTTAAGGATACCTCAGGACCTGCTATGAATATTTTGATCAAATTAATGTCGATCGTGGCGCTGGTGTTTGGTCCCATGATTGCGAGGCTGCATCCCCTCCTTATGCAATTGTTTAGATGAAAAGAATACATATTATCTATTCTGGTAGAGTCCACGGAGTTGGTTTTCGCTTTACGGCGGTTGATCTAGCCATTAAAAATAACTTAACCGGTTGGGTGAAAAATACGCTTGATGGAAAAGTGGAAATAGTGGTGGAGGGCGAAGAAACAGAATTAGATCAATATCTTACGGCTATCGAAAGTATCATGAAAATCTATATCCGCGAAAAATCTATCTATTGTGAATCGGCGACGGGTGAGTTTGTTGATTTTCGCATTGAATATTAAATGTTAAAATTATTAGTTAAAATTTATATAGAAATAGCGGCAGTATTATTTTATTGGTTGCTGGTTGCCATTAATAAAACCCTGCGAGTTACTATCATTGGTTCTGAAAATTATTATAAATTGGAAAAAGAAGGCAAAAAGATTGTTTTTGTCTTTTGGCATCAAGCCTCGTTTGTTCCCATCTATACCTATCGTAATCGAAAGGCGTGCATTTTAACCATCGGGCATCTTAAGGGGGAAATATTAGCGCGAGCGGCAGAGTATTTGGGCTACCAGGCTATTCGCCTCAAAAAAGAAAGTGATCGACAGGGGACATTGGAATTCTTTAAAAAAGTACAAACTGGATTTGACTGTAATATTGCGGTGGATGGACCGGAAGGGCCGATTTTTAAAATGAAACCGGGTGCCGTTTATATTGCCGCAAAGCTCGGAAATCCGATTTTGCCGATTGCCATTGCTGCCCGTCCCAAAATAACCCTTTTTTGGCGCTGGGATAAATATTTTATCCCGCTGCCGTTTGCAAGAGTGGTTTTTATGATTGGGAGTCCTCAAGATGCAAGCGAAGAAAAGCTTGAGGTTGTTTTATCGAAATGCGAGGCAGCGCTAATTAATCTTAATCGAGAAGCAAGCCTGCTTATTTCCTAACATATTGCCACCAGGGAGCTTTATGTGTGGCCATAAGGCAGTGAAATTGATGGGGGGGCAAGATACGGCAGGTATCACAAATAACATTCTCGGTGCAGCATTTTTTTAATTGGCCGGAAGAATTGTAACATTCAATTAGTACATCCGCAAAATAGCAACGATTGTGCCATTTGGGAGCGCTGATTTTTCCATATAGAACACTTTTTAGGGTTGCAGCATCAATCATTAAATATTTTGCATTGTTTTTCAGTTCATTGGTTATGATTTCTTCTATCTTTTTCAAATCTTCCAGCGAAAAATCCGATTCGTTGCTGCTTTGGTTGTGGCAACGCGAAAAGAAGGTGAAGGATAGGCTATGAACACCAATTTCTTTTACCAAATTAACCATGGCCGGGATAAACTGATAGTTTGTACTGTTAACTGTCATAACTAGGCCAACCCGCTTATCATTGGCATAATTTTCAATTATTTTTTGATAGGTTCCTTTCCCGCGGATAATATCATTGATTGCTTCCGGCCCATCAATAGAAATCCAAAGGCGCCAATTAAATTTTTGGGGTATTTTGATTATGCCGTTGGAGATAACATGTATTTCCAAAAACCATTCGTCAATCTTGTCAAAAAGATTGATTCTTAAAGTCGGTTCCCCTCCAAAAACCCAGAGTTTTTTGTAGCCTTTTTTAGCCTTATCTTCTAAAAAAGCCAAAACTTCTTTGTCGCTCATATCGGGTTGATGGTCCCCTGAAAAATGGTAGCAGCCTTGGCAGCGCAGGTTGCACTTGGAGGTAATATCGAGCTGGAGAGCCTTTTTTATATAAGGAAGTTTGCCAATCAAGCTAAAAAAGAGCAGATTGTGCGCGATCTGTCGCAGCCGTTTTAGCCATGAAAAAATGAAATTATTCATATAAGTGATCGAAAATAGAAAGGATAGGCATATTTTAATTATAAGCCTTTGATAATAAAAAAGTAAACATGAGAATATTTAAGCAATTTGAACAGCGGCCAATTGAGTTAATTCAATCAGCCAGAAGAAAACTTTTGCGGCCAATTATTGCCTCTCGTGAAACTTTCCGACATGCTTCCTGTTACACTATTAGCCGCAGAGCGGTGAAGAGGTTGGTAAATTGTCCCGAATTGCAAAATAGTTTTGCTGTTCAGGTTACCGGTTCTCCAGATTTTGGAAGGATGGGGCTTATGTTGGGAGCTGCGCTCTCGTACAAAAAGGACGAATTTTTAGTACGCGGAGCGATAAGAACCGCTCTACTTACAAGGCAATCAACCCTATTTACAAGAGTACTCAATACCCATTTTGGGGTATCAATCCCAACTAGGTACACCGGAGACATGGTGGATAAAGAAGGCTCGCCGATGCTTGATCGTCAGCACCCTTTTTTATATGGACTAGCCGATTTATTAAATTATAGGATTCCATTTTATGGATTATTTATTTTGGCTGAATCGATGGCAGTGCATTGGGTTCAAACTAGTTGGTGCTGGGGTTTTATTGTTTCAATGTTTAGTGAACCAACCGCTAACGCATTTAAATTATGGGCAGATCAAAGGCGGGTAGATTTGTTTGAGTTGGCAATCGAGCCAAGCGTCCCAGTAGATAGAAAAGCAGAAGAAGCCGAGCGTCAAACACAAATTATTGATCACCAATTTTCTGAGGTAATGTTAGCGGTACAAGCATTTTTGGATGCGAGAGCAATTAATGGGGGAGCTTTAGGGGAACTCAAATTGGCGTTACGCCAGACATTAGATCGAACTACTTATGAAGCCCTGAGAGATAGGGATGCTCGTATTGAGGCTGATCGAGGACTAGATCGCAAATTGCAATACATGCAGGGGGTTTTGGCGGCAGTGGGGCATTGTTTAGGAAAAGCTGCTGATCCTGAAGTAAGTATTAGGGAGTTAGCAAACTATGCCGGGGAGGAATTTTGCAAAGCAGTACCCTTTGCAATTAATTTTATGACCTATCGTTCTTTTCCGGAAGATAAAAAGGCAAAAGCGGTTGGCTGGGGCGGGAGAGGAATTTATGGCCTATTGGCAAAATTACAAGGAATTAAGTTAAAGGGTAAAATGGAAGTAGATCTTGTAATGGGAGGGGATCCTCCGAGATTAGTTGAATTTGAGCAGTCTCCCACAACAGGTAATTCTCAACTGATTAGCGAAGTTGGTGAACAATCTGGGGCCGCTGTCGTTGGAGCCGATCGTGAAGTGCTTGAAGATGGACTTCGATTTGTGGATGAAAATGTATCCGAACGGATAAAAGGGCAATCTTCGCTGGTAGCAGAGTGTATTCTAACTGGAAAACCGATGTTGGCCATTGATACCGAAATATATTTGGAAACCGGGATTGCAACTGCCCAAGAAATGATTTCTGGAAGAGAAGTTCACCCAAATCCAAATATGGTGAGGGCTCTTAGTGTACAAAGTTTTATGGTGGCGCCCAATGCCGATGGAGCCATGCTGTGTGCGGTAAAATTGCCTGATGATATGGAAAAGGATGAGATGCTCCGCATAATGGACGTATTTACTATGTATTCGCGTTTAATTGGCTTAATTATGCGGGCCAGGGTTTTATCGGATGAATTAAGGATTGAAAGAGAAAGAGCTGACCGTTTGGCTTCACAGCTTAGAACCGCTCTAGGCGGGCATATGGATGAAAGAGTTGCCAGGGCAATTGAGCAGGCTACAATCTCTGGAGATGATTCAAAGATCCGTCCTCAACCCGCAGTTTGTACGGTTATGTTTACTGATATTATTGATTCAACTGGGATTAGTAGAGCTTTTGATCATAGGTTTGGAAAAGCTGGAGGGGCAGCCAGATTAGGTGATTTTTTTACCCAATATCGCGATTATATGGGAGGAATTGCAAAAAGATATAATGGAATTCTTGATAAATATATTGGTGATGGGGTTTTATTCCTTTGGGGAACTCCACTTAATCCCGACGACCATCAAGAATCTGCCGTGAACGCGGCTATTATGATGCAGAGGGAAGCCCGCCGCTTCATGGCCGAGACTGAATGGGGTGATTTATTTGATCAATTAGATTTGTCATTTGGTATGCGTATTGGTATTTACTCCGGAGATGTAACTGTTGGCGTATTTGATTCTAAAGCAAGAAGTGAATTTTCGGCGATAGGGGATACGGTCAATCGCGCCCAACGATTAGAGGGGCAAGCCGATTGTGATAAGGACCAAAGAGCAACTGGGATATTGTGCTCTGATGAAACAATCTTTCAATGTAGTGAACCATATTTAGGAAGGCAAACAGATGAAATGAATAGGGCAATCATAAGCTACTTACGGGAAGATCTCGCTGATGAAGATATTATCAGTGCATATTTTTCTCCTCTTTCAATTGCTGATTTGTTCCCAACCCGTCAATTTAAGATTAGGATTGGCAAGACAAAAAGCGGTACCAGAATTCTGGGTGACTCAATAGAAAACTTAGAAGAAGAAATAGGAGTAGATATTTGTTGGGACGAACGCTGGGCAAAGAGAAGGGTGTTAGAGCAAATGCTTGCTGAAGCTGCAAAAGCGGAGGATGAATCAGCTCAAATGAGAATTGGTAGCTTGATAATTAATGATAGCCAATATCGTCCGTTAGCGATTTTGAGGGATATTCAAACATAAAATATTTATGTTCTATCTCTTGTCTAATTTCGCTCCCCTTTACTTCCCGTTTTTTCTCATATATCATATCCCGTAATGGACAACCTCTTACTCCTACGCAAGATGCCGCTCTTTTCCTCCATTGCCTTAGATGAGCTTCGCTCCTATCTTGAAAAAATGGAAGTAAAGCCGTTTGCCAAGGATGACATTATCTGCGAACAAGAAAAATCTAGCCAACAAATCCTATATATTGTCGCTTCCGGCCATTTGAATATGATTTTAAGCGGACGGATTATTGGTTCTCTCTCCCCTTTAAATATTTTTGGCGAAGCTTCTCTTTTTAGTGGCGATCCTCACAGTGCAACTATCAAAGCCATTTCCGATGGCGTTCTTTTGATGGTAAAACGGGAATTATTTGAAGAAATCGGGCAGAAGCACCCCAAAGTATTAATTAACTTTTCCCGCAACTTAGGGAAAAAACTGCATCAAACGGCGGAAGGGATTTTTAAAACTATTGACGAAGATAGTTGCCGGACAGTCTTAATTTTATCTGCCGACAGTAAATGTGGGAAGAGTGTCTTAGCCGTTAATTTGGCCGCCTGTATGCATAAAATTAGCGGAAAAAGAACTTTGGTGCTTGATCTGTGTTTTTGTAATGGAAGCTGCACCTCGATTTTAAAAAGTGAATCTTCTCTAACGGTTACGGATTTGCTCAAAGAAAGAAATGAGTTTATCCTTAGCGACTTACAAAAACATACCATTTGTCACTCAGGTGGATTTGATTTTTTGGCTTTTGCAAGAGAAGGGGATCAAATTCTAGAAAATAAAACGGCGATTGTTCGCATGTTTAAGCAGCTCAAGTTAATTTATGATTATATTGTAGTAGATATTCCTTCTGATTTCCCATTTAACGATTTGCGTCTCTTCTTTGTGGAATCCGACGATGTTGTTATCTTGACCAAAGATTCGGCAAGCTGTTTGAAGAATGGTGAAAAAATGCTGGAGGCGATTAAAGGTGTTTATCCTTCGCTTGAAGCAAAAATATGGTCGGGAATATTTCCGGAAACACATGGGATTGTAAAAGCATTACCCCGTTTTTGTGATTTTATTTTGCCCTATGATGCTGAAATTGCAAGTGCAGCTTCACTAAGTGGGATTCCTTTTGTAATTGGTTATCACAATGCCCCGATCAGTAAAGCAATTTTTCGGTTGGCTCGTTCCATTTTACATATGCGGCTAGGTTTAGCGCTTTCTTCGGGAATGGCACATGGGCTAGCTCATATTGGGGTGTTAAAGGTCCTTCAACGAGAAAATATCCCAATTGATATTGTAGCGGGAACTTCAGGAGGGGCATTATATGCTGCTCCTTTTGTGGCTGGTCGATCACTTGAACGGATGGAAAAAACGGTTGGGGGGATGAGTAAACTGCGCATTTTTTCTATGCTTGATTTAACCATTCCCTATTCAGGCTTTATCAGTGGAAATAGGATTATTAATCTAATTAAATCAGTGGTTGGCAATATAATGTTTGAAGAATTACCAATTAAATTCTTAGTCGTCTCTACGGATATCATAAGTGGAGAAACTTATGTTTTTGATAAAGGGAGTATTTTGCATGCCTTAAGGGCCAGCATTTCAATCCCTGGTTTATTTTCGCCAGTTAGGCATGAAGGGCGCTTATTAATTGATGGGGCAACGGTGGCTCCCGTGCCGGCTGAAATATTGTTTCGTGGGGGAGCAGATAAGGTGATTGCGGTTAACGTGAGTGTCCCGCCGGTTGTGAATGGAATAAATAGTAAAGCAAAACCTTCTTCTCCACTTTTACTGCCCAATCTTATTGATACCATCATGCATTCAAGAGCGATTAGCAGTTATCATTTGGCGGAAACGGAATGCCGCAAAGCGGATCTGACTATTTTACCCGAAATCGGAGGGTACCATTGGAAAGACTATCACTTGGCAAAAGAAATTGTCGAAGCGGGAGAAAAGGCTGCGACTGCTGCCTTGCCGCAGATCAAAAGCTTAATGTTTCAACATAGCAAGATTTAAATGTTTGACTGGTAACAATTGTAGATTGTCTTAGATATCTCATTAACCAGCTTGCGAGCCACCCGCTTCTTTGGCATTTGATTGGTAAAAATTGATACTACATAGTTGCCGGCGGGAGAATAAACTACCCCAACATCGTTGAGCACACCGTCCAAGTTGCCGGTTTTATCAGCCACCTGTACTCCCTTTGGAACTCCCCGCCAGATGCCCCAACGATAGCGTTGATTATGCATAAAGCTTAGCATTTGCTGGGAAGAATCTTTGGAAAAATGGCTAGCTTCTTTAATATACTGGACCAGCATCGCCATATCTTTTGGAGTAGTGATGTTAATTGTTAACTCGGGGTATTCTTTCAACATAGTATTGTCGACAATGCGCGTATCGGTTAGCCCTAATAAAGCCATGTATTGGTTGATTTTATCTAAACCAATATTATCGCACAAGATTTTGGTGGCAGTATTATCGGAGAGTGATATCATCATGCGGGTATAGTTCCAGACAGTATATTCTTTGTTAGCGGTTAACCATTGCAGCACCCCGGATCCCCCCAATTTGTCTTTTTGTTTGAGAGGAATCTTTTTTTCAAGGGAGAGCTCTTTTAACTCGGCCAAATGGTAAACGGTGGCCATCACTGGGACTTTACCAACTGAGGCGGTAGGGAATTTGTTTTCCCCATTTATGCTGAATGATTGGCCGGTTTTAAGGTCAATAAAATAGACTCCTACTTTTTTGCCAAAGGGAGCTGTAACTTTTTGGGTTTTTTGCTGCATAATTGCGAGTTTTGCTGGAGATAGTTTTGCTTCGCAGACCGAACAAAATATTAGCAATACGCTGGCAATTAAGGCGAGCCTATTTTTTATATTCTTCTTCATAATAGGGTCTTACTCTGAAAACAACTCCAAGCTCGGCAGCGATTTTGCGACAGGCCTCTATGTCCACTTCGGGGAGCTCAACTACGCTGGCTTCAACTTGGGGGATATACTTTTTGGCTTCTTTGATAAATTCAGTCACTGCCGGATAGGCCTTTTCTCCATAATCTGATCGGCAGATACTCTGATAAACTTCCGCATTTTGGGCATCCAGGGAAATGACGATTTTGTCGATTAAGCCTTTTAGCTCCGGTAATATATTCTTTCCCCAAAATAGATTGGCTTGGCCGTTGGTGTTTACGCGAAGTTTTAGTTTGGAGCTGGGAGTTGGGAGTTGGGAGTGGAGGCGTTTTGCAACTTCTTTAACTACATCTAACCGAATCAGTGGTTCACCGTAGCCGCAGAAAACAATTTCGTCATACTTGCTTGGGTCGCCAATTGCGGCGATAACCTCTTCGGTGCTTGGTTCGTGTTCTAGCCAAAGTGGGTGTTTTTGGTTGAAGAGTTTTGATTTATAACGAATGCAAAAGCTGCAGTGGTTTGAGCAGCGGTTGGTAATATTGAGATAAAGACTGTTGCCGATAGGGTAGGCGATGGAATCCACGTTTACTTTTCCAATTCTTCGGCTAACAATTTGTTGGCTAAAGCCGGATTGGCTCTGCCTTTAGATAGCTTCATAACCTGTCCCACAAAGAAAGTAATGGTAGATTTCTTGCCTTCTTTATACTGCTGATGCGGCCCGGGATTATTTTTGATAACTTCCCGTACGATATTTAATATTTCCCCTTCATTGCTAATCTGGGTCATGCCGGAAGCGGCGATGATATCTTTGATTGGTTTGCCTGATTTGAGAGCATCGGCAATAACGGTCTTGGCAATTTTGCCGCTGATCGTTCCGTCATCAATTAACCTCACTAATTCGGACAATTGGGAGGGAAGGAAGGCGGATTGTTGGATGGAAAGATGGTTGGTGTTTAAATAGGCTTGAATATCGCCCAATATCCAGTTGGCAATCGCTCTTGGATTATTATGTAACTTAACACATTCTTCGAAATAATTAGCGGTTTCTTTGGAGCTAATCAGTAGCTGGGCATCGCTAGGGCTTAATCCAAAATCTTTTACAAAACGCTCAATTCTTGTGTCAGGCAATTCCCCCAAACTTTTACGGATAGTCTCAATCCATTCTTTGTCGGGTTCAATATTGACCAGATCTGGATCGGGGAAATAACGATAATCGTGGGCGTATTCTTTGCCACGCATGCCAGAAGTGGTGTCAGTGGTATCGTCAAAAAAGCGAGTTTCCTGAATAATCTTTCCGCCTTCAGCAATTACTTCGTTATGCCTTATTTCTTCAGCCATTAGAGCCTTTTCAACCGATTTAAATGAGTTTAAATTTTTAACTTCAGTCTTTGTGCCAAATTCTTTTTGGCCTATGGGGCGGATTGAAATATTAGCATCGCAGCGCAGGGAACCTTCCTCTAATTTGGCATCACAGACCTCAATGTATTGCAGTAAATTGGCCAGCTTGGTCATAAAAGCCGAAGCTTCTTGCGGGGTGCGAATATCGGGTTCAGAAACTATTTCCATGAGTGGTGTTCCGGTGCGGTTGTAATCTGCTAGCGATTCTTCAGAACCCATAATCCGATCAGCTCCCACATGGACTAACTTACCGGCATCTTCTTCGAGATGGATACGGGTAATACCAATCCTCTTGGTTTGGCCGTCAACTTCGATGTCTAAATAGCCGCCGGTGGCCAGCGGTTCTTCGTATTGCGAAATCTGGTAATCTTTAGGCAGGTCGGGGTAAAAATAATGTTTGCGGGCAAAAATCGAGTAAGGCTCAATTTTGCAATTTAGCGCAATGGCGGTTTTCATGGCCAATTCAAAAGCTTTTTTGTTGACGACTGGCAGTGAACCTGGCTGTCCGGTGCAAATCGGGCAAATATTAGAGTTGGGTTCATCCCCAAACTTATTAGAGCAGGAGCAGAACATTTTGCTCTCGGTTAAAAGTTGAGCATGTATTTCAAGGCCTATTATTGTCTCGTATTTTGTCATATTATTTAGCCCAATCTGCCGGCAATTTGTTTTCCCTAAGCAGATCGCGGAACTCCCTGCGAGATATTTGATAAAGTGGGATCCAATTGTAAGTATCTTTTAAATATATTAGGGCAAAATACTTGTTTTTAACTTTTCTAACCGCAAAAAAGGTGTTCTTTTCGAGCTCAATCACAAACTGAAAGTCTGAGCCATCGTATTTTTGTTTTTTAATTATTTTCTTTCTGGTTATTGGCAATTTTTTCTTTCTTAATATCTTCTTGATGCGCTTAATGGTTGCTTTGTACTTTTTGGGAGCAGCTAACTTCTTAAAATCACTTTTGGGAACCACAATTTTAAAGCTCTTTGCCATGCCCGGTTGCCGCACCACTAAAAACTTTTTTATAAAACCAATATTTTTATAGTGAGTTTCAATGATTAGATATTTTTGGCCTTCTGCCAGACTCACATTGGCGGAGAATGAGTAGTTGCTTTTAATTTTAACTGCTTTGCCATTTACTAATACGGACTGCACGCCCGGAGCAGCCTGCCCGGATACCTCGCCCTCTATAGCTGAAAAATATTCAGGGCCGTACTCTGCGTAGGCTGGTGAGGTTAAGCAGAAAGCTATTAATACTAAACAGACTGCTGTTAGCTGTCTGCTGTAGGCAGTTAGTAGGTCTTTAACGTTTAATCTCATACTGTCGCCTTCATTATATGCCAATCGGTATTTTGTTCATAGGTGAACGCGGCTTGCAACAGGCTAGATTCGTCATAGGCTTGGCCAATGATTTGCAAACCAACTGGTAAATTATTTGCAAAGCCACAGGGCAGGGAAATGGCAGGGAGCCCAGCGAGATTTACCGGAATTGTAGCGATATCGGATAAATACATAGAAAGCGGATCGGCGGATTTTTCGCCAATTTTAAAAGCAACTGAAGGAGCGGTTGGCGAAATTAATACTGAGCATTTTTCAAAAGCTTTTTCAAAATCACGTTTAATTAATGTTCTAACTTTAAGGGCCTTTAAATAATAGGCATCGTAATAGCCGGCAGAAAGGGCATAAGTTCCAATCATGATTCGTCTTTTTACTTCATTGCCAAAGCCTTCGCGGCGGGTGTTGTTGTACATGGAGAGGAGATCCTTTGTCTCTTTGCTTCTATGTCCAAATTTGACACCGTCAAAGCGTGCTAGGTTTGAGCTGGCTTCGGCGGGAGCAATTAAGTAATAAGTGGCTACAGCGTATTCAAAGCTGGGCATAGAAACCTCAATTAGTTTAGCTCCCAACTCTTCGTATTTTTTCATAGCGGCTGAAACTGCATCTTTGACAGCTGGATCAATTCCCTGGCCCAGTAATTCTTTGATATAGCCGATTTTCATCCCTTTTACATCATCGATTAAGGATTTTGTAAAATCAGGCACGGGCTGGTTGGCCGAAGTAGAATCTTTGGGATCATGGCCAGAGATAATATTTAATAATATGGCTGAATCGGTAACATCTTTGGTTAGCGGTCCAATTTGATCGAGAGAAGAGGCAAAAGCCACAAGTCCGTAACGCGAAACTCGCCCGTAAGTTGGCTTTAATCCGACCACACCACAAAAAGAGGCGGGTTGGCGGATCGATCCCCCCGTGTCTGATCCGGTAGCAAGTGGAGCTTCGCCAGCAGCTACAGCTGCCGCTGATCCACCCGAAGATCCTCCCGGGACAGTTCCAATATTCCAAGGATTTAGGGTTGGGTGCATCGCCGAGTTTTCGGTGGAAGACCCCATAGCAAATTCGTCCATATTGGTTTTGCCGAGCATGACAGCTCCGGCGGCATTAATCTTTTCAACGATAGTGGCATTGTAGGGAGGAAGGTAGTTGGCTAATATTTTGGATGAGCAGGTGGTTAAAATCCCTTTGGTGCACATATTATCTTTGATGGCGATGGGGATACCGGTTAAGGGGGAAATGTTAGTATTGTTTTTAATTCTTTCATCGGCCGCTTTGGCTTGTTTTAGTGCTTCTTCTTTAGTGAGGTTTACAAAGGCTTGGACTTTGCTTTCAACTTTATCAATTCGTGCAAAAATATTTTCGGTCAGTTCAACTGAAGATATCTCTTTGTTGACTAATAAACTGTGTAGTTCGTGAGCGGTTTTGTTATGCATTTTATTCCATTATTTTGGGTACACGGAACATGTGTTTATCCGTATCTGGCCCATTCGCCAAAATCGCTTCTGGGTCATTGAAAGCGATAAATTTATCTTCGCGCAGGACGTTTTTAATAGGGACAGCATGCGAGGTTGGTGGCACGTCTTTTGTGTCGAGCTTCTTTAAGCTATCTGCAAATTCTAATATGTCTGAAAGTTGTTTGGTGAATAATTCTTTCTCTTCTTCTGAAAGGCCAAGTCTTGCTAGCTTGGCGACGTGTTCGACATCGTGTTTAGTGATGGACATTGCTAAATTATACTATATTAGATTACAATCTTAAACTAGCAGTTGGGGCGAGTGAAAAATTAGATGTTTCGCCATTTTTTAAGCGATGATAGCCCGCGCATCCAATCATAGCGGCATTATCTGTACACAGAATGAACGGAGGAATAATTACTTCTAATCCTTGTTCTTGTCCTTTTTTTTGCAGATCTTCTCTTAAGCGAGAATTAGCTGAAACACCACCCGCCAGGGTAATCGTTTTACAATTGTTGTCTTTGGCTGCTTGGATAGTTTTTATCACTAGGACATCAACGATGGCTTGTTGGAACGAAGCAACAATGTCAGCTAACGGCTCACAGCTTACAGCAGTCTTTTGCCTATTAACGTAATTTACGACCCCAGTTTTTATACCGCTAAAGCTAAAGTCATAACCAAATTCTTTTTCAATCATCGGGCGCTTAAATTCGATGGCTTTGGGATTTCCCTCTTTGGCTAACTTATCAATTACGGGTCCTCCCGGATAACCCAAACCTAAAAAGCGGGCAACTTTGTCAAAAGCTTCTCCTGCTGCGTCATCACGCGTTCTTCCTAGAACTTCATATTTGCCATGATCTTTAACTAAGACGATCATAGTATGTCCCCCTGAGACTAAGAGCGAAATAAATGGAAAATTTAGAATTTGAGTATTGTTATTTTGGTATTGATTGGGATTTGGTGCTTGTGATTTGGAATTCATGAAGTTGGCATAAATGTGTCCCTCCAAATGGTTTACGCCGATTAACGGAATGTTTAGAGCATAAGCAATTGCTTTGGCGGCGCAGACGCCCACGAGCAGCGAGCCCACCAACCCCGGCCCGTAAGTGACGGCAACGGCGTTGATATCTTTAAAGGTTAATTTGGCAGTTTCCAAAGCTTCTTTGATTACCAAATTAACCACTTCAACGTGTTTGCGGGCGGCAACTTCGGGTACGATTCCGCCATACTTTTTATGAAATTCGATTTGGGATGAGATGACGTTGGATAAAATCTCTGAGCCATCCCTGATAACGGCGGCAGAAGTTTCGTCACACGAAGTCTCGATGGCTAGAATATTCACTTGGGCTGCTGTTTCTTTACTTTTTCAAGATATTGCCTAATGAGGAGGTGTTTTACGCCCGCATCGTGGATGGCTTTAATGAATTGTAAGGGCTCAGGTAGATTTTCTAATGCCTTCAATTTTTAGCCCTCTCAAAATCTTGATAGCTGCTTGTTGGGAAAAAGAGAGTTTTAGCCTGTGTAAAAGGCCGAATTTTTTAAACCAGTTAATGTTTTCAGTAATTTCGTCATTTTTTAGCTTTTTCATGGTTAAATTTTAGCATGCAAAACACTAATTAACAACCTCCCGCAATGGACATTGGCTATCTCTTCAATTTGTCTGATGCTATACTCATGCCATGCTGCACAAGTTGTTTTGGCTCGGATTGGTTTTATTTTTTATTGGCTTGGTTAGTAGTTGCGGAACCACTATTTCGCAAAATAACCAATACCAAACCGAGCTCAATACTATGCTCACGGATAAATGGGCAAGCTATGGAGCAGATAAACCCAATTTTGGCGGGGGATTGGCGATATATATTACTTCACCCAAAGGCAATTTTTATGCTTCTACTGATATGCCGGATGGGACCAAAGATACGCATTTTCGCGCTGCTAGTACAACCAAGACCTTTACTTCTGCGGCGATCATGCTGCTTTCAGAGCAGGGAAAGCTGGAGATTGATGATTACATCACTGACTTGATCCCTGGGTCATCAGAACCTTATGTTCCAAGCACGGATGAATACAATATTCCCAATAAAAGCCAAATTACTATCAAAATGCTCCTCAAGCATCGTGCAGGAGTTTTTGATGTGACCAATGAATTGATCCCCTCAACCGAAGCTGTTCCTTATGCTGGGCAGTGTTATCCTTTATATGTTTTCGCCACTTATGGAATGGAGCATCTTTTTACTTATGATGAATTGGTTAGTGTCGATGCCACATGTAATTTGAGCTACTTTCTCCCTGACGCCGGATACCACTATAGTAATACTGGTTATAATATTCTTGGTAAGATTATTGAGAGGGTTTCGGGGCAGCGCTATGACCAATTTGTAAATGAGAATTTTGTCGTTACTAATAATCTGACTGAAACTACCTTTCCTTATCTTGGCGAGTATGTTTATCCCCCGTCTCCCTATGTTGTAGGATATAAATATGAGAATCAAGCATTGACCGAAGCGACCCGGGACAACATGTCGATGAATGTTGCGGAGGGAAATATAATCACTACCCCAGTCAATCTAACAAACTGGATAAAGCGACTGATCAATGGGCAGGCCGGGCTATCAGCGGATACGATTTTTCTAATGACCTCCGAAGCGGCCAATGCTAATGGTTATGGCCTAGGGATAGCCAAAGTTTCTGGGCTGGGGTATGGTCACAATGGGCAACATGGCGGTTATTTGACCTCTGTTTATTCTGATCCTAGCCAGGATGTCACGGTGGTTATTTTTGCCTCTGTTGTAAATGAAGATGATGTAGTCGGTGAATTGCTCTGTCTAATTCAGGCAGGTTGGGCCGCAAAAAATATTCTTGGCTATTCAACCGCCGAAGCCTTCTAATTGCATTGTGGAGGTCTTTTTGCTGGACCAGCAAAGGAATTTCGGCGCACAATTCATCGAAAATAACTTTATTTTAACTTTCTGCTCACATCAGTATCGGCAAAATGTTGGCTGTCAATGGAGATCGATTTGCTGGCGGCTCCAGCTGCCAAATTAAATTTCTTGATGTCAACTGATTTCCAATCGGTATTATCGTAAGTCTTAAAATATAGAATTTGATTGGTCAAATCTTTGATTAAGACCCACTCAGCGTTACCAAAAAGGGTAACAAAGGGGGCGGGATGTTCTTTTATGACGCCTTTGGGAATATCAACTACATTGAGGATGTGTTCCGCCAAAATAACAGCTTCTTTAGAATTCTTTGGCTGCAGTGCCGCGTTGACGCACAGGGCTACTTTTACAAAGCGGGAAGATGGGGTCCAATCGCCGGGTAATCCCAGCATGCCGCTGCCAACGCCGGTGGGTTCGATTTTAACTCCGTTAATCTTAAGCGGAGTTTTGTCGTTGGGAGTGAGATTAATATAATTGCGCAGGTTAGTTAGTTGAAAGGGAAATTCGGGACGATTGGTCATTACCCCCAGCGGGTTATCGTAAACTTTTCTTTGGCCGCCGATAAATTCGATGACCAGATTATTACCGCTGGCATCATGGATGGCTAGGTGCATTCCCATCTTCTTAAGTTCTTTGACCTCGGAAGCGGTGATGGAGACATCTTTTATCCCTTGTTTTACTTCAGCAACGCTTTTAAAATTGCCCATCAGCCAGGCGACCAATTTGTCGAGCGTCACATATTTGTTGGCTACTATGGGCTGGTAAACTGCTCCGTCAAACATTAAACCTTCGACTGCCAAACCCTTTTCGTTTAGCCCTTCAACAAAGCTGTTGGGGAGGTTAAAGGCATTAACGCCAATATAGCCATATTTTGCAGTCCAGTTTATGCCTTTGACCCCTTTGCTATTTACAATATAAATTTGCTGGCCGCGGGGGACGACATAGACCTTAGATTTTAGGTCGAGCGGAAATTCCATCGACCGGCCAACGACTACTGTGCCATCTTTGGCTTTTACTTGAAAGTCGGTGCAGGCAAAGGTGAGGGGGGCGGTCAGTGCGATGAGAACAAGCGCCAATAATATTTTTTTCATAGACGAATCTTAGATAAAAAGTAGGCGATTGTCAATGTGTTTATGATCTACTCCTTTGCTTGCATAATCCTTTTTATGGTTTGTGTTATAATCACCTAAGTTTAAAGGAGGATTTATGAAAAAAGTATTTGGTTTATTGTTGGCTCTTTCTTTGCTAGCCACCGTGGTGCTGGCTGATGAATTAAAGTTGATCCGCGAGTATGAAGGCGGAAAGTTATACCACGCGGGGAAAATCAACGTTGTGGTGTTGAAAGGCGACTTCCATACGATGGGGCGGCAGTATGGCGGATTGATGCAAAATGAATTTAAAGAATTTTATACCATGGTAGCAAAACAAGCCGGGATCAATACTAGTCCACAAAAATATAAAGAACTGCTCGGTATGCTAAAAATCAGCTTAGAGAATAATCCATTTTACGTTAGAGAGTTGGTGCGGGGAATGGGAGAAACTTCCGGAATTGGTGCCGATAAACAAGTCATCGCTTCGCAAGGGGTTGGCGTAGTTTTATTTTCCGGTGGAGCCTGTTCCGGCATGATTGCTTGGGATAAATATAGCAAAGATGGTTCAACCGTTGTCGGTCGCAATTGGGACCTTGGAACCAAAGCCCTTGAGCCTTACCAGAAATTTATGACAGTAACGGTTTTTAATCCCACTGGTTCCGGGCAGAGCGTGGCAGATATCAATTATATTGGTCAGGTGATGTGGCAGTCGGGCATCAATCAGTCCGGTGTATTTTATGACCTGCAAAACGGAGCAATGTGTGATCCGACCCAAGCCCAAAATCGTCTCAATTCCAATTCTTCCCTCATGTCTATGCTCCTTGACTCAACTTCGATGCAAAATGTGGATGCTTTCTTTGATGCTGTAAGGGCACAGGGAGGCTTGTTAATTAACACTGCAGATGCAAAACAGGGAGCTTGTTTTGAATGGGGAACAGCGGATTATAGGAGACGGGTGGATGATAGCAAAGGGCTGGTTGCTTCGGCCAATAATTTTACCGATCCGACTTGGCGTTCTATCTCTGCTATCCCGGATGGTAAGTTTGGTGGGTTTACTAAGGAAAGAACTAATAATTTACTGGCCATGGGCAAAAAATACCGGGGGAAAATTGATGCTAATCGGATGATGAACATTTTTTCGACCGATATCCCACAAGGCGGCCCGACTTTTCCGGCCAAAGGGGACTTTAAGACCTATTATTCAATTGTTGCGGTGCCCAGAGATTTAACGCTTTGGCTAAGAGTTAGCGGTTTGCAAGATTGGACCGAGATTGATCTCAAGCCTTTGTTTAAATAATCTTTCCATCGCTAAGCTCGATCTTGCGCGAAGCTAATTTAGCCAAGTCCTGATTGTGGGTTACCATAATGATTGTTTTGCCAGCCTCGCGGTTTAGCTTGGTCAGTATCTCCCCGATTTCGTTAGAGCGTTTGCTATCGAGATTGCCGGTGGGTTCGTCAGCTAATAAGAGAGCGGGATTATTGACCAATGCCCTGGCGATTCCGACTCTTTGCATTTCTCCGCCCGAGATCTCTCCGGGAAAATGGTCCTGGCGTTTGCTGAGTCCCAGATCAGACAATAATTGCTTGGATCGCTCTATAACTTTTTCTCTGCAATCCTTGCAATAAAATACTCCCGGCAGGACAACATTTTCGAAGACAGTAAGGGTAGGGATCAGATAGAATTTTTGGAAAATATAACCGAAATTTTCGCGGCGGATCTTTGTCAAGACACTTTCAGAGAGCTTTGTGCCTTTTTTAAAGATGGCTTGATCGTTTATGCTGATCTCTCCAAAGTCCGGATTGTCCAAACAGCCAAGCAAGTTGAGAAGGGTGGATTTGCCTGAGCCAGAAGCGCCGTGGATGACCAAAAAATCGCCGGGCTCAACTACCAGTGTAACATTATCGATTGCGCGGACGGTTTCGGCACCGCGGACATATTCTTTGATTAGTTCTTTTGCTTTTATAATTGCCATGTTTATTCTCCCTCCGACCGGATCGCTTCTAGCGGCCGGATGCTGGCTGCTCGCCAGGCTGGGTAAATCCCTCCCAGGAGTCCAATAGCTATCATGACGAGTAAGGTGAATAATATCAAAGAGAAGTCTACCTGTACCAACATACCGGCTGGGGCATAGGGAATTATCCGACGGATCAGCAGGTCACTGATCTGGGCGAGAATCATAGCTAGGCCAATGCCGACCAAACTGCCAATCGCGCAAAGGATAAGAGTTTCTGTCCAGACCATCTTAAAGATATCCAACGGCATAGCTCCGATACTTTTTAAAATACCGATCTCCTGGTAGCGCTCAAAGACCGACATTAACACGGTGTTGATTACGCCAAGCAAAGCAATAACGATTGCGATGATAGCGATTGACAGAACCATAACTTTAGCTGTACCGACCAGATTGAGAATCGTTTGTTTTACTTGAACCATGGAGACTACCTGGACATCGGGGAGGTTATACATTTTATCCTCAAAGCGGACAAGGTCTGCGTTTTTGGAAACTTTTATTCCGAGACCGGTAACTTGGCCGGTTTTTCCAAAAACTTGTTGGAGAGTTTTGATTGGAACAAAGATTGTTCCGTCATCCTGCGTGCCGGTTCTCTTGAGAACACCAACAACTTTAAGCTCCAGGTTTTTTTCGGGGATGAGATAAATATCGCCAACTTCTCGTTGTTCGAGCTCGGCGGCTTCGTAGCCCATGACCACTTCATTGCTGGCGCTTGGAGTAAACCAGTTACCTGCTTGGAACTTTAAAAATGTTTTCATGCCGGGGTAGGTGGCAGCATCGATTCCAAGATATGCGGTTAGTCCGCCGCTTTCGCCTTTGTTTGGGTCAAGAACCACTTGCATTAGCATGGGAGTGATTTTTTCCACTTCCTGATTTTTATTGATCTCCGTGATTAATTCTTCCTTCAAATAACGCAGTCCAGTTCCGCCTTTGAGCATTAGAGTGGCTGCTTCATAAGGGCAGCCCTTGGCGGTTACAAGCAACTGATAACCAAGATTATCAATGTCATGGTTGAGCGATTGTTCGTAGCCGTTGTTGAAACCGAAAAGGCTAACTAGTACCCAGGCGGAAAGGGCAATGCCGAGAACAGTTAGCATGCTCCTGGTTTTTTTGCGCAATAGATTTTTATAAGCAACCTGGTAAATATTGATCATTTTTCCCTCCCCTGACGATTAAAAACGAAGATATCCATCAAGATCAAATTCTTTTTAGCACCGCGCAGAGCGGCTTTGAAATCATCTTCTCCCTCGGGAACCGGGTTTTTTACTTTCGGTGGAAATTTTCCGGTAACGACATCATATTTAATAAAATCAGCTAATTTTAAACCGATGAATTGGGAACTAAAAGAATCGGACCGGAACTTTCCGGCATATGAAGCGGTCATTTTCTGGAAATATTGCCGAATAATTGTGCCGCGCGGGTCGAATACTAAAAATACCTGAAGCCCACCATACTTCCCTTTTTGGTTAACCCCGTGAATATAGCCGATGATCTCTTTTCCTTTAAGGACAGTATAGACAGTATAAGGCACATCGATTGTTTCGTAGAGTCCCTTAAATTTATCGCCGTACCTTTGCTGAATGAGTAGGTATAAATTCTCCCCGCCAAGTGTCTTGATAGATAAATATTCGGTCCGGTAATTGGTCATCTGTGGAAAGAACCGTTTTACGTCACGGTCGGGATCGTTTAAATCACAACCGACGGCTCCCAGGGTAGTTGTTTGAAATAAAAGGGTCAAACCGAAAAAAAGCAAGAGAATCTTTTTCATTTTTTCCCTTATTGCCAGGGAGCGTAAAAATAGGTTTGGAAAACAAACTTAGTGTCGTTACTCATTGTATCAGTTTGGGCCATTAATCGGAAGGTAAGATTTTCATCAAAGAGATAAGAAATACCCAGCGACGAAATTTGATCAAAAGTTGATCCTTGATCTTGCTCAACCCGTTGAAGTTCTACTTTTAAACGGTCTTCGTCCAATAGTTTTATTCCGCCCCGGACAAAAAGAGAATGATAAGGAAGATTTCCTTTTGATCCTGTGCTTCTTTCTGCTCGCAGTTCGTAATTTTCATAAAGGAGTGCTGCGTCGAATCCGAGAAGGTTAACTTGATTGTTATTTATGAGAGAACCGATAGCCTGGGAAATTCCTAAGTTAAAATTATTCCGATTAAGCAAGCCATAGGAGATTCTTCCACTGGTTAGGTGGTTTCCTTCTGCTTGCAAGGGCATTCCACTCCCTAAGGAAGCCGAGATAGCGATCGTACCCCAGTCGGTATCATGTGTCAGCCCTGTTCCCCAATCATTTTCAAAACCGAAATCGGTCATACTGAGGGGAGCGAGGAGGAGCGCATGGCTGTCAAAATAAAAATTCAATCCATAAGCGATTCGGGAATGTCCGATCCACCAGTCGGCGAAAGGGTTCTTTAATTTAATATAGGTATTGTAAAGATCAAACACAGTTCTATTGTCTGGGCTGTTCCAGTTGAGGCGACCCTGGAAAGCGAGCAAGGCGCGGTCGCCGAAATCGTCCGAGAGCCGTTGGAGGTAGTCAATCCCGATGCCAGTTTGCTGCATCGACATATTTGGGCCGAGTTCTGGCCCCAAAACAAGTTGAGCTTCTTTGAACAAAAGTGAACTATTGGCAAGACAGAAAGGAGCAAGGATTAACAACCAAAGTCCCACCAGCCAGAGTGTTCCTTTCCGGTGATTAAAGGTTGACAATGATCTTAGTGCGGGCATATTCTGTTTTTCCCTTGTAGAAGACAAGCGAAATTTCCCAATCCCCCAGCATCACCATATCGATCGGTAGGAGATAATCATTTTTCTTGCTCAGTTTAAAAGCCTGTTGGCCTGAATTATGCGCGCTTCCCATTGAAGGCATACTGGTTGAACCGAAAACTTTGAAGTTGGCAGATTTATTACTCTTCTTGTTAAATATTTGAACCTTTAATATGTTAGTCCCCAAGATTGGTTTTTGGTTGAATTGGTAAATATAATAATGATCTGGCCCAAGTGGAATTTTATTATTTTCGGCGGCAGGTTGGCTTCCTGGAGCATTCCCACTGGCATACGCTGGGGAAAGTGATAGCATAAATATGGCGGACAATAATACTAGCAGTTTAAGGGTTTTCATGAATAGCTCGGACCCCCTTCTGTTAATAACGGCGACGGGGTCGACCAAAACTGCCACGTGGTTTAAAACTGCGGGTAGCAGTAGGGTGAAAATAAGCTGGTTCAACTGAAGGGTGTTTGGAAACGGGTAGAGCGATGCGCATTAATCCTTCAATGCTTTGAACTTCTCCGCGCTGTTCGGGAGTGGCAATAGAAATGGCCCGTCCTTCATGTCCGGCTCTTCCGGTTCTACCAATACGATGCACATAATTTTCGGCATCGTCTGGCAAATCATAATTAATGACCACCTCAATACCGACAACGTCAATTCCGCGAGCAGCAATATCAGTGGCAACTAGGATACGATATTTTCCGGTCTTAAATCCTTCTAAGGCTTCGCGTCGTTGAGCGAGCGAGCGGTCAGAATGAATTTCGGCGGCTAATAAGCCCATTGATTTTAAACCGCGAGTGATACGGGTAGCTCCGCGTTTGGTGCGACTGAAGACTAAGACCGTGCCGCGATATTGTTCCAGTAAATTTATGAGCAAAGCGCTTTTATCATCTTTTTGGACAATAAATAATTCTTGAATTATGCCTTTAGCGGCGGTACCTGAGCGGGCAATTTCAACGCTAACCGGTAATTTCATGTGGGTAGAGGCAATCCTGACAATTTTTTCGGGAATAGTTGCCGAGAAGAGCATGGTTTGGCGATCTTTGCTGATAAACTGAAAGATTTTTTCAATTTGGGGAGCAAAACCCATATCTAACATACGGTCGGCTTCATCTAACACCAAAATCTTTACATCATCCAAGCGGATGGTGCGCTGGCCTAAGTGATCAATTAATCTGCCAGGGGTAGCAATAATAATGCGCGGGAAACGGCGCAATTCTTTGACTTGGTTATACATCGAAGCCCCGCCGATTAGAACGGTGGTGGTCATTCCCAAGGGATTTCCCACTTTTCTTAAGGATTCTTCAACTTGTAGGGCAAGTTCGCGAGTAGGAACTAATACCAGCCCACGGCCTGGGGTTTGAGCCAAGCGTTGCAGCATAGGAATTCCAAAGGCTAAAGTTTTACCGGTTCCGGTTTGAGCCACGCCGATAATGTCTTTGCCTTCAATAGCAACAGGGATAGCTTTGAGTTGGATTGGGGTTGGGATCTTAAATTTCATCTTATCGAGAGTTTCTAAAATCTTAGGAGCAATTCCTAAGCCATAAAAAGTGGTTCCATTTTGATTGTTAGTTGGGTTCATGTTAACATTATAGCACTTTTGAAGGGAAAATAGGCATATTCTAGATGGTTATATTAATCCTCAAACTCTAAGATGAAAAAGCTATTTTTGGTAACTTTGTCACTTTGCCTCTATGTTGGGATAGCTTATGCTTCCCTGCCTCTCGTAACCGATGACTTTTATACGGTTGTCCCGGGCGGGCATGAGTTAGAAATTGATTATGACAGCTTGCAAGGCCAAGCTTCTCATATTAATGACTTTGATCTATTTTATAAGATTGGTTTTACAGATAAATTTGATTTGGGGATAGAAATCCCCTATACAACGTCTGGCAATCCGGGCTTAAACGACATATATTTGCATGCCAAATATCGGCTATGGCAAGTTAGTAAAGATGAAGGATTGACCGCTAGAATAGATTATAAATTTAAAAACGGCAATATAAATCAAGGACTGGGCAGTGGCGATGACGATGCTTGGCTGATGCTTATCTATTCAAAAATGTTTGGAATAACTAAAACTCATTTTAATGTTGCTTATGTCAATGTTGGTGTGAATGCCGGTCTCCAATACGATGATTATTTTGCTTATACGGCTGCGGCGGAGTATCCGGCATGGGGAGAAAAAGGAGATATCGTGGCCGAATGTGTTGCCAATAATACGGTTTATTTTCCCAACCCAGCTTTTATACAAATTGGGGCTCGATATTATCTGTCAAAAGGCTTGAACGTGAATGGTGGGTATAGCTTTGGGCTAAATACAAATACTTTTATCAACAATTTATCTGCCGGGATTCATTGGGAATTTTAATTATTTAATAAGCGGCTTGATGGCCTTTAGCCACTTTGGAGTGCCCTTTTTTAATTCCAAAAACAAACTGAAATTGGCATAATGGACTTTCCCTTGACCCAGCTTTCTGCTGATAATTTGTAGTTTTTTTGGCTTCCCAATAATCTGATCATAAAATCCTTCTGGAATTGGAGCGGTATGTTCGTATTTAACGTCCAACAAATCTTCTAGTAAAGGATTTTCATAGAGATGACCGTTTTCGTCTTTTAAACCAAAGCGAGCATCGGTGATTAAAACTCCGCCAGCTTCTAACCATTTTTTTAAATGGCCAAATTGTTTGCGCGAAAGTAAATAGGCATTCGGTAAAAGTAAAATCTTGCAGGGGAGATTGCCGCTCTCCAAATCGCGCTCAAAGATAAAATCAACGGATTGTTTATCTTTGTAAATTGCTTGATAAGCTCCTTGGATTGACAACAACGTGTGCATTAGGCCGATGTCGGTTCGAACGGCTTCCCATTGGCCAGCGATTCCGCGAGGTGGGCCTTGTTCCTGGTAAGATTGTACTTCACTTGAGCGTAGATACGCGATTCCTATTTTCGATTTTCTACTTGCTACTTTCGACTTTCTATCTTCTATTTTCTCGGCAATTTCTTTTACTGCATCTAGCCGTTTGGTTGAACTTCCGTCTTGTTGGAGAATGCCAAACCCGCCAGTTTCGGCTCCAAAGAAGGGTGGGCGCCAGGCGTGGAAAAGAAGACATTTGGCTCCATGGTCTAAAGCCATCTCGGTCCATTTTTTCATTTCCGGTCCTTCAACATAGGCGGGGTTTCCCCAACGCACATTTTGGCCACCTTGTAGTTCAGTAATGTGGAACTCGGCGCGGGTACCGCGAGTAAAACTGCGCCAGAGATCAAGGGCAAAAGCGTAATCGGCTTCCTTCATGTGATTGCCGGTGGGATATATGTCTAATCCGTACCAATCCAGATTTTCGGGGATAAGATCATGTTGGGGGACGCGGGTACAAATACCAATAAAGCCATTGGTTCCCACTTTGTGGCGCGGATCAATATGTTTAACGATTTTAGCTAGATGTGAAACCCAATCTTTGATGCTATCAGATTTGAAACGGAACCAATCTAGGAAAATATGGGGCGAAACGGCTTCCCAAATGCCGGCCTTTGGGGTAGTAATGTCTTCGAATGATGAAAAAGTATTGGTCCAGAATTTGGCTCCCCAAACTTCATTTATTTTTTTGAGCGAACCGTATTTTTTCTTAGACCAAGCTACAAAAGCTTTGCGTGAATGTTCACAGTGGCAAAAATCGTTACTAGTCGTGTGGTCGAGCGGCGGATAAACTGGTTCATTATCAACTTGCCACATAAAAAGGGCAGGATGATTTTTATAATGAGCGACTAATTTCTTAGCCATGTTTTCGGCGTGTTTACGATAGTAGATATTATCTTTGCAAATGTTAGGGCGGGGGCCGTAATCAGGGTAAAGAGTGCCATCTTGAGCGACTGGTCGGCTATTTTTGTATTTGCGGTGGAACCAGGGTGGGACTTGGGAAGTAGGAATACCCAATAGAACTTTTATGCCGTGTTTGGCGCAGAGGTTCATGGCATGATCTAGATCGGCGAAGTGGAATTTGCCGGGTTGCGGTTCGATCCAATCCCAGGCCATTTCGCCAAAACGGACCAGATTAAAACCAGCTTTTTTAATTTCAGCAAAAGTTTTATCCCACGTATCTTTGGGCCATTGGTCGGGGTAGTAAGTTACGCCGAAAGGAAAAGTCATGTGGAAATTATAGCATATCTAAGATCGCAATTTGAGAGGGTTACTTCACCACAATATTAACTAGCTTCTTGGGTACGAGGATAGTCTTAACGATCTCTTTGCCATCGATGAAAGCTTTGGCTTTTTCATTGGCCAGGGCTTTTTGTTTGATTTCTTCTTCGCTGGCATTGGCTGACACTAAAATCGAATCGCGCAGTTTTCCGTTAACCTGTATGACAATTGTGATTTCGTCCTCTTTGACTAATTCGGGGTCAAATTTAGGCCAGGGTTGTTTGTGGATGCTATCTTTGTTTCCTAGCATTTGCCAGAGTTCTTCGGTCATATGGGGAGCAAAGGGAGATAGTAAAATAAGCAAATGACGAAGGACGAAATCAGAATGATGAATGAATGAAACATCATCTTTAATCTCGTATAAATAATTGGTTAATTCCATCATGCGGGCAATGGCAGTATTAAACGAAAACCGTTCGATGTCTTCTGTTACTGCTTTAATGGTCTGATGCAATTTTCTTTCCAGCGGTTTGGATCTTTGAATTTGTGATTTGGTATTTTCTTGTATCTTGTCACTTGTTTCTTGTATATTTTCTGTAGCAAGTCTCCACACTCTGTTCAAGAATCGATAGCTCCCTTCTACTCCCTTATCCGACCACTCCAACTCTTTTTCGGGGGGAGCGGCGAAGAGAATAAAAAGGCGGGCTGTGTCAGCGCCGTATTTTTCGATAATTAAGTCTGGATCAACCACATTGCCTTTAGACTTACTCATTTTGGCCCCGTCTTTAACCACCATCCCTTGGGTTAATAAATTAGTAAAAGGTTCGTCTGTGCTAATTAAACCTTCGTCTTTCAGCACTTTGGCGAAAAAGCGAGAATAGAGTAAATGCAAAATGGCGTGTTCGATTCCGCCAATGTATTGGTCGACCGGCATCCAATGGTCAACTTTGTCTTTGGCAAAGGGAGCAGAAGCATTTTTAGCATCGCAATAGCGGTAAAAATACCAGGAAGAACAAATAAAAGTATCCATTGTGTCGGTTTCGCGTTTGGCCGGTCCGCCGCACTTGGGGCAGGTAGTGTTTACAAAATCCAGAGCTTGTTTGATGGGCGATCCGCCGGTACCGGTAAACTTTATATTTTTCGGCAATCTAACCGGTAGGTCTTTTTCGGGAACTGGAACCGTCCCGCATTTATCACAATAAACAATTGGAATCGGAGCTCCCCAATAACGTTGCCGAGAAATTAACCAATCGCGCAATTTGAAATTAGTCTTCCACTTGGCAATGCCGCGTTTTACGAGCTCTGCTCCGATTTCATTGGAAAGGGGGGCGTCGCTTACCGGTAGGTTGTGAACTTTGGCAAATTCGGCATCCCGTTCATCATGCATAGGGACGGCCATAACGGCGCCGGTTCCATAATTCATCAAAACATAATCGGAAATCCAGATGGGAATTTCTTCATTATTAGCTGGGTTAATTGCATAAGCTCCGATGAAAGCGCCTTCTTTGCCGGTGCTTTCGGCCCGTTCGTTTTGGGTTTCGTGTTTTACTTTTTCGCGAAAAGCTTTTACGCCGGTCTCAAATTCTGTTCCTCTGGTTAGTTCGTCAACCATGGGATGTTCGGGAGCCATTACCATGTAAGTAACACCAAAAACAGTGTCGGGGCGAGTTGTGTATATAATTAGTTCGGTGTTCGGAGTTTTAAGCTTAAACTTGATTTCTAAGCCTTCTGACTTACCGATCCAATTTCGCTGCATGGTCTTGACGGATTCGGGCCAGCCAGATAATTTATCGATATCTTGCAGGAGCCGATCCGCATATTGGGTTATTTTTAAAAACCATTGTTCGAGGGGTTTTTCGTCTACCTGGGTACCGCAGCGCCAGCATTTGTCTTCTTTAGCTTGCTCATTAGCTAAAACGGTTTGACAGGTCGGGCACCAGTTGACCGTGGCTTGTTTGCGATAGGCTAAACCTTTGTTGAAGAATTTTAAAAAGAGCCATTGGGTCCATTTATAATAGTCTTCTTTGCAGGTAGTAACTTCGCGATCCCAATCGTAGCTGATACCCAGTCGTTTTAACTGTTCGGTCATTCGGGCAATGCACTGGGAAGTCCACTCATCTGGTTGCACGTTGCGAGCAATCGCGGCATTTTCGGCCGGCATGCCGAATGAGTCCCAGCCAATTGGATGAAGTACGTCAAATCCCTGCATTCTTTTAAAGCGAGCTACAACATCGCCAATCGCATAGTTGCGGACGTGGCCCATATGGAGGTTGCCCGAAGGGTAAGGGAACATAACGAGAGCATAGTATTTATGGGAATCAGGGGATTGGGGGATCTGGGGATCAGGGATATGATATGCATTATTCTTATCCCATTCGGCTTGCCATTTGGGTTCGAGTTGGGAAGGAAGATATTCGGTCATTTTTTGCCAGGTTTTTTCTTAGGTGGTTCTTTTTTGAGTGTTGTTTTTTCGGCCTTTTTTTCTGCAACCGGTTTTTCTTCCGGTGGTAGTTTGGCTGGAAAACAGACTTTGGTGACTGACCCAACCTTTTCAAAACACAATTCGCCGCCATTAGCATCCGCGCGCACTTTGTCGCCCGGTTTAAAAACCCCATCAATAATCTTGTTGGAAAGTGGATTTTCGATCAATCGCTGAACCGCACGGCGCAAGGGGCGTGCTCCAAACTTGGGCTCAAACCCTTCTCTTACAATAACTTCCTTGGCTGCATCAGTAACCTCTAATTCCATTTCTGAATTCTTAACCTGCTTTTGCACATCGGAAATTAGGATGCTGGCGATTTGTTTGAGCTCGGGCTCGGTTAATTGATGGAAAACAATAATTTCGTCAATCCGATTTAAAAATTCGGGACGGAATTCTTTTTTCATGGCATCCAGTACGGTTTCTTTCATCTTGTCATAGGTTGCTTCCCGGTCTTCGCGGGCCATAAAACCAATTGGCCCTTGTTCAGAAATCATTCTCTGCCCGATATTAGAAGTCATGATAATAACCGTATTTTTAAAATCAACCACGTGTCCTTTAGAATCAGTTAGCCGGCCATCATCTAAAATCTGCAGGAAAACATTAAAAACATCGGGATGGGCTTTTTCGATTTCATCAAACAGTACCACCGAATAAGGTTTGCGGCGGACGGCTTCAGTTAGTTTCCCGCCTTCTTCAAACCCCACATAGCCGGGAGGGGCTCCGATGAGGCGGGAGACCGTGTGTTTTTCGCCAAATTCGGACATGTCTATTCTAATTAATGCATCCTGTGTCCCAAACATAAATTCAGCTAGGCGGCGGGCCACTTCAGTTTTACCAACGCCAGTTGGTCCGGCAAAGACAAAAGAGCCAACCGGCCGCTCTGGGGCTTTTAATCCTGCCCGTCCGCGACGGATAGCTTGCGAGATTGCCTGGATGGCGTCGTCTTGTCCAATGACCCGCTTATGTAATTCTTCTTCCATGTGACGCAATTTTTCGGTTTCGGCCGCAGTTAATTTTACGACCGGAATTCCTGTCCAGTCGGAGACTATTTCAGCAATATCGTCTTCAGAAACCATCGCCTCTATTTGGCCAGCACCGCTTTTAACCGCATTCTCCATCTCTTTCAATTTGGTTTCTGCATGAGTAATTTTATCGCGCAGTTTAGCAGCTACTTCGTATTTTTGTGCCGTGAGGGCAGCTTCCTTATCAAGAGAGGCCTTTTCGAGCGCTTTTTTCATAGCGGCAATATTTTTGGATGGGGACATGGTGCGTAAATGAACTTTAGCCGCGGCTTCGTCCATAACATCAATGGCTTTGTCCGGCAGAAAACGGTCAGCAATATAACGGTCGGCTAAAGAAGCGGCAGCAATCAAGGCAGCATCCGGAATTTTTACCTGATGATGAGCTTCATATAGTGGCCGGATTCCTTTTAAAATTTCAATGGTTAATTCCACTGTCGGCTCGTTGATATAAACCGGTTGGAAACGGCGCTCTAGAGCGGCATCTTTTTCGATATACTTGCGGAATTCGTCCATAGTAGTTGCGCCGATAACCTGTAATTCACCCCGGGCCAAAGAGGGCTTTAACATGTTGCCAGCGTCGATGGCCCCTTCGGCTCCACCGGCGCCAACTAAAGTATGCAATTCATCAATAAAGAGAATGATTTTGCGCTTTTTAGCCAATATTTCTTCTAAGATTTTTTTAACGCGTGATTCAAATTCGCCGCGGTACTTTGTTCCTGCCACCATACCGCCCAGGTCCAAGGCAATAACCTGTTTATCTTTAATTACATCTGGCACTTCGCCTTTAATGATTCGCTCGGCTAAGCCTTCGACGATAGCCGTTTTTCCAACGCCGGGATCACCTAGCAGGACGGGATTGTTCTTGGTGCGTCGGGAAAGGATTCGAATGATGCGTTCCACTTCTTTTTCGCGACCAATGACCGGATCAAGAGTTCCTTCACGTGCCATTGCCGTTAAATCACGGCCAAAGGTGGCTAAAGCGGGTTTAGCTTTTTGGGGTGGAGCTCCCAATCCCATTGCCCCTGGAAAACCAAACATGGCTTCCGGTCCGCCTTCCATTTCTTCAGGCTGTTCAAAATCACCCAGGTCTTCCTCGGGGAGTTCGGCTTCTCCGCCCAGGGCTTTTTCGGCTTCTGAGACAATTTCTTTGGCTACTTTATCGAAAGTTATTTTTCTTTTGTGGAGGGATTGTGCAGCAATACTTTCCCCTTCACGGATAACTCCCAGTAAAATGTGTTCCGAGCCAACATAGTTGAAGCCTAGTTCGCGGGCGCCGTTGTAAGCTAGTTCCAGTACTTTTTTAGCGCGGGGAGAAAGGACGATTTTTTCGGGAGAACCTTCGCCATGGCCAATTAAAGATTCGATATCGGAGAAAAGATTGACCAAGTCTACACCCAAACTTTGCAGAACTTTGGAAGCTTGGCCTTCATCCTTTATTAGTGCCAGTAAGAGATGTTCGGTGCGGACATGGTCGTGGCCTAATCTTTTAGCTTCCTCGGAAGCTAGTTGAAGAATCTTTTGGGCACCTTCGGAAAAATAATCGTAAAATCGTTCCGATGGACGACGTTTAAATAAGGAAGCAAAAATATCCGGAAATTCAAAAAAACCGGGGAAGCCGAATTCGTCAGTATTTGATCCGGCAAAAGGGGTGATGCCGCCGCCAATTAAACCTTCTTCGGCCGCACATTGGTTGCAGAGATGTTTGGTAGTTTTTTTACCATTTAATATTTTAGTAACATGGACAGAGGCAGGGCGAACTTTACATTTTTGACAAAGCATGTGGTCTCCCTTCAAAACGAGTGAATGTTAAAATTATAGCATACTGGGGAAGATGGGGGCAAAAAAAGGGGCCAAGAATGGCCCCTTTAATTAGACAATAAAGATTTTAGATGGATGGTTTTGGTGAAGGAGTAGGGATTGGTTTTGGGGGCAAAGAACTTTTATCCTTGAGTTCACCAATTTTTGCTTCCTTCACTGGCTTAAGCTCAGAAGCGGGTTTGATGGAAGTTTTATCCCCAGAACCGATTTGGCCACTCAACTTTCCAGCAATTACCGGCTTGCTATTTGATGTAGTGCTACCACCAACTGAAGTCTTAATGTCAGTAACTCTAGTTGTTATATTCTCTGCTACTCTCATTTCATGATTTGAGGTGTCTTTGATTTCGCGAACAATAATTCTATTCTCCACTTTGGTTAAGGTGGTGTTTTCGTGGTTTTTAAATAGCCCAGAGACAGGTGCTTTTACAGTAACCACGTTAGAGTTAGAATTGGTTGTTTCTATGTGATTCCTGCTATTGGCTATTTTCGAGGCAAGGCCCGCATCTATAGTTTGGCTATTGCCATTTGCATTGTTGCCTCTTGTGTCACCGTGGCGATTATTCTGGCGATTGTTGGTGCCTTGGTTATTGCCGGTTTCCGAACCTCCGCCAGCAACTGGTCTGTTGTCGCCGGATCTGCCATTTGTATTATCGGTTGAAGTTGCATTTCTGATACCGTTTTGGCGATCTATTATTGCTGCTGTGGCAGTATCAGAATCTATTTTGCGATTATTATCTTTTCTGCCACCGGAAGCAGTAGTGTCAATTTTTGCAGTGGCAATCACGGATTCAATGTTAGGAGTTTTAACTCTGCTTTCGGGTTTTGTGATGCCAGCAGAGTTTTGCAGGGAGCTAGCAATATGACCGGGACTAACAGTCTTTGTGTAAGATACTTTGTTTACTTCCGGAGCCCTTAAGACAGCAACAGTATAACCAGTTGTATTTGCTGCAGGCAGAGAAACGTGGTTTGCTGCAATTTTTATAGCAGTACCTTTTACAACCGTTGTAGTATTGATATTTGAATTGATCATACCTGAAGGGATTTTTGTTGCTACCGTCCCACTTTCCTTTGATTTGGTAAAATCGGTTGATTTTTTACCTGCGACCACCATTCCGCTTGATTTAGTATCAGGGGAAACTTTCATTCCGGCCGAACCCAATTCAGCAATTTTTCCTACTGAGGCTTTTGGGGCCGTGGTGCTTGGGTCAGTAACGATAGTGGTACCGGGGGCCATAACAACACCAGTAACCAATTTACCTGAAGGGGCAGTGACCATAGTTCCGGCAGGGAGCGTTGTTTTACCTGATTTTGAGCCGGGTTTAGAAGCAGCAATATCTGGCGCAGCTACAGTTGTATCATCCGGTGCAGCTACGGGTACAACGACAACTTCCCCTGGGGCATCCTTATGGTCTGGTTCATCCCTAGCAGGTTCAGGTGCAGCTACCGTTATTGGGGGAACAACAGTTTCTTCAACTGGAGTAACCACAAATGGGGAAGAAGCATTATCTGCAGGTACAGTTTCAACTGGGGCAGGTACAGTTTCAACTGGGGCAGGTACAGTTTCAATTGGGGCAGCTACCGGTTCAACTGGGGCAGCTGCAGTTTCAATTGGGGCAGCTGCAGTTTCAATTGGGGCAGCTGCAGTTACAATTGGGGCAGCTGCAGTTACAATTGGGGCAGCTACAGGTTCAACCGGGGTAGTAACAGGTTCAGCGACGTTTGCCGATGGGTCTAAAGAAGCTTGTTTTCTATCATTTCTATTTTTCTGAGCGATATTCGTGGTAGTTGGGTCTGTAGGAGCTACCACGGTTGGTTCTACCGCCGGGGTATAGGGAGTCGTTATTTCAGGAACGGTAGGATTAATAGATTCAACATTAGTAGAAGCAATGCTAGCTACTGTAACTTTAGCAGGGACAATATTTTTTGCTCCGTCAGAGTATGAACCTGAGGTTAAAGGGTTAGACACACCTACAACGCTTTCTCCTACTGGAATAAGGGTAATATTTGTACATTTACTTGACATTTTGACTGCTGAGACATTATATATGTTGGTTTTGTTGGCAGTGCCTTTAGCTTTCGCATTGGGAATAACTGCGCCGGAAGCAGCGATGGAAAGACCCATTATTGTCGACATTAAAACTGCGAAGAATTTTACCATTTTGTTCATATTTTGAATCTCCTTTTTTACTCTCGTTGGTCTCCACTGTTATTATCGTAACAACCTGATTAAAACTTGCATGGGGGGATGAATAAGGGCCCATGAAGGACCGTGATGGCCGGTGAAGGGAGGAGGGGGAAAAGGGCAAGAAAAAGGGCCAAGAATGGCCCTTAAATTAATCAATAATGAGGATTTATTTGGTTGGTTTTTTGTCGCCTGGCTGAAAGGCTGGTCTATCGATAGTCTTGCTGCCAACTACTTTTCCGTTTAGTTTTCCGGCAACAGCTGGCCGACTTATAGTTGGGGTATTCTTTTCCGTAGAATAGTATACGGCGGAAGAATTGGCATAATATGGGACTGCGTGATAGGTGTCTTGGGTCGTATATGTATTTGTCGAAGTATTGGTTCTTTTGTGGGCAACAGTAGTATTCTCTTTTATTAGAATGGAGGGGTTCAAGGTTTTTGGAGCACGAACGATTTTGCTATCTTGGCTTGTTGATAAATTGTATTGAGTATTGGTGTTGGTGGCAGTGGTATAGGAAACAGTGGTTTCTGATTCCTGAAGATTTGCTCCTGTACGATTGTTTGTGGTTGGAGCACTAATCCCGGAAGCGATGGCTTCTTCTTTTGCAGCTCTGTCGGCATCTCTTGCCTCTCTTGCAGCAATGGCTTCTTCTCTTGCAGCTCTGTCGGCATCTCTTGCCTCTCTTGCAGCAATGGCTTCTTCTCTTGCGGCTCTGTCGGCATCCCTTGCCTCTCTTGCAGCAATAGCTTCTTCTCTTGCGGCTTGCTCAGCAGCTCTGTCGGCGTCTCTGGCTTCCCTTTCAGCAATGGCAGTGTCTCTGTCAGCTTGACTTTGTGCAATGATAGCATCACTTTTGGCCTTGTCTGCTGCAATGATAGCTTCCCTTTCAGCTCTGGCGGCAGCTAGTTCAGCTCTTTTTCCAGCGCTCTGAGCTTCTTCGCGTCGCTCAGCAGCCAATTCAGCTCTTTTCCCAGCACTCTGGGCTTGTTCAATCCTGGCAGCCCTTAGTTCGGCAATTTTTCCGGCTTCCCCACCAGCGGTGTTTGCTGGAGGTAAAGTTTCGGCCAAAGAGGCTAAAGATAAAGCGAAAATTATGAAGGCTAGGATCCCGGAAAATCTATAAACTTTATTCATTTTTGAAGCTCCTTTTATGCCCCGTCTGGGGCTCCAATGATATTATCGTAAGAACTTGCTTGGAACTTGTAGGAGGATAGCTTATAATACCTAAGAATGGAACAATACCGTTATGCAAATACCCCGGATACGACAGGCCATTTTGGGTCTTATGGTGGGCGGTTTGTTCCCGAAACTCTCATGGCTCCGCTGGAAGAATTAACCGAAGCTTATCAAGCAGCTATTCGGGATCCCCAATTTAGTAATGAATTAAATTATTACCTCGATAATTATGTTGGACGGCCAACTCCTTTGTATTTCGCTGATCGACTAACCGAGGTTTTAGGTGGTCCTAAAATCTATTTAAAACGCGAAGATTTATGCCACACTGGCGCCCACAAAATCAACAATACTTTGGGTCAAATTTTGCTGGCCCGCCGCCTAGGAAAACGGCGCATTATTGCCGAAACTGGGGCTGGGCAACATGGGGTGGCTACTGCTACAGCCGCGGCACTATTTGGCTTGGAATGCATTGTGTACATGGGCGAAGAAGATGTTAGGCGTCAGGCGCTAAATGTCTTTCGCATGGAACTTTTAGGGGCAAAGGTTATTTCGGTTAAGTCTGGTAGTAAAACTCTAAAAGATGCAATCAATGAAACGCTGCGCGATTGGATGACCAATCCGAGTGATACTTTTTACTGCTTAGGCTCATGTGTTGGTCCGCATCCCTATCCCATGATGGTGCGTGATTTCCAATCCGTGATTGGCAAAGAAGCTAAAGCCCAACATTTTGCCGCCGAGAAAAAAGAACCCGATTATTTGGTTGCTTGTGTGGGTGGAGGCAGTAATTCGATTGGTTTGTTTTATCCTTTCTTAGAAGATTATTCGGTAAAAATTGTGGGGGTAGAAGCCGAAGGAGCAGCTTCGTTATCCTATGGCTCGGTTGGTGTCTTGCACGGCGCCAAAAGTTATCTGTTGCAGACTAAAAGCGGGCAAATTAAAGGAACCCATTCGATTTCTGCCGGGCTTGATTACTCAGGGACCGGTCCAGAACATAGTTATCTTAAAGATCTGGGTCGAGTTGAGTATGTAACGGTTAACGATAAAGAAGCTTTGTGGGGATTTAAGACTTTAACGCGGCTTGAAGGAATCATTCCAGCACTTGAATCTTCACATGCCATTGCTTATATTAAAAAACTGGCCCCCGGTATGGATCGTAGCCAGTCGGTTGTGGTTTGTTTATCGGGAAGAGGAGATAAAGACGTAGGGGAAATTTTAGAAAATAGAGAGTAGAAAATAGAAAGTAGAAAATAGGAGTGGAAATGTGGGGAATATTGAAAAAGCATTCGAAAAGCATACAGCTCTAATTACTTTTATTACAGCCGGGGATCCTGCTTTGGCGCAGACAGAAAAGTTAATTTTTGTGCTTGAAAAAGCCGGGGCGGATATTATTGAGCTGGGAATCCCCTTTTCTGATCCGCTAGCTGATGGCCCAGTTATCCAGGCTTCCCACCTGCGGGCTTTAAAAAAGAATGTTACTCTAGATCAGGTTTTTAAATTGGTTGCAAAAGTAAGAAAAAAGAGTCAAATTCCGCTTTGCTTTATGTTGTCTTATAATTTAGTTTTGCAATACGGAACGGATAAATTCTACACGGATGCCGAAAAACACGGAGTTAACGGAATAATTATTCCTGATTTGCCGCCGGAGGAGTTGGGAGATTGGAGTCGGGAGTCTGGAGTAGCAAATATCTTTCTCGTTGCGCCGACGAGTTCGGATCGGAGAATCAAATTAGTTGCCGATAGCTCATCCGGATTCATTTATCTAATCTCTACCACCGGCATTACAGGGAAACGGACTAAACTGGCGCAAAATATGCAAGAAACAATTGGTCGGATTAAAAGTTACACCAAATTGCCGGTTGCAGTTGGTTTCGGAATCACTACGCCGGCACAAGCGGCCGAAGTTTCCCAAATTGCTGATGGAGTAATTGTGGGTTCGGCGATTGTTAATTTGGTTGGCAAGAAAAAATATGCTGCGGTGGCAAAACTTGTTGCCGCTATGCGAAAGGCCATGGATAAAGGAGTGCAAAAATGATCATTAGAAAATTACTGCATCGCATGAAACAGTTTTGTATAGCCATGTTTTCGGTTTATCGTAAAAAAGACGAGGAGTTTGCCCAAAAATATCTCAATATCCAAGAGATGGCCCTGTTTAATAAACTGCCCGGTTTTGAAAAAAAGCATTCAGTGCGGGTTGCTAAAAAGATGCTAAAAATTGCGCACGGGAATGCTAGCTATGATGAACGCAAGTTGGCGCGAATTGGCCTTTTGCATGACATTGGAAAAGTGGTGGAACACAACTCAACTCTTTCCAAATCTTTTATGGTTGTTATTCGCTATTTTTTGCCCAAACAATATGACCGCCTGGCAGACGAAGGAAAATATAATCTTAAATTGCGGCGCTTTTATATCCATAAGCATCATGGGGCAGTTGGGGCTGAATTGTTGGCTAAAATTGGCGAGAATTCAAATATGTTAACGATCCTGCGCAAACATGATCCTTATGTTGAAAAACCAAACGAAGAAGATCCTCCGGAATTAAAAATCCTGCAAGAGGCAGACGCATATTAGTTTGACGGTAATTCTGCTGTAACCGTTGTTTTTATCCCGCCGCGAGGGCTAAATTCCCCCGTTATTTTCATCGAAGCTGGCTGGCAGCTTGCAGCAAGATCGTCTAGGATTTTGTTAACCACATTTTCGTGGAAGATTCCTAGATTGCGGTAGGCAATAAAATAAAACTTTAAGGACTTTAGCTCGATAATTTTATTCTTTGGGATATAATCAATGATAATGTTGGCAAAATCTGGTAAGCCGGTTTTGGGACAAACACAGGTAAATTCGGGAAATTCGATGTGAATGTTATAACCCCTCGAGGAATAGGTATTCTCAACCGTTTCAAGCTCTGGCAGCTCTAATTTTTGGATCTTTTTTTGTAAGCCTTGATAGTTATTTTTCATTTTCGATAAAGATTGATTTCGTTACGTAATTTTTCGGCTGCCTCGCGAGGGGAGGTCGAATAAATAATGCTGCGGGAAGCATTGATAATAATATTCTCGCCGTTTTTATCGGCACCAAATTTTACACAGGCCTCAACTTCGCCACCTTGAGCCCCGACTCCGGGTAGAAGGATTGGCATTTCGCCGGCAATGGTTCTGATTTCTTGCAAAGCCTCGGGCTTAGTCGCCCCAACTACCAAACCGCAATTCTTGTTGCGATCCCATTGTTTTACTTTTTCAGCTACGGATTTATAAAGTGGATTAGCAAGCTCTGCCGTTTGGAAATCTTTGGAGCCAGTATTACTGGTTAAACATAACACAAAAATGCCTTTGTCTTTGTATTCTAGGAAGGGAGCAACCGAATCTTCTCCCATATAAGGGGCTACCGTTACTGCGTCGGCCTTAAAAACCTCAAAGGCACTTTTGGCATAGGCCGCAGAGGTGTTGCCAATATCGCCCCGTTTCCCGTCAAGAATAACCGGGATGCCAAGGGTGTTTATCAGTTCAATTGTCTTTATCAGTGATTCGATTCCGTATATTCCGTGTACTTCATAAAAAGCCATGTTGGGCTTATAGGCAAGAACTAAGTCTTTGGTGGCATTAATAATCTCACGATTAAACAAAAAGATGGGATCTTCTTGGTTTAAGAAGTGGGGCGGGATTTTGGCCAAATCAATATCTAATCCAACGCACAAAAGACTATTGTTTTGTTTAGCTGTTTGCTTTATTTTCTGCCGAAAGTTCAAGTGGCTATTTCCTCGCCGGGAGAAGGGACTTCTGCTTCGCTTTCTATGGCAACTTCTTCTTGTTCAGCGGCACGCTCTAAGCGTTCTTTTTCTTTTTGGGCAATGATGTCACCGATGGTGACTTTTTGCTCATCGGCAGGTGGATTGATTTCTTTGAGGGCTTCTCTTTCTTTGGCAATTTGCAATTGTTTAATGGACAATCCAATCCTTTGCTCATCAGGCAATACGCGTAAAATTTTAACGTCTACTACGTCTCCGATCTTAACGGCTTGATCGGGAGTCTGAATTGGGTCTTTGGATAGTTCGGAAATATGAATTAGCCCTTCAAAACCATGGTCTAAACCCACAAAAGCGCCGAAAGTAGCAAAACGGAGCACGGTGGCTTTAACCGTTTGCCCGGCTTTAAAATAATCGGTAACATTGGCCCAAGGGTCGGGTTGCAGTTCTTTTAATCCCAATGAAATCTTTTTATTGGCTTTATCAACGCCCAAAACAAAAACATCAATTTCCTGGCCGGTTTTTAATACTTCAGATGGGTGCTTTACCCGTTTCCATGAAAGCTCAGTTAAATGAATTAGTCCTTCAACTCCACCCAGATCTACAAAAGCTCCAAAAGGTTTTAGATTGGCAACTTTGCCGTGGCGCACTTGGCCAACTTCAATTTCATCAAACAATTTTTGGGTAATATTTTGTTCATATTCCCCAGCGGCTTGCCGATTAGAAAAAACAATTTTGCCCTGATTGCGGTTTATTTCCATTACTTTTACGGGGATAACTCTGTCTTTAAATTGGGATAGAGTTTCGCTCGGATTTTTGGCGACTTGAGAGGCGGGAATAAAACCTTTTAATCCATGGCAGTCAACCACTAATCCCCCTTGCAGGGATTGAATTACTTTGCCTTCAAGAACCGTTTTTTTAGTAAAGGCTTCTTGGGCGGTTTTCCACATAATTTCTTGATCAGCAATTTTCTTGGACAAAAGCACATAGCCTTCTTTGGTTTCTAGCTTTTCGATGGTTACGGCAATAATTTGTCCGACCTTAACTATCTCATCAGGAGAAGTAAAACTTTGATTGGAGAGGTCTTCGAGCTTAATCAATCCGTCAGCTTTATATTTTATATCTACCAACACTCCGCTGGGATCAATTTTGAGCACTTTGCCTCTTACCATATCCCCTTCTTTGTATTCGTGAAACGTGGATTCATATTGGGAAGAGGTTGCAGGAGGTTTCGGAAGGTTGTGGGAGGTTACGGGAGGTTGCGATATGGGTTGAGGAGCGGGTTGGGGCTTTGCTACTTGCGGGACCATATTCTCTTGAGCTGGAGCTGAAATAGGAGCAGGGGCAGCTATCTTCGGTTCTTCTTTTTTTACCAAAAGTTTGCTTTCTTCTAAGGTTTGTCTTATAAGATCTTCAACTTCAAAAAATTCATCTTCGCCTTTGCTTTTTTCAAATCCGGTGCCTTGATATGTGGGTTCTGACATGTGTTTTCCTCCAAACTTTATATCAGTATAACATAAAATGCAAAGCCTTGACAATTGACCAGGGCGGCTTCTAGAATGGTACAAATGGTTAAAAGTAATGGGTTTTTGGAGATTGAGCCTCCATATCGCGAATACGAGCAAGCCAAATTTGTAATCTTGCCGGTACCGCATGAGAAAACTACCACTTATGGCAAAGGTACAAAGCACGGACCCAGTGCTATTTTGGCTGCCTCACAACAAATCGAGACCTTTGACGAAGAACTACTGCAAGAAACTTATAAAAAGGCAGGACACTATGTTACTCGGTCACTAAGTCTCAATAGCTTGCCGACAGCAGTTGGCAAGACGATCGATGCTGGCAAAATACCTGTCATCTTGGGCGGAGAACACTCTATAACTCCGGTAGTGGTTGGCGCAGTAGTTAAGAAGTTTAAAAATCTTTCTGTTTTGCAGCTAGATGCTCATGCTGACCTGCGTGATAGCTATCAAGGCTTCAAGGATAGCCATGCCTGCGCCATGCGCCGGACTTTGGCCTATTGCCCGGTGGTTCAAACCGGGATTCGTAATATTGCTGAAGAAGAATATGTCTATGCTAAAAAGAGTGGGCAGATAAAAAAAATCCATTTTGCCGCAAATCCATCCCTGGTTAATAAAATAATTAGCCAACTTTCGGCGGAAGTTTATATTACGATTGATGTTGATGTTTTTGACCCTAGCTTAGTTCCTGGAACCGGTACTCCAGAGCCCGGGGGGCTATTTTGGTATCAGGCGCTGGATATTTTAAGGTCAGTTTGTGCCAAAAAGAAAATTGTTGGTTTTGATGTGGTCGAGTTGGCCCCGATTAAGGGTTTGCCAGCTTCTGATTTTACCGCCGCTAAATTAGTTTACCGTTTGATGGGGTATCTTGCGCGCTAATTGATTATTTTCTTCTCTATTTGACGCATTACTATTCTAGGATAAAAAGTTTCTGCGGTCATGGGAGTTACATAGATTGAGTGAATTCCGAGCAAATTAGCCCCCAAAGTATCCATAAATAATTGATCGCCGATCATAGCGGTTTGCTTTGGATTAGTATGCAGTAATTTCATTGATTTCCAAAAAGCAAAGGGCAGGGGTTTGAAGCTCATATACAGATAGGGCAGGTCTAAGGCTTCTCCAATAAATTTTACCCGTAATGGATGCCGGCTATTGGAGGTTAAACAGAGCTTAAAGCCTTCTTCTTTGCGCTTTGCAATCCACTCGAACACACGGAGAGGGACATCCACGGAACGGCGCGGAATTAATGTGTCATCAATGTCTAGGATTAATGAGTTGATGCCCTTGGCTTTTATAGTAGCAAAATCAATTTCATAAATATTTTTCACAACCTGTTTTGGTTGCAGAAAATTAAACATTGGCATTTTCCACCCTTTGCAGATCAATTTTTTTGCCTAAACTAAGCAATATTTTTTCAAAATCGAGCATGAAAAAAGGGGAAACCATTAATTTGATAATAGCGAAGGGGCCATCCGTGGGCTTGGGGGTGCGGATGGCTACCATGCCATCAAAGGCTTCAAAATAGGGGCAAATCAGATAAATATCTTCTTTGTGGACTTTTAAAAATACGTTAATTGAATCCATCATAATTTTTCAATATAGAATAATCCAATGGCCGGCAAGTCTTTACTTAGGAGATCATTGGCTTCCATTAATTTGGCGTGCCTTTCGATTTGAAGGCTGCGATCAAGCATTTCGGTTTTGCTGAGTAATTGATCAAATTTGGTATTACTATAGCCAAAGAAGTTTGCCGGTCCTCCGGTTCTAAAAAGGGGAGAAAGTAAGTCATAGCCGTCGGGTTTGGATGTGGCGGGATCATCGGTAAATAGTCGGTCGATATCAGCCTTGTAGCCCATTAGGAAAAAATCATAGGATCCATTGGCTAGTTCCTCTGACCATTTACCTCCATCAAAGGCGTCAATCTGAATTAACTTAAGTCGGATTCCAATTCGCCGCAAGTCTTTTTGTATTTCATTGGCGATTTCTATCGTTTTTACTCCACTGGTGTGAAGCATGGTTAAGTTTTTTAATCGTTTGTCATTAGTTGAATAGCCAGCGGCTTTTAATGCCAGCTTTGCTTGTTTGGCGTTTGATGAAATGGGTTTTAATTCGGGATCATAGCCGAGCATTTGGGGCGGGACCAGTCCAGCAGGAACGCTTTCGCCGCTCATTATTGTTGAAGCAATATATTGTTTGTCAATACTGCGAGCTACGGCGATACGAAATTTAATATTTTTGTTGACGGCATGTTTTAGGTTAAAGCCCATCAGCCAAATTCCGTCATACTCTTTCACTTCTGCATAGCAGCAACTTCCAAACAGCAACAGTAGGATGACTAGATAAAACCTAAGTCCCATACTTCTTTTTTCCATATTCAAATAAATCATTCCCCTTGCTGTCAATGGCTACGATGGTGGGAAAGTCTTTTACTTCAAGTTCCAAGACTGCTTCGGGACCCAGTTCGGGGTAAGCGATAATCGTCGATTTTTTTACATACTTTGAGAGAGCGGCCGCTACTCCGCCTGGGACTACCATATAAACAGCTTTATATTTTTTAATGGCTGCTTTTACTTCCGGGCTGCGATGGCCTTTACCGATGGTAATTTTAATTCCCATTTTAAGCAGGTTAGGCGTAAAAGAATCCATGCGGGTAGAAGTGGTTGGACCAATTGATCCAATAATTGCTCCCGGTGGGGTGGGTGTGGGGGATGCATAAAAAAGAATGGCGCCTTTTGGGTTAAACGGGGGCTTATTGCCAAACAATTTATGGGCCGAGTCCCTTGCCGTATATATTTTCCCGCTGATCAACACTTCGTCCCCGATCTTCAAAGCCGCAACTTCTTTGTCTACTATTGGGACATTGAGTTTTATAAGTTTTGGTATTGTTTGTAATTTGTTATTTGTCATTTGTTGTTTAAATTGTTGCTTCCTTATATCTATGTGAATGACAATCAATATTGACGGCTACGGGCAAACTTGAAATATGACAGGGTCGTTTTTCTATGTTCACTGCCAAAGCGGTGGTTGTTCCGCCAAGGCCCATGGGACCAATGCCTAGTTTGTTGATTTTTTCCAATAGTTCTTTTTCCCATTGATACGGGGTAAATCCACTACTGTGTGTCCCCACTTTTCGACAGAGGGCTTTTTTAGCCAATAATGCGGCACCGTCAAAATTAGCGCCAATGCCAACTCCTACTATCATAGGAGGGCAAGCATTCGGACCGGCGGCTTCAACAGTATCAATAATAAATTGTTCGATTTCTTCTTTGGTTGAGGAGGGTTTGAACATGCGGATGGCACTGCAATTCTCTGCTCCGCCACCTTTGGCTAGAAAGCCAATTTTTATTTTATCTCCCGGCACAAGTTCAACATGCAGTATTGCTGGGGTATTATCGCCGGTGTTTTTTCTTTGAATTGGATCCTCGGTGACTGATTTGCGCAGATAGCCAGCTTCATAGCCTTGGCGAACGCCTTCGTGGACCGCAGCTTCCAGCGTTCTGCTAATTATTTGTACTTCTTGGCCCAGTTCTACAAAAATGACCGCCAATCCAGTATCCTGACAGAGGGGTAATTTATCCCTCCTAGCAATTTGGGCGTTTTTAATGATTTGGTTTAGAATATCGCGGCCAGTGGGGGATTTTTCTTTAGCCAGAGCATGGTTAATAGCTTCTAAAACATCCTCGGAAAGGCTGGTGTTGGCTTCAATGCAGAGGGCCTTAACCGTTTCGCTGATCTTTTCGGCCAGTACTTCGCGCATTTGGGGCAATTATAGCATAATCCGTGCAACATTTAGCCAAAGAAAAATTAGTTGGCGATCGACCAGTGCCTTGCGATCCCGAAATGCACACCTACCCAATAAAGCCGGGGGATAATTCTACGGTTGCTGTTACGATTGTTTAATTTTTAATCTTTGCTTCGTCTCTGACAAATTGCAGATTACGTGAATATTTATTGAAATTATTGTTTTAAATGTCGGATAAACACTTAGAATGCTTTCTTCTGGAGAAAAACATGTTAGGGCGGGATAGGCTTTCACAACACCTCAGCCGATTAACCATTATGTTTCAGACTCAGCCTGGGATGCAGCGTTCAACGCACATTGAGGGTATCGAAGTTACTTTAAGAGGGACCGATGTTGAACGAATTCTGCCAATATTAACCATAATAGCCCTTAAGCAATTTTCTCTTCTTAGAGCGACTAGGGATGATTTGAAAGGTTTCCTAACATATATTAGACCGCTCATTTGGGAATTAACTTCGCACAGCAATTTGGATGTTTCTGATCAAGCGAATGCAGCAATCGATGTAATTGATGCGATGTTGCTAACGTTACCTTTTGTGGGATCGTCCTTGCTGCCCGTTCCGGTTGCTAATGGGCCGATCGCGCTGGCTTTTTGTCTTCTTCCCGAGGCTGATCAAGCTTTGGTAGAACCTCCTCTCGGAACTGCTCGGTTGGAAGGGGCAGAAGGCTTGGTGCAATCCGGGCGAGTTTTTGGCGGAACGCAGGTTGGTAGAATTAAGTCCGTCAATGAAGATGTGATATTGGTTAGCGATGATACGGTATTAGGCCAAAGGCTTTTGCTGGTTTTGGATGGTAAAACAGAAGCTGAAGATGGAGAATGGGCTCCTGCTATGGCGGCAAGATCGATTTACGCCGCAACCCGTACACTTGGTCAACCCTTGGCCGAGTCTATTGTTAATGCCGGCAACGAGCTTGAGGCAGCTTATAGACAAAATCAGACGAGTGACGATGGTGGAGAAAGGGGTATTTCCATGGTAGCTGTTTCAATTGCTGCAGATAACAGGGCTCAAGTTGTGAGGGTGGGAGACGCAAAAGCGTATCTAATTCGAAATAATTGGCAAACAGTCCAATTATTATCTGGAGACGATTCCAAAGATAGTAGACTAGGCGGAACTTCTTCATCAAATATTCCTGTAGTGAAAAGATATAAAGGAATCGAAACTGGAGCTATTATTGTCGTGATTTCAAATGGTTTTTTCTTGTCGGCAGAACAAAAAGGGAGAGCCGTGGAAGATGAGTTAAGGGATGCAGCCCAGTTTCATGGCGATAATGCGTTAGATATGACCAATTACCTTTTGAGTTTAGCCTCAAATTCCCCTGGGAATGTTACAGTCGCTGTCACGATTGTCTAGTTGAAGCAGTAAGTGTATAATCAGACGCATTACCATGCCAAAACGCCTGATTTTTTTCGTCTTTTTCTTTCTATTTATTATCTTTTCTTACTTTATCTATTATCAGACTACTAATAGCTCTACTGAAATCATCGATTTTGCCATGGATACCCCGCTGCGAGTAAAAGTAGAAGGTCCCAATTCTGCTGCTTATGCCAAAATGGCTGTCGCCGAAATTAAACGCCTTGATAAATTATTTAACCGTTTTGATCCGAACAGTGAAGTTAGCCGTTTAAATTGTGGGGAAAAATTTAAACCTTCAAAAGAGATCATTGCTGTATTGTCCTTGGCAGAAAGAATGCGCCAAGTTTCGTTTGGAGCGTTTAATGTCCGTTATAACGGCAAAATTGACTTGGGAGGAATTGGAAAAGGTTATGCTGTCGAATTGGCCCGTCGTTTGCTGGTGAAAAAGGGAGCAAAAGGTGGTATCATAGACACGCATTCTTCAATTGCCGTGTGGGGACCTAGAGTTTGGAAAATTGGCATTCAAGATCCGGAAGATAAAAGCAAATTGTTTACGGTTGTTGAATTACAAAATGGTCAGGCCCTCTCCACTTCGGGTAACTATGAACGTGGTAAGCATATAATTGATCCGCGCACACATAAGGCTGCTGCAGAATGCAAAAGCGTGACTTTGATCGGCTGGGATGCCGGCGAATTAGATGCTCTATCAACTGCAGTTTTTGTATTGGGACCGATTAAAGGGAAAAAGCTAATTAAAAACATGTCCGAAATAAAAGTGATAATAATATGATCATTTTAGCCCTAAATTGTGGGAGTTCTTCGGTAAAATACAAGCTCTACAAATGGGGAACCCATAAATCTTTGACCTCTGGAGGGGTCGAAAGAATTGGTATTGGCGGATCTTTCATAAAGTATGAAATTGATGGGCAAGGAGAAACAAAAAAAGAAGTTGAATGCCCGGACCACCGTTCTGCTTTGCGTTTGATTGTTGAAGCGCTGACGCAGGGCGACAAGCCGGTTTTAACCAGTATTACCGATATACAAGCCATTGGTCATCGAGTCGTGCATGGCGGCGAAAAATTTAAAAGTTCGGTTTTAATTAATGATGAGGTTTTAGAAGCTATTCGCAGTGTGCAAGATTTAGCTCCACTGCATAATCCTCCCAACATTGCTGGAATTGAAGCCGCGAAAGAATTATTGCCTAACATTCCTCACATTGCCGTTTTTGATACCGCTTTTCACCAGACTATGCCAGAAAGTGCTTATTTGTACGCGGTTCCCTATGAGTGGTATGGGATGTATGGAGTGCGCCGCTATGGTTTTCATGGTACTTCCCATCTATATGTTTCCCGCCGCGCAGCAGTGCTTTTGGGTAAAAAAGCTTCTGAAGTAAATTTAATTACCATGCATATTGGGAATGGAGTCAGTATTGCAGCGATAAAAAATGGGATTTCGGTTGATACCAGTATGGGGCTTACCCCGCTAGAAGGGGCTGTGATGGGGACGCGTTGTGGGGACATTGACCCGGCTATTATTCTTTTTATGATTGAAAAGGAAGGTTTTTATGCTGAGCAAATCGATGCAATTTTAAATAAAAAATCTGGCTTACTGGGAATTACCGGTAAATATATGGATCGGCGCGATATTGAAAAAGCAGCGGTCGATGGAGATAAGCGAGCCCAATTGGCGATTGAGATTGAAACCTATCGTTTGAAAAAATACATTGGTTCATACTCTGCCGCACTGGGCAAAATAGATGCAATTGTCTTTACCGCTGGAGCGGGAGAATTAAATTGGCAAATCCGCGAAAAAAGTTTGGAGGGGTTAGAAAATTTGGGAATCAAACTTGATAAAGCGAAAAACAAGAAAACTGTGACTAGGGAGAAAGAAACGCTGATTTCTACTGAAGACTCTCCGGTTAAAGTCTTTGTTGTCCCGACCGATGAAGAAATTGTTTTCATTGAAGATGTTGTCGCTATATTGGAAGGGCGCTATGATACGCATACGCGTTTTACTTATTCATTTGAAAGTCAAAGTTATAAAAGGAAAGCATGAACGATAATTTTTTACCTTTAACCTATCTTCGGCCGGTTGAAAGTTTGCGTTGTGGGGCAACTACTTTGGCCGATCATCCCGAGCGAAAAGCAGAGTATCTTTGGGATTTGATTGTGAATCTGGGTGAGGATTTGGAAAAGGATTTTAGAGCTCGGAGTTCGGAGTTGGGAGTTAGGAGTAAAGAAAAAATACATCCATCAGCAGTGCTTTTAGCTCCCGAAAAGATCCTAATTGAAGAAGGGGCCGAAGTTGAGGCTTTGGCGGTAATCGATGCGCGTTCAGGCCCAATTTATATAGGAAAGAATACGATAATTCGCTCCCAAGCTTATTTGCGTGGGCCCCTTTACATTGGACCTAGTTGTCGCATTGGGGGCGAGGTGACTCATTCTATTTTTCATGGCTATTCTAATAAAGCCCATTATGGTTTCATCGGGCATGCTTATGTTGGCGAATGGGTTAATTTGGGAGCGGGGACGACTAATTCCAATTTAAAAAATACTTATGGAACGGTTAAAGTTTTGGTTAATGGGAAAGAGGTTGATAGTGGCCAGCAATTTTTAGGCTGCTTTATTGGAGATCATGCAAAGACCGGGATTGGGACTTTGATTACAACCGGTGCCGTAATTGGGGTGGGGGCGAATGTGTTTGGGGGAGGGGTTACGCCCAAATATGTTCCTAATTTTGCCTGGGGTAAAGACAGTAAATGCGATTTGGAAAAAACGATTAAAACGATAAAAATTGTAATGCAGAGGCGGGGAAAGATACTAACTAGCGAAGAACTTATTCTTTTAGAAGAAGTATATCAAAAGAATACTTGATTGTAATATTTATTTCCAAAAAGTATGGGCGCCTTCAGTTACATTGACCGAAAATGTTGCACCTTCTTTTTTTAGTTGTTTGGCTGTTTTATCAATAAATTCTTTTTCTCTACGATAATCTTTCCCAGCTGGAATACGAATAATTATTGTGGCATTTCCTTGAGCGCTTGCTCTTATTTCCTTGTCACTTAAATCATAACCCTGAATACATAATCCGCGTTCTTCAATTGCGATACAAAAGGGGACAAGCCAACCGATTTTGGGACTTTCGCAACTTATGGTGATTGTTGCATAACTATAATTAGTGGGAGAGGGAACTGGTTCAATGTGACTAAAAATGGCATTGAGTCTTGATGGTAGTTGCGTAAATACTTCCCGCCTATTCCTTATTGATTGCAGAGTAACGAAAAGCATTTTATATAGTTTATTAAAACTAGGTCTACTCTCTATGCTAAAAATTGATTCTTCAACTCCCAGTGTCCGTAATTCGCCAAGAAGGGCGGATTGGATTCCTGGCAAAAGCGGAAAATATACGACAAACGAACTAAATTGGCCGCAAGGTTGTTGGGCGAGATACGCCACTGAATTTAAGCGTAATTGTTCTTTTATCGCAGCTTGAATTAATTCACTATCGGCACTTAAACCGAGAAGGCTTTCGAGTCTATTAAAAGAGCCAATATTCATGGCCATAGCAATCCTTTCCAGAGAATAATGTATGCTAATTGGCGGAACGTTTTTTGAAACCATCTTAGAATAAGCACTGTTAAATTCTGCAGAAAGAGCGGCTTCAAATGGGCTAACGATTGCATGAATTTTTCGAAAACCGTCCGATTGGGCTTCTGAAGCACTCTTGCCAGCTGTTAAATGTTTTTTTCTGGCAAGACCAAGAACTAATTGAGCAAAATAGGTGTGAGAATCTGACAGTAATTGCCTTGCTGTAGCAATGGCATGCGAAGAAGTTGCTTCGGGTAAAATGTCTCCATTCATTAGTGGGGCACCGCGAGAAACTTTTAAATGTAAGCTATTGCCCGTTCTTCGATCAATTCTAACGATTGCTACTTGGTTTGGTGTTCTAAAAGCGGTATCTAATCTTTCGTTGCCGGCAAAAGCCAGATCAAGTGGGGAGGCAATTTGTCCCTGGCCTGCTGGGTAAGGGATTAAACGAAAAATTCTGCCATGATAAATTGCGTACCTACGCTGTTCAGTGCGCATGGCCTGGATTGGATCTTGGCCGTCACAAATGGTTAAACCTTGCAGGAGGCCGGCCAATTTATAACTTATTGCATGGGCGGCAGATCCAATGGTAGCTCTCTCGTGCATGCTTCGGGTTCGAATTTGAACATTAATGAAAGATCCATATCTATCACAAAAAGAAAGATGAATTGATTGGTATCCATTTTCTTTTTGTCCAAAATTATTTAACGTACCAAGTTTTACAGAGAATCCATCTGTTTCACTATATGCCAACCCTTCAAGTGATACTCCATCAATAAAATTACGTGTTTCGTTAATGTTGAGAAAATATCCCATACTTTCCATTTCAGAAAGGATAACCTTAGTGGCAGAAAGACAATCCGCTGATTCCCCGTCAATAACATATCGAAATCTGCCCGTATCTGTAAGGCCTGTTTCACCTTCTATTTCAACTTTTTTTCGAGTGCTAACCACCGATTTAACATCCACTTCAACCCGATGATCAATATGGTTTTTTTCTAGTTCAAGACTGATAAGCCCAGTTAAATTTTTTAAATGCTCTAAAGCTGCAGCTCTTTCTCGGCCATTTAAAATAGCAATCAGTTCTTCGGTTTGTTCGAAGGCTACTCTGTCCAAGTGCATAAAAGCCAGATTTTCTAGGGCAATGGCAATTTCCTCTAGGTTTAGAAGGCGCAATGCCACCGGTAAAACATAGAAGCTCCTTCTAGCATAAGATGCTAATTGCCCATTTTCTAATTCAGAAGAATATAATTCGCAGAATGAATCGGCAGCTTCCAGCAGCCAAGTATGCGCGTTGAGCGGCTCCATTAGACACATTTTTGCCAAATATCCCCATTCTTCTGCAGTGATTGATTCTTCATTAAGCGGAGTATGAAGAAGGGCAGTTAGTACTTTTTTTTCTCTAACGATTGCTTTTACGCTGTCATCAATTTCGCTGGCAAGGATCCTTTCCAAAGGTAGTGCATGGAGTATGGCAGCGGCCGCTAAGGTGGGATTTCCTCCCCATGTGACTACTCTTTTTGCAACTTTGACCATATGTTGTATGGGATCATGTTCAGTATCCATAGGTTGGCAGGAATAATAAGACAACATAAATTGCAGCGCATCATTTAGAAGAGCTCTATCAGAGGAATCAAGTTCAGCGAAATCCAAATTATTAACAAAATTGGTTGATAATTCGATATATTCAGCGCTGGTTGTTTCGATATGGGGACGAAAGCTGGTGGGTAAGCCTGCTGCCAAATTTGGATGAGGTTGTAATCGTCTTGTCGACCCCGTGTTCCTAGCTTTTGATAATTGCGTTTTATTGGGGAAGAAACGATTTGCCGTTAGTGTTGTCCCTTTTGTCTTCATGCTAGTTATTTATCGTCAATTTATTTGAATAATTTCAAGGCAATTGATATACTAAAACAATAGCGTTGGGAGATCGTCTAATGGTAGGACACCGCCCTTTGGAGGCGAGAATCGGGGTTCGAGTCCCTGTCTCCCAGTCTCTCGACTCGTCAGCCTTTCCCCAAGAGAACTTCACAGGATTAATCTGCCTATTTTAGAAAAAGGCTAATTTGTCGACGAGGTAGTAGCTTGCTGTAATATGCCAGGCCTCTCTCTTTGTTGTTGCCTCTTCTACTGGCCAGTAACACCAGAATAATCTGCCAATAATGCTCTCTAACTCTCTAAATCTGTGAGTATCTGGCGGAGAGGATTGCAGAGCCATTTGGCCAGTATGTGGCCAATATTTTGGGTTTATTCCGACCTGTGAGACGGAAAGTGGGAGGGAAACAGATAGCAAGGAAAGGTTCTCTCTTTTGAAAAGAGAGAAGGAGTGTGCTTTAGCTACAAGCGATCCAGTCTTTGGAGGGAAGGCTAGAGGTTCGTGCTATTTTTGATAATGACTACCGAGGATTCATGGCAGGATGTTTGAGAAACAAATAAATTGAAGAACGAAACCCTTTGCCTCACTGTTGGTTGGGCTAGCGTAAAAGTGAACTCACGATACAATGACAATAAAAAGGTATAGTGGTAATATTATATACAATGTTGTCGATATTTAAATACCAAAGGGATAGGAATTTTTGGACATTAAGATACTATCTAAATTTGACAAAATTTCAAATAAATAAACGATTCTTTGAGGAGAAAGAAGAATTCGGCACACTGGTAAATACATTTTCCATTATTAAGGAATTAGCACGATTTGGGTTTTCATCGTTGTTAATTGCAATATTTATAGTATTGACAATGAAAGCCTTTGAAAAATACTCTTTGAGCTATCTAAACACTTTCAATATAGAACAGATTAGATGTTTTGTTCTAGCTGTATCTGAGATTAATAATCATCTGGTTAAAAATGAACATGTGTTTGAAACGCTTTTATCGGTAATTGCATCAATCTCGGGAGTTTTCATAGGCTTGTATTTTACGGCTATCAGTGTGGTTGTTAGCTCTGTTTATGCAAAAGTGCCGAGTGACGTGAGAGATCTACTCTTAGAAGAAAAGGGCGGGAATGTTTATATTCGATCTCTATCCATTATTTCAGCAATAAGCTTAATTTTACTTGGTTATATGATAATAGGGGGAAGTCCGGGAATACTTAATACTTTATTAGTGGTTGTCCTTGGCTGTTATGGCATTTTGTGCTTTGTTATGTTGGGAATTAGAGCTTTTTTCTTTTTCGATCCAACCAAATTGAGTGACAATGTCTTTTACGAATTTAATAAATATTTGAAACTAGCTACAATAAATGGTTTTGGATGGAATGATGCGAATTTTCAAGCACACTACCAAAAGATGGCAGCAAGAAATATCTCCACATTAAAAAATATCATTAAGCTATGCTGCGAAGAACAATATCTAAAAAAGCAATCTCTTCCCATTGTTTTACAAAAAGCTATTCTAATTCTTTGTAAATATGAAAAACAAAGATGTCTTATTCCGTCTGATAGCCGTTGGTATTCGCTTGTGCCTCGCCATAAGAACTGGTTTCTTTCTGATGTTTCTGCCATTGAAATTGCGTTGCAAACACACACCTCAATTCAGCCTGAAATGATTCCGAATACTTACTGGGTTGAAGATGAACTGATGGGGATGATTATTAATGCAATAAAAAAGCTTATTCAACAAGATAATATAGAGATTGCATATGAGGTTCTCAGCGCTATGAATACTTATATAGGGAAAGTGGGAAATGATTTGGAAATAAAAAGGGGAAGAAAATACCTAAATGAGTTGGGCAAAATATTAGATAGTTATTTTAACGTGCCCAATTCAGATAATGTTCAAGAGAAAGGCAGGGGTGATGAGCTTGCCTTGTTTGATTTGTATGGTTTGACGGGGTTGTCTTTGGCTATGGGAGTTTTCGAAATGATTAGAGAGGGAAGTGTCCCAGGCATTGTTGCAAAAATAGAATCTAATGACATATTAGAAGATAAAGGCATTTACAAAAACGGTCTTTTGCCATCTACATTATCACGGATAGAGTTTATTAGAAAAGGATTAAAGTTTGAAAAATGTGTAGAAGGTGAGTTGATAAGCCCGCAATGGTACATAAATCAATTGATACTAGTTCGATATGCCGAATTAATTAAGGAATCGATAGATGAGTTAGTTGCTTCTATTAATGAATGTTTTATTTCAAGGGCTAATTCATTGTTGTTGAACAAGCGATTTATTTTAGCAGCGAATCATGCACAGCGAGGACTAGAGTTGTGCCATAAAATGAAAGGGCAGATCCCTCAAATGATCTCATTGATGGGTGATCTGAAAGCAAAGTCAGTTAATACGGATTTGCCCTTTCCTATTATTGATTGGGATGCCATAAAAAGCAAAATTGACGGGGCACACAGCCAGCTTGTTGAAAATATTGCAAAGAGTATCTCCAGCCTTTCACAGATTAAACATGAGAACAATATCCCTGATTATTTTGGGCAAGCATATAATATTGTTTGTCGGGAATGTTATGCGGCGTTATTAAATAGTAATGCCGTATTATTTAATCATTTGTTCCCCCTTTTGTTTTATGGATCACTTTCAGCGCATGATAAATTAAGGTCAGAGACAAAAGATATGAATCAAGAATTGAGTCTTGCTGTTACATTTGACCCATTAAAAGATGTTATGGAGCTTAGTGGGTATGCTTTAATTTATTCTGAATTGTATGACGTGCCAGATGTTTGGGGAAAATGCGGTGAAATATGGGGTGAATATTTAGACTCGAATTCAAGGGCTGTCGAATTGTTGGGATATTTAATTTCAAGATATCAATATCATAGGAGTTTGTTTATCTCAGCTCCAAGAGATTATCTGCGCATGAGTTGGCAAATTATGTTTAATAACAAGTTGCGAGAATTAAAATTAATAAGCGATTCGTTTTTAATGGAGTATTCTTTGGATAGAAATGAAAAAATTAAACACAAAAGCCCTTTGATCAGAGCTATTTGCAGAGGTGGGTATGATCCTCATATATCTGCAGCGGAAGTCTTTATTATCAATTATCTGCTTAAGCGTCAAGAAGCAAAGGGTATTGAATATGATGATGTTTGGAGATTATCTGAAGCAATAGAAAAAGAATCAGAGGATATAACTTGAGCATTTACCAGAAAGACAGTTATAAGGGGAAGCCCAGTTCAAGAGGGGCATTTTGCTATCAATTGAATGATGAATCCAGGAGAGAATTGTATTCTTCGATGTATTCAAATATGCTTATGGAAGATATCCATCTTGGAATAATGCCCTTAGGCGGGAAGTCGAAAAATGCCAATTTCGCAGTTAAAATTGACCCCCCATCCAAAGAGGTTGAGAATCTAATAAGAATAGGATTTCCTAACCGCCAAGGATATCAACAAGATTTAATACAAACCGTATGTGATTTTATCGATGAAGAAGCTCATGCATTAGCATATTATGGGAATAATTATTATGAAATTGTATATTATTATTCCGATGAAAAAAGAAAGAAAATTGATGGTTTTATGGTTGAAAGCATTCCTCCTTATTGTGTTAAAACTCTTCTAGGTGTCTACTGGCAATTTATCCCTCAAGAAGCAATGAAGCGCTCTGAACAGAAGAGGAGATTTGTTTTATTACCTCGAAAGCGCATTTTAATGCTGTCTATGCCAAAGGAGCTAGGTGGATCTAATAAGCATAAAAAAGTATTATCTGATCTCCGATGGCTAAGTAGCTGTTCAATACCGGAATTTGCGATGAAAGATACGGAAAAACAACAACAGACAAAAGGGTATGAATTTTCTTTATACAGAGAAGGGCTTAGCGCGTTTTTGGCGGGAACTACTCGACACTTAGGCTGGATTGCTAGAGGAATGTTTAGTGATCGATCATTAAAAATGTATCAAATCTACAGAAGTTTAATGTTTGAAAGGTCTAAATCAATTATAAGAGAACAGATCTTGTGTATGATGAATAACAGCCTAGAGCTAATAGGGGAGGAGATGGGTTTTAGTGCGAAAATCGTTTTGGAAGGCATCCCAACGCATAAAGATTACAATGATTATATTAGAAAATTACTTGATGGTGAGCTGCAGTTCTCAGAGGCAATTAAATTGATGAGGATATTCTGATCAAAAAGGATAATACTAAATAAATAATTGCAAAAATCGATCAAGACAAAAAAAGGGTAATCAAATTATATTAATATGATACAGATATGCATGCTCAGTTTGGAACTTATCCAGTTGTATTCAACAATAATAGCAATAATAAAATGGATAATATCAAATAGCGCGATATTTTCTGGTTTTTTACTCATTCTTGGCATAATCCTTCAGACTTATGCAGCATATGTTTTTTCGTTAACGTGGTTATTGTCTGATAAGAGAATAGAAGATCTTGCTGGAACATATTTAGATTCAAATCCGTATCTTTTTGTGTTTTTAAGAAAAACCAAAAGTGATACCTATAAGGGTTTATTTTTTCTTATATTTGGTGGGCTGGCCTTAATTATTTCATCATTAATGCAACTATTCTTATAAAAAATGAAAAAGTTAAACATAAGGGATAAATGATTAGAAAAACGCTAAAAGATATTAAAAAGGCCACTTTTTCCTTACTAGTTCCTTCCTTAAACCCTAAGGAAAATGGGATGCCAATACCTAATGGCACATGTTTTTTTATTAGTTCAGAAGGATATATTTTGACTGCCAATCATGTCATTGATCAATTCAATAATTCACAATTTGTTTTAGAGCGGCCAGGAGAACAATGGAATGATATTGGAGCTATGGTACATGAAGTGTCTGTAATAAGACAATGGCCACAATTTGATATGACTTTGTTGAAAGCGAATTATGAAAAGAATGCCGATAAAGCATGTTTTTATGGTTTGAGCGGTTTCCCTTTTATTGAGATCGATTTTAATCATCAAGAAGATGGCGCTCCTGTGTATTCATTCGGCTTTCCATTGCCAGAATACTTTTGTCAGGATTCGGGTGATATTCGGATTGGACATGTAGGACTTTGTCCTCGAACTACTTCCGCAATGATTTCATCATCAATTGAAATGTCGATGATGATAAGAACACCTAATGACCCTAAAAAGTATGTTCTTGATAAGGCACTAAATTATGGGAACAGCGGAGGCCCAATTATTTTACAAGAGAATGGAAAGGTTTTTGCAATATGTGCTAGGTTTCAGCCAATGCATGTGCCTCAACCACCGAATGGTTCGAGCAGTGTTTTGATGCCATCTCTCTATGGCGTTGTTATGTCAATATCTAATAATAAAGATGAATTGTTGAAAATCGGAGCTATCAATTGTCATACCTAGGATTAAAAGGAATGTGGCGGATATGTTTGCCCAAATAACAGTCATCAAGAATTAGGGCGAACTTACGTATTGAGAGAGGCACGGATTATAATGTTTCTCCACATTTCCCTCTGTTTTCCCCAATCATGCTGCATAGGGATCTTTTTAATGTTTTCTTCCGTTAATACTGCAATTTTGTCGTCATCATTCGACATGACGTCTTCTTGAATATCCGGGGCAAGGAGCAATAATCGGTTGATCTGGCATAGCCTTGAATGGGAAACAGGAATCCATTTGCAAAAATCTCGGACAACCTTAATCTTGCCAGATTCAATATAATCCTGCATTTGATACGCCATAATAGGGCTATTGCGAAGAGCCAGCTTCTTGGGCTTAGGCGGCTTCTCCAGCTTTTTCTTATACCACACCTTTTTCAAGCTAACTTTAAATTCGAAGCGCAATTCTTCTTCTTTCACATTTTTATCCATTGACTTGATCTAATTCGGTACATAAAAGTTTAATCCCGTTGGCATTGATTGTAATCCCCAACGCATCGCTTGGCCCGTCATAATCGATTTCTTTTACCAGAAAATCGATTATTCGTTTCTTTTCTTGATAAAAGAGTGTTTCCCATACGGGGGAGGTGATAATCATGGCCTTTTGGAGCTCTTCTTTGGTGATCATTTGTTCATGGAGTTCAGCTTTTCGAACATGTAACAAGCTAAGCCTCTGTTCGTGGCCTTTCAGCTCTTCTTCGCACGTAGCCAGCTCCTTGGCGCTGTTTTTTGAAGGGGTTGCTTCCTTGGTCGCTTTTATTTTCTTTCCCATAGAGGCAATGTTGGCATCAATTGCCTTTTGCTCTTTCTCAATGCTAAACAAATCAGCTTTAATTTGTGCTTTTATTTCTGCGACACGCTTTTCCTGTTCGGGAGTACTGCCAGCAATCTGTTTTAGGCAGTTGATAACTGCTTCCTCGATTTCTTGAGCGTTAACTGACCGAGTAGGGCAATCTTTGTAGCCTCGTTTTTGCGCGCCGATGCAAACGTAGTATCGATATTTTCTATTATTTTTAGTTGTATAAGTTGGAATCAGGCTCTTTGAACAGTGTTTGCAGCGTAATAGGCCTCCGAGCAAACCCATTGACTCCACATTTTTCGTTCCCGGTTTTCTGTGGCGGTTATTGGCCATTATTTCCTGTGCTTTATTGTACAATTCTTCTGAGATTATCGGCTCATGTACTCCTTCATATACTTGTCCAGCATAACGTACCTTTCCGGCATAAATGATGTTGTTTAGGACAAAGAGGATGTCGGTGCGTTTAAACTTGTTTCCGCCATAGGCCCGGCCGGATTTTGTCTCTCTCTTCTTTGTCCGATATCCTTTTTCATTGATGATGTTTGCAACTACCAGTGGTGAGTGTTCTTTTATGTACAAGCTGAAGAGTTCACGGATAAGCTTGGCTTCTTTTTCGTTGATCTTCAAAGTTCGGCTGCTTTTATCTAAATCATAGCCAAGAATGGCCCAACCTCCCAGCCATTTGCCCTTCTTCCTTGCCGCCGACATTTTATCGCGTGTCCTTTCGCTGATAATCTCGCGCTCAAACTGGGCAAAAGAAAGCAAAATGTTGAGCGTTAACCTGCCCATGGAGTTATTGGTGTTAAAATGCTGGGTAACGGAAACAAAAGTAACGTTATTCTTTTCAAAAAGTTCAAGCATCTTGGTAAAATCGATTAATGATCTCGAAAGCCTATCCACTTTATAGACTACGACGCAGTCTATTTTTTTAATTTTGATATCTTCAAGCAGCTTGGTTAATGCTGGACGCTCTATATTGGCTCCAGTAAAGCCACCATCGTTGTATTGTTCTGGAAGTGCTACCCAGCCCTCACTTTTTTGACTAGCGAAGTAATTTAAACCGGATTCTCGCTGGGCGTCAAGAGTAGTAAAGTCGTTATCCAGCCCTTCACTGGTAGATTTGCGGGTATAAATGGCACAACGGATCTTTTTCTTTTCAACGGAATTAGTCATTTCTCACTTTAATTCCAAAAAATGCAAACCCGCTCCAGTGTGTTCCAGTGACTTCACCAGCAATCTTGGAAAGCGACTTGTAAGGCTTGCCGTTGTATTCAAAACCCTTTTCCAAAACCGTAACCTCTATCACTTTGTCTTTATAATGTTTGGTGATGACCGTGCCGGGGAAGGGCAGCCGTCCATCTCTTGAAGATGAGGCAACAACGGCTGTTATTCTCTTCTTTTTATTGCCAAGGCTATTGATTGGATCTTCTTGTTGGATCAAATCATGGATTTTGCTTTTGGTCTGCTCGGACAGGCCGCCATATTCAATCTCTTGGAGCTTATAAGCAATCCGTTTAAATAGATATGGCTTATTGTTCTGGGGAAGAGCCGTATCACCAAAAAGCTCATTGTACTTGGCAACCAGCTCTTTTGTCGACATTTTCTCTAGCTGCATTATTTGCGTTAAAATGCTCTCTTTCATGGCTTTTCCTTTCCAAAAGGCGGAATCTCTCTTGTGTACCTATTAGGGCATACGATTTTTGAGATAGCAAGGGGAGAGTCGGGGAACCATGTCCGTAGTACTTCCTAAAAAAAGATAAAATAAAATGAAATTATTTCATTAATTGCATGATAAACCACTAGGCAAGAAGTGCAGAATTTGGAGGAGAACACTTGGGATTTATTTCGCAGATAAGACAATCGTCCTCTAGCTTGTTTCGCGCTGTGCCGCGCGATAGACAAGCGCTTTTATCTTTGCATAAGCAAAAAACTGCCCTTTTAAGAGAAGCTGGGGTAAAGCGTATTTTTTATGATAGTTGTAGAACCGCGATCAATTTAGTAATGTCTATAAATTCACGAAGCACTGGATCATCGGAAACGCTTGAGAAGTTAGATGCATATCTTGCTTATCCATTTTTTAAATATATGCCTGACACTTTGGCCCAAGAAATTTGCCGTTATTTGCCTCCACTTACCCTCCCTCTAACTTTGGTTGATAGGAAGAACGGCTATATTTGTTATCAACTGCCGATTAATGATCAAACTATGGCAGAGATAGAAGGGGCGAGAAGCTTTGTGTCTGCTTCCCTTGGCAATTATGGATATGTTGGTTGGTCGGATGAAATAGATCGATCTCATGATCAGTTCTCAACATATTTTATCGTAAAAAATGTCAAGGGAGACATTGTTGCTACAGCAAGGATTACACATAAAACAAATAATAATAAATTGCCTATAGAGTTGGGGCAGCTAGTTGGTGGCTCTCAATATAGTTTTGATGAAGAAAAAGGAGAAGTCATAGAAATAAACTCCTTTGCATATCGTAAGGGGAGTAGGCGTGCTCTTTTGTCTCTCTTTCCGATTCTTGGCAGATATGCATCATTAAAGGGAGTAAATAGAATCTTTTGTTTGCTAGATGAAAGCAATGAAAGAACAAGCGCGCTTTATTCGGCAGTAGGATTTAAACAATTGCCTCAATATGGTGAGAAAATCCACTTTCCAGGTTATGGCTGTGAAGTTGAAGGGGTTTTGCATCCCACATGTTGGACAATCCTAGCTTTGGAGCCAGTTAATTTTATAAAGCATGGCTTAAAGGCAATTTTATTCGCACAAGCGAACTAATTTTCTTCCAATATTACATGCTATAATCAAGTCGTTATGGATGTTGCTATTTTTAGCGCAGTTTCAATAATTAATTTGCTAATGGGTCTTTTGATTTTATTAAAAGATCCCAAAAACAAGATCAATATATCCTTTTCGATTTTTGCTGTTAGTATTTCTTTGTGGGTTGCTACTTGGGCAATGACTTTTTGGGTAGACGATCAAACATCTAAATTATTTTGGACTAGAATGATGCTTTTTGGCCCATCAATAATTCCAACATCTTTCCTTTATTTTTCAATTATTTTCCCCAGAAATGAGATCAAAGTCAGTATATTTAGTTTAATAGCCTTTTTCTTTGCCCCTAGTATTATTTTTCTTGCCTTTGTGCCCACCGATTTCTACATAAAAACCATAAAAGTTGCTTCTTGGGGGATAGATTTTACTCCTGGAGCAGGGTATCTCGCGCATTCAATCTTTCTTGCTTCTTTTGTTTTCGCTACCCTTTTTTATTTGGGAGCGAAATACACCCGTTATAAGGGGATAGATCGAGGAAGAATTCTTTATGTGCTTATTGGAGTGTTAATTGCAGCAACAACAGGAGTTTTGGTTAATTACCTTTTACCTCTAATTGGTATTACATGGCTCAATAAATTTGGTCCGCTAGCAACAACAGCAGTTGTTGCTTGTACTGCTTACGCTATTATCAAACACGAGCTAATGGATATTAAAGTTGTTATCACCAGAACGGTAGCCTACGGCATTGTTGGAATATTGCTTATGGCCTCTTTTGCAGGATTAAATTCTTTTCAATGGCCAATATTATTGAACATGTTTGCCAATTCATTATTGGGCATTTTCTGGGCTTTTTCCGCAAATCGGCTCCGAGAATTTATCCAAACCCCACTCGAAGAAAAATGGGTTACTGATTGGTATAATTCCGACCAGCTTATAAATAATATTGCCAAAAACATGATTCCGGTAATGGAAAAAGAAACAGTTTTCAATACTGTTGCACATGAGCTAAAATCCGTTATTAAAATCAAAAATATTGAGGTATTTGTTGGTAAGCCAAAGGTAGAATATTCAGAAGTTACCAAAACCGAAAAGGGGCTTATTATCCCACTATTTTCGTCCGATGGAATTGAAGGAGTTTTAACCTTAGGCCCCAAAATATCCGAGGATCCTTATAATGCAAAAGATCTGCTGCTATTTAAAACCGTGACAAGCCAGACGCAAGTTGTTTTTGATCGTATCCGCCCCTATGAACAAATAAAAAGAGAGTTTGATGCCAATCAAAAAAAGCTCTACGACACCGAAAGGATGCTGGCTCGTTCAGAAAAGATCGCTTCGCTGGCTAATCTGATTCGGGAATATAACCATGAAATTAAAACCCCACTTTCAATCATTAGGGGAGAAGCCGCCTTATTAGTAAAAGAAGCTAGAGATGCGGCTTATTTGGAATGGTTTAAAAATCTGGTTTTTGAGCAAGTTGATCGAGCGAATGATATCGTGGAGAGTACTTTACGGCTTAGCACTGCCAAAGAAAGAAAAGAAGTTGAATTGGATTTGAACGCAGTCATCCTTAACGCTATAAGATTCTACCCTATAAGTGGTATTCATTTAGATAAAGAATTTGGATCAATCCCCTCTATAAAAGGGGAGGTGGATGATTTGCAGCTGGTTTTTGTTAATTTGCTAAAAAATGCGGTTGAGAGTATGCCCGCTGGTGGAAAGATTTATATTAAGACCTACTTATCAAAGAAGCAAGACGCTGCTTATGTCTGTGCCGAAGTGGGGGACACTGGGATTGGGATACCCAAGGAAAACCTGGAAAAGATTTTTGAGCCGTTTTTTAGCACTCACGTTACAAAGGGGCGGGGTCTTGGGTTATCCATTGTTTTTCGCATTATCCGTGAACATCTGGGAGAAATCGAAGTTAAAAGCGAAGTTGGAAAAGGTTCCACGTTTATACTAAAACTTCCGGTAAATGTTAAGGTCTAGTTCCTTTTTCCGCTTCAAAATCTTTCTTTTTCTCAATATGTCTTTCAAAGGTTTTAATTGTCATTTTCGAACGGGTTTCCGCGTTAGAAAAAAAGCGATCCAAGACAGCCAGAAGTTCAATTTCAATGACTGGCTTTTTTAGATATCCGGCGACATATCCCGATGTTGCTCGTTCCCATTTATCTTCATCTTCATAGGCTGTTAGCATGATAACCCCTATCTCTTCCTCGGTATATTGTTTTCGCATTTCTTCTAAAAATTGCAGTCCGTCCATATCAGGCATTTTTATATCTAAAAGGATAAGTTTGACGCGATTGGGTTTAAGCCAAGCTTTGCTTTTTTTTAATACTTCAAATCCCTCTTTGGCGTTATAGGCTTTCACGGCCTGGTATTTTCCGGTGGCTTCAATCAATTTTGCCACCATATCCGTTTGTTTTTGCTCATCATCGATAACTAAAACTAGCGGTTTGTTCATTGATTCTCGCCTCCTTTATAGGTATTTTGCCATGCAGCATTTGTAATAGCAAGTAATAGTAAGTTCGCCCAGTGAAACTTTCTGCCGAAATTGCCGATATATATCTGAAGGGTTAATAGATCTCTCGGGAGAGACAATGAAATTAGACGACAAAATATGTGATCGAAAGATTGTTTATCTGTTCAGACAAGATTCTGCTATTGCCTTTGAATTAGCGCTGCTTTATTTTATCTTAGCAAAAAGAAGAAACTCCCGGGAAAAGATTGGCGATGCGTGTTTAAAGTCAATTTATTGGCTGGTACAGGCCAGTGTTGAAATTCCAAAGTATCTAAAACAGTTAAGCCCGTTTGGGCAAATTGAAGAAATAGAAAAAATATTAGTGGCAAACCAGGCCAAAATTGGTGCGCGCCTGCCCGCTGAAGCATTTGCATTAGCTGGCATTTGATCTAGCTTATTAATTTAAGTTTAGATACTAAGGCATTGATAGGGCCAGTTCTAATTCGTTTATTCGGATTAGGGCTGGTCCTTTTTTGTTGATAAAGAAAAAAAGGAGGTGCTTTTCTGATGACTTTCCCCGTGCCGTGGTTGTCAAGTTCAACCGGGGGGAGCTTTTAGGCTTTCTATTCAGGCAACAGTTTATTTGTAAAAAAGGAGGATAGTATTATGTTAATTAATTTCAATCCAGTAAATCGGTATCTGGCGCTTCCCTTGCTTTTTTTATCTACTGTAGGGGTAGGCTGTAGTGATTATCAGATTGTTGACCTAAGCGCTCCCGAGGTTGCTGTCATCCCCGAAGATGAAAGTACTATTGTTGCAGACTCCGACCATACCTGCCCGGTTAGTAGCAATGGGGGATTGGCGGCCAGCTATAAGGTTAGGCAAGATTCTGTCGCCAATTTTATCGGTGAGGTTAATTGGGGTGGAGATGTTATCAACGGCAAATGGACAATCTATAACCAATATAGCAGCGTGATAGACGAAGAAACTGCCGCATTCAACGAAATAACCCAAAGCAGTGACCAAATCAATAGTTCTTCTCTCTACACCTATTCCGCCGGAACTGCCGGAGAAGTTGAAACCGTTAGTCTTGAGGTAACAGTCGAAGGCAACAAAGCCAGTGGCGATGGACGCGGGACTAAAACCGGAGAAGGGCACGTTTGTGTTTACACCGACCAGCGGCCAGAAATTGTCAATTTTGATTCCCCAGTTAATGGCGAAACTTATTATAACAACCAGTCGATTCAATTTATTGCTAGTGTCTATGATTTAGAAGATAAGGAGAAAGAATATTCTAATTCTATTGTTCGCTGGTCGATAGATGATGAAATTGTTAATGAGGCACAGCCAGATTCCACTGGCTATGTCCAGTTTGAGTTGGACGATCTATCCATTGGGGCACATGTGATTACTCTTTCTATGACGGACAGTATGGGACAGGAAACTTCTAAAACCAAAGCAATTAATTATGTGCTGATTGAGGAATGTAACGGTTTAGATGATGATGGTGACGGCCAAATTCCATCCGACGAGGTTGATACTGATGACGATGGCTGGATGCTCTGTGAGGGTGATTGCAATGACCAAGATAGCTCAATTTATCCCGATGCTCCTGAAATTTGTGATGGTAAAGACAACGATTGTGACGGGATCATACCATCAGATGAGGTTGATAGCGATGGGGACGGGGTTTTTGATTGTAATGAAAATGGTTGTGGGGAGGGTGATGAGGATATCCTAGCTTTTTTCGATTTTGGAGAAGGGACTGGAACCACCGCGATTGACTCATCCGGAAGGGGCAATGATGGTTCTCTTTCCGGATCAGTATCCTATGTAGCTGGTTACGATGGCTACGGGCTCCAATTTGGTGGAGGTTGGGTAGATCTGGGGAATGTTACAGATCCAATGGTTAGTACCGAATTGTCCATTGAAGCGTGGGTGAATGTAGAAGCAAGTACAGGGGATCATCAGGTGATTGCTGGAAAATGGGACTATGATGGATCTTTTGACCATTCCTGGGTGTTTGAGTTTCAACCCAACGGGAAAACATTGCAGTTGCCTCTATATGGAACTAGCTGTAACGATGGTTATTCCTCTTGCTCTGCCAATATCGATGTTTCTTTCAATGTATGGACTCACGTAGCAGGTGTTTACAATGGATCAAATATTACCTTTTACCTTGATGGCGTAGATCATGGCTCATACACAGTAAGCGGCATGCTTGCCTCTACGGATGCTCCCATTTTCCTGGGAGCCCATGACAGCTCCAGTGATCGGAATGCATTCAATGGCATTATTGACGAGCTAAGGATATATAGCTGTGCTTTAAGCCAAGAGGAGGTCCTTGCTCATGCAGGCGAAACAAACGGAATGTAGGTAAGATGTATTTTTTGAATAGTTTGATGCAAGATTTGTCTATTTTATCTCGATAGTACTAGTGGTTGTCTTTGTATTAATATAGGAACCCAAAAGGAGGGCCAGGATGAGAAGAAACAAAGAATTTGTAGCAAAATTATTAGAACGAGCCTCTTTTCCCAGTAAATCGGAAAACAGTGTGCGCGATTTACTAGGAAATAAAAAAATTATTCTTTATGGGGCCGGTAGTGGAAATATCACTTTTTCAAGTTTTGTTTTGAACCGCTTCGGTCTTAAACCGTTTCTTGTGCTTGATAAGAAGTTTAAATATGGTGACAGATACTTAGGCATCCCTGCAGTATCTCCGCGCGAATATAAGCCAACGGAAGAAGAAAAGGAACAAGCAGTGGTCGTAGTTACTGTTGGCAAGAATGAATATTATAAAGAGATATTTGCTTCTCTGGCCAAATTACAAATGAAAAATGTAATATTAGCTAATGATGTTTATGAGTATCATGTGCCGCAGCTTCCCACTGAACTTGCAAGCAAAGGATTTGAATATTACTTAGATCGTAAAGAACAAATATTAGCTTGCCCCGACATTTTTGCTGATGATTTAAGCCTTGAGGTATATACTCGTTTTCTTCAAAACCATTTGCTAAGAAAACCCATCAAAATTCCCTCCCGCTCTATGGATGAGTTGTATTTTCCCGCAGATATAAAATTAAACAAAGGGTATGCACGCTTCATTAATTGTGGAGCATATAACGGGGATTCGGTGAAGCGCTTAAATGCTTTATTGGGGAAAATTGAGGCCCTTGCTTGCTTTGAACCAGATTTGGAAAATTATCGATTGTTAACTAAATATTTGAGCTCCATGCCAGATGAAATTGCTCAGTGTATTCTTTCTTTCCCCTGTGGCGTATTTAGTAATGATACTCAGCTTCATTTTGAAACCGGTAATCAAGTTAACAGCACAATTTCAGATAAGGGGGCGTCATTTATTCAGTGCGTTATGCTTGATCATGCTCTGCCTGGTTTTAATCCGACATTTATTAATATGAACATTGAAGGGGCAGAGTTAGATGCATTGATGGGGGCTGAACAAACAATTAGAAAAAATAAGCCTGATCTTGCTATCTGTGTTTATCATTCCCCAAGCCATGTCTGGGAAATTCCTCTTTTTTTAAAGAGCTTGCAATTAGGATATAAGTTTTATTTGCGGAATTATTCTTCTTTCCCTACCGAAACCGTGCTTTATGCGACCATTTAAAATCGGTCTTTAGCTCTACCCCCCCCCATTTTTTCAGAAAGAGGGAAAAGGAAAATATATGAATAGTGGTTCTGAGCACCGAGCGTAGTCGAGGGATCGAGGCAGAGGAACCTACCGCTGATAAGATGGGACTGTTGCGAAATGAGGTCATATTCGTAGGAAGACCCGCCTAAATCGACTCCGGCTATATTTTTTCATTAATATTTTACTTTTATTCTCGTCAATATTTGCTACAATAGGTTCATGAAACTCGAAGGGAGGATCCAAATGTCATTTGAAAACTATGATCTTGATAAAGTTGTCGACAAAAAACATCCGCTGAGAAAAATTGCTAAATTGATTGCATTTAAAAGCTTAACCTATCGCATTAAAGACTGTGCATCAGAATTGGGTCGCGATGGCTACGGGCTTGAAGTCGCCATTAAAGGCCTATTTCTCCAATTCTACTACGATAAATCTGACCGTCAGATCGGCGGTATTTTCAGCTTTGTTGACGCTTCCATCCTCAAAACCAAAGAAACAACCTGGGCAGAACGAGACAAGGCGTTAGCTGACGGAGAAGACAAATTAAACAACAGGAATATTTCCGGCTACAGCGCTGATCCCAACGCCAGATTTTGTGCCCAAAAAACTGCCTTTGAAGAATGTCTTTCCATTAGTGCCTCATTTCGCAACACGCCCATTATAAGTCTGAGGGAGCCCCCCAGTACCTCGACTCGACCGCCTACGGCGGTCTCGCTCGGTACAAGTCCGCTAGGAGAGGTAAATCGAGCGAACGAGCCCGAGTGAGTCGAGATTTAGCTTTATGAGGTTTTTCCCCAAAACAAGTCGGCTTCTTCTTCCATTTTATCGAGGCGGGTATAGTAATCAGGAAATTCGTTCAGGTGAGCTAGAGCGATTTTTCCGGTGGTTAGCGGATCGTCATTGGTTACATTAGTAGCAGGATTAACAGTTCCATGTTCTAATTCAACATCCAAGCCTCTCCTAAACTGTTCAATATTGAACTTGTCCCATTTGATTTCTAGTTTTTCCCCAATCTTTTTTGCCTCTTCATCCGAAAAAAGTTTTTTATTGCTCATATTATAGGTTTCCCCTATTAACTATATTCTTGCATATAGGCATGTGGCTTGCAATGATTAAAGTGAATCATAAGTCTTTTCAATGGTATAGCTTTGACTTCAAAATACAGGGATAGTACCATTGCTAAGTAAGTATTCTATAGGGAGAAAACAATGAAAAAGAATTTTAATTTAGTTTCGTGTTTCTCGGCCTTGTTCCTTGTATCTTGTGTCTTGTTCCTTGCCACCGGCTGTAGCCAAAGCACTCCGACCACAACGACAACTTCTACCGTTTCAACCTCAAGCACTGTAACCACAACTTCTTCTACTACAACGACTACGGTTGGCACCAGGGCCTGGACGATTATGGTTTATTTGGGAGGAGATAATGATCTGGCCGCGGCAGAGTACAATAATGTCGTAGAAATGGTGGCAGGGGGTTCTGATTCCAATGTCAGTGTTCTGGCGCAGTTAAACTATCGTGGTCGGGGAACAAACCGCTATCTAATTCTCCCCGGCACATATGAAGCTACCTTTTTGGGAAATAGTCTTGATTCGGCTTCGCCAGAAACCGTGACTACTTTCATTAATTACTGTGTTGATAATTATCCAGCTGATCACTATATGCTGATACTTAATGACCATGGTGGCGGCTGGAAGTATACGGATACGGTTTCTACCCAAGGGATTATTAATGACTGGACTTATAATACCGAAATCAGTATGACCCAGGTGAAAGCTATTTTAGCGGCAATGTTTACCAAGATTGGCCGCAAAGTTGATATTTTTGGTTATGATGCCTGTTTAATGGCAATGCAGGAAGATGCTTACCAAGTAAAAAATTATGCCAATTATATGGTAGCTTCCGAAGCCATCGAGCCGGGTGCTGGATGGCCGTATGATGCTATTCTCAGTTATTGGCGCAGCAATTTCTCTGCTGTTCCGTCACTCCTAGCGGCATACATTGTGGATAGTTACAAGGCTTCGATGGAAGCCCGCGGCGAGTCAACTACCATGGCAGCAATAGACCTTTCAAGCTTGGAGGCAATTAACGTTGCCCTGCAAAACTTTTCATCGGCTTTCCCAACTGCTGAATATGCTGCCCTTAGGACTTTACGAGAGGCAAAGGCGGATGGAACACATTACACCATACAATCTTATGATCATGAAAATTCTTTCCAGTATTACCGGGATCTTTATGATTTGGCCGATAAAGTTGCTGCCAACTTTTATTCCTATCCTGATTTAGTCTCTGCCTGCAGCTCGGTAAAGAGTGCGGTTAATTCTGCAGTCATCAATTCAAAGCTCTCCGGTACAACTTATGCTAATTCCCACGGATTAAGCATTTATTTCCCCACCAGATTCCAAGATATGCCCTCCTATTCTAATTTGGATTTTGCAACCGGTACCGGAGCATCCTGGCAAACCTTTATTAATGCTTTGGTTTCTACCGAATCTAATCCAACCATTGAAGTTAATTTTTCTTTAATGGTTACCTGGGAAGGAGACTCTGTTATAAACTTGATTTGCCGCGAATTCCAAGAATTATCCTACACAACTTATAATGACTATAGTTCTTTTGATTACAGTACGACCCCTAATGGTTTTTTTACCCAGGTTACTGGCGAAAACAACGTGATTTTTCAAAGTAATAGCACGGCTGAAACCAAAAACTATACTTTCCAGACATTCAACCGCTGCGGAGGAAGCATCACTGCTTCGGCTGAGGTTTACTTTACAACTTATCAGAATGGGGTAACTCAAGATACTTATTCAATTTCAAGCCAAAGAGGACGCGCCCTTGCTTCCGGCGAAACCTGGAGTATGGCTAACTTTACAACTTATGGGACGGTTTGCGGTTGGACACTGAGCCCGAACATTACAAGATAGTATCTTTACAAGCCGGAAGGGCAGCAGTATAATGCAACCAAAATCCCTTGGAGGTGTTTTAAACATGGTAAAAAAGTTTAGTTGGCTCTTGATTTTTGTGTTGATCTTATCGGTTGGTTGTTTTGCAGCGCGGAAGACGAAAGCGGTAGATCCTAAGGATGAAGTGGTGGGACAATCGGTGGTTAAAGTTGGCAGTAATGCAGAGGTTCCGGCTGGAGAAAAAGTGCAAAGTGTCGTCTCGGTTGGTGGTAATGTTATTGTCAGTGGTAAGGTAGTGGAAGATGCAGTCTCGGTGGGTGGATCGGTTACTTTAAAAGATGGGGCAGAAGTTGGTGGAAGTTTAGTGGCAATTGGTGGACAAGTAATTAAGGAAGGGGCTACTGTGGCGAAAGGCTCAAACGTTGAGCTTAACATGCCGGCATTGGTGCCAATTATTGGGTTTTTATCTGAGGGAAACTTTCTGATGGCATCTATCATTATGAGCATTTTAAGTACGCTTGGTTTTATCATTCTGGCAGTTCTTTTGGTGGCTTTCTTTACTCCTCAAATTGGCAGAGCTTCAGCTTTGATTGAGAAAAAATTCTGGACCACTTTTGGTTGGGGCATTTTAGCTCCCTTCTTGTTTGTTATAGTATTAATTGGATTGGTTTTTAGCATTATTGGAATTTTGCTTCTTCCTTTGGCTTTCCTGATTTTTATTGCTGCTTGTGTTTTTGGTTATGTGGCTGCTGCCCATCTTTGTGGCAAAAAGTTATTGGTAGCATTGAGATTGCGCGGTAAACCAATGATGGCGGAAGTAATTGTGGGTTTAATCTTGCTTTGGTTAATTAGTACGATCCCCATGATTGGCGGGGTAGTAAATGCGGTGGTCGGTATCTGTGGGTTTGGTGCTGTCGCGGTTTCTCGATTTGGCACTAAGTAGATTTAATAAGCAGCCTGTTTAGACGATCAATGTTTAAGCAGGCTGTTTTTTTTTAGCGGGAGATGTTTAGCATGGCAAAAAAAATAAGCTGGCTTTTGGTTTTTATCCTAATTCTATCGATTGGCTGTTTTGCCATGAGACATTCCAATCTTGTCGGTGCCGGGGAAAAAGGGGCAGGGAATTCTTTGATAGAAGTTGGTCAGAATGGGGATGCTTTAACTGAGGAACCCACGCAAAGCACGCTAGGGTGGATGACTACCGGACCAGCTTTGGTTATAGGTCTACTATTTGTCCTTGGCTTTTATATTTCAGCAATTGTTATTGCGTTTTTCTTTTCTCGGCAAATTAGTAAAACTGCAGAATTAATTGAAAAAGAATTTTTCACAACTCTTTGCTGGGGAATTGTTACCCTTGTTTTGTTTGGATCGATTATATTTATATATTGTTTTATTCTTTATCCGTGGGTCTTTCTTTTTTTTATTTTGGTTTTCATTTATGGATTAATGGTGATTGCTGATCTTCGAGGCAAGAAAATATTTGCGATGATAGGTTTGTCAGAAAAAGCAATCTTGCCGTTATTAATTGTATGTTTAGTCATAGCTGGGGTGTTTATTGTGAATAGTACGATTGGCATTTGGATTATTTTTGTGGTTATTTTTGGGGCTATTGCCATCCCCTGTTGTTTTGGTTATACGGCTGCAGCTCATCTTTTTGGTAAAAATATTCTAGCTGCCATGCACCTGCGCGGCATGCCCATGCTGATTGAAGTAATTCTGGGCTTAGTTTTGATTGGGTTGATAAGTATCATTCCCGTGTTCGGGAGCGCAGTTTCTGCCATTGTAACTATCTGCGGCCTAGGTGCCACCGTGGTTTCCAAGTTTGGATCTAAGTAGTATACTTGTTCTATGCCATCGAAACAAAAGAAAAAAGATAAAAATAATAAGCCCCGCAGTGAGTTCTCAGTAAAATTTAGGCAAGATGTTGTTGGAATTATTCTGATTGTTCTGGCTCTCTTTATTTTTGGTGCCAATGTTTCCAATGCTACTGGGTTTTTAGGCTTTTTGATCGTTAAAACCATTTTGCTGTCGACTTTAGGGATTGGAGTATTGGTTCTTCCCTTTTTTGTTGGAGCATATGGGGTTTTTCTGCTTACCCGTCATGAAGTAAAGGAATTGAGAGTTCGTTTAACTGGATTATTAATCCTCTTCTTGTCCTACATTACAATCGCCCAATTTTATGGACCCAAATATTTTAAAAATATGCCGCAGGATTATTTGCAGGGAGCCGGGGGGATTATAGGGTTTGGTCTGCAAATTGCTCTGGTACGCACCATTGGGGTTTGGGGAGCCTATCTGTTTTTAGCGGCAGTAGTTTTAATTGGAATTATGACGATTATGAATATAACATTTTTGAATATTATTGATTTGTTAAAGACGCTCTTAAGGCCTGGTCCTGGGAAAGGAATAGACAAGCGAGCGGCGCAAAACAAGGTAGTTGAAGCGCAAGCAAAAGTTATTGCTGCTCAACAACCGCTGCTCAAAGAAATGCCGATCGAAGAAACTCTTATTGCGGCTCCACCGCCAATTGAACATAAGCCGGTAATTGAATTTCCGTTGCCCAAGTATGATATGGATAATGAGTCTTCCAGTAAAATAAAGACGGTTTCTTCTGATACCCCACAGAAACGTTATTCTAAATATAAACTACCGCCGATCGATTTATTGGAAGATGCGACGGCAAAAGAAAAACAACAATCTGAGCGCCTGCGTGAGACCACCGAACTGCGCAAGAAATTATTAGAAGAAGCTCTCAAAAATTTTGGCGTTGGGGCAAGGGTTGTTTCAATCTTCCAAGGGCCGGCAGTTACCCGTTTTGAACTGCAGCCGGATCCGGGAGTAAAAGTTAGCCGGATCGCCAATTTGTCGGATGATATTGCTTTAAATCTAGCAGCCCAAGGAGTTCGTATCGAAGCTCCCGTTCCCGGAAAATCGGTGGTGGGGATTGAAGTTCCAAATGCTACCATTACTCCTGTCCGTCTTAAAGAAATTGTTAAAACCCATGAATTTATCGATAATGCTTCCAAGCTGTTTATTGCCATTGGCAAAGATTTAGCCGGTCTTCCCATTTATGGCGATATTTCTCGCATGCCGCATCTTTTAATTGCTGGAACCACCGGTTCGGGTAAAAGTGTCTGTATCAATTCAGTTATAACTTCAATTTTGTTGCGTGCCCGGCCGGATGAAGTCCGCATGCTAATGATTGATCCCAAAATGGTTGAGCTATCGGTATATGATGGTATTCCGCATCTGTTGGCCCCGGTGGTTACTGATGCCCGCCGAGCGGCGGCGACTTTAAAAGAATGGGTGGTTCACGAAATGGAACGCCGCTACAAGCTGTTTCATGATATCGGAGCTAGAAATTTGCAGTTGTATAATAAAAAAGTAGACGAGGAAGCTCAGCTGCCGCAAATTTGTGTGATTATTGATGAATTAGCCGATTTGATGATGATTGCTGCCAATGATGTTGAAGCTTCTATTTGCCGCATTGCTCAGTTAGCTCGAGCGACTGGTATTCATTTGATCATAGCCACCCAGCGGCCTTCAGTTGACGTAATAACCGGTTTGATTAAGGCCAACATTCCTTCGCGGATTGCTTTTGCAGTTGCCACCCAAATTGATTCACGGGTTATCTTGGATATGTCCGGTGCCGAAAAATTGTTAGGCCGCGGAGATATGTTATATAACCCGATTGGAGCCATGAAGCCTGTACGTGTGCAAGGTTGTTTTGTAAACGATAAAGAAACTGAGCGGATTATTAAATTTGTCAAAGAACAGGCTGAACCAGAGTATCTTGAGGAGATAATGTCTTTGAAGGGGATTGAACTTGGGAAGGGTAAAGGAGCTGGGAGTTCGGAGAATGGAGAGGGACAGGGAAGAGACGCTCTTTTTGCCGATGTTGCTCGTTTGGTAGTTGAAAGCCAGCAGGCTTCAACTTCTTATGTTCAAAGAAAATTTCGTATCGGCTACAATCGTGCCGCTCGCCTGATGGATGAATTGCAAGAAGCCAATATCGTCTCCGCACCCGAAGGGGAACTAAAGACTAGGAGAATTACCGCTACTCGAGAAACCTTGCAGCAGCTGGGAATTAACTAGCTTTTAATTTAATTTCTGGGTAGGCCCTGAGCCAAACCGGGATAAAACCTTCATTGACAACTTGAGGATCAAATTGTGTACCGCGTTTAGCTAGTATTTCATCAAAAACTTCTTGTGGGGTCCACCGTCTCTTATAGGGTCTTTTCTGGATTAAAGCGCTAGCTACGTCAGCCACTTGGACGATTTTGGCCAAATACGTTATTTCATCGCTCTTTAACCTATTAGGATAGCCCTTTCCGTCAGGTCTTTCGTGGTGTTGAAGAACGATGGCAATGGCTTCAGGGGTAGCAAATGATCCTAATTGAGCAAGAAGTTTGGCTCCCGCTGCGGGATGGGAATTCATAACGGAGATCATTCTTTGTCTTTCTGTCTCAGACAAAGTTCTAAAATCAACCGTAGATTTTAGGATATCATCCGGAATGGTATCTTTTCCTAAATCATGTACTGGCGCAAAATGTTTTAATATGGCCTTATCTGCTTTTGACAATCCTAATTGCTCGGCTATCTGTAAAGCTATGTGTGTAACTTGCTTGCTATGGACATCGGTGACTTCATCTTTTAATCTTAAAGAATTTTGCAATGATCGCAGGTGTCTCCAAATATTAAGCACTCCATCCGCGGCGCTATCCCAAGTAAGCAGTCTTCCGTGCAAAGCGGCGGATAATTGGTTCCTTGTATTTCGCGGGTTCAGATGGGTCAGAAAGGGATTTTCACGACCAGCTCTTCCCAGATTAATAATTGTGGGACGAGGAAGTTGGATGAGGCCAGAAGTTTTCTCATTGGCTTCCCAGGCTTGACGGGTAGAGCCGGTTAGTATTATTGGGGCAAGTGAGAGCGCATCACTGGAGGGAAAGTCAGTTAGTAAATGCATGGGGAATGCTCTTTCCCCGCCTAAACTGAGTGTCCAGCGGCTTTCACTAAATGGGAGGCCTAATCTAGAGATTGCCAGTTTAACTCTTCTTTCTTGCTCATTTGATAAGCCGATTCCAAGAATAGGAAACATTTGTGAAAAAGATAATAGACTATCAAGCAATGAAATTTGTGAAATTTCATCAGCTCGAGTTGTATCTTGAGGTTCGATAAGGCCGATTTGGTTAACTGGTATTGCCTCTCTGATCTCCGTTAATTTACGTCTGGTGTTTGTTTCAATTAATCCCTTTAATTGGGGGATATATTTTAGCAAACCAAAGCGACCATCCAGCGCTGCATAAGGAATCCGTAATTCCCATAAGTCTCCCTCTGCAAAAACGTCAGCGTTGTGGCGCTTACCGGTCGCAATAGCCATTTCAGCCAATATTTCACCTTTACCGCGTTTTTGGCCATGATATTTAGGAATTGTTGCTGTTCCATCTAATATTATGCGTAAGTAGCCGGCTAATTCCCCTTCTTTTATAATCCGTTCACCATTTTTATAGTGAGCTTCTTCTGCCGTGGCCAATAGCCTCTCTATTTCTAAGCTGGTCCATCCCCGACAGAGCTCGAGCTCGGCCAGAATCGGTCTCATTTTTTCCACAAATTTCATGTTATCAAGGCAATTTCCTTGAATAACTATGTCAAGAATTTCGGGCTCGGTTAAGGGGATAACATGAGCTCTGGTTTTTGCGACGATGGCAGCGTTGCGCGGTCCCATTAATAGGATTGATCCCACCCCTGCAATCCTCCCGGGTTCGAGGGTGGCAACTGTTTTCCCGTCTAATTGTGCTTCCAATTCGCCTTCCACTACCAGATAGGCCACGGGTTCATCGGCAAAGCGGTCAGGGATACTTCCTTGCTCAATAAGTATTTGTCCGGGTTCACAAAGAATAGTGTGTTTTTGAGCGAGGGTAGAGCCAAGATCTGTTCCAATCAATCTTTCTAAAAAGACATTGTGTTTTAATATGCTAACTGCGGAAAACATTGAAGCCAAAGGTCCTTCAACCGTAGCTTTAATATCGGCGACAGTTTGATAGGTTGGCTGAGTAATAAATACATCCAGTCGGTTGTCCCAAGGCTTTAAAGGAACAGAGGCTTTTGCTGGATCGACGAGCTTTCCAGAAGTTACTAGCCCATCATGCTTCATGAGATATGCATTTTGGAACGCGCTAAGACAAGTTTCGTTGGCATATTGGCCCATGGGCAGGGATTGTCCATAAGGCAGACAGAAGATAATCATTCTTTGTACGCCCAGGTCTGTTCCTTCAGTAGTTTTTAATCTGGTGTTTTCACCAAATTCCACAATCTTGGCGTAGCACTCGTCTTCGGGATTGGCCCTAGAAAAAGCCAATTGGCGGGCAAAATAGCCAAGATCGGCCAAAGTACTGTTGTTATAAATATGCCCAATAACTCGATCGTTTACCTTTAATGTTTCAACGGTGCCGTTCTTCGCATGCCTTGCCCCCTCTAATACTTGATCCCACATTTCTTGCGCTCGAATTACTTGCTCTGCGTGACCGGTCGTCTGATCTAAAAGTGCCAATAACCTTGGACGCTCGTAATCTATGATAGCTTCAGCATTTTCGGGTTCAAAACGATCAGCTCCCGCGAATTTTAATGCTTTATTGGCAATGGTTTCATCGTGGACGCTTAATTGAGCTAAAGCTAGTACAACGTGGGAGGGGAGATTTTCAAACTTGCAGCCGGCATAATCGGCCGTAAAGGCTCTAAAATCCATAAAATCGGCGGCTTTTTCGTAATCAGAGAGTAAGACCGGGTCAGATAAAAAACGGATCTGTTGTTCAACCATTACCCCAGCGTCGATGCCGTCAGCCGAATTATTGGTGGTCCAAAAAGATAGATATAAATAGCGCACCGCTAGGCATAAACGTGGGTCATCTAATTTTACTACTTCGTCATCTGCAATCTTGGCGCTGCGGCGAGATTGCCAAAAACGGTCAGCTACCTGGCCTACCGAATTCTTAACCCTTTTTGCGTTTTCAGCGTGATGGTCTTGATTATTGATATATGGCCGGAGAAAAGACGCCTCTGGATCAAGCAGGATCGCACTTAAGGGCATATCAAGTACGGTTAATCTAATGGCATTTAAGGTTCTTAATCCACGATTTAGTAAACCTGAAATCTTATCAGCCGGGACAAATTGAGCTGTACCTTTTTGTCTTCTCCTGGAAATGTATTCCATTACGGCATCTGGCTTAGCTGGACGAAGTTGAAAAAACCTTCTCACAATATAATTCCCATCAGTAATCGGGCTAGTGCTTGATCCCATTTATAGAGGCTCCTGTTTAGCATGAGCTTCCCCAACCACCACGAGTAAACGAGGAGGGCAAACTATTTTTTCATCTGCGTAAAATCTTTGCATATCTATTCTCTTAATTATTGTCGATAGCTTGTGGGAAAAATTTCAGTTATAATGCCTAAAATGAAGCACCAAACACCTCCTCTTATTTATCATTGGATATTGGTTTTTGTAATTTGTTTGTATCTTGTAGCTTGTCCCTTGGTTTTTACAGCATGGGCTGTTCCGCAGAGGATCATTTCCGCCATGCCAGCGATTACCGAGATGCTCTATGCGCTTGATCTTGGCAATAAAATTGTTGGAGTAACAACTTATTGTAATTATCCGGCTGCGGCAAAAAAGAAGCCCAAAGTGGGCGATTATTTTCTTAATTTAGAGAAAGTGGTTTCTCTAAGGCCCGATGTAATTCTTTTGGATAAAGACGCTCAAGATAAAGAGATAAAGAAATTTAGACATCATAAACTAAATGTATATGCGCTTCGTACTCGAACGGTTAAAGATGTGTTAGAAAATATAAAAAAACTTGGTGAAATGATGGGGAGGAGGGATCGGTCGGAGTTAGTAGTTCGGAGAATGGAGAAGAGAATTGGAGATGTTAATAAACGAGTTAAAAACTTTCGTCCCAAATTAACCGAAGTTTTAAAAATGTGGAATGCAGGAGTGGAAAAAAGGAAGGCCATGGTAATCGTTGGCTTTGACCCGTTGGTAGTAGTGGGTGGCGGGAACTTTATTGACGATGTTTTAAAATATGCCGGGGTAGAAAATGTGGCTGATCGAACTCATAGTGCCTATCCGCAATATAGTTTTGAAAAACTTGTTAGCGAAAATCCGCAATATCTTATTGTTCCCAGTAACGTGGCAACCAGGAGACAAATCGAAGCTAATAAGCGTTGGCGCAGCTTAGAGGCTGTCAGGACTGGGCGCATCCTTTTTATTGATGCTGATGTTCTTTCACGCCCCGGTCCCCGTGTAGTTGATGCCATTGAAATCATCGCAAATTTTATCTATAATTAGAAAATGGCTAAGAAATTGACGAAAAAAGACGAAAGATTGGTATTGTTTGGATTAATTGGTAGTCTTTTTCTGATCATGCTTATTTCCCTCTTTATTGGTTCGGTTCTAATGTCGCCCGCTCAGCTCTGGCACAGCGAAATTTTGTGGCAAATTCGCTTACCCCGTGTAATATTGGCAGCTTTAATTGGAATTCTTCTTTCTATTTCTGGAGTTATTCTGCAAGGTGTTCTGCGTAACCCTTTAGCAGATCCATATATATTAGGTATTTCTGCGGGTGGTGCTGTTGGCGCAGCCATCTCAATTGCCATCGGCGCCCAATTTGTAGTTTTTGGGATGAGTTCGGTCCCGGTGTCGGCATTTATTTTTGCTTTAATTGCGGTTTTTATTGTCTATAAATTATCACAGGTGGCAGGACGGGCGGCTCCCGAAACTTTAATCTTAGCCGGTGTGGCCCTTTCGGCTTTTGCCTCGGCCATTTTGGCTTTAATCATCATTGTTTCTGGTAATTTACAAACCATTTATTTTTGGCTGCTCGGGAGTCTTTCTTCTGCTAGTTGGAGCAATGTCATTACGGCGGTTCCTTATGTTTTGATTGGGGCAGGCTTTGCCTATTTCTTCTCCAAAGAATTAAACGCCCTATTACTTGGGGAAGAGATGGCTATTACCTTGGGGGTAGATGTTGAAAAAACGCGCCTAATGTTAGTTGGAGTTTCTTCTCTAATGACGGCTGCCGCGGTTTCAGTATCTGGCTTAATTGGCTTTGTTGGTTTAATCGTTCCGCACTTTATCCGTCTAATTGTTGGGCCAAACCATAAATTATTAGTGCCTTATTCGGCTTTGTCGGGTGCTTTGCTGATGGTGATCGCGGATGCTATTTCACGGACAGTCTTGTCGCCAATTGAAGTTCCCATTGGAGTCGTTATGGCTTTAGTGGGGGCACCTTTCTTTCTCTATCTTTTGCGCCGCAGAAGGACCGAAGGCAAATGACCGTTCTAAATGTTGATAAATTAGTTGCTGGCTACAATGTCAAAAAGCCAATTTTAAAGGAAGTTTCTTTTTCAGTAGATGACGGCGAGTTTGTTGGTATAGTTGGACCAAACGGTTCTGGGAAAACTACTCTATTGCGAGTGTTGGTTGGTTTGCTCCCATATTTTTCTGGCGAAATAACTTTGGGGCCTAATCAATTAAATAAACTTGATCGCCGCGAACTAGCTCGGCGGGTAGCCTTTGTTCCCCAAATGATGGAGCCAATCGAAGGCTTTACGGTTGAAGAATTAGTGCTCTTAGGTAGAACTCCCTATTTTGAGCGCTTCTCTTTTGAAAATGAAGATGACAATGATGCAGTATCTTGGGCAATTGATGAATTAAAAATTGATAATCTACGCAACCGTTCGGTAACCGAATTATCAGGGGGAGAATTTCAGCGGGTGGCAATTGCAAGGGCACTGGCGCAGGAACCGCGTCTCATGTTGCTGGATGAGCCCACTTCACATCTGGATATTCGCTTCCAAGTAACGCTTTGCAAGCTGCTCAAAAAATTACGTTCGCATCGCTCGATTATTGCTACTTTCCATGACCTAAATCTGGCTTCCCGATTTTGCACCAAACTGGTTCTGCTTAAGAATGGCGAAATTATTGCTTCGGGTCGTCCGTCTGAAGTAGTGACCCCGGAGAATATCTGGAAGGCTTATCGGATAAAGGTCTCAGTTAAGAAAACCAGTGGGAACGACAAAACTAAGTACGTACTGCTACCTTAATAATTCTCTAATTTGTATACTTCGTAAGCAATTTCTTCGTAGGGGTGAACATTCTTTAAAGCTTTAATCACTGCTTTGATTTTGCTGGCGGGAACGATAGTTTCGAGACGGGCTTCGCCAACGCGCTCAAGTTGCCCAATTTTACCGATAGCTGGTTTTGCTCCTTTTAGTGGACGAAAGGTGCCTATCCCCGCCGACAGGAAAGTGCAATTGTCATAATTTGGGCCAATCTTACCTGCACCGGCTTTGCAAACGGCGATTCGCACATTTTCAATGTGAGTTTGGGGGACGAAGACGATCAACTTTAGCATTTTCGATTGGCGTTTTGGCATTGTGTTAGAATTATAACATGCTTATTTCTGTAATTATCCCCGTTTACAACCGCCCGCAGTTTTTGCAGGAAGCGATTGAATCGATTCTAAAACAAACTTTTAAGGATATTGAGGTTATTGTCGTTGATGACGGTTCGACGAAAGAACTCCGTACACCAAACCCCGAACCCCGAACTAAAAATGATAAACTAAAATCTTTCTTTCGTCCGCACAAAGGCGTTTCTGCTGCGCGGAACTATGGCGTATCCCAAGCCAGCGGCAAATATATCGCTTTTCTGGATTCGGATGATTTGTGGCTGCCTCACAAGCTTGAAAAACAAATTGAATTTTTGCATAACAACCCCGAATATCAGGTTTGTTACACCGATGAAAAGTGGCTGCGCAACGGCGAGCATTTAAACCAAATGAAAAAGCATGCAAAGTACCATGGTTGGATCTTTGATAAATGTTTGCCGCTTTGCATAATAAGTGCTTCGTCAATTTTAATGGAAAGAAAGGTCTTTGATGAATTAGGAGGCTTTGATGAATCACTGCCGGTTTGTGAAGATTATGATTTATGGCTGCGAATGGCGCTACGTTTCCCAATTGGTTACTTGGATGATAAGTTAATCACCAAAAGGGGAGGGCACCCTGACCAATTATCGCACCAATATTGGGGAATGGATCGATTTAGGATCAAAGCACTAACAAAACTTTTAAAATTACCGCTTGAGCCACACGAAAGAGAATTAGTTAAACAAACAATTAAAGAAAAAGCCACCGTTTTGGCACAAGGGGCATGGAAGCGGAGGAATTATTTTAGATGGGTATATTATCAGCTTAAGGCTATGTAATTAGCTCAATTCGAATATCTCTAGACTCAAATGCTCTATTATGCTCCACAAAATCAAAAATGGTGGCTTCAGGCTTGCAAAGTGAAGGAATAGTTATTCGCATTAAGGGAATACTTCAATTTGTAAGTTATTTGGGATAAAGTCTAGGTACGGATATTCTTGGTCAAAAAGTGATGCACCAGGAAGATTTAATTGACTAATTACTAAATCACTAAAGCTGATTCTGATAGAAAAGGAACAATCTTTTGCTGGTTTTGATAAACTGCTAAGTGTACGTCCAATAAATGACGATTTTAAAAGAATATGTCCTCCTTCGACAGAAATCTCATAAAAATACTCATTTCCTGACACGGTGGTTTGAGGAATATAATTCCCATAAGAAAAATTGATCCGCGCATTAAGGGTAACTTGCCGCGGATCAGCCCAAAGGGCCGCAAGGGCTTTTAGGTAACCTACTTCTACATATGCGGATATTTTTCCATGAGCCGCATTTCTGGTGCCTACCCTGGCAAAAGTAAAACTGCGGGGATAGCTTGCCCCTTCTGGATACAAAATTGTTCCATATACAACAGCTGGTTCCGGTTCATCAAAAATTCCACTTGCAAGAGGAACCATAACAAGTGGCGGTTTGTCTAGTGTTCCGATCTTTGTTGGTAAGGCAGCAATTTGAGCCAAGAGATCTGCCAGCTTTGGTCTTGGTGATATTGCTGCTACAGGAGAAGCTGGGCCGTGTAAGATGACGGCTTGCATCGCTGGAGCCTGGGCTTGAGTTGGAGATAGGACAGCAAATTTAGATTTAGCGGGCATAGCTGGTGGAATGGGGGAAGGACTAGGCGTAGGAGTAGGAGGCATAGGGGCAGGAGACACCTTTGGGGTGGGAGGAGCAATTGGTCCTGGAGCAGGAGCGAGGGGGGGAGGATCAACAAAAGTAGTCCTGATTTGGCCTTTATCTCCGATATCCTCTACCATTAGATATACCGTTTGCCCTGCCCTGAAAGAATGAGTTCCCATTAATGGTGTTATGCAGGTTGTATCATTTCCAAAGCGGATTTCAATGGATACGCGTGTGCCACTTTGAAGGCCGGAGCTCAGAACCCTGCCTGTTAAGGTTTCCCCAACTGAAACTGTTTTTCTTCCTTGATTAAAACTAAGGCTTGGTTTTCCACCGGGAACAGTGCTTTTTACTATTCTCATGTTCTTTTCTCCATATGCTATTATCAGTACGAAAGAAAAGAAATTTCAGTCTTATTTAGGCAATTAACTGCTGTCTGTTTTTGCGTCACCCCTGTCGAAATATTAACTATTTTCCTCTTGGAATGCTCCTTTTAGGCTGGCAATAAGATTGCTGGTACACGAATAGTGATTTTTACGGATATCACGGATTAAAAGGAGATAAATTGTATGAGTAATATAGTGCTTCAAGAAAATGTGGAAGACAGAATTTTTGCCATAAGAGGAAAAAGAGTGTTGCTAGATTTTGATCTTGCCGAATTATATAAAGTGCCAACAAAAAGACTTAATGAACAAGTAAAAAGAAATATTAATAGGTTTCCGGGAGATTTTATGTTTCAGTTGACTGCAAGCGAGGTTGAGCTATTAAGAAGAACTTGTTCAAGGTCGCAAATTGCGACCTTGAAGCGAGGGCATAATATTAAATATTTTCCTTATGCTTTTACAGAACAAGGAGTAGCAATGCTTTCCGGGGTATTACATAGTGAAAAAGCCATTAAAGTAAACATTGCTATTATGCGGGCATTCGTAAGAATAAAGCAGGTTATTAGTGCTCACAAGGAGCTGTCGATTAAACTTGATCAACTTGAAAGAAAATATGCTAAACATGATGTTGAAATTCAGACGATATTTAATGTTATTAAGAAACTGATTATGGTACCCGAAAAACCAAAGAGGCCGATTGGATTTTTAAGAGATCGGGAAGGCTAGGCAAACGTAGAAAAGCTAGAAGCGTCCCATTTACTTGGGGCAATCTTAGAATATTTAGGGCTAAAACCGCCAATAAAGGCATTAATCATATTGGCAAGTCGATCCATTTCCGCATGTGTAGCGTTTTCTGACAATTTGGGTTTACCGGTTTTAATATCAATAACTGTAATCCCCACATCACTGATAATCTTGATGTCTTCAGCTATGATTTCCCGGCCTTCCACTCGCCAAGCATACAGTTCAGGATTGTAGCGGTCTTTCAGGCCAACTATAAACAGATACTTTTGGTTGTGGGATAAATCTTGATCTGATGGATATGGGGATCCACTGGGGTGGGAATGATAAACTCCCATATAATCTAGCTTATGTTTGTTTAAAAATTCATGAGCGGTATCAATATCCTCATTTGAAAGTGCAAAGGCTTCGGTGCGATTATAAAGATGCTTATTGATAATTGGTAAAACGCCAAGGATAGTGTTATCTTTTCCACCCAAAACCCCGCCGCTTTCCTGCGGATAGCAGCTTTGCGCCTGCTGCATGATGATATTATATTGTCGCTCGGTGATGATGAACATTTACTTTGCTTCTTCCCAGTTGTTCCCTTGTCCAATTTCTACCAAGATTGGCACTGATAATTTGAGCGCGGATTCCATTTCGGTTTTAATAATTGCCATAAACTCTTCGGCTTTTTCTTTGTTACACTCGAAGACTAGTTCGTCGTGGACTTGGAGGAGAGTTAGGAGCTTGGAGTTAGGAGCTGGGAGTTGGGAGCTTTTGATACGATTATATATATTCACCATTGCTAGCTTAATCATGTCGGCAGCCGTTCCTTGGATGGGAGTATTAATTGCTGTTCGTTCTGCAAAAGCTCTAAGGCTAAAGTTAGGGTTGTTAATGTCGGGAATAACTCTTTTTCTTCCAAGTAAAGTAGTAACGTAGCCATTTTCTTTTGCTTCTTTGATGGTTTTATCAATAAAGGCTTTTACGCCAGTATGTTTGGCAAAATATCTATCAATATAGGCTCCGGCTTCGTTCCTTTTAATCTTAAGTTGCTTAGCCAGACCAAAATCGGACATCCCATAAAGAATTCCAAAGTTTACTGTCTTAGCCATTGAGCGCATCTCTTTGGTGACTTTATCCTCGGCTACTCCAAAAACCTCGGCGGCGGTGGCGGTATGAATGTCTTTGCCTTCACTAAATGCTTTGAGTAATTGGGGGTCTTGGCTCATGTGAGCTAAGATGCGCAGTTCAATTTGAGAATAGTCAGCGGCAATTAAGACCTTTTCTTTTGACCCGGACACAAAAGCGGTGCGCAGAATAAGTGGGATGTTTTGCATATTGGGATTAGAGCTGGATAGACGACCAGTAGCCGTTATTGTCTGGTTAAATGAAGTATGAACCCTGCCAGTTTTAGAATGAATGAGGGAGGGCAGGACATCAACATAAGTATTTTTTAGTTTGCTGGTTTGCCGATATTCCATCAATCTTTCAGCAATTTCAAATTTTTGGCTGGCTAAATCTTCTAAAACTTCTACATCGGTTGACGGTCCGGTTTTGGTTCTTTTGATAATTGGCAGCATCAGTTTGACGAATAATATTTGAGCCAGCTGTTTAGGCGAGTTGAGATTGAAAGCTTCACCGGCCATGGCAAAGATTTGGGTTTCTAGGAACTTTAAATTGTTTTCCATCTCTACCGATAACTTGGCCAGGCGCTCTTTATCGATGGCGATACCATTTAATTCCATTTCGGTTAGCACTTCCACCAGTGGCATTTCCATTTCAGAGGCTAACTTTTCCATTTTTTGTAGTTTGAGCGCCAGTTTAAAGATTTCATACAGCGCAAAAGTGGATTCAGCATCAGAGCATGCATAATCCTTGGCAATTTCAATTGGGATATCTGCAAAATTAGCATTAACATCATCTGCGTTGATTAATTCTGCCAACTTGATCATTTCGCGACCCAAAAATTGTTTGGCCAGGGTTTTGAGCCCGTATTTACCGGAGATAGGGTCGAGTAAATAGGCAGCAACCATTGTGTCAAAGTATGGCCCGTTAACTTTTATCCCCTTTGCTTTCAAGACGGAGAGATCATATTTTAAGTTGTGCCCGATTTTGAGTTGAGTTGAGGTTAGGAGAGGGAAGAGTTTCTTTGTCACTATGTCTTTGAGAAGGGCCTTAGAGTCTTTGAGCTTTAGAGGCAAATAGTAAGCTTTTTTTGAACTAGCGGAAAAAGATATTCCGATAATCTCTAAATTATACGGATCTAAACCGGTAGTTTCCAAATCAAAGGCAAATGCTTCGGCTTTTATGAGCTCTTCAACCATTGCGTCTAAATCTTTTTCAGTTAAAACGGCCCTAAAGTCAAAATCAACCATCTTTTCTCTTTTGCGTTCCACAATTGCTTCATTCTGATAAGATGCAACCCCTTTGCTGTACTTTTTTACCAAGCTATTAAACTCGTATTTTTCAAAAAGGGGCAAGACTTTTTCCCAATCAATACCTGTAAAGCGGCATTTTTCAAAGTCGGGATCAATGGGGGCATTGGTGTCAATGGTGGCCAACCTTTTACTGAGCTCAGCTAAGGAAAGATTGTTTTTGATGCTTTCTTTTACGCTAACTTTATCAATCGAATCAACATTTTTAATGATGTTATCCAGCGAGCCAAATTGTTGCAAGAGTTGGGTGGCCGTTTTCTCGCCAATTTTTGGAACGCCCGGGATATTATCGGATGGATCGCCGCGCAAAGCTTTATAGTCAATTAGTTGTGATGGTTTGAGCCCATAACGTTCTTCAATTTCTTTCTCGCCATAGGTCATTATGTCCGAAATACCTTTTTTGGTGGTTTGCAGTTTAATCTTTGAATTTACTAGTTGAGCTGGATCCATATCGCCAGTAAATATATCTACATCTAACCCTATTTTTTCAGCTTTTATAGCTAATGTTCCAATTAAGTCATCCCCTTCAAATCCAGCTAATTCAAAAACTGGTATTCCAAAGGTATCTACTAGTTGTTTGATGAGGGGCATTTGTTCGCGCAGAGTAGGGGGGGCTTTTTCTCGGGTGGCTTTGTATTCTTTATATTCATTGTGGCGGAAAGTCGGTTCGGGACGGTCAAAGGCAATGGCAATGTAGTCTGGTTTTTCTTCTAATATTTTTAGCAGCATAGCGGTAAACCCATAAATCGCATTGGTAGTTATTCCAGAAGTCGTCTTCATAGTATCCGGCAGGGCATAAAAAGCGCGGTAGGCCAGAGAATTTCCGTCTATAATAACAATCGTCGGCATACAACTATTATATACCGGATTAGGAATATTGTTTAGAGTACTTTTAAATATTCACGCAGTTTTTTGGCGCGGGTAGGGTGTTTTAGTTTCCGCAAAGCCTTGGCTTCGATTTGCCGGATGCGTTCACGGGTTACCGCAAATACTCGTCCCACTTCTTCCAAAGTCCTGGGATGGCCATCATCTAGGCCAAAGCGGAGTTTGAGCACGGTTTTTTCTCTCTCGGACAAAGTATCCATCACATCTTCCAAATCATCCCGCATTAAACCGTGCATGACAATTTCATCGGGAGCCTGAACAGAAACGTCTTCCACAAAATCTCCCAGTCTTGAGCTTTCTTCGTCGCCCACCGGCATTTCGAGCGATAATGGAACTTGGGAAACCTTTATGATTTCCCGTACTTTGTCAACAGAAATACGCGATTTTTGCGCAATTTCTTTTTCGGTGGGCTTTCGGCCCAATTTTTGCAGCAAGAGGCGGGAGGTTTTGCGCAGGCGATTGATGGTTTCTACCATGTGCACGGGAATACGAATAGTACGGGCTTGATCGGCAATTGCCCTTGTAATGGCCTGTCGTACCCACCAAGTAGCATAAGTAGAAAACTTGTAACCTCTCCGATAATCAAATTTTTCGACGGCGCGGATTAACCCTAAGTTTCCTTCTTGGACTAAATCGAGGAAAAGCATTCCACGGCCAGTATACTTTTTGGCAATCGAAACAACCAAGCGTAGGTTAGAGTTGGTCAGTTTGTGTTTGGCGCGGATATCGCCCGCTTTTACGCGCTTGGCCAAAACCACTTCTTCTTCAGTTGTTAAAAGAGGAAATTTGCCAATTTCGCGCAGGTACATTCGAACTGTGTCATCAACCCCGATTCCTTTGATGTCAGCTAGTTCTTTGTGATGCCCTGTCTCTGGATCTGCACCATCGCTGTCAACTTTGCGTTCTTTCTTTTCCGACACTTCAATTCCCATTCCCAAAAGATGCTCGATTTCATCGAGCTTTTTTTCGGGTTCAGGATAAATTGAAAGAATCTCTTCCGGCGTTAAATACCCTTTGCGGGCAGCTGCCGCCTTTAGAAATTCGAAATCTTGTCTTCCTCCAAACATAGTAGTCCCCCTTTATTGTCAAATAGTTATCGTACGTGATTGGCAGAAATTTCACTTTTAAGTAAAGATATTAATTCTGCAGAGCGGGAGATATTTCCAGCATTTTCAGCGGCTTGGATCTCGCTCTTGAGCGATGCAATTTTAATTTTCTGCTTTTCCTCTTTTATCGTCTCCAAACAATCTTTAAGAATGCTGGCCTTATTTTCTTCTTCGCCTAAATGGTCCAGCAACAAAATAGCCGAAAGCAGCTTTTTAGCTCCTTCATCATGCAAATTATCTAGTGCATAATGAGTAAGGTTTTCTGCTTTGGCGGCTTCGCTGGTCAGTAGAACTGTTATTATCTCACGGGCTTCGGGGGTTGTAAAGCAGCTAGTAATGTCGGCAGCTTTTATTGTTTGCAGCATTGCCTGATCTTGAACGGCTAAAGCGATTAGGTTTTTTTCGGCCTCTTCAATCCTTGATTGGGGCTTGGTAGTACTCTTGCGGGTAGTTTTGAAGTTTTCCCGGTAATTTTGCCGGCATTTGATTTCATGCATTACGGTATCTAGATCCGTTTTAAGTAAAGTTGCGGCCTTTTTGGCGTATTCTTTTTGAACATAAACATCTTTTTCTGTCGAAAGGAGGGCTGCAATTTCTTGCAGGGCCTTTGAGCGGCTTTCAATTTCTTTCAAGTTGGATCTTGCGCCAATTCTTTGAATTTTAAATTCTAGGTAGGGAAGGGCATTTTCAAGGCAGGCAAGAAAACCAGCTTGGCCATTTTTTTGTACCAATTCATCCGGGTCTTTGGCCCCCTTTATTTGGGCAATTTTTACTTTAATTCCAAGGCTTTGCAGCAGTTCGGTTGATTTTTCGGCGGCCAGATTTCCGGCGGTATCGGAATCAAAAGTTAAAATGGCATTTTCAGCATAACGAGAGAGTATCTTGCAGTGCATGGGGGTTAAAGCTGTGCCGGAGGTAGCTACTACGTTTGAGATTCCGGATTGGAAAGGAGTAATTTGGTCAAAATAGCCTTCCACTAAAATCGCGGTTTTGGTCTTTTTGATGCTTTCTTTGGCCATGTCTAGTCCAAATAAGACTTCGCTTTTATGATAAACCGGGCTTTCCGGCGAATTGAGATATTTGGGTTCATCGCTACCAATTGATCTTCCTCCAAAAGCAATAATTCTGCCGCGTTGGTCGCGGATGGGGATCATTAGCCGATTACGAAAACGGTCGTAATAACTATTGGCTTGTCCTTCGCGTGGGAGCACTAATCCACATTTTTCCATCAGGAGAGGGGGAACTCCCTTGGCAATCAGATGTTTAAATAAAGAGTCCCATTCGGGTAATGAATATCCTAGGGCATACATTTGGCAGGTTTTGGTTGCTATGCCCCGAGCCGATAAATATTCGATAGCTAGATTGCCGGGAACCAGCAAATTGGCCTCAAAAAACTTGGCAGCAATTTGCATTACCGGATAGATTTGATCCTGCTCGTTTTTGGTGGCAGAGGCTTTTTCGGGTTTGGGGAGGGACACTCCGCTTTTTGTACCTAATTCAGCGAGAGCTTCACCAAAACTAATATTCTCAATCTTCATGAGAAAAGTAAAAACATTGCCGCCTTCATGGCAGCCGAAGCAATGGAAAATTTGTTTTTCGGGGGAAACCGTAAAAGAAGCGGTTTTTTCGGAATGGAAAGGACAGAGACCAAGATAATTTTTGCCCCGTTTCTTTAACTGGACGTACTCAGACACCACTGACACAATGTCGGTTTTATTGCGAATTTCTTCGATGATATTTTCTGAAACCATTAGTTATTTTTTAGTGCGCCATTCGTTAGGGACAAACAATTCTTCAAACTTATTGATCGCATAGCGGTCGGTCATACCGGCGATAAAGTCGACAGTGTTCTGTAGTTGAGATTCTTCGCTAATATGGCCTTTCTGAAAGTCGCGGTTGTAATGATAATAGCGAAATAATTGGCGAATTAGGATGGGGACTTTGGCTTCTTCGTGTTTGGCAACCGGATTAATATATACGTTTTTATACATAAAATCATATAGCCCGTCCATCGCCTTCTGAACGGCCGGGCTCATTGTTATTTTGTTTTTGTGGCGGGAATGTTTAACAATATCATTTACAATAGTGTCTAAAATATTTTCTCCAAGGATTGCTAAATGTTTTTTGGGCATTTGTTTTTTGGTTAAAACTCCAGCGGCAACGGCGTCTTCGATATCATGTCTTAGATAGGCAATGCGGTCAGCGAGCCTTACTATGCATCCTTCCAAAGTAGCTGGCCAGGGATCATCGGGGGTATGATTTAAAATGCCGTCGATTACTTCCCAGCACAGGTTAAGGCCTTTGCCCTCTTTTTCAATTACTTCCACAACCCTGATGCTTTGTACGTTGTGATAAAAACTACTTCCATAATTTTCTTTTAAGATTTTATCCAGCACATATTCGCCGGCGTGGCCAAAAGGCGTGTGCCCCAAATCATGTCCCAGCGCAATAGCTTCGGTGAGGTCTTCGTTGAGCGCTAGGGCGCGGGCAATGGTGCGGGCAATTTGGGAAACTTCAATCGTATGGGTTAAACGGGTTCGATAATGATCTTCCGCAGGCGAGATAAAAACTTGAGTTTTGTGCTTTAGTCGGCGGAAAGCTTTGCAATGGACGATACGATCACGATCCCGCTGAAAGGCGGTTCGGATTGGGCATTCTTTTTCAGCTATTTTCCTTCCGCGGGTCTTAGAAGATAGACAGGCAAAAGGAGAGAGAGTTTTGGCCTCTCTCTCCTCAATTTCTTTTCGGATTAGCACTAGGCTATATCACCGCCTATTTTTTATTTTGTTTAAGAACAGCTTGAGCTGCTGCTAAACGAGCAATGGGAACTCGATAGGGAGAACAGCTGACATAATTTAAGCCCACGCTGTTACAAAACTCAACTGATTTGGGATCGCCGCCATGTTCGCCGCAGATGCCCACTTTGAGATCTTTGCGAGTCGAACGTCCCTTTTTAACGGCCATGTCAACCAATTGGCCCACGCCAGTGGCATCTAGCACTTGGAAAGGATCATCTTTGTATATGCCCATGTCGACGTAGGCGGGAAGGAATTTACCAGAATCGTCGCGTGATAAACCCATGGTCATCTGGGTTAAATCGTTGGTGCCGCAGGAGAAAAATTCGGCAACTTCAGCAATCTTATCCGCGGTTAAGGCAGCGCGTGGTATTTCGATCATGGTTCCGACCAAATACTTGACCTTAACCCCGTATTTCTTGATGGTTTCTTCGGCAACGCGGCGAATTATTTCTTCTTGGTTCTTAAATTCGGCGACGTCTCCGACTAATGGAACCATAATTTCTGGTTCAACGGCAATCCCTTGTTTTTTTAATTCACAGGCCGCTTCCATAATAGCCCGAGCCTGCATCTCGGTTATTTCGGGATAAATGATTCCAAGGCGGCAGCCACGGTGACCGAGCATGGGATTAAATTCGTGCAATGAGTCTACTTTACGAATCACGCTTTCAACGCTTATTCCCATATCTTTGGCAATTTCTTGCTGTTGGGGTAATTCGTGCGGCACAAATTCGTGCAGTGGGGGATCAAGCAAGCGGATGGTTACGGGCAGTCCGGCCATTGCTTTAAATATACCTAAGAAGTCTCCCTTTTGCATAGGAAGAAGTTTAGCTAAAGCTTTTTTGCGTCCTTCAAGATCATCCGCTAAAATCATTTCGCGGACGGCTTTGATTCTATCGCCTTCAAAGAACATGTGTTCAGTGCGGCAAAGGCCAATTCCTTCAGCGCCAAAGTCACGAGCTACTTTAGCATCATGTGGGGTATCGGCATTGGTGCGGACTTTTAAGCGGCGCACTTTATCAGCCCAACCCATTAAGCGTCCAAAGTTGCCAGAGAGTTCGGGTTTAATGGTGGGGACTTGACCCTTCATGACTTCTCCAGAACTTCCGTTGAGCGAAATCCAATCGCCTTCCTTGATAGTTGTGCCATTAACGGTAAATTGTTTGGTTTTGTAGTCAATATTCAAAGCGCCACAACCGGCGACACAGCATTTACCCATTCCACGGGCAACTACGGCGGCATGGGAAGTCATTCCGCCGCGGGCGGTTAAAATCCCTTGAGCCACATTCATTCCGCCGATATCTTCAGGAGAGGTTTCGATTCTGACCAAGATGATTTTTTTCCCATCTTTGGCTAATGCTTCGGCATCATCGGCATGAAAGGCTACTTGGCCTGAGGCGGCTCCGGGGGAAGCCGGTAAACCCTTAGCAATAACTTCCTTCTTAGCCTTGGGATCAAACATAGGATGAAGCAATTGATCAATTTGGTCGGAACCAACCCGCAGAATAGCGGTGTTGGGGTTGATTAACTTTTCATCGACCATGTCACAGGCAATTTGGAGGGCGGCGGCGGCAGTTCTTTTTCCATTGCGGGTTTGCAGCATCCACAGCTTGCCTTTTTGAATGGTGAATTCGATGTCTTGCATATCGCGATAATGCTTTTCGAGCTTTTTATAGATAGCTTCTAGCGTTGCATAGGCTTTGGGCATAACTTCTTCGAGGGTTTTTTGTTCGGCAGAAGATTTGGTTGAATGATTAACTGGTTGAGGGGTACGGATACCAGCCACCACGTCTTCACCTTGAGCATTGATTAAGTATTCGCCATAAAATTTTCGCTCGCCGGTAGCTGGATTACGGGTAAAAGCAACTCCAGTGCCGGAATCATCGCCCATATTACCAAAAACCATGGCTTGAACGTTAACGGCGGTTCCCCAATCGTGCGGAATTTTATTGATTTGTCGGTACTTGATAGCTCGGTCACCCATCCAGGAACCGAAGACGGCTTCAACTGCGCCCCACAGCTGCATCCAGGGATCTTCAGGAAATTCAATTCCCTTGCGTTTTTTGATAATAGCTTTAAACCGTTTAACCAATTCTTTAAGGTCATCAATGGTCATATCGACGTCTTGTTTGATTCCCTTTTCGTGTTTTACGGCGTCCATAATTTCTTCAAAAGGATCGATATCGGTTTTGGTTTGCGGTTTAAGACCTAGCACCACATCGCCATACATTTGGACAAAACGGCGATAAGCATCCCAGGCAAACCTTTCGTTCCCTGATTGTTCAGCCAAACCTTTTACGGTTTGATCGTTTAATCCCAAATTTAAAACGGTGTCCATCATGCCGGGCATGGAGACGCGTGAACCGGAACGAACGGAAACTAAAAGTGGATTCTTGGCATCGCCAAATTTACCCCCCATTATTTTTTCGATTTGGGCCATGCCGGTGCGGATTTGGCCATCAAGTTCTTTGGGATATTTGCGGTTCATTTTATAATAAACCGTGCACATCTCCGTTGTAATTGTAAATCCCGCAGGAACCGGAATTCCGAGGTTGGCCATTTCGGCTAAATTCGCCCCTTTCCCCCCCAATAAATTCTTCATTTCGGCCTTGCCATCTGCCTTGCCCCCTCCAAATCGATACACGTACTTCTTGCCCTTACTAGAAACCTTGCTTTTTACCATTTTTCTTTTCCCCTTTCTATTTATTTAAAATAACCAAATTAAAATGGAGCTGAACGGGATCGAACCGTCGACCTCTTGAATGCCATTCAAGCGCTCTCCCAGCTGAGCTACAGCCCCAACCGCTTCGCGGAAATTCCAAGCATCAAATAACAAGCAACAAACACTATTAGTAGTGATAAACTATAGCGTCTTTTTCCCAAAGTTCTTCGAGATTATAGTATTCTCTCTCGGCTGATCTTAAGATGTGTACTACGATTGAACCCAAATCAAGCAGTACCCAACCGGAAGCAACAATGCCCTGCCACCTGAAACCTAATATTCTATTACTTTTGAGGATTTTGTCAATCTCTCTCTCCATGCCAACGAGGTGAGGGGTGGTATCTCCGCTGCAAATAATGACACAATCGACCACTTTTGAGGTCTTACTAACATCGAAGGCTTTGATGTCGAGGGCTTTTTTTGACTCTAAGGTGTTTATGATTAGATCAATTAAATTTTGGTCCGAAAGAGGCTTTTTAATGCGAGCTACTATGGCAGATAACCTCCCTTTAGTTTCCTTCTCCGCTGATTGAATCGATTACCTCCTGGGAGGTAATTTTATTGTCATCTAAAAAATACTGTTTAACAATTTCATTGAGGCGTTCTTTGTTGGGTTGCAAATAATAAGAACCATCTACCATCATATCACTTCCGGGAACGGTGGTCATCTTAACCTGGCTGTTTTCTTGGGCGGAGCGTAAGGTTAAACTAAGGCCCAAAATTTCGCGTGAGTTCATATTGGTGCATATATATGAAAGAAAAGTTAAAAATAGTTGTGGGGAGCGCATAATATTTTCCCGTTTCATCATTTCCTTGGAAAGGGCAGAAAGAAAATGTTGCTGGCGATTAATGCGTTTTATATCGCCATCGTCATGTCGGTAACGCAGGTATCCCATTAGTTGTCGTCCATTTAGTTTTTGGACCCCCGGTTGGAGATCAATGTTGAGGCTCCCCGCAAAATCAACGTAATACATTCTTCTTTCTACGTTGATAGTAATTCCGCCCAGTTGATCGATGATTTTTATGATACCCGAAAGATCAACCACCACATAATAGGGGATTTCAATACCTAAAAATTGTTCAACCGTTTTGCGCGAAAGTTCAACTCCCCCATAAGCGAAAGCATGATTAATTTTGTCCAAACCTCTGCCGGGTAGGACGGCCAAGGTATCTCTTGGAATAGAAACTAAAGAAGCTGATTTTGTTTCGGGGTCAACATGTAAAACCATAATAGTGTCAGAGCGGCTGCCAAAGGCGTGGTCGATGCCTAACACCAAAATATTGGTTTTGCCCATCAAAGCTTGGGTTGGGGTAAGGCTGACAAAAACATCGAAAAGAGCCAGCCGGGTAGCAATACCAATAAAAAAGCCAAACAGGACAGTGAAAAACAAGACAATTGCCAGGATAATTATAAAAGATTTTTTCATTATTTAAGCAGGTAATAGTTGCGAGTTTCTATCGTTCCAGAATAGATAGGCAAACCCGCTTCTAATAGGTATTTTAACATATTTGAGGCCGATTCCAAAATGGCTTTGTCGAGATTGTTAAATGCTAAGCGGCGCATGGTATTTACGCCAGCAAAATCACGACCTTCTTCAATGTGGTCGGCCAGATAAATAATCTTTTCAAGCTTGGTCATGTTGGGTGATCCGGTGGTATGCTTTTTTATCGCATTTAGTATCTCCGGACTCTTCACTCCAAACTCCCCCCTGGCAAGAAGAGCAGATAACTCAGCATGCAGCAGTTTTGGCTCCTGTTTTTGCATTGGATCGATTTTGATTCCCATTTTTTTGGCCTGTTTTAACATTTGCGGTAGGGAATAGCGCCTGGCACAATCATGCAGAAGAGCTGCCAGGCTGGCGGCATTTTGAGAAACTTTATATTTTTTGGCTAATAGATGGGCGGTTTGTTCAACCCGGAGGCTATGTTCATAGCGCTCAGGATCCAATGTTTCTTTGAGTATTTGAAGGATTTCTGCTCGTTTCAACTTAATTGCTATTGTAACTTTTCTGTTTTATAATTGCAATTCATGGACAAATTAGCCGTCATAATTTTAGCTGCAGGGAAAGGAACCCGCATGAAATCGGATTTGCCGAAAGTATTTCATGAAATCTTAGGCGAACCGATGTTAACTTATGTGCTCGAAACGGTAAAAAAACTAAACCCAGTAAAAACCTATTTGGTGGTTGGCCATAAGCGCGATTTGATTATGAATTATTATAAAGACTGGCCGCTCGAGTTTGTGGTGCAAGATGAGCAATTAGGTACCGGCCATGCCGTGATGCAAGTAAAACCCTATTTGGAGGATTTTGAGGGAACAGTTTTGGTGTTAGCCGGGGATGTTCCGTTACTCTCCGTGAAAACACTACAGGAGCTACTAAAAATACATCACGGAGGTAAGGCTGCGGCTACGGATCTGACGGCAGAATTACCTGACGCGGGTAATTATGGGCGGATTGTGCGAGGAGAAAAAGGCGAGGTCTTAAGAATTGTTGAAAAAAAAGACGCTACTGCTGAAGAATTAAAAATCCGTGAAATTAATAGCGGGACTTTTTGCTTCGATAAAAAGGCCCTCTATTCTGCTCTGGCCGAAGTTAAAGCCGAAAATGCCCAGCAAGAATATTATTTAACCGATACCCTTGAAATATTGCGCCGCAAAGGCCTCCCCATCTTTGCCCACAAGGTCGAAGACTATAAAGAGATTCTGGGAATAAACACCAAAGAAGAATTGGTGGAGATTGAAAAAACTCTGCTAAAACGTAACGAAATCGGGTAATTGGATGTGGGATGTGAGTTAAGATGTAGGATGTTAGAAATGTGAATAATTATCCCACTTCTCATTTATCATATCCTGGCCCACTTCCCATTTCTAATTACCCCACTTCTTATTTTTAAATTCCCCAAAAGAAAAGTGAAATTTATATTATTCTTCACCGATATAACCCTGTCATGCCACGTTTACATGAAATTAGTAGAGCAAGTGCAGGGTTGGTTATTAGGAAGATCGACTCGGCAGCAAGGGAATCTTTGCGAAGTCGCATCCGCTGTTTATCTTCGATAGAGGCCTCTCAATATTTGAGTCATTTCAGCCGTCTTTGGCATTCATCTGAGATAGTCAACTTAGTTTCATCCGTTGATAGTTTAATAAATTCCGAAAGACGAGCAATTGCTGAAGTTGGGATTGAAGGTGACGCTGATGCGAGACATTTATCAACAGTTAGAAGAAAAGTTATTGAGCTGTTACCGAGAGATGAAAGGGGGCAGTACATTGAAATATTATTGGAAATTGCCGAATTGCATTTGGCAAATGAAGAAATTATTGCTGCTAAGGCGGCTCTTGACCCGATTATTGTTCATGACTCAGGAAATTATCAAGCCCTGCATCTGCTTGTTGGTGTTCATGAGAAAGAAGGAAAAGAACGTTTGAGGGATATGCGGCGTCGGCAGGCTGAAGCCGCTCTACCAACAGCAAATTTAAGTGGAAATGTTCGTTGGGGGATAGCTTTGGATGTGGCTAAAAAGCAGGTTGCGCAGTTATTGATCGCTGAACATGGTGAAGTTAAAAAAGAAGAGCTCTTTGCAGCGCTAGAATCAGTGCTGGTAGAAGCTTATGGGTTTTCTGAGCAGGAAGGTGGGGAGGAATTTTACGCTGGCCAAATGCGCGTGATTTGCCAAGATTTATTAGAACATAGTGTCCCATTGGCTGATGTGGCTTGGGTCTTTGGCCAAAGGATTCCCGGTGAAGAGCCCTACGTTCATTCTTCTGTTAGTCTTTGCGAAGAAAAGGTTGAAGGGGTTGAATGGCTTTACGATGAGTTAGGGGATGCTTCTTTGCGTTTAAAGCTGGTTGTTGCTGTTATGCAGGAAAGAGGCAATGCTGATCTTGCGATTTATTCTGCCTTTTCTTCTGCCCAACAAGCCATCGGGAAAGAAGCACATGGTTTGACTAAACAAGTAGCTGTTTTGCTAAATGTTGAAATTTTTCAAGAGGCAGAAGTCCTTGGGGTTGATGCTTGGTTGGAAAAGGTGATGGAGGCCCGTTGTCAGATTAGTCGGATCGAGGATCAGCCAATTTCTGCTGATTTATTCCATGCCCTAATTCAACCCGTTTATAATTTTATCGCGGTGGAAATGGGGGATAAGAGTTTTGAGGACATTGTAGATAACTTAACTAAAGAACTTATTGTTGCCGCCGAAAGGTTTCCCCTTGGGTTAGCATGTGTTACTCAAGCCTATTATAAAACTATTCCTGGTGAAGGGGTGGATGTTTATCTGGAAGCTATGGGGCCTGTCTCATGGAAATTTGGCCGTTTTGTGTCTGTATTATCTAAACAAGCGGGAGAAAACCCGGTAGAATCTTTGAAAAAGTGTATGCCTTTTTTTCGCGAAGCTGAGAAAGAAATAGGAAAAGGGTTTGCAAAACGCGTTGCCGCTTTATATGTCATTCTTAATGTAGATGTGGTTTTTGCAGCACAGGGAAAAGCCTCTGCCGAAAGATTATTGAGAGAGGTTGAAAAAGCCGATTTAATTTCCAAGCCTTCCCTAAAGGAAACGGGCCAATATATAAAAGACTTAGCCAAAGCTGCTCGGCGCGCCCAAATGAAAAAAGAACTAGCAGCAAGAATGCCAAAAGCGGTTGTTGACCCTATAGACGGATTAATTGCTAAATTAGAAGCTGTCCCTGAATATTCTTTGCAGCAAACTTTAATTGATGTTGCCCGTCTTTGTTTGGAAAATGGTCCGCAAGCCGCCCGATTAATAGCCGCGGTAGAGAATGCTCTCGAAAGAGCAGATTTTCGATCTGCCGTAAAAAGAGAAATTGAGAGCATTCGGAGCGATGCCTTTAAAACGGCCAAGGCCGTGGTTGCAGGTGTGCACTCCAGTATTAAATTAAGAAATCCGGCTATACCCAAAGAGGCCGAATTTATTTGGCGTCAGCAGGTATTTGATCTTTTTTGTGTCCGCCTTAGAGAAAATCGGTCAGTTGTTGAATTATATCGAGAAGTAACGGAGCCTTACATGTCTGCCTCCTCTTTTGCTTCATGTTGGTACACAATGTTGGCTGATGCATTATCTACAGAAAGGACAGATAGAAGTGTCGAATTGTATCGGAATGCAGTGAAAGAAGATTCTAATAATGTCCGGGCTAAGATTGAATTAGCTCGCAATTTGTCCCGCTTAGGCCGACCATCTGGCTTAGTGGAAGCAGAAAAGATAATGGCTGAATTAATTTTGGCAAGTTCTGAACCACTAGTTGGCTTCCTGGCTGCCTTTGTCAGGCTGGGGGCGGTTATTCAACAAGTTGATCTTTGCTTTGATGAGGGACGGCAAGAAGACTTTGAACAATATTCGGCTTTGGCAAATAGTACTTTTGCTGAACTAACACAATTTTATGAGCAAGTAAAAGGGAGAACCGACTTGAAGTACGTCGGTAAGGAATGGGTGGAGGCGCGAGTCAATATGGGAAGATTTTACTCCATTTGTCATAGACATAGTGATGCCATTGCCATGTACGAAGCGGTACTGGCTATTGACCCTTTTATGTCAAGGGCGGTGGAAGGCACTTATCAGATCCAGCTTAAAACCGGAGATTTTATGGCAGTATTATCAACTATTGGAAAATTGTTTAATCGCTTACCCCGGGATGGGACTACAACAGCTCTTCCAAACCTTTTAGGTATTCCCCTTAAACCGGTATCTGTAGCAGATAGGATAAAGCTTACTTCTGGACGCTTACCCTTTTATTTTCAGTTTTCTGCCGAGGCTCACCTTAACTGTGGGAATCAAGCTGAGGCGATGGAATGTGTAAATGCTGCCATTCGGATGGCAGAATTGCCGACTTTTATTCTAACCAAGGCCGGCATTTTTATCCAACAGGAGAATCTGCCGGAAGCAAGAGCCTTGCTAGCTAGAGCTGAAACTATGTTGGGTGGGGATAAGGCAAAACTTACCAAGGATGTCGCAGGACGATGCAAAAAAGTAAGGGCAGAGATATTGGCCAAGGAGGGCCGGTTGGATGAGGCAATTGCTTTATTCAAAGAAGCAGCTGATGCTTTATCCGCTGATTTTGATCTGGAATACTTTGCCATTGAAGCTCGGGCTAGCTGGATTTCGGCATTTCAAGACAAGGCTACTGCTGAGAAAAGTTCGGCTTTATTTATGCTGGCCAATGAACATTGCCAGCAATTTGTGGCTCAATATCCTTTTTCAGTGCAAGCCCGCACCTTGGCGATTGTTCCTTTGCTTTGCTTAGAGGAATATACGGCTGCCCTAGAACATGTTACCTGGTTTAAGGATAATCTCTGGGCAGTAAACGTCCCGATGCTGGCCAATTTACTAATTATTTGTGATGCCCAACCCGACAGTGCCGGCCAAGCTTTGTTCCGCGAGATTACAAGTACCATTACCCAAACAATTGCTAGCGTAGCTGAATGCCGTCGGGTGGCTATGAAGGCGAAAGCATTAGCAATGCAGATGATTGTAGCAGAATCGTGCACCACTCTGCCAAATTTTGGTTGGGTAGATGAACTGCTAGATTCACTTGGCAGTTAGTCCATAAAATCAAACTGAAATTTTTAAAATTTGTTGCGGATATATAGGTGAGCAATAAGTAGGCAGTTTGATAATCGCAATAGTATTTTTAGGAGAAAAAGTATGTTTGTCATGATGGTTGGTGGGGATAGGGCAACATCCAGAGTTGATTTAGCCAAAAGCCACATTTCAAAAAATCAGTTAAAACAAAGGTTATCCCAAATGGGAATACAATGGAGATTCTGTTCGCTAACCCCTAGTAGGTTGTTGAATCTTCCTAGCGATAGATTTGAAGCTTATATGCGATTGTTAGCAAAAATTATTCCAAATGAAGGGGTACGGCCGGTACTGAATCTTGTTACTCCTTCTGCGACAGTATTGCTGGCGACTGATCCATCTAAATTAATGGAAAATGAAGAGAAAATGACGGAAATAATTCGGCAATGTTATCTCCCCAAACAAGCTGAGATAGACTTAACTCCTCTGGGTTGGATTTGTTAAGCAGATAAAATGACTGGATCTATTTTATTATTCTTTTATTAACTGAAATTTTTCTCTTATCGTTACGATAACAATTTGGATGATGAGAGAAATACTATTATGCAAATACGAAATTTAATTGCCCGCTATAATCTTGTTATATACGGCACTTCTAGGGCGCGTCTTAAAGAACTTGGCGAAGAAAAATCCACAGCTTTAATAAAATTAAAAGAAAAATTTCCGCAATATCAAATTAGAAGAATTATCGTGGCTGATCCAATAATCCTTAAGAAGGTTGATTTTGAAAATTTACCAGATGAAGTCGTACATAATTGTTTAACCCACCGACTTGTCTCTGGTGGCTATACATTTGATACGCGATTGCTGCCAAGAGAAATGGCAGTATACGACAAAGAATTAAGACTCGCAAAAAGGCGGGCTGTGCGAGCTGATGTGTTGCCCCCTGCACAGGTCTTGGTTTCTCCTAGTCCCGTAACTGTACCCCCATCTTCTGCAATGGGAATAGAACAAGCACAGACAAGACCCTTTTCCTTGCCGCCGGCTGCACCAGGTTTTAGTTTATATAGAAAACTGGAGCAAGTTACCATCTTCAGAAGCTACAGAGATTTTAAAATTGCTACCATAGAAAATCCGGCTAGTTGGAGGCTAGGGGATCAGGCGGGATTAGTGGCTGCTTTTTCTTGGATGGGAAGGCCGGTTGATGATATGCACGCCCACGTAGTTGATGTCAGCGAAATTGCCATTGCCTTTGATAGGCAAGGGGATGCAGTTGCTTTTGCTACAATTACTGATACCCCATATTTAGACACCAACTGGATTGGAATGGGTCGCCAGGCTCGTATCTATTCATTGGTTGGTACGGCTGTAAAGGCAGAATACCAAGGTAATCGTTTGGAAGTTCAGCTAAATTCCACATTATTATTAGGACGATTGAGAACGCATATTGCAAAATTTGGTCCTTTTGTTCCCTTTCTGCTTGGCACCATTACTAATGGGCCGTTTGTTATTGCCCCCATTTTGCGCTATTTTGGGGATGTGAAATATAATGGTTTTACCCCATCGGAAAAGGCAGCTGATAGAGCTTTGATGGAGATGCTAGGTGGGGAATGTGATGATCAAGGAATTATACATAATCGTTATCCGGAATTGCTGCCGCAAGCAGTACAACAACCCCACTTTTCTAAAGGACTAAAGAAAAAAGTTGATGCTGCTCTTAGTGGGATACCCAGTCGCCATGATGCCCGGCGATTTATATTTAAACTATCTGTCTTTTCGATTGTCATTAAATTTTATCGAGATTGGTTTAATCGTTTATTCTCCAGCAGAAGAACGATTGACGCTAGTTGAAAAGCTCACTATAATGTAACCCTACTGTGAGTTCATTTTTTACGCAAATTAATGTGGTCCTGCTGGTTACCCTTGCCATTAATCTTGGTTTGGCACTATTTTTCTATTCTAAAAGCCGAAAAAGTGAAGTCAATTTTATTTTTGGATCCATACAGCTAGGAATAGCTTTATGGGCAATTTCGTTTATCTTTTTTGTTAATGCTACTTCCCCAGCCGAAACCCTGTTTTGGCGCCGATTTACCCCGGTAGGTTCGGCTTTAATTGCGGGTTTGTTTTTATATTTTAGCCTTATCTTCCCGGAAAAAGAAAAAAAACTACCTTTGTGGCCCAAGATATTACTCTTGTTTCCTGGGATCTTCTTTTCAATATTATCGATATTTTCTAGCTTAATGATCAAAGGCCTAATCTTTATTAATGCCGCCCCTTTATATTTATCCTTACCGATCTTTGGCCTACTTTATCAGCTTTATTCCATCTATATGCTGGTCTATTTTGTTTCTGCTTTGGTTTTTTTGGCTTATAAGTATTGGAAAAGTAGCGGGCTAGAAAAGATTCAAATCTTTTATGTTCTATTTGGCATGGGAATCTCAATTATTTTAGCGCTGGTTACAAGCTTGATTTTTCCTATTTTGGGGGTATCTTCCTTCTTTACTTTCGGTCCACCGCTAACACTGATCATGGCTGCTTTTATCACTTATGCTCTGGCGCGCCACAAGTTGATGAGCATGGAAGATTTTCTATCGCGGGGAATATTGCTAGTAGGTGTAATTGGTGGGTTGGTTGGAACGATATTCTGTTTAATTATTAATCGCCCAGCATTATTATTGCCGCTCTATACAATCATTGCCAATATTGTTTTGGGTTTATTTGTTTTTTTTAATAATCCAAAACAGAATGTTAACCGCATATTTGCGATCATTGCCATTTCTATCGCTTTTTGGTCTGCTTCTATGTATTTATTGGTAAATTCGTCTAATCCTCTCTTTTGGGGAAGGGCAGCCTTTGTTGGCCCAATAATTCTATCGCTTATGTTTTTGTGGTTTGCTTGGTATTTCCCGCGACCGCTTCAGCTGATTAGTCGAAATAAAATTGTTATTACTATCATACCGATGTTGCTCATGCTTTGCCTTGTGCCAACTGATTTAATTATCCATTCGGTTTATTTTGCTGGCGGGAGAACCATGGCAGTGCGTGGGTATGGCTATTATCTGTTTTTTATCTATTTCGTTTCTTACTTAGGTTTGGGCATAAAAGAATTGGTTTTCAAGTATCGCACAACCTCTGGATTACAAAAAATCCAATTGCGCTATGTCTTTTGGGGGTGTATTTTGTCGTTAGCGACGGCGATGCTCACTAATTTGTTATTGCCCTTCTTTGGATTAACTGGACTTACCATGTTTGGCCCTTTCTTTACCTTTATTTTAGTAGCCTGTGTTTCTTACGCCATTGTAAAACATCGTTTAATGAGCATTGAGATTGTTATTCAGCGGAGCACGGTTTATGCTTTTTCTACCTTTGCAATCATGACGATTTATGCCTTAGCGGTGGTAGCTTCAGAATTATTCTTTAGAAATATCATGGGAAAGAGTTCAATGCTGATCACTGCTTCAGCCGCTTTAATCATTGCCATAATCTATCAGCCCCTGATTCATCTTGTGCAATCTTTTACTGATCGACTTTTTTTTCGCAGCCGTTATGATTATCAGAAAACATTGCATGACATTAGTCAACAAATTGCCTCTGTTATCAAACTAGAAGAACTTAGTTTGTTAATTGTTACTTCTTTCGTAGATACTATGAAAGTATCTGAAATATCCTTTTTACTGGCTGATAAAGATAAGGAACATTTTCGTTCGGTGCCGGTTTCCCTTCCGCGTTATAAAATAATTGAAATTGATGTTGCTAGTCCGGTAGTTACTTGGCTGCAAGCAAGCAAAGATACCCTGGTGCGCTATGAAGTTGAGGACGAAATTGTTCGCCAAGAATCGCTCGGCCTGGAAGGAGAACAAAGCCGCAAGACCCTGGAGGAAGTTAGAGATGAAATGACCCGTCTGGGGATTTCGGTTTGGGTTCCCATTATTTCCAAAAAAGAAATTATTGGAATCATTGCTTTGGGGGATAAACTTTCTGGCGATATCTTTTCGGCTGAAGATATTGGTCTTTTGGGGACATTAGCTAACCAAGCTGCGGTAGCGCTGGATAATGCCCGACTTTATGATGAAGTAGTTAACATGAAAGATTACAGCGAAGAAATCTTGCAGTCGATGGTCAGCGGCGTGTTAACTACCGATTTTAAAGGTAAAATTGTAACACTTAACCAAATGGCCGAAAAAATCTGTGGCCGTAAATTTGACGAAGTGGTGGGCAGAAGCTGCGAAGAAATCTGGGGGAAACGTGGTTCAATCACGGAAGTAGTTGAAAATTCACTTAAAGAAAGAACTTATGTCAACTTTGAAGCAGGGGTTGCTTCCCCAGCACGCGGATTGGTTCCCGTCTCGTTCTCCACTACGCTGCTGCGAGATCATACTGGGCGCAAAATTGGGGTTTTGCTGAATATTCAAGACCTAACGGAAGTGAAAGAACTGGAAAACAAAGTGCGGCAGGCTGATAAATTATCTGCTCTAGCAACGATGGCGGCTGGAATGGCCCATGAAATAAAAAACCCGCTTTCTTCGATGAAAGTTTTGTCGCAATTGATGCCTATTAAGTATGAAGATCCTGAATTTCGCGGTAAATTGCAAGAAATCTTGCCGCGTGAGATCAATCGGATCGATCGGATTGTGGAAAGTTTGCTGGGATTTGCTAGGGCCACTGCCCTGCAGTTTGAAAAAACTAATATCAATGAAGTTATTGAAGAAAATGTTAAGTATTTTAGGGATAAAGCCAAAGAAACTGATATTGAGATTGTGACCCAATATGCCGAACTGCCACTAATCGAAGTTGATCGTGGCCAAATCCCGCAGGTTTTTTCTAATTTAATCCTTAATGCCATTCAGGCTATGCCTAGTGGAGGAAAAATCATGGTTTCTACGGTTCCGGGTAAAAGCAGTGAAGGGATTTTGCAAAATATCAAGATTCAAGTAACCGATAGTGGCTATGGGATTGCGGAAGATATGCAGAAGAAATTGTTTGATCCCTTTTTTACAACCAAGCATGGGGGGACTGGTCTTGGCCTAACCATTTCCCACAGCATTATTGATGGCCATCGCGGGTATATTGATGTTGAAAGCACGGTGGGGAAGGGAACTAGTTTTACAATTACTTTACCGGTCAAGCAGGGCGGGGTATAATACGGGCACTGCGAGGAATAGGCGAAATGGTTAAAAAGCTAATCTTAGTTATTGCGGATGATCAAAAAGTGATTGCTTCTCTTTTGAGTATCTTCGCGGCTGATTTTGATTTGGCAGTTGCCAGCACCAAGGCGGAAGCTATAGCTGCCATTGCAATAAAAGATCCTAATCTACTTTTGATTGATTATGATCTTATGTCGGAGGATGGGTTGCAGGTTTACCGGGAAATTCATCCCCTAAAAAGCGAAGTTCATACCATTATGTTTTCGGCTTCCAATAGTATCCCCTTGGCGGTTATGGCAACCAAAGCAGGAGTATCTGAATTTCTCCAAAAACCTTTCCAAGCTGACCAAATCAAAGAAGCCGTATATCGCAACTTATCTAAAAAAGAAATTCGTCTGATTGTTTCTGAAAAAATTGCCTGGTTGCAAGGTGAAAGCCAGATTTTGCAGAGTCTTTTTGACCAACTAAGAGACGCACTTTATAAAAATGCTGATTTGTTGCTATCGGCCGAAAAAGGAATTGATAAAAATGTTATTGCTTTGATATTTCATGCTAGTGGGCCGCGTGCTAAACGCAAACTCGTTTCATTAGATCTGGCCTCATTTAAAAAAGAAACCTTAGAAGCTAATTTTTGGACCTTGCTGCAAGAAATTATGGCATTGCCTGAAGGTATTTTAGTGCAAGACGAAAAAGATCGTTGCGGAACGCTTTTTTTGGATAATTTTGATTTAACTGAAGAACATTTTAGATCTGGGCTGATTAATTTTCTTAAAGAGCGCAGGAAAAAAATTGATAAGACTATTCGGGTAATATTGGGAGTGAGTGGGACCGACCATACTGGTCTTGCTGACTTTATCAATATTACGATCCCGCCTCTTAGGCAAAGGAAAGAAGATCTGCCCTCTATCTTTAATGTGTATTTAGAAGAATATGCGGCAAAATATAATAAGCAAGTTTCATGTGTTTCAATTGAATTAATCCAATTATTGTTTGCTGGGGAATTTGCAGGTAACTATCGAGAAATAGAAAAATTAATTGAATTGGCTGTTTTGTCCGCCAAATCTGACCGGTTGGAAGTGAAGGACTTCCCGCTTGATCTTGGTTCGCTCAAGCGGATTAATTTAAATAATATAACCGAAAGAGAGCTCCCCTTGTCGGATGCTAAACGGGAATTTGAAAATAAGCTTTATTCGGTTTTGCTAAAAAAAACCAATAACGATAGCTCGGTTATGGCCCGTTTTCTTGACACACCGCGCAATGTCTTAACGCAAAGAATAGAAGATTTGCAGTCCTAGGCCATTATCTTATCGATTAGGTTAATTACAGTTTCTTTATTTAAACCTTCAGCAATAATTCTGATAATTGGTTCGGTATTAGAGGCTCTAACATGGGCCCAGCCTTCGGGCAGGATTATTTTTACCCCTTCAGTTAATATTAGATCATTTTTTCTAAAGCGTTCCTTTGTTTTTTCAATATAATCAAAGGCTTCGTCCTGGCTATGGCAATCGATTTTCTTTTTTAGCATATAATAAGCTGGAATTTCGGCCACTAATTCAGAGATCTTTTTGCCAGTCATGGCCATAAGATCTAAAAGCATGGCCATGCCGGCCATGGCATCTCGGTTAAAGCCAATGGGAGGGTAAATTATGCCGCCATTGCCTTCCCCGCCAATTAAAGCTTTTAACTCTTTTAGTTCCTCGGCCACATGTACTTCGCCGATCTTAGTGCGCAAGACGGTTGCTCCGAATTGGTTGGCAATATCTTCTATAGCTTTAGTAGTGGAAAGGTTGATTACAATAATTTTTTTCTTTTTGGGAAGCTGTTTGTTTTTTAGCAGCATGTACTTTACCGCCAGGGCTAGCGTTAATTCTTCTCCAATCGGCTTTCCTTCGTCAGATACTACCGCTAGCCGATCGGCATCTGAGTCGAAAGCAAAACCAATATCCAATTTTTTGGCTTTTACCAGTTCGCAAAGTTGAACTAGATTTTCTGGGGTTGGCTCGGGTGGGCGGGGAAAGGGCATGGCCGTGTTGCAATTAATGGCTTCAATCCGTTTGCAGCCCAACTTGCCGAGTAACATTGAACTAATGATCGATCCAGCGCCATTACAAGAATCTACTCCAACTTTAAACTTTTTGCGTTGGACTAGTGAGGGATTAATTTTGTTGATAATTTTTTTAACATGAACGAGGTTGGCTGAACCGAAGAAAGAGACTTTGCGTGGAGGATGAACCTTGAAAGATTTCTCAGTGAAGATATCAATTAGTTTGGTTGCCTGGGATTCGTTCAGGAAAATCCCATCACCCCGCATAAACTTTAGCCCATTCCAGGGAAGGGGATTGTGGGAAGCAGTAATCACGATCCCACCGTCAGCATGGAGTTCACGGGTCATTATTCCAACGGTTGGCGTTGGGCAAATGCCAAGGTCAATGGCTTCGCAGCCAGTGGAGAGCAAACCTTGAAAGATTATTCCCTTAATGAATTCGGATGAAGCACGCGAATCGGTCCCAATCACTACTTTGGGATGTAGTCCTTTTAAATGATTTTGAGAAAGATAAGTGCCGAAGGCTTTGGCAAAATTAAGGCAAACTTCGGGCGTAAGGGACTCGGGAACAAAACCACGCACGCCAGAAATGCTAATTTTTAGGGTCATAAATTATTTGACTATTATAACACAAGTTGTTAAACTGTAAATCGCAAAAATATTTGAAAGAATGGAGCAGTAAATGGCTGAGGTTATTTGCGGCGCAATTTTGCCGCATCCACCGATTCTCGTTCCGGAGGTTGGCAAAGATCGGATAAAAGAAGCCAAAAACACAAAGGCGGCCATGGAAAGCGCCGCCAAATTTATTAAAGCCAATAATTTTGATTGCCTGGTAGTTATTACTCCGCACGGCGAGCTCGGTCACTCTTCTGTTCCAATTTATACCAGTCATGTCTTTGAAGGAAATCTGGGACAGTTTGGTGCTAGCAAGCCCAATTTCTATTTTAAAGGCGATCCTTTATTTGGCCATGGCATTATTAAGGATTGTGATTTTGCGGTAAGTTGTCCGGAAACGCTGCTCGACCACGGCTGTCTTGTTCCCCTTTATTATCTGCAAGCAGCTGGTTTTAAAAAACCAATCCTGCCAATTGCCATTGCTTTTCTCCCGCTATCCAAATTATTTGAATTTGGAAAAAGTTTAGCGAAAACAGCAAAACGGCTTGGGAAGAAAATTGCAGTTATCGCTTCTGCGGATATGTCGCATCGTTTAACAAAAGATGCCCCCGCCGGCTTTGACCCAAGAGGAAAAGAATTTGATGAAAAACTGGTGGAACTAGTAAAAAAGAAAGATGTCCAAGGAATTATTAATTTTGATCCCGCCTTGGCAGAAATTGCGGGCCAAGATGCTTTGTGGTCAATTGCAATTCTCCTTGGCGCACTAGAAGGGGCAAACGCTCAACCCAAAGTATTATCTTACGAAGGTCCATTTGGGGTTGGCTACATGATTGCTACTTTCGAGGTTTAAATGGAACATCCCATTGTTCAACTGGCGCGTAAAACAATTGAAGCTAATATTAAAGAGCGGCGCCTAATTGAAGCGCCCGAAAAACTATCGACCGAAATGGCTGAAAGAGCGGGCGTCTTTGTTTCGATCCACAAAAAGGGCAGCTTGAGAGGGTGTATTGGAACCTTCAATGCAACTACTAAAAATGTTGCGGAAGAAGTTATAAAAAATGCCATTGAAGCTTCTACTAGGGATCCGCGTTTTTCGCCCATCACCGAAAAAGAATTGGACGATCTTGAGATTTCTGTAGACGTTTTAACCGCTCCCGTACCAGTTAATTCGTCCAAAGATTTGGATGCTAAGAAGTTTGGTGTTATAGTAAAAGCCGGAGCGCGGCGTGGCTTACTGCTGCCCGATTTGCCGGGGGTGGATACACCAGAAGAGCAAATCAGGATTTGCAAACAAAAAGCTTGGATTGCCGATGATGAGCCAGTCGAATTATACAGATTTGAGGTAAGGAGGTTTCATTAATCATGATAAAAATTGGTATTGTAGGTGCGGGAGGTTATGCGGGAGTAACACTGTATCAGATTTTGCTACGACACCCGGAAGCAAAAGTGGTTTGGCTGATGTCAGAAGAAGCACACAAAGGCAAAAAGATTTCCGAGCTCTATCCACATCTAGCTGGGCAACAGGATCCAGTAGTTTGTACGCTTGCCGATATGGATACCCGTATGCATGAGATCGATTTGGTTTTTTTGGCTTTGCCCCATGGCATTGCCATGGATTATGTTCCCAAATTATTGGCCGCTGGTAAAAAAGTGATTGACCTTGGAGCTGACTTTCGCTTTAGTGATCCAGAAACTTTTAAATATTGGTATCAGATGGAACATAAGGCCAAGGATGCCTTAAAAGAAGCGGTTTTCGGTTTGCCAGAGTATTATCGAGCACAAATTAAAACTGCTCGGCTAATTGGAAATCCAGGATGTTATCCCACTGCTTCAACTCTTGGAACAACTCCGCTGGTAAAAGCAGGGATTATCGAACCAAATGGAATAATTGTGGATGCAAAATCAGGAGTTTCAGGCGCAGGTCGGGGAGTTTCATTAAAGACCCATTATTGTGAGAGAAATGAAGGGATGGAAGCATATGCCGTAACCAGTCACCGGCATATGGGGGAGATAGAGGATCAGGTGAGCAGAATATCTGGGGATCAGGCGGTCAAACTTACGTTTGTCCCGCATTTAACTCCGATGACACGGGGAATTCTTGCCACAATATATGGAAAACTCAAAAGTCAAAGTTCAAAGATCAAAACCAATGAGTTAATTGATTTATACAAAGAGACTTACAGAAACGAGCCGTTTGTTCGGATTCGAGAAGGGGTTTTGCCGAATACCAAGTTTGTGGCTGGGACCAATTATTGTGATATTGCAGTCCAAGTTAACGAAAGAACCGGGCAGGTAATTGTTTTGTCTGCTATTGATAACCTAATTAAAGGTGCGGCTGGACAAGCCGTTCAGAATATGAATATAATGTTTGCGTTGGACGAGACGATGGGACTTAAACTCATCGCACTATATCCATGAAGAAAGTAAAAGGCGGAATTACCGCTCCAAAAGGATTTCAAGCAGCTGGGTTTGCGGCTGGTATAAAAAAATCGGGAAAGCCGGATATGGCGCTGATTTTTTCTGAGGTTCCGGCGACTGCTGCGGGCGTTTTTACCACTAATCAAGTCAAAGCTGCTCCCATTATTGTTTGCATGAAACAACTCCAAGGCAAAACAGCACAAGCTATCGTAGCTAATGCTGGGAATGCTAATTGTTGGACCGGTGAGCGAGGGATGAAAGATGCTTGGAACATGGTCAAAGCTACAGCTCATTCATTGGCGATTAATCCAAATTATGTATTAGTTGCTTCCACCGGTATTATTGCCCGCCCAATGCCTATGAAAAATATTCTAGCTGGTATCAAGCAACTTCCTTGGAAACTTTCTAAAGTTGGTGGGGCAGATGCTGCAAAAGCGATTTTAACTACCGATGTCCGGCCAAAAGAAATTGCAATTAAAGTCGGCAAGATAACCATTGGGGGTATTGCCAAAGGTTCCGGGATGATTGCCCCAGGAATGGCTACCATGTTTGGCTTTATCACCACTGATGCAGAAATTGATCAGGCATTATTGCAAAAAATGCTCCGGCAAGCTGTTACAAAAACCTTTAACATGGTTTCGGTTGATAATTGTATGTCGACGAATGACTGTGTCTTTGTTTTAGCCAACGGAATGTCAGGGCAAACAGCTAACGGCAAACGGCAAGCGGAGTTTTATAGAGCATTAGAGTATGTTTGTGAATTCTTAGCGAAGGCAATTGCGGCGGATGGCGAAGGCGCCAGCAAACTTATGACGGTAAAAGTTGTCGGAGCGGCGAGTTGGCAAGATGCGCGGGCAACTGTAAAAGCTCTCATTAATTCATTTTTATTAAAAGCAGCGGTGGCGGGACGCGACAAGAACTTTGGACGAATTTTGCAAGCCATTGGAACCACTGACGCCAAAGTGGATTGGGATAAATTTAAATTTACTTGGAAAATTGGCAAAGAAGAAGATGTTATCACTGCCAACTTAGCGTCAGGAAAAGAAGAAGCCATTGGTTGGGGGTGTGATCTGACCGAAGGCTATGTTACAATCAATGCGAGGTATCACACTTAAATGATTGAACGCTTAATTCAGCGTGCCAGTACGGTTATTGAAGCTCTCCCCTATATAATCAAATTCCACAACAAAATTATTGTGATCAAATATGGCGGATCGGCCATGCTTAATCCAGAACTTAAAAAACAAGTTTTGCGTGACGTCGTTTTATTAAAATATCTTGGCATGCATCCGGTTTTGGTGCATGGTGGTGGACCAGAAATTAATAAGGCCTTAAAACGGTCCAAAATTGAAATCAAGTTCGAGCAAGGTTTGCGGGTTACCACTAAAGAAGTAATGCGGGTGGTGGAAAAAGTTTTGGGGGGGAAAGTAAACCAAGACATTGTTTCCCTGCTAAAAAAGAATGGCGGCAAAGCCAAAGGTTTTTATGGAAAAAAGGGCAATGTGATATTAGCTCGCAAGCAATGGCTGATTGACGAGCATGGTAAATACTTTGATATTGGGTATACTGGACAGGTTTCAGGAATTCGATATCGCTTCCTGTGGAAATGGATGAAAATGGGTTATATTCCGGTCTTATCGCCGATTGGGGTGGGAAGGGGTGGAAAAGTATATAATATTAACGCCGATAGTGCGGCGGCGGCAGTGGCGGCGCACCTTGAAGCTGAAAAGTTAATACTATTAACTGATGTGCGAGGTGTATTAGGTAAAGATGGCAAATTAATTTCTTCCGTCAATGCATACAAAGTGCGGAAGCTCATCAAGCAGGGCGTAATTTCCGGCGGGATGATTCCCAAAGTAAAATGCGGCCTCCATGCTTTGCGCAAAGGGGTAAAAACCGCGCATATCATTGATGGCAAAATTCCCCACTGCATCCTTCTCGAGCTCTTCACCGATAGTGGTATCGGGACGATGGTGGTTTAGCGCTCTACTTCTTCTTCGGATTAAAACCGGCTAACCCTATATACTTGGCTTTGGCGCCCAGTTCTTCTTCAATTCTAAGCAATTGATTGTACTTACAGACTCTCTCTGACCGAGCAGGAGCGCCGGTTTTGATTTGACCGGAATTGGTTGCTACCGCTAAATCGGCAATAGTTGTATCTTCCGTTTCCCCGCTGCGGTGTGAGGTCATGTAGGTGTAGCCAGCGTCACTGGCCATTTCCATAGCGTAAAGAGTTTCAGATAAAGTCCCGATTTGGTTGAGTTTAATCAAGATTGAATTAGCTACTCTTTGTTTAATTCCCTTCTTTAAAAATTCAGGGTTAGTAACAAACAGGTCATCACCCACTAATTGGATTTTATTGCCCAACTTTTCCGTTAACAACTTCCAGCCATCCCAATCTTGTTCGGAAAGGCCGTCTTCAATCGAAATAATGGGATATTTTTTGACCCATTCTTCATACATGCCTACCATCTCCGCCGGGGTTAGCTCTTTTCCTTCGCTTTTTAACATGTATTTGCCATTCTTAAAAAATTCGCTGGCAGCTGGATCAAGTGAAATACAAACATCTTTGCCGGGGACGTATCCGGCTTTTTCAATGGCTTCCATGATAACCTGGACAGCTTCTTCGTTCTTAGTTAGTTTTGGAGCAAACCCGCCTTCATCACCGACACCGGTTGAGTAACCGCGGTCTTTGATCACTTTTTTTAAGGTTTGATAAATTTCAGCTCCGATCCTTAGGGCTTCGGAAAAACTTGTGGCCCCAACCGGAGAGATCATAAATTCTTGTAATTCATTGTTCCAACCAGCATGGGCGCCGCCGTTCATTACATTCATATTGGGAACCGGCAAAATAACGCCTCTTTCGCCGCCAATATATTTAAATAGTGAAATACCATAAGCAATAGCTGCGGCGCGGGCAACTGCCAAAGATACTCCAAGGATTGCATTAGCGCCTAATTTGCTTTTGGTTGGTGTACCATCTAATTCGAGCATCAAATTGTCGATCTTAAGTTGCTGGTGAACCGCCATGCCGATCAGTTTGGGAGCAATAATCTCATTAACATTTTTAACGGCGGTGTAAACCCCTTTGCCGCCGTATCTTTTGTCATCTTTATCGCGTAGTTCTAGGGCTTCGTTGATACCGGTTGAAGCACCGGAGGGGACAGCTGCTCTTCCCATCGTGCCATCCTTTAGTGTTACTTCAACTTCAACCGTAGGATTGCCTCTTGAGTCAATTATTTGACGGGCATATACCTTTTCGATCCTTGCCGCTGATTTTGCCCTGTCTCCGATGAAAAAGTATTCGTCTTTTAATCTAACCATATGAAATTCTCCCTTCAATAAAATTGATTTTTTCAGTATACTTGAAAAAGACTCGTAAATCAATCTTTGGGGAATCAGTTAATCAGGAGATCGGGTGATCAGGAAAAGGAATTATATTATGAGATTAAATATTAAGGTTATTCCCAATGCTAAACAAAGCAAGCTAGTGCAAGAAGCTGGCAATTATAAAGTCTATCTAACTGCTCCGGCGGTGGAGGGCAAAGCCAACGAAGCCTTAATTGAGTTTTTGGCTGAGCATTTTAAGGTTAAAAAGAAACAGATTGCAATCGTGCGCGGGGAGAAAAGCCGCAACAAGTTGGTTGAGATATTATAGTTAAATAGGTATAATATCCCCATGCGATTGATTAAATATTTTCTATTAGTTGTCTTTTCTATTTTATTTCTCTCTCCCCTGCAAGCCGAAGTTGTTTTTCCCAAGGCTACCGGTTTTGTTAATGACTATGTTGGTATATTAACTTCGACAGAAATCCAGCAACTAAACTCAATTACTAAGGCTTTGAAGGTCAAAAATGGCTCTGAACTGGCGGTAGTAATTGTTAATACGGTTGAGCCTTTGGACCCCAAACTTTATGCGGTGAAATTGTTTGAAAAATGGAAAATAGGTGAAAAAGGCAAAGATAATGGGGTTTTATTGCTGCTTTCAATGACGGAGCGAAGAATTGAGATTGAAGTGGGGTATGGATTGGAAGGGGCTTTACCAGATGCCTTGTGCGGGAGAATTTTAGACACCTATGCGGTGCCTAATTTTAAAGCGGGTAAAATCGGGACTGGAATGGTTGAAACTGCCAAAGCTATTAGCCAGATTGCTGGAGGGGAAGATATTCCTGCAGCGGTTGGAGCGGAAAAGAGCGATAATTCAGTTGCCGTTATCTTTGTGGTGATAATTATTGTTGCTATTTTAGGAATGGTTTTTCGCAAGTCTAGTTCGGTAATAGCTGGCATCTTTGGTGCGGTTTGGGGAGGAGCTGAAGGAGGTTGGATAGGAGCCTTGCTTGGGGGATTGATTGGTTTTATCATTGGCTTTTGGGGATTAGGCACTTTTACCAGTGGCCGCTGGTCTG
>Ga0265292_1000171_pt1 | contig 121414 bp, 97 predicted proteins | sample Munlanlewell296A_FD_189080 | JGI IMG/M metagenome (GOLD analysis project Ga0265292, IMG submission 189080) | Leachate microbial communities from a municipal landfill in Southern Ontario, Canada - Leachate well 296A | ecosystem: Engineered > Solid waste > Landfill > Unclassified | place: Canada... | reverse complement strand
GCACCGCTCCTGTCGATGCAGGCAATCCCCGACCACCGTCCGGAGGGGGCGAACGCAAGGACGGCCATGCCGCTGTACAATACAGGGGTTGAACGTGCCGCGAAAAATGGCGCTTGAAGGCCAAGCAGGGCGCAGCCGTCGGGTTCTCGGGGATCTCGGCACCCCAAACCCGAACCCAAAAAGATTCCCAGGGATTCCAAGGACTTTGCGGGTGCCTCTGGCAATTGCCGCCGTGATGAACTAGAAACTGCTCATGGTGGATCCCTCAACCCTCCAGACTCCGCAAGCTTCGCCGAACACAGGGCGCCTCGAGGAGTACAAGGCCCTGCGCGACGAGCTTCTGTTGCAGATGCGCGCGAGGGATCAAGCTGTCGACGTCTTTCTGGTTGTTTCCGGAACCCTGGTCGGTCTAGCCATCCAGCAGCATCGATCCGATTTTCTGCTTATCCCAGTCATCCTCAGCCTGCCGTTCCTTCTTCGACATACCCAAAAGCATTTTCACGCAACGAAAATAGCGACCTACATTTCCGTATTCATAGAACCTGAATGTCCCGCAATGAGGTGGGAGGCGAGCCGCGGACAAGTGACGTACGGAATCTATGCGAGGTTCTTCAAGGCTTACCCGCTGATGATCTTCGTCGGTGTCGCCATCATCTCGCTAGTTGCCTTTATCGCGGTGCTCATCAGCGGTGATCCGAGTTGGTCGATGTACATATCCAACTACGGATTGATGACAGCGGTCTGCTTAGCGCTCATCGTGCTCACTGTGACATTGCTCCTGGGTATCAGGTTCTATACATGGGATATTCGCGCTGATATGCTGAAAAACTGGAAACCGGAGACACGGTTAGAAACCGGGCCGTCAGACACTCCTCCGGGACTGCAGGTAGGATTGCATGCAGCTCTTGAGCCGTCAGAAGTCGATCAACAACCAGTCGCGACACGGCTACCCAACGACAACCACTAATCGACCTTCATGCGACCAGCACGGCATACCATCGTCTCACGGTCCGCGTTCGGGCCTGACCGCATCACGCGATGTGTAGGCGATGTTCTTCAGACGTTCGATCGGGTCTGCGGAAATCTCTACCTTCCGAGCGACTTTGACGAACAATCCGTCGCGGAATTCTACGACGGGCTGGCAGACTCGTACGAGAGTCACATCGACCTTGACTTCAACCTCAAGCTCATTTCTCACTTGCTGGCGGCGGTTTCCAAGTCGAGTTCGGCTCGGACGGATGTCTTGGACTATGGCATAGGGCCTGGACTGTCGCGCTTGCTTTTGGATGAGTATCCGAACGTCAATCTGCATGGCGCCGACATCTCGAATCGGATGGTTATCCTAGCGAATCGATCCGGCATTCCGACCGTACAATGCTCTTCCAGGATCGGTCGCGATCCGTTTCCGGCTGGGTCTTTCGATGGCGTCTTCGCCGCCAACGTGGCGCACTACTTCAGGGACACGGCACCGTTTCTGCTCTGGGCGCGTCTGCTTAGACTTGGCGGGAGAATCGCGTTCAATGCGCGCCTGCGGACTGTCTCCCCAACACGCCGCGAAAGACGGGACTATATGTCCGCTCTCGCGGCTTGCGGGTTTGTTCGCATCTCCGACGAAATTATTGAGATTCGTTCTGCCCAACGGCGGTACAACGTCTGGGTAATCAGGGCGACCAAGGGCCCGACATCAGTACCTTGCCAGCCGCAATGCGTGCCGCCGATTCCAATACCGGAGTGATGAGGAAGACAACGGCGTGTTTGACGATTCGACCGGTGATCGCCAAGAACGAATCGACGCAGTCGCCGCGTAGCGAGTTCGAGTCCTTTCCGGCGTCTTGACTACCATTCCGTCTAGCCTGTCTGGTCAGTCTCTTAACAAAGCGGAAAACAAAAAACCACCGCCGTCCGGCGTGTGGGTTTTTGTGGTGCACCAGATTGTGGAGTGTTCGAACTAGCCTTCTCGCAAAGTCCTCCGGAGATCCTCGGCCCCCTCAAGCACGAATGAGGGTAGGAGACCCAGAATCACCGCCACCACCCTTTCCGTAGTGCGCACAAACCTCTCCATCGCGTCGTTGTCCTCGGGGCGGACGGGCATTCCATAATGGACAATGCGGTTCCGGGTCTTCACAAGCTGAGCGAATTCCGACGCCACCTTGGACGGTTGCTGAAAATATGCACCGTACACGAAGCGTATCTTCTCCTCGCCGCTCAGATTCACGATCGTCCTTTCGCTCATCCAGGAACGATTGTGGAGAGTGAAGAGGTGTTCCCAGATGGCCCAGCAAAGAACGAACGACGTTTCGATGATCTGCCTCTGTATCGCCTGCTTGTAGAGCAGCAAGAAGTGCCCGCCCTGGTACTTGTTCTGCCAGGCAGTCGTGCGTATCAAGGAGAGCAGATCATTCAGGCCCTTCTCCAAGCCCAGGTCGAGCTGGTCGTAACCGGAGACGGATTTCCCCTCTATCGCGGATCGTTCCAGCAATGCGCCAGTGCGGCGTTCACGACACATCCACACGTGTGGCATCGACAGGCACAGCTCGCCGCCAAAGGACGATCGTCGATGGTCTTGCATGACCGCCACGCCGCCATCCTCATCCACGTCGACGAAGACGTTTCGGCCAGTGAATATCGAGAGCAGAAGTATGATGTCGCTGAGCGCCGTTGAATTACTGTCCGCCCAAGCAAGGGCGCAGAGTTTCTCCTTGTCCGGAATCTCAACCGTAGCCGTGGGTTGGTGACTTCCGACTTGGATTCTAGTCTCAAACTCGGATCCGGAGGAGTTCACGAGATGCTGGAGCTTGCTGAAGGCCGAACCGTACTCTGTGGTACGCTGAAAGACGTATCCGTCAACTTCTATTTCGTTCACGTGGGAAGGGAACTGCAAATTGAAAACTGGCTTCTTCATGATCATTGTCACTTGATGCGGCTATGAGAACCGCGAGCTACATTCGGTACGCTCGCCGATCGTCCTGTACGCCCGTCGATCGTCGGACACCGAAGACCGGCAGACGCTTTCGATTCCAGCACGGCTGGATGAACTCCGCAAGCTCGCCGCCCTGCGCGGCGTGGAGATAGCGACGGAGTACGAGGAAAGTGCGTCTGCCAGAGAACCGGGTCGGTCCGTCTTCGGTAAGCTCATGCAGCAGGTACGGGCGGCCAAGGTCCAAGGCATCCTTTGCTGGCTCCTCGACCGTCTGGCCCGGAACATGGTCCACGGCGGCGAAGTCATCTACCAGCTGTCCGAGGGGCACCTGAAGGAGATCGTTACGCCGGAAGCAACGTACACCTCGACCGGCGACTCGAAGCTCCTGCTGGCAATCCTCTTCGGCGCCGCCGCCAAGTACACCGATGCACGCGCACCGCATGATGTTCTTCCGGATCGGCATGCCCTTGCGTGTCGCTCATCGCGGCGGCAGGCTTGTCCCCCGCGCAGTCGTCCTTTCTCTGCCTTGACGGGCTCGTGCGCGTGCGGTGAAATATGCGCGTATGCAAGCAATAAGATCTGCGCTGGGACGCAAGGACAAACCGATGCACAAGCCCCTGACGACGCGTCTTTTCCGCGTCGATCTGATTCCCGAGTCCGATGGCCGCTGGACCGTTGATGTGCCGGATCTGCCCGGGTGCGTCACTTGGGGACGGACACGCGAGCAGGCGCTCGCCTTTGCGCACGAGGCCATCGTCGCCTACCTTGACGCCTTGAAGAAGCTCGGTGAGCCCATTCCTGTGGGTGCGCCGTTGCACGAGGCGGTGACAGTTGCCATCGCCTTATGACGCTGCCCGAGTTGCGTGGCCTCACGGCCCGCGAGATGGCGCGCGCACTCGAGCGTGACGGGTTCCGCCTGATCACGACCGTGGGGAGCCACCGGGTCTTCGCTCACACGGACGGCCGCAAGGTGGTCGTGGCCTTCCATGCCGCTGGGGCCACGTTCGCCTCGGGAACGCTCCACGCCATGCTGAAGCGCACCGGTTGGGAAGTATCCGATCTGATACGGCTGGGCCTGGTTCGGCGTCGAGCCATTCGATCCCGCGATGGACGCGAGGCGGCGTAGAAAGCCGCGTTTCTCTCCGTAAGAGCCAGCCTACATCTCGAAGCACTTCGTCGCCCCGAACACCGCTCGAACGCCGGCCGTCTTTTTCGCGCTCGCAGCACCAAGGTCGATCACGGCGAGTCTCTTCTTGGCGCGCGAGCAACAGACATAGAAGACGTTGCGGGTTTTTTGGAACCGCTTCCGGTTCGCCGTCTCATCCTCGCCACTGAGGTACTTATCAAAGGAGTACGTAGTCCAGCGAGCCCCCTTGTCGTCCAAGACCACGTAGACAGTATCGAACTCCGCGCCCTTGACTCCGTGCTTGGTCGCGAACGGCGTGTGGTCCCCGAAGAACGAGGTGAAGGCCGTCATCTCCAGATAGGGCAGGCCCATTAGAGCGGTGTAGAACGCGAGATCCTTCGCTTCACGTTCGGCGACCTCTGGGTCATCGACCACCTTCGCGGCCTTCCCTGCCAAGGGTGGTTTCGCGGAATCGCAGTGAATGCATTTCCCCTTCTCGGTGCCGCCATCAACGAGAAAGCACCATGGACGGGTGCTATTGAAACAACGCGGGCACTCGTTCCAGTAATCTTGTGCGAAGTTGAGTCGGCGCACTTCTTCCTCTGCGACGACTCTGGGCTTGGTGACCCCGTCATTGGTGCCCAGAACCACCCGTCCAATTCCGAACCAGTCGTCAATAGAGTAAGACGTATCGTCTACAGGGACGCTCGGAACGACGATAATCTCGGGGTAAAGGTATCGAGTATTCCAGGCAGTGCTGGAGACTACTACGAAACACGCAGAGGGGAAGCTAGGGTGCCAACTCGGCGTCGTGATAATGTCGCCGAACGACGGTGCTTTCCATCCGCTTGTTGCGAGGATCTTGAATAGGGTCTGGCGTGAAGGGTTTGAACCTGCTCTATGGGCAGGAGGTGGCAGTTTCTCGTGCAAACCATCGATGACCGGAGATGTTTGAGCGGGAAGTTCGGATAGAATCAGTCTGACTATCTTGCAGAATTGTGCGAACTTGGCTCCTGATACTGGACCAACCGATCTGGACGGAGAATAGGACCGAGTAAACAACGCGGGTGTGAGGTAGCTATCCAGGTTGAGGCCAGAATCTTGTCGTGGTAGGAATATCCAACCTGGCGGATCCCGCCGACGCTTAGGTTTTCGAGGAGCGCTGGGCTGGTGTCGAGACGTCTTTCTGTTGAGTTCATCGCCGGTGACTAGCGCAGCGGTGAAGCGCTCGAGAAGCTCATTTGTGATGAAATTGGACGCGACAAGGAACGGTCGTCTCTGCCACGCGCTTGGCGCGGTAACCAGGAAACCATGTTTGGCTTGAAACGGCTCCGGCGTTGTGGTCACGTTAACCCTCACCAAAGGTGACTGTAGAATTAAAGATGGAGCTGCCTAGTTGGCAGCTCCATCGACAGGGAGAGACGATTACTTGCTGAGGAACGAGAGGGCGCTATCTACCTTTCCTTCTTCTGCTTCCTTCTTCCGCGCCGTAGTCGATCTGCCCTGCCAGGCCGTGGCTGCGCCGATGGAAGGTCGTCGAAAGCCAAGATGTTACCGTCGCAGTCTGGTAAAACTGCCACACGATCGTCGGCGTGTTGCATGATTTCATCGAGGTGTTTGACTAACTCTACCTCGGCAGGGAGAAGGTCGGAACTGGACACACTTCTTGTCGTCCTCATGTTGCGCTGCCTTCCTGCGGGTTACCCCGCGGGAGGCGTGCGGGGTTTCGATCCTGTCGGAACGACCCGCTTTCCAGAGTCCGTTTTCTGACGCATTGCTCCGACCCGAACGCCGGGGATCACGCGTCGGTTCCCCTCCTCGAACCGCCGATAGAGCTTTGCGGCCGTTACGGCTGCGGTGAAATCAGCCGGTGATAGCTCGATCAGTCGTTCGACGAGGTCGAACCACTCGTCATCTGGCAGGCAATTGTCCGTGTTCTGGACACCCCCTTCATTCGGGAAAGAACCATGTTTTGTATCACGTTTTGTTGGTTCTGTCAAGGATTGCAGCTTCTCGGCTGCGTTGAGCAGACCCGGAGGCCGTCTCAGGTGCCTCACGGGTCCCTCCGCACGGTATCAGGTCGGGGGTTCGGGCTCCCCCAGGCGCAACTGCGCGACCAAGCGTTGGCAGAGGTCGTGGAACCTCTTGCGCAGCGCGCCAGGAGTGCTTCCGAGTTCCTTGGACAGGTCGTCGTAGCTGCGCTCGTCGAGCATCCTGCCCTCGAAGAGCCGGCGGTCGGCCGGGGAGAACTCACCCAGCGCCGAACGGAGCAATGCGGCGCCCCTTTCGCGGTCGATGAGCTCGTCGGCAGGCATCTCGCCGCTCCGGATGAAGTCGAGAGGATCCTCGATCGCGCGCGGAACGACGGTCTGCAGGAGTTCCCTGGCGCGCTGCGTTCCCATCCTCCGGAGCACCACAGGGGCGTCTCGCTACCTGGGTACGAACCCGTGCTCCGCGATCGGCTGCGCGATGGTGCGGCACGGTGAGGTGGGGCATTTCACGTGTCGGGGTCGACTCGCGGGCGCCTTGCAGTTGCCACGGGAAGTCCGGGCGGCGCCGGCCGCGGTGCGGCCGGGGCGCCTTGCGGAACTCCTGCTGGTTGACTCGGTTGACATCTGGCCTTGCACAGGGTTTGTTCACATGATAACCTAACAGCCGCATAGGCGTGGCACTGCACTACGTTACAATACATCAGTGGAGGTGAACATGTTGGAGTTCCTGCACCGAATCATCGGCGATGCCAACCCGGTTGGCGTGGCCGTTGCAGGGGTTGGGCTCATCGCTGGGACCTTCAACCTGCTGCTCCTGTTGTCTCTGGTTATTCGATCGCTCCTTCCCAAGAAGAAGTGGACCGCAGAACTCGAGATGGCACGAGAGATGGGTTCCAAAGATGCCCCTTCCTCCGCCGCAATCTCGCACGACGACCCCGTCGCGTATAAGAAGCGCTTTCTTGATGAGGGATGGCGAGAGGAAATCGAAGGCGCGTTAGTTCGGTCTTGCCATCCCTCTACGCCATAGCTCGTTACTCGTCCCCGACGATCGCACTCTGGCGGTCGTCTTTCTTTGTCTTCGCCCGAGCTGAAATTGCGCGAGAGAACCATGCCGCACATTTACTTGCGATTGCTCACGAACTGCTTGATGAGTTTTGGGGTGTTCTTCGCATGGTTGTTTGGCCAGACGCAGTTCGGAAAGGACTACGGAGCGTTGCTCTCGATTCTCTACATGGTCGCAGTCGGCGTCGGAAAACACTGGTATGACCATGGGTCCATTCGTCTGGGTTTGGGGGTAGATTTCAATATTTTTCCGCCGTTCCATGGCCGACCCGGCAAGAGAGGCCTCAGCATCTTGTTGGCACAGATCTATGGGAACTTGGCGCCAGAACCCGAAGATCGATTGCGGCTTACGCTCTTTGTGCCGGATTCGAATCGAAAGTGCCTCGTCCAGATAGCCCGCTACTGTTGGAACCATGACGATACCACATCCGGGACCGAAATCCGAATGGGAACTTGCGCGGTCGGACACGCGTATAACCGAGGCGAATTCTGGTTCCTTCCCGACGTTGACACGCTCGGCGGATTTGAGAAGGGGGTACACGCACCGGTGGGCTCGATCCACAACGATCTGGGCCCGTAGCCCCTCTATCGGCGCCGATTTCGGCATCTTGGGCCTGTTTTGCCCGGTTGGGGTGTCTTGAACGAGGCCAACTACGCACCCCTGCATGTTGAACTCGGCGAGCGCGCGGAACGTATTCGTTCATCCCTTCGAGACCCGCAGGCGGAAACCGACTCTTGGCGCGCCGCCGTCTCGGAAGCACTCACGCTCGCGGCAACTGCCTTGGACTCCTTCCAGCGAGCCACTTCCGACGAACGTCGAACCATCCTCTCACGATTGTACGTGAACTTCGTCGTGACCGACCGAAGTACCGCGCCAGCACTGCGTTTTCCGTACACGATACTCGAGGGAGCGCGTCCGGACCATGATGTCGCGAAAGGAGCGAGTCAGAACCCGCCCTCGCCATCGAGAATCTGGCTCAGCGTACGCGAAAAGACGCGCCCGCGAGATGCTCGCGAACGCGCCTTTATGGCATGGTGCGCAGGAGAGGATTTGAACCTCCATGGGGTTGCCCCCGCTAGCCCCTCAAGCTAGTGCGTATACCAATTCCGCCACCTGCGCCAATGTTTTTTCCGTTCCTGACTGTGCCCGGAAGGTTAGCAAATTCCGACCTCTTTGGCAACCCCGCTTGGGCCGGTTTACGCCGCCGTCCGGTGATTACGCTCAACTTTCCCTTCTCGATGCCCAATTTGAATTTGAGGCTGTTGGCCGTATGACAATCCACGCGCGCTTCCATCGGATCATGCGCCGTGAGTCCGCCGTGTTCGAACTTGATCCTAGTTTCGGGAAAAGAATTGCGCTTGAAGAAGCCCGCGGATTCAGTCTGCGGCGTGATGACCGCCTCGAGCAATCCATCGCCCGCGTCGGCCTTGTCCGCCTCCCCTATCCCGCCCAAATTACGGATGCAGATGCGGCCGCCGTGCATGGGCGAGAGCTTGAAGCGGCCTTCGATGTCCACGGACGCGGCTGAATTCTCGAGCGTGACTTCGGTCAAAAAATAACGTTCGTCCAAAAGCCCCATGTCCAGCTTCTCGATGAGCCGCGCAGCTAGGATGTCGCAGGCTTCTTCGCCTTTGGGGATGCCCAGCGCGGTGGCGATGCCGCACGGTTCGGTCACGGGCAGATAGCCGAGCGTGACTTTGAGGTAGGGCAAAAACCACAAGACTTTATCCAAGGTCCGATCGTTGCCCACGACCACGATGGTCGTGACGCCCTGCGAAACCAAGCTCTCGACCAGATCCTTGGCGCTCCTGAACAGCGCCAGCTTGCCCACGCGCCCGGCCAAATCCAAAGTCGCGAGCCGCGATTCCAACACAGCCAAATCGCGTTCGTATTTTTTGTCGCTCAAAAAATCATCGTAGATGTAGGCGTAGCCACTTTGAGCCATACAAAGAGTGAGTAGCGAGTAGCAAGTAGCAAGTAGCGAGCGAAAAAATCCCGCGGCTCACCAACCCTTCTCACGCCGCCAAGTCTTCTTCGGTTTGGGTCGCTTTGGATTTGTGATGCGGCAGCTCGGCTTTGACGGCGCCCATGCTGATCTTGCCGTTCAAAAGCGCACCCGCCTCGACGACCACGGTCTGGCACGAGGTGTCGCCCTGGACGCGCGCCGAAGCTTTGAGCTCCAGCCGGTTCTTGATGGCCAACGTACCCTCGATGACGCCAGCGACGATCGCGTCTCCGGCCACTACTTCGGCCTTGAGTTTAGCCTCCGGTCCGACGGACAAAAGCCCTCCGGTCTCGATCCGACCGTTGACTTCGCCCTCGATGACCACGTCACCTTGGCTCGTAAAATCGCCTTCGACCCGCACCCCGCGTGCGATGACCGTGGCGCCGGCCTCCCGCGCTTTATCAGGGTTTTCGTAACCCTCCGTCTTTTTGGAAGATGAAAACATACGGCAGTACCGTACAACATAAAAGCAGCAAGTAGCAAGTAGCGAGTAGCAAGGGCATCAGAAGTCCAATTTTCCCCACCCTTGCTGCTTGCTACTTGCTACTCGCTACTTTATCTCTTGAAACGGCAAGCGCGCCGTGAAATCAGAACCCTGGCCCAGACCCGGGCAGGTGGCGCTGACCGAGCCGCCGACCGCTTCGATCAACTCACGCACCACGAACAGCCCCAAACCCGTGCCGTCCACCTGGTGCATGCGTCCCGCTTTGCCGCGATGGAATTTTTTGAACAAGTCGCCGCATTCCTCCGGAGTGAATCCTGGTCCCGTGTCGCGTACGCTCAAGACCAGGTGCCGATTGTCGAGTTTGCACGAGATGACGACCGAACCGTGCTGCGTGTATTTGACCGCGTTGTCCACCAGATTAAAGAGTACGTTCTCGAGCACGTCATGATCCATGATTACCTCTTCCGGCACGTCGTGCGCCACGACGGAACGCAACTCAAGATCCTTGGCCGCCGCGGTGAGCGCCATCTCACCGATGATCTCCGCGATCTCGCTGCGGATATCGGTGCGCGCGGGTTGGCTCTTATATTTGCCCATCTCGAGCCGCGAGGCGTTCAAGAAAGTCTCGGCCAGCGACAACAGGCGCGTGCTCGTGTCTTGGATATTGGTCGCCGCGTCGCGCGCTTTGGGCGGAATGGCGCCGTAATCTCCGTCGCGCAGCATGGACGAAGAGGCGCGGATGGCGCCCAACGGCCCGCGCAGCTGATGCGCTACCATATCGACGAAATCATTCTTAGCTTCTTCCAAAAGCTTAAGCTCACGGTTGGCCGCTTCGAGGTACATCCGCTTGTGCCTCTCGCCTTTGAGCGTGCGCATGGCGAGGAAACCGAATGCGCCCACGGCCAAGGACCCGATCAAGACCACCCAAAATTCATTCCGATCAGGCGAACGCAGCAAGAGCACCGTGGCGAACGCCGCGAGGAGCAGGATGAAGGATTCGAGCGCACCGAGCTCCACGTCCAAAAAAGCGGCGCGCACGAATGACGAAAGCGAGATGACGAGGAAGCTGGCGCACAACAGCGGGATGAAGAAGCCGACCGGGACAGGTCCCACGAAAAGTTGCGCCGAACCCGCGATGGCGAAAAGCATGAGCAAGACCAACCCATAGGCGGCGCGCCGACGCGACAACACGGGCAAAGTATCCGAGATCACCGGCGGATAAAGCAGACTGATGGCGAACATGATCGCGGCGAAATAAGCGGCCAACCCCACGCCGGCGCCCAGCTGAAGGAAAAAATCAGCCGCGCCGGCGACGATCTCGAATTGCAGCAGCACGTATCCGATGAGCAAAGAAAAAAAACATGCGAGCGAAACAAGATAGGCTGCTTTGATCGGGCGCTTATGCTCAAAGCCCGACAGATACCCAGCCGTATGCACGACCAACGCCGGAGCAAAAGCCGCAGTCAGATAAAAAACCAACTTGCCGGCAGCGGCCAGAGGGATAATGCCGACCAGCGCGACCAGCGCCCAATCAGCCAAAGTCCAAACCGCGAACGAGGCGGCCATCAAGCCATATAAAACATTGCCCAAAGCCCGACGGTTGCGCCACCAAGCGGTCAGCCCAAGATAAAACGAGGCGCTTCCCACGCCCACGGTCAACGAAAGCTCAAGCGGAACTAGATGCATGGATAGAAGGTGTAGGGGCGCATGCCATGCGCCCAGCGGAACGGTAGACGGTAGCCAGACGCATTGTCATCCTGAGCGGAGCAGCAGCGCAGTCGAAGGACCTTTATCAGCCAACGGTTCAGGGGTCGCTTATAAGGGTCCTTCGACAAGCTCAGGATGACAATTGGCTGGTAGCCAACCACAGTATATCCTATTATAGCCTGGATTTCTGTTTGATGCGCTGTCATTGCGAGCGTATATATTAATCGCGCGCGGCAATCTCCGGATTCCGGAGATTGCTTCGTCGCTGCTGCTCCTCGCAATGACAGTCTGCGATCATCCAAACGCATAATTCTCAAGCATAAAAAACAACCGCGAACTCTGGATGAATCCGCGGTTTTGCGCTGCTTCAGTGGCGCAGGTGGTTGGAGATGGCTTCGAGCGGGTGCTCGAGCGCCAAAGCCGGTTCGACGTAGCAGGCTTTGAGGCAATTCTTGGTGCAGGGCGAGAAGCGCCTGGCGCCGTCCAAGAGCCTGGGCAAAAGATCAAGGAGCGAGCCGTTGCCATCGATCCAAGCCAGTCGCTTGGGCAGATGGGCGTACTTGAGCTCGCAAGGATTGAGCACGTAGCCCTCGGGCGAGACGCTCAAGATGCTCGTCGGGCGGCAATCGAACAGCCCCCAGTAGCGGATGCAGTACAGATAGGACAACGAGGACTCGATGGACTTTGGTTCGTCGCGTTTGGTCTGCATCACCCGATCCAGGAACGCAGCATAGGCCGAGCTGGGCTGCGTATCAGCTCCTTTGATCAGCGGCTGATGATCCTGGATAGCCGGCGCGACGGCCAAAGGAATTCCGTGCTGCTGGCAGAAACCCAGTACGCCTTGCGCATCTTGCGCATTATCGGGCGCCAACACGCAATTGACCACGAGTTGATTGCCTAAACTCTTGGCCACTTTGGCTGAATGATAGATGTTCTCGATGGCCTTCTGGGCCAACGCCTCTCGAATCTGGCAGATGCTGGCCAATCTTTTTGGATCTACCGCATGCAGACTAGCGACGATCACGTCAGCCAGTTCAGGCACCAAAGATCTTTCTTCCAGCAACGTGGCGTTGGTATTGACGACGATCGGGTAAAAACCTAGCGCCCTAGCCAGCTTGAGCATGACTTCGATGCGCTCATCGAGCAGCGGCTCGCCGCCGGTCAGATAGAGCGCCGAGGTGACTTGGCGCAAACTGCGGAAGATTTGCTCAATACGCGACCAACTCACGCTCGGAGTCGCCTCTTGTCTATCTTGCCTGCGACTGCACCAAACGCAATCCTCGTTGCAGCCATAAGTGACATGATAGACAGCTATCTGCGGCGGCAAGTATTCGAGCTTCGAGGTGTTAGCCGTGACAAGATTGCCCAAAAACCGCCGTAGATGTTCGGCGGTTGCCTTGGCTCTACGGAAGTCCATGTTCTATCATCCTTTCCGTGTAAAGTACGTCGCTAGTGCGAGAGTATGAACTAAAGCTCGATTCGTGTCGAATCGAGGGGGAAATAAGGGTCAAAGAATCAAGGATCAAGTGTCCAAGGATTTGGTAGAAAAAGACTCACGCGAAAGACAAACGCCGAGAAGGGCGCTCCGAGTGACGCGCGTAAACCTAAGCACGCTCGCGCCGTCCGAATCGGCAACGCCGACATCCGCAACGGCCCCATCCGAGGAAAGTACATCAGACCAATGATATTCATTCTCGAGGATGCGTTCGCCTTTGCCTTTGCCATTGAGACGCTCGGTCGCGATTAAGTGAAGGGCGGTCGCGTAGAGCATCTGGAAGGGTTCAGGACGATGTAACTGGTCGCGTGGGATATCGAGCTTCTTGGCGTATTCCTCGATGACGAATTCCTGGGTGTCTTGGTGGGTGAAGGTGTCTCCGGTTTCGTAGTGATGACGCTTGTCCTTTGAATCAGGGATAATCTGTTTAGTGATGAGCTTCCATTCGTAGCTCAAACCAAGCTTCGTGAAGAAGTCCTCGTTCTTATACCAATCGGTGTCGAACAGGAATTTGCCTAGGCCGAGCTTGGTGTATTCCACTTGGATAAGCTCGTTCATGCGTTCTCCCGTGAGCGGTTTGCCGTCCTTGTCCGCGACGAAGAGGACGAGCATTTCTTCTATGCCAGTCTTTTCTTTGATTTCTTTGGATTTCTTTAGGTCGTCTGCGGTGTATGGGATAGGCGGGACTTTGGAGATGTCGACGAAGTCTTTGCCCAACATGGCTTCTACGTCTTCTATGCCATGGATGTTCTCGCGACCTAGGATTTCGATGGCTTCCTGCAAGCCAGGTTCGATTTCTTTCTTTTCGACGGCTTTCTGAAAGGCTTTAAACAAATCAGCCACCTTGCGAGCATCTTGGGCCGACAGTTTCTTGTTCTCTTTCAGCTCTTCGAAGTTCTTCGCTCCGTATTTAGCGTAGATTTCTTTTATCTGCGCAGCCAGCTTATCGGCGTAACGCCTGACCGAAGTCGGCAAATCCTGCCGACGGATGTGGGAGGTGGTGAGGTTCGGGGCGGTTTCGAAGGGGTTGTTAGACATTAGAAATTAGTCATTAATCATTCTGGCTATCTTCTACCCTCTAACTCACATCTCATCAGGAATCGGTATGCCCAAGAGATTCAAGCCGAGGATGAGCACCGACGATGCGGCGGCGGCGAGGTCCAAGCGCGCGGCTTTGATTTTGGGCGGCGCTTCGAGCACCGGCACGTCGCGGTAGAATTCGCCCACGGTCTGCGCGGTGGTGAAGCACCATTGCGCCAAGGGCATGGGTTTGAGTTCGCGCGCCACGCGGGAGGCGAGCGCCGGGAATTGCGCGAGCTTGAGGACCAATTTTTTCTCCGCTTTCTCTTTGAGCAACGTCCCGTCGCCTTGTCCAAAACTCTTCGCATCCCAACCGGCCTTCTTCAAGATGGAATTGAGTCGCGTGGCGGCGTATTGGATGTATGGTCCGGTGTCGCCGTCGAAAGACAAGGCCTTCTCCAAATCGAACACTATGATTTTGTCGCTGTCTTGCTTGAGCATGCCGTATTTGATGCCGCCCATGGCCAAGGCCCACGCCACGTGGTCGAGCTTGCCTTCCGGCCAATCCGCATGGCGCGTCTGCGTTTCTTTTCTGGCGAAGGCGACGACCTCGTCGCGGAACGTCTCGTACGCCACCACATTCCCCTGCCGGCTCGACATGGCGCCGGATTTCAGGGTCAAGAATTCATAGCCCACGAATTCCAAAGGTTGTTTGAAACCCATGAGCTCCAGCGTCTTGCCCAGCTGTCGAAAATACAGGTTCTGCCGATTGTCGATGACGTGCAGGCTGCGCGTGAGCTTGGGGTATTCGCGGAACTTGAGCTGCGCCAAAGCCAGATCCTTGGTGGCGTAGAGCGATGTGCCGTCGGTCTTGCGGATGAGGAAAGGACCGAGCTTATATTTTTCCAGATCGACGATGATCGCGCCCTGGCTCTCTTGAGCGAGGTTTTTTTTCAATAATTCATCCACGATGCGCTGGCCGTTATCTTGGACTTCGCTCTCGAAATATTGACGATCCAGCGCGACCCCCAGCTCGCGGAAGATATCGTTCATCTCCGTCGTGGACCAGCGTTTGGTCTCTTGCCACAACTTCAACCAGCCCGGTTTCTTGGCTTCGATGGCCTGCTGCACGCGCGAGACTTGTTCCTTCCACTCCGCGTTCTCATCCAACAGCTTGGTCGCTTCGGAATAAATCGACCCCAAATGCCGTCCGCTATGTTTTTCTTTCGGGATAGCCTGCAAGATGGACTCGGCCATCTTCTCGTCCAAATTTTCCAAGACGTAATCCACCCAACCGTCGCCTTTTTGCGCCGCCAGTTTTTTAGGTTGCGGCACGGCAGCGGCGTTGGCGCGCACCAAAAACCACAAACACTTGGCCACATGCGCGCCCACGTCGCCGTGATAGCTCGCGGTCACGACTTTATAGCCGTCGTTCTGCAACAACCGCGCCAAAGCCGCGCCCAAGATCAAATTGCGCAGATGGCCGACGTGGATTTCTTTATGCGTATTGGGCTGCGCATATTCAAGCATCAACTCGCGCTGCTTGCCTTCGTCGCTTTGGCCGTATTTTGATGTGAAGTGTCCGATGTCCTGGATGACCCGCGCCGCCAAATCGCCCGGCCGCAGGCAGATATTGAGATACGGCCCGGCAGCCGACGCGCTCTCGATGGTCGGATCTTTTTTGCCCAGCTTGGCGGCCAGATCTTTAGCCACGTCCGCCGGGGATTTGCCTTGCGCTTTGGCCAGCTTAAAACACCCGAAAGCGATATCGCCCAAATCCGGATCAGGCGGCACAGCCAAATCGGATATTTCAATCGTCGAATTTGTTGCTTCACCGATTTTTCGAGCGACGTGCGACAGGACTGCGTCCCAGGTGTATACGGACATATTTTTATCTGTCATCCCCGCGAAAGCGGAGATCTTGCCCGAAATTCTTCATACGAGCTTAACGAAAAACCGTTTGCCTTTTTGGATCAGCGTACCGGGTTTCACTTCAGCCTCGACATCCGTGACCACTTCTTCATCCACTTTCACCGCCCCGGCCTCGATCTGCCGCCGCGCTTCGCTTTTTGACGCGACCAGGCCCGACTTGACGAGGGCGTCCACGAGTTTAAGACCGTCCCCCGCCTTCAAAGTCGGCACGTCTTCAGGAGTCTCATGCTTCTGATGAACCTTCGTGAAATGTTCCGCGGCTTTTTCCGCCGCCTCATCGGAAACGAACGCGCGCACGATTTCTTTAGCCAAGCGGCGTTTGGATTCCATCGGGTTAGCGCCGTCTTCCATGGCTTTGCGCATGGCATTGAATTCCTTTTCCGGCACGTCGGTGCACAATTCGAAACCGGGCAGGATCATGCCGTCGGTCCAGCTCATGACTTTGCCGTACATGTCTTCCGGCGTGTCGGTCAACGCGACCATGTTGCCCTCGGTCTTGCCCATCTTGGCGCCGTTGGGATCGACCAACAATTTGCAGGTGAGGACGAACTTTTCCTTTTTCTTCATCTCCTTCATCAGCGTGCGTCCCGCCAACATGTTGAAAGTCTGGTCGTTGCCGCCGATCTCAAGATCCACGTCCATGGCGACCGAATCATAGCCTTGCATGAGCGGATACAAAAATTCGTGGAGATAGACGGGGCGCGGCGAATGCACGTCGGAAGCGTGTTCCGGCGCATATTCCTTGCGGCACTTTTTGCAGCGCCACATGGGATCGTCATACGAAGACACGAGGATGTATCTCCCCTGCTCGTCGGTGGTCATGTCCTGCGATTCCGACGACATTAAGTTTTCCGCGCCGCAGTGCGGACAGGTCGAGCGCCACGACATGCGGCGCCGGAACATGTCGCGCTCCAGCATCTGCTGCACGGTGAAGTGCGCGGCCAAATCCACCACGTCGGCAAAGGACATCTTAGCCAGCCATTCGCTGTTGAATTTCAATTCCACCGGATTCTTGCCGCCGAAATCCAAAATCTTGGACGCCTGTTCCTTATATGCTTTGCAATTGGCCAGGACTTCCTCGCGCGTCTGTTTTTTTCTGGCCGCGGCTTTGTCCGTGGGATCGCCGATCATGGCGGTGAAGTCGCCGATGAGCAGGATGATGCGATGCCCCAACTTTTGCAGCTCGGCCAACTTGCGTATAGTGATGGCGTTCCCCAAGTGGAGCGACGGACCGGTCGGGTCAATCCCCAGATAAACCGTGAGGCGCTTGCCCGAGGCCAAAACCTCGCCCAGCGCTTCAGGCGTGGGATACACATTCTCCACGGCACGCGTGAGGAATCTCGCGATAGCTATTTTGTCGATATTTGTGTCTGCCATACGTCCCAAGACTATCGGAAATGGCGCAAAATGGCAAAAAACCCGTACATCCAAAAATCGGAAAGACTAAACTCTTCAAAATCTCTCCGCAGAGACAAAATCTAACCATCCTAAAAACCCGCGGCCGCGGGTTTTTAGGAAATCTTGGTATTGACTATTCTTCAAAAATCTGGCAGCGGTAGATATATGAGGAGGAAGTCAAAAGACAAACTTATTCATGCGACCGATGCTTTATTGGAAATCCTAGCTATAGGCGGCCTAGTGACCGTTGCCGGATTGCTGTCACAAGGATATACGGCCCCGAAGTTGTTTAAAGGTTTGGGGGAGTTTTCCGTTTGGCGAATCAAAAAATTATTGAGACAACTGAAACTGCGACAATGTATAGAATACGACAAATCGGATGAAGACTCGCCTATCCTTTTAACCGAAAAAGGCTTTATCCGAAGAAGCAAACATAGCCTACTGACAAGAAATTACGGCAAATGGGACCATCTTTGGCGCTTGCTCATTTTTGATATACCTGAAACGAAAAAGAAACAGAGAGATCAATTCAGGGATTTACTTACGAGTGTAGGTTGTTTCAGGATACAGCAGAGTGTCTATGCTTATCCCTATGATTGTAAAAAAGAATTGTTGGTTTTAGCTTCCAATAAGTACGTAAAAAAACATATCGAAGTTTTGACCGTGCCTAATCTTGGCCGTTATGAAAAAGAGGCGCGCAAACACTATTTCGACCGCCAAAAAATATAATCGGGAATTTTTTGCATTTCCCAAAAACCCGCGGCCGCGGGTTTTTAGGAAATTGAGAGAATAATCTGAACCTTAAAAAATAAGGGCGAGGAATTCTACCGAAAGAATATCAACCTATCCGCTGCCGAGACATTTTTTCTAAAACCTTCGCCGACCAATATCCGATGCCCGCCCAAACTCCTGCGGAGACTAAAAGACTGATCAGCGTTACAGGGCCGAAAATATAAAACAAGATATCGCTTTGCGCATCCGACTGCGCCAAGCTCATCGACAAACCCTGTAGCGACATCAGCCAATCGACCAAGCGATAGATGACCCAGCCCGGCTGGAACACGTACCACAGAGGTTCCCAGCGTAAGCCGAGCGTAAGGGAAAGTACGAAGCTGCCGACGGCAGAAATCGTAGCCATGCTTTCGGGTTTTTTATACCAAGTCATATTTTTTTATAGGCGCAACATCATGCTGCGTCCAAGTCTTTCTTGCCTGGCATGAAAGTCGCGGTCAGACGCTCCAATTCCTTTTTCGGCAGGATGCCGCCCAACAAGCCTTCCAAGATACGCTGCTTGATTTCCGGCCGCCACATCTCGTCCGGTCCGCCGGGGCGCTGGTTATTTTTCCAGCGATCCACCATTCCCCTCACGTCATCCAGCGGCAAAACGACCAAAACGATATCCTGAATTTTATCCTCGGCTTCAAGCCGACCCTTGGCCCGCGCGACTTGATGCTCTTTGTATTTGATTTTCTTCGGGCTGCTGCTGATGGTGAACTGTATGCCCACTGCCTTGGCATCCTCCTCCGCCTTCACGCCGCGATAGCGCAGCCTAGCCTGGATGATGAAATCCAATTTCTGGTCCACGTCCTGGTAGGCGTCTCCTTCCATGATCTTGAAATCAGCGGCTTGGTCATAAATCAGCTTGCGCAAGAAGTTGGACACCATCTTTTCCGCGCAAATGCCGCCCGGCATCTCGTAGTCCGATCCGCGCCGCTCATACGCCCCGCGCTTGAATTCGTCGGTGCTGGCTTTCGATATTTCGTGTTCCGTGATTTGCTTGTCCACCACTTCCATCAATTCACGCTTGGCCGCTTCGAGATAAAACCGCTTGCGCACGCTCTTGGGCACCGTTGCGGGATCCAGATGATAATCCGTGCCCCATTCCCCGTCCGTCAACAATTGCCCGCGCGTCACTTCGGAACCATCGGCCAAAAAATATTTCCCACCCTTGGATTTGATCTCGATTTGATACTTCCCCTTTTTATCGAATCCGGATTCATCCAGATGTTTCAGCCGCTCCTTGAGCTGCAGCATGATCCGCTGCTTTTCGATCTGCAGACCAAACACTTTCTGCTGCGCCTCCTTGGTGCTGCCTGACCGCGCGGCGTTGTTCTCGATCAACCAAGCATAAACCGAATTCAACTTTGCCTCCTCATCAGGCGACAATTCGGATTTGCTCGCATCTTTTATCAAATCCCCGTACTGGTTGAGGCTGCGTTTGAATTCATTTTTCATATCCCAATAATATCATCTGCCTTCCAAGACCTTGAGTTTGGCTTCCGCTTCGTCCAGTTTGGATTGCATGCTGGCGACGACTTTGGCCGGGGCTTTGGACGTGAATTCCGTGTCGGCGAGCTTGGCGCGCGTCGTCTCGATGTACGGTTTGAGCGCGGCGATGTCTTTTTGAGTCTTGGCTGCTTCTTTTTCCTTATCCACCGTGCCCGCGACGTCGATGCCGACGCTCAAGCTCCCCGAAAGCGCAGTGGCCCAACCCTCGGGAATCGCGTCGCTGAATTTAAGATTGGACAAGCGCGCCAGTTGTTTGATGATGGCGGCGTTCTCCTGAATGGGCGCATGACCATGCGCCCCTACCAAACAGGCTTCCACGAACGCAGCGGCTTCGACGCCTTGCTCGGAGCGCAGACGGCGGATGTCGACGATAAGATTCTTGATGAGTTCGAAATCGCGGACCGCAGCCTGTTCGGCGTATTCGCCTTGCGGCCATTCCGCTACGAGCAACAACTCGTCGAAATCTTCAAGTCCCCAAATATATTCAGTCACGAACGGCATGAAGGGATGCCACAGTTTCAATAGCCTATTCAGGATATGCAGCAAGATCGCGGCTTTATTTTTTTCGATCTTCGAGATCTCAAGATACCAATCCGCGAATTCGCCCCAAGTAAAATCGCGCAGCAATTCTCCAGCTTGCGAGAATTGATAACCTGCGACTAATTTCGTGACGCGATTTTGGACTTCGTAGAAACGCGCCAGGATCCAACGGTCAGCCAAGGTCTTAGGCGCGGCCCATTGTTCATCCGCTTCATCCTTAGATACGTCCGCCGTGCTTTGCAAGACGAAGCGGCTGATGTTCCACAGTTTATTGGTGAAGTTGCGGAAGTCCTTGATCTTCTCCTCCGACAATTTCTGGTCCATGCCGGGCGAGGTGCCCATGACGAGCGACAGCCGCACCGCATCGGTTCCGTATTTAGGGATGAGTTCGAGCGGATCAAGCGCGTTGCCCAACGACTTGGACATCTTGCGCCCTTGCTCGTCGCGCACCAAGCCATGCAGATAAACATCCTTGAACGGCACTTCGCCCAAGACGTAAGTTGACATGAGAATCATGCGCGCCACCCAGAAAAATAAAATATCATAACCCGTCTCAAGCACGGCGGTCGGATGATAAACTTTGAGATCTTCGTCCGTCACTATCGTGAATCGCTCGATGCCGGCTTTTTCATGCGTAGTGACTTTGATCTCATTAAAGGTTTTTTTGTTCAAAAGCAGGTCAAAAAAATCCAAGACGCCAGAACTTGTGACGACGTAAACATGCTTGCCGATGTATTTCTGTTTCAAATCATTGATAAATGATCCTACTCGAGTCTTAACCTCTTTCGGAGTCTCTTCGTCTTTATAGCGTGAATCGATGCCTACGCTTTTCCACACGGGCAAATCCGGATGATCCTTGAGCAATTCTTCGCGCGTCTTTCCGTTCATGAAGCCAAAGCTATATTCATGTAGCCGTTGATCTTCGATGATTTCCACATCGTGAAACTTATTCACGATTTCTGCCGTGAGCCTGCAGCGCCGAGATGGAGAGGTGATGATTACGTCAAATTTTTCATCTTTAAGTTTCTTGGCAAGCTCTTCCGCCTGCTCTTTCCCTTTCTCATTCAAATCGGCATCCGTTTCTTTTTCTTGTCCGATGAAACGCCCGCCCCCGTGCAGATGCGTCGTCGCATGACGCGACGCGGTAATCTTGATCTTTCCACCCGGCCAGCCCAGGGTCGAAAAAGTCCACAAGCCTGATGAAAACCAGGTGTCCAAAGTATCGGGATCGCGCTCCCAACCTTCGCCCGGCGAATCGTTACCGACTTTCGTGTCTTCGCCGTTGTACCAGACCGGGATCTGGTGCCCGAACCAAATCTGTCGCGAAATGCACCAGTCGCGCAGGTTGTCGATCCAATGGAAATAGATCTTCTCGAAGTTCTCGGGCATGATGCGCGTCTGTTTTGACTCCACGGCGAAACGCATCAACTCCTTGAGCGTCGCTTGCTCCCCTTTTTTCCACTTACCCAACGTGTCCTGGCGCAACGTGAATTTATTGTTGACCCGCACGAACCATTGGCGCATGGGCAATTGCTCGACCGGAGTGCCGCCGCGCTGGGCCACGAGCAAATTCTGCGCCACACTTTCTTGTTTGATCAAATCGCCTTTGGCTTCGAGTTCCACGATGATTTTTTTACGCGCTTCTTGGACGGTCAACCCGGCAAAACCCGGCCCCGCGCCCTCCGTCATGCGTCCGTCGGTGCCGATGACTTGTTCGTAGCGCAAATCATGTTTCTCGGCCAAGTCCGCGTCGGTCAGCGAGTGCGCTGGCGTCACGCCCAAAGCGCCCGTGCCGAAATTCTGATCGACGCTGGCGTCGGCGATGACTTTGACTTTGATCGGTTTGCCGCAAAAATCGGCCGCGTATTCCTGCCCCACGTATTTTTTGTAGCGCTCGTCTTCCGGATGCACCGCCACCGCCGTGTCGCCGAATTTGGTCTCGGGCCGCGTGGTCGAGATGGGGATGGGAAAATTTTTGTCGTACTTGAAAGTCACGAGCTCGGCCTGCGTCTCTTTATGTTCGACCTCGTCGTCCGACAACGTGGTCTGGAATTGCGGATCCCAATTGACCACGCGATAACCGCGCTCGATCAAACCGTCCTGCCACATCATCTCGAACACTTTATTGACCGCGCGGTTGCGCTCCGCATCCAGCGTATATTTTTCACGCGCCCAATCCATGGACGAACCCATGGCTTTGCATTGATTGATGATGGTGGAACGCGACTGCTCCGCGAACTCGCGCACTTTCTCCAAGAATTTTTCACGTCCCAACTCGCGCCGCGGATCCTTCATCCCCTGCTTGATGAGTTCTTGTTCGACTTTGATCTGCGTCGAGATGGCGGCATGATCCGTGCCCGGAACCCAATACGCTTTTTTCCCCGCCATGCGTTGGAAGCGGATGAGCAAGTCTTCGATGGCCAGCATCTTAGCGTGACCCAAATGCAGGATGCCTGTGCGGTTGGGCGGCGGCAGCACGATGCAGTACGGCTCGCCCTCGAGGTTGCGTTTGGGCAATCTATCCGGATTGAAAAAACCCGAGTCTTCCCAAGTCTTGAAGATGGTTTTTTCCACGGCAGAAGCGTCGTAAGCTTTGGGCAGTTCGTCGTATTTGGACATAGGTTGACGTCTGGATGGTACTTTCTGGAATAAAATGGCGCAAATTTCGGAACGCGCTCAAAAAACCGTATTTTTTGTAAATGACGGAGTTAACAAAAAAAGCGTATTTTTAGCCCAAAAACGCTTGACCGCACTTCGAGCTAAGAGTAATGTAGGCAATCCGCTTTAGCTGCGGATCAGCCCATAAAATGGCCCTCACGCAAGAACAACAGGCCCTGGAATCAATCATGCGCGCCAAACGCATTTTGATCGCCACCAGGCAAAACCCGGACACTGACGCCGTTTCCTCGGCCGTCGGTCTGTTGTTCTTTTTACATAAATTAGGCAAACAAGCCGAAGCCGTCGTCCCCGGCAGCGATGCGGGCTATCCCTCTTTCCTGCCCGCTTCCCAAGACGTCCGCCCCCGCGTCGGCGCGGTGCGAGCTTTCGAAATCACTTTGAACGTGGAAAAGAACGAGCTGGGAGATCTGCAATACGGCGTCAAAGACGGCAAGCTCGTGATCACCGCCGTGCCGAAAAATGGCGAATGGTCGCCGGCCGATATCGCTTTCCGCCATGGTGAAGATCGTTATGACCTGGTCATCGCCATCGGCACGCCGGACCTGCAATCGCTGGGCGAACTTTTCCGCGAGCACGCCGATTTCCTGTACCGCACGACGATCGTGAACGTGGATCGCGATGCGGGCAACGAGCACTGGGGTCAATTGAATCTGGTGGATCTGTCGGCCGTGTCCGTCTCCGAGATTTTGTTCGGCTGGCTTGAAAAATGGAACCGCAATCTGATCACCGAAGATATCGCGACGGCGTTCCTGGCCGGCATGATCGCCCAAACGCAATCCTTCCGCACCAACAACGTGACGCCCAAGACTTTGCAGACCGCCTCGCAGCTCATGGCCATGGGCGCGCGGCGCGAGGAGATCGTCAACGGTTTATGGCGCACGCGTTCCATCCCGACCTTGCGCCTGTGGGGCCGGACTTTGTCGCGGCTCGAGACCGACCGTGAATTCGGCCTGGTCTGGAGCGCTTTGTCCCGCCAGGATTTTTTGGAAGCTGGTGCGGGCGAAGCGGCGCTCGAAGGCATCGTGCGCGAACTCGTGGCCTACGCGCCCGAAGCCAAGGTGATCGCTCTGATCTACGAGCCGGAAGATTTCGCGGCTAAAGGACCCAAAGCCGTAATCCATGCCTTGCCACCGTACTCGGCGCAGGATTTGGCGCGACGTTTCGGCGCCAGCGGCACGCGCGAAAAAGCAGACTTCCATCTCGGCCCCGAAACGACCCTCGTGCAAGCCGCAGAAAAAGTCATCCAGGGTCTGCGCGAGAGTCTGCGTGCGACGAAGTAATCCGCATCCTGGCGCATCTCCCTGCATGAGAAATCCAACATAAAATTGTCATGTTGAGCGTAGCAATGGCGCAGTCGTAGGGGCGACCCAGCGGGTCGCCCCTACTTGAAACAATCGATTCAGACGCCGCTGATAAAGGTCCTTCGACAAGCTCAGGATGACAATTATTCAGTTATCAAAACCGTCCCATTGCGGGACGGCTTTTTGTTTTTCAATCAACTTCTAACTTGCGGAACACTTGCTGCGGCAAATCTGGTAGCCAGCTACGTCTTTGCCGTTGCCATACAGGCACGTCTCGCGGTTCCCGAGCTTGGTGTAGCAGGTGTTGAAATCGCTGACGCAAGTCTTGAGGCACAGGCTGCTGGCGCTGTCGTTCGCGGTCGTCGATGGACTCTCGCTACCCGAGGCGGAGGTGGCCGGCGTCTTTGCCCGGTCGCCCTTAGTTTCAGGTTGCTCCGCGGTCTTCTCAGTCTTTTGCGTTTCGGTCTTGACGGTCAAGGTCTTCAAAAGCGCTTCAATCTTGTCGAGTCTGGTGTTGATCTGACGAAACTCGTCATACATCGAGGTCGGACTCGAAACGTCGGCGCCGAAAGCGGAATAGGCGATGGCGCCCGTGAGCACCACGGCCAAACCTGCGACGATCGCGGCGGTCCAGACGTGCGTCGCTCCCCTGGCCGCATGCATGATGTGGTGGTCGCGGATGCTGGTCACCGGTCCGACATAACGCACACTGCATTTGCCGCCTGTGCAGTTATGGTGTCCGCAGGTCGGATTGCTGTCCTCGACGGAAAAACCGCCCCTGGGTCCGCTCGGAATCGGCGAGTTGCCCGCTTTCTTTACCCGGCGGATGGTCTTTTTTTGTTTTGATGCGCCTTCCATATTGGAAGTTTTTGAAAGAGGAATTAAAGATGTCACGAGTATAGCACAGGAAAAAGAGGGTAGAAAGTAGAGGGTAGAGGGTAGCCAATTTCTGGTTTTGGCTATCCTCTAGCTTTATTGACATTCCGCCGTATTTCCGATAAATTCCGTGCGCAAGATATGGACGGCTAGCTTCCGCCTCTCGGTCCGCCGCTTGACCATTCGGGTCTGCGGCACCCGCAAGCACGGCGGACAAGACGCTAGCGATTTATTTGGACGGCTAGCTCAGTTGGTTAGAGCGTCACATTGACATTGTGAAGGTCAGAGGTTCGACTCCTCTGCCGTCCACCACGTAAAAGCCGCACTTCATAGGTGCGGTTTTTACTTTATGCGGCTCACGTGGCGCAGCCAGCTCAACTAAGAGCTGTATCTATGCCGTTTGTCTCTATTTGAAGACTGGTCGGAAGGCCAAGACGATGCCGCCCAACGCCGGTAAGAAGAAGATGAACGCGAGGAGCCAGCCGACGAGCGGGATGAACAAGAGCAGGTTGATCACGATCACGCCCAAGAGGATGGCTTTCCAATCCACGACCCAGCCGCGTTTTTTATTGAACAAGTGCAAGATCCAAACGCCGAGCAGGATTCCAGACAAAACCTTAGCCAAGCAACTCACCAGGGAGTAGACGATCATGCCGAAGAGGGCAAAGGGAATGCCCAGCAGAGTGACCGCCAGGATGACGCAAGCGATGGGGACCATCACCAACCAGACAAAACCCCAACCTAAATTGACCATGAATCTCGGCATGACGGCGCTGACTACTTCGACCGTCCGCTTGCGCAGGAAGTGGAAACCCACGAATGCGGCGACCAGGCTCAAGATGGTCGAGACCAGGAACCAGCCGATAGCCGCGACGAGCGGAAAAGCGCTCTTTCCCTTGCGCGACTGCTTGACTTCCGTCTTAATATATTCGACTCCTCCGGCAGCCTGCGCCTTATCAAAACTCGCTTCTTTGGACGACTTGTACGTCAGCTTGCCCCCGATCTTGGCGGTGGACGCGAGGGTCAATTCTTCGGCTTGGATATACGCGTCTTTCCCCACCTTGCCGTCCAAAATCACGTTTCCCCCGGCCGCAAGAATCTTACCCTGGACTTCGCCTTGGATCAGGCTGTTGCCCGAACCTAAATATAAGTCGCCTTTGATGACCGCACTCGGCAGGATATTGACCGTGCCTCCCGCCGCCATGACGTCGCCTTCGATCGTGCCGCTGATCGTGACCTGGCTGCCGGCGACGCGCAGCGCATGGCCGACTTTGCCGGAGATGTTGACCATCGAACCCGCCGCCACCACGCTCTGGGCGACCGAGCCCGCGAGTTGCACGGTGTTGCCCGCCAAAAAGGCATCGCCCGGCAAAGAGCTGCTGACGTTGACGTAATTTGACGCGGCGAACAAATCGCCATCCACCTTGCCGTCCGTGATATTGACCAAATTGCCGGACTTGAACTCCGCGGCTTGCACCGGGGCCAAAGCCAGGAAGACGGCCACCAAGACCAACGCAAAACAGGATACTTTTTTGAACATAGACTTGGTTCAATGAATAATTATCTAAGGAATGAGCCTAACGCCAGGCGCCATTTTTCGGCTGGTATCTCCGCCAGCCCCGGCATGCTGATTCGATCCGGCATGCCCAGCATCCCGGCCAAAGCGTTGGCGATGCGAATCGTATTCAGGATGTTCACTGCGTAAATAAAGTCGAATCTGTCTATGGCCTGATCGGTCCGCATTTTTTCGATCACCGGCAGCAGATGGCTCAATCGCATTTCGCGCGCAAACAGCGCATCCATCATCTTAAGCTGCCAAGCTTCGCCTTTTTTCGTGATGACCACGTTTTCGTGACCCGCCAAATCCAACGAGGTGCCAGTCTCCTGGGTATAACGGATCAAAGCATGTACGAACTCTTCGAGTTTAGAGCGGAACGACGGATCAGCTTCGGCCAGAACCAGCACATCTTTGAGTTCCGGAAATATGGCCAGACACAGCATCCTGTCGGCGCCGCTGAATCTCTGGGCAGGACCGGTCAAAGTCCGGTGCGCCGCGTCATACTCTTCTTCCGCTTGGGCAAGATGCACGCCTTTTTTATATTTGAAATTCGCTTCAGGATAATAACCGTTGATCGAATGCGTATCCTCCGGCGGCAAATCCACCTTGCGCTGCACCGTGATCCAGACCGGAAGCTCTTTAGGCAAACCCTCCGTCTTGGTACGCGGTTTGAGCGCTTCGATTATCTGCGGCGTGACCGGGAGTTGTTTTATCGCCGCATATTGCACGGGCACGGCGCTGAAACCGAAATATTTCCTCATCTCGTTGAGCTTGCCTTCGCGCGCGGCCATCGCCGTCTCCATGCTGCGGACTATCCGATCCACCTCTTTCGATTTACCGCGGCGCGCGGCGTCGACGATATCGAGCGAATCGAGAAAATTTACTTTGTATACGACATTCCCATGTTTAGATTTTTTATTGGGATCGACGAACTCAAAGACCAGATGTTCCCCGCCTTTAGCCAAAGGCGTCGCTCCATTTTTTTCAGGCAAGATTTCCCACAAAGCCTTATACAAGGTGGGATTGATGGAGGATGGGATATCCGCCGGCAATTCGCGCGGTTTTTTGATCGGATTGGCGATATCGGTCTTCGCCTCTTCCTTCCTCAAAGCCTGTTCCATGTGCATACGGGTATCGTACCGCGTAACGCGCACCGCGCACAAATCAAAAACGCACCGCGCTTGAGGTAGCGGGTGCGTGGATAAGAGACTCGGCTCACTGGGCTATGTTCACCATGGCGCGCAATTTCACCATGGCGCGCAATTTCACCATGGCGCGCAAGATGTATTCGACCTCTTCCAGGTCCATGGGGATCTGGCGCGTCACTGACAACACGTCAGGATAAAGCTTCATCCCCCATTTGGTGAGGAACTCGTCGGCGATCGACTCATCCAGGAAATCCATGATGATCGGCTCGCTGCAACCCATGCGGATGCCTACGAGACTATGATCGAAACGCCGGATGACGGCGTGCGCCGGCGTGACGAAGGCGAATCCAGGCTGCAGGTTATCAATAGCTTCTAGCATGCGCCGACCCTCACCTCGAGAACAGCATGAATCCTACGGGCAGGATGATCACGCCCGCGATCATGAGCGGCGTGTTGTCGATGGCCCAGCCGGTAAGTGCCATCGCGGCTGCCGCCAGGAACACGACCAGAATCACCCAACCCACTCGCCGGGAATCAAGCATCCAATCGATGATTCTCATTGTCGTCGTCATCACTCCCTCCATTGAATGAACTGCCCATGGGATAACATTCGGCGCTTATGTTGGCAAGTCGTAAAACAAAAACACCCCGCGCGGGGGCATCTTGCCTTCGTCTTCAGAAAAGTGATCGCAAAATCATATCGGGGTGATTCTCCGCCGAAGCGGAGAAATCGACCTGGGAATCTTATCCTGAGTATCGCTTACGCGATGACAGAATTGTATATCTCCCTAGAAAGGAGGTGATCCATCCGCAGCTTCCGCTACGGATGCCTTGTTACGACTTAGTCCCTATCGCTGGCTCCGCCTTAGTCCCCTCAACAGGGCCTTCGGGCGTTTCCAACTCTCTTGACTTGACGGGCGGTGAGTACAAGACCCGAGAACGTATTCACGGCCACGTAGCTGATTGGCCGTTACTAGCAAATCCGGCTTCATGAGGGCGAATTGCAGCCCTCAATCCGAACTGGGGCGTGGTTTGTTGGGATTAGCTCCACCTTGCGGTTTGGCAGCCCATTGTCCACGCCATTGTAACACGTGTGTAGCCCCAGACGTAAGAGCCATGCTGATTTGACGTCATCCCCACCTTCCTCCCCGTTATCCGAGGCAGTTTCCCGTGAAAATACAACACGGGAGAGGGGTTGCGCTCGTTACCCGACTTAACGGTACATCTCACGACACGAGCTGACGGCAACCATGCAGCACCTGTGCAGCACCCTCGAAGGCGGCCACTGTTTCCAGCGGCTTGCAGCTGCATGTCAAGCCTGGGTAAGGTTCTTCGCTTACCGTCGAATTAAACCACATGTTCCTCTGCTTGTGCGGGTCCCCGTCTATTCCTTTGAGTTTTAGTCTTGCGACCGTACTCCCCAGGCGGGATGCTTAATGCGTTAGCTTTTTTCACCGACACCGGGAGGGTCGATACTCCCGATATCTAGCATCCATCGTTTAGGGCGTGGACTACAGGGGTATCTAATCCCTTTCGCTCCCCACGCTTTCGTCCCTGAGCGTCAGAACCGTTCTAGTGAGCTGCCTTTGCATTTGGTGTTCTTGCCGATATCAACGCATATTACTACTACACCGGCAATTCCGCTCACCTCTCCCGGCCTCTAGCCATGCCGTTTCGACAGCGGTCCCCGGGTTGAGCCCGAAGATTTAACCATCGACGCACACGACCGCCTGCGGACCCTTTACGCCCAATAAATCCGGATAATGCTTGAGGTCTCTGTATTACCGCTGCTGCTGGCACAGAGTTAGCAACCTCTTATTCTTCAGGTACCGTCAAAATTCTTCCCTGATAAAAGCAGTTTACGACCCGAAGGCCTTCGTCCTGCACGCGGCGTCGCTCCCTCAGACTTTCGTCCATTGGGGAATATTCTCGACTGCAGCCACCCGTAGGTGTCTGGGCAGTGTCTCAGTCCCAGTGAGGGGGATCATGCTCTCACATCCCCTACCCGTCATAGCCTTGGTGGGCTGTTATCCCGCCAACTAGCTGATAGGCCATAGGCCCCTCCCGAAGCGCGTTTTGCGCTTTACATGCGAATGACTTTTGTCCCCGCATGCCCATCGTGGAATTAGTCCGCCTTTCGGCGAATTATGCCCGACTTCGGGGCAGGTTGCCAATGTGTTACGCACCCGTTTGCCGCTACCTCGACAGATTCTTGCGAACCCGTCGAAATCGCTCGACTTGCATGCCTTAGACACGCCGCCAGCATTCATCCTGAGCCAGGATCAAACTCTCAGTAAAACCCTCTCCGACCCTGGTTGGTCGGAGGGATCAATCATTTGTGTTCCGCATCGCTGCGGAACGGACCCGATACTTTTGTTGCGATCACTCTTCTGTTTTCGAAGTGCTTTGACTCTTGGTCGCATGAGCGACTTGACGAGTCTGCGTCCTGGAGGGGCTGTGCCGCCGCGTGAAGCCGCTAGGCATTACGCGGGAATCTGAATCCACGCTTTTGGCGTGGTGTTTTTCCCCTTTTCAAGCTCCCCAGTGGATGGGGTTTGGACGTGCGGGCAGGTTACCGAATTCCAAAGCATGTGTCAAGAGCCTGGTTTGCGCTCCACGGAGGGCTGAATATTATGGAAATTCGGGCTAAAAAGAGCCGTTTCCGAAGGTGAATGTGGAATTTGGAATATGGAATATGGAAGACCTGAATTCTAAATTCCAAATTCTATATTCCATATTCACCTGACTCACCTGCCCTAGAACCCGCCCTCGACAAACACCGTATTCCCAAACCCAGGATTAATTTGTATGCTGCGTCCAGCTAAAACCTAATCCTAGAATTTTATGCGCAAAATGGTCATCATCGGTTCCGTAGCGGTATGTCTCTTGGCTGCCCAAGCCGCCTTCGCCGTGGTTACGCCAGACGCCCTGAAAAACAATCTTCGGATAACGGCGCCGCCGAAAGTCGAACTCACGACTAGCACTTCGGATGTCGGCATCAAGATCCCCTGGCAAGGCGCCTCGGTCATCTTCGACCCAGGTCTTTTGAATGCGACCCCGATGCCGACGCCCAAGCCGCTCCCTGTCCCGAACCCGGACATGTTCAACAACCTTGAACCGTTGATCATCCCGCCCATCCTCATCCCGACACCCAAGGCCAACGCTCCGCAGATCACCGACATCCAAATCTCATCCGACGGCAAAATCCTCAAAGCGACTTGGAAGACCGATCAAGAAACTACATCCAAAATCGAATACGGACTCACGGCTGACTATGGCAAAGCCTTGGAGGACAAGACCTTCATCACCGAACACGCCGTCGCCATCCCGGTAGTACCCGGCGCCCTGCATATCCGACTCTCCTCCGCCAATCCGCAAAAACTCGTGACGCAGACGCCTGACGTGGCGCTAGCCATCCCCGAAATACGTGAAAGCGTAGTCACCACCCCAACGACTACGACCGAAGTCGCGGCGCAAGAAGATGAAAGCGCGACACCTCCGGCGCAAACATCCGCACCCGTGGCAGCGCAACCGGCTCAAGGCATGACCGTGATCCAAGCTGTCATAGGAGGGGCTGTGCTCTTGATCCTCGGACTTATCGCCGGAGCGCTGTTCTCGCGACGCAAACCCCAAGCCTAATCGGTAGTAGGGGCGAATAATCATTCGCCCCTACGATATTATTAATATTCCCTGAACCCCGCATCGAGTGCGGGGTAAACTCCGCGACAGCGCAGTCGAAGGGCTACCTATAAAGAATCGGTAACGATAAACGCCTCGGTGAGAAACCGAGGCGTTTTTTTAGAGTCGCCGGCGCGCTTGGCGCTCGACTACTTGGCGGGCGTGATCGTCTGGTAGCCGCCGTCGGCCACCACGCCCGAGTACACGACCGACGAGTTGATGAATGCCCAACCGAGAGTCGCGCGGAAGCGGCGACCGAACAAGCTGCCCGGCACAGCCTCGACATCCGCCACATCGACCAAGAAATCGAGGGTGACGGTCTCCCCTGCTGCGACGGAGAATGGTTGATCGAATGTCGCTTCGAGGGCAGGCGTCCCATCGTACATTTGCGCAAGATGGAAACCGTTCGCGGCTACGAACACCGTTCCACCGCTGACCAACATCGGGCGACTGAAATTCCACGCATCAGTCGCCGTACAGGTCGCTGCGCAGTACTTGGTCAGTTGTTCGCTGGCCAAATATACAGACAGGGACTTGAACGTGGTTGGCCCACAGGCGTTGATGACACTAGCCCTCGCGAAGAGCGCACCTTTGGCGCCCGCGGCGATCTGCCCTTCGCCCGGACCGATGACGGTGACCTTGACTATTGGATCGCAGCCTGAAGTAGGCAGTCCGTTCGGCTCGCCGGGCAGCTCGCAGGGCGAGGTCGACGTTTCGCACGACGGCAACTGGCCATTGTCACCGATGATGACCTTTTCGATGCAGCCGAACTGGCACGCGCCGAACAGACAGACCGCGAACAGCAACTTCTTCATGCAAATTCTCCTTGTGTAAAGGGCGTCCCATGAGGGGACGATCCGCGCCTCAAATGACACGAGACAAGAAAAGATAACACACTTTACACATTTTGTCAAGATAGTAAATTAGACTTTTTTATCAAAAAACAAGGCCATTTGGCCTATTTTATTATTTTTGTAAGTCATACTCTTGACAGATTTATCAAAATCTGCTAAGTTACTCGGTTCATTTCACGGTTTGCGCTCGCGGGCATGTTGCCCGTATCCGCTCCACATCGGACTGACGGGCGGTTCCGTCGGTCCACATTGCTCCCCACCGGAGGTATCACATGATCGAAGCCATCAAGTCAGCAGTCAGCGCGATCGATTCTTGCAGGAACGGGAAAGTGTCCATGGACGTCATCAAGGCAGTCGCTGCCGCGGTCTCAGCTGGCGTGAAGCCTCCGATTGCGCTCGCGGGCCGCAAGCCCTTCATCGAGTGCGGTACCCCCAAGGTGGCGCCGCCCGGATCTTGGCCGCACTTCATTCGGGCACTGGTCTACTGCGAAGCGCAGAGATTCGACCTCGCGGTTCTCCGGGAAGAGGCCAAGAGCGGCAACGAGAAGTCGGAGAGCAGAGTGAAGCGCATGAACTACGTCGTCTGCGCAATCCATGACGCCCTCGTCCTCGCCAAACGGACGCTTGAGGCCAGAGACGAGAACGCGGAGCGCGAAGGGAATCGCCGCAGGACTGAAGCGCGGCTGGCGGCGGACAAGGCCAAGGAAGATGCGCGGCGCGCCCGTCAAATCGAGCGGCAGCAGTTACTCCAGGCTTCCCTGCAGAACATGCAGGCTCCCGAGGTCGTCGATGCCGTAGGCAAGCCGACGCAGCAGGCGCAGCCGCAGGGTCAGCGCGGCAGGCACCCGCGGCTCTCGATCGAGCGCGTGCGTTTGCTCCTGGACCGCGAGACCAAGAAGCGGCTCGAGGACACGAACGTCTCGCCCGAGGACGGCAAGCTCGTAGCGGCACGCTTCGTCCTGGGGCTGGTGCTCCAGGCCTCGCACGGTGGTGGGGACTACACCTACACCAAGGAGGAAGTCGATTCCTTCAAGGGCGAGATCAGCCTGTTCGTGTCACTCATCTACACGGCTGCCAACCCGCTCCGCGGCGCCCAGGCCTTGGAGCAGGCCGAGCAGTGGATGCATCGGCAGATGGACCCCAGGGCGCGGCGCGACGACGTGAAGCCGAGCGCTGACGAGACGCTGTCTCATCGGCTCGACCTCCGGGGCTTCACGCCTGCGGCACCCAAGGCAGCGCAGCCTGCCGCCGAGCAGCCGGCTGCGGAAGCTGCGGCGGAGTAGCAGAAGCGGAACCGCACCGCTTCAACAGGTCACCGGCCGAATGCAGGAAGGAACTCCTTCCCCTCGCATTCGGCCGGTTTTCTTTTATCCCTGTCATTGCGAGGAGTAGCAACGACGAAGTCGCGTTTAACGCGACGAAGCAATCTCTGGAATCCGGAGATTGCCGCGCGCATTCAGTATATGCGCTCGCCATGACAAAAAAACGATGCACAAATCAAAAACTCTTAAGCTCACGCGCCAGGCACGCCCAAGCTTCGGGCGACAGATCTTCGGCGCGGGAATTGGGATTAGAGAGTAGATGGTAGAGGGTAGAGGGTAGCCCTAAGTTTGAACGCAACAATTTCCTCGGATGGGCAAAGCCGCGGCGCGCCAGTTGCATGATTTTTTCCGGATCGATCCCCCACTTTTTTTCGCGCGCTATCAATGGCATAGGTTTTATGAACAAGATGGCCGATTCGACTTTGGGTGCAGGATAAAAACAATCGGCAGACACCAGACGCAAGACACGCGCTTCTTCGGACGCCAACGCCACCATGAGCGACAATAGCGAGGTCTTGCCTTTTTTTCGATGGCCTGCCACGTCGCTCGCGAGCGACGTGGCTCTTTCCGCCACTTCGCGCTGCACGAGCGCCACCAAGAGTTCCGGCGGGTTAGGATTCCACAACGCCTTACGCAAAGCGAACGAGGTAATGGCGTAAGGCAAATTCGAGACGAATTTCCACACTCCGTTGCCTATGATCTCATGCCAATGGATCTCCGTGGCATCGCCTTGGATAATCTTCGAAGATACGGCGCGTTGCAGATATTCCACGAACCTGCGATCCCGCTCGATGGCCACGACCTCGGCTCCGCGCGCGACGAGCGCCTTGGTCAACACGCCCAAACCCGGTCCGATCTCCAGCACTTTGTCGCCGGGGTCGATGCGCGCCGCAGCCACGACGTCAGCCAAGACTTTTTCGTCAATCAAAAAATTTTGTCCTAAACGTTTGTTCGGCGCTCCCCCGATCTCCCCCAAAACTTTTTTTATTTCACCCGGCGTCATGCGGCAATTAAACCACGCGAAAGCGCGAGCGTCCAAAAAATCCTCGATTGCCCCAAAATGGTCCGATAGGTACGATTTGGGGCAATTGGTCTTACCCGCTTATTCGTTCATCCAAACCCACATCGAAGTGTGTTTCCATTATCATTCATTTCCTCAAAATGGTCCGATAGGTACGAATTGAGGAAATCGCGATTTTTCAAAAAATCCGGAACCCCGAGGTCAGGGTTCCGGAAAGTTTTCAGGCCGTGCCGAATTGGCGGTCGCCGGCGTCGCCCAGGCCGGGCAGGATATAGCCGCGTTCGTTCAATCTCTCGTCCAACGCCGCCAAGTGGATGGGTACGTCGGGATGAGCCTCGCTCAACCGCTGCACGCCTTCGGGCGCGGCGATGAGGCCGATGAACTTGATGCGCTTGGCGCCCCATTTCTTCAGGATGTCGACTGTCGCCACGGCTGAACCGCCGGTCGCCAGCATGGGATCGAGCACCAGGCAGACCTCCACCGTCGGCGAGACGGGCAGCTTGTTGTAGTACTCGACGGGACGCAAAGTGTTCTCGTCGCGATACAACCCAATGTGCCAGACTTGCGCGTTGGGCATCATCTGATGGATGCCTTCCACCATGCCGAGCCCGGCGCGCAGGATGGGCACAAGGCCGATCTTGTCCTTGAGCATCCAGCCTTTAGCCGCGGCGAGCGGCGTCAGCACTTTGTAGTCGGCTAGTTCCAGATCGTCGCAAGCCTCGTAGGCCAACAGCATGGCGAGTTCGCCGACCAGCTCGCGGAACTTTTTCGGCGCAGTCTCGATGACGCGCAATTGGGTCAGCTTGCACCTGACTAGCGGATGAGCGGAAACGAAAACGCTGCCCATGACGGCCTCCCTGGCTAGAAATGTACGCCTGGGTTATACGTCCTGGCTTCCGCAGCGTCAAGCGAATCTAAAAATGACCTGCGTGTGGATGACGCGACATCAATCATCTTTAGACTTGCGTCCTGAACCAATCTAAAGTTATATTCAAACCTTGTTCAAAAACCATCTTAGGTCTCCAACCCATGTCATGCCGCAGTTTGGATGAGTCGAGGGCGCTGCGCAATGGCGCTCCGATATCAGCCGGACCCTTGAGCGGCTTTTTTTCGTAGGCACTGAACTTGCTCAACAGGGCGAAGATCCGCTTGACCGAAGTCTCGATTCCCGTTCCCACATGATACGGTCCGGGGGCTTCGGGCTTGTCCAGGCCCGCCATCAGCGCCGCCACCACGTCGCCCACGAAGACGTAATCCCGCGTCTGCTCGCCTGTGCCGTTTAGCTTGAGCGTTTCGTCCGCCAACATGCGTTTGCAAAAAATCGCCACCACGCCAGCCTCACCGTGCGGATTCTGGCGCGGGCCATAGACGTTGGCGAAACGGAAAGACGTGAAAGGCAATCCGCGTGCCGCTCGATAGAAAGCGCCGTAATATTCGCTCGCGACTTTGGCGATGGCATAAGGCGATTGCGGAGCCGCCGCGTGTTTTTCGTCGGTGGGCAAGATGGTCTGCTCCGAGGATAAAGCGCCGCCTGTGCTCGCGAAGATGAAGCGTTTGACTTTGGCTTGGGCTGAAGCTTCCAAGAGCCGCAAAGTAGCCATGACATTCGTCTCGGCATCCATGACCGGATCTTTGACCGAAACCGGGATGCTGGCCTGCGCCGCCAGATGGAAGACGACCGCGGGCTTGAGTTTTTTTATGAGCGCGGCTGCGGCCGGTCCCCGGATATCAAGTTTTTTGAAAGTCGCTTTTGGATTGATGTTTTTCCTGAACCCGGTCGACAAGTCATCGAGCACGACGACTTTGAACTTTCGCTCGACCAAAGCGTCGACCAGATGCGAACCGATGAACCCCGCTCCGCCGGTCACGATGGCTGTTTTCATATGCCGACAGTGTAGCCTAGATTGAAACGTATTCAAAAAGTAGCTCATGTCAACGGCTTGACCACAAAGATAGGACTTGGTAAACCTTGCTGAGAAAGGAACGTCAGCCATGTCCCTTGCAAGCGAATGGAGAAAAAGACTCGGGGAACGGCACCCCGAAAAACGGGTGGATCGAACCGAAGGGCTCGACGCCGAACGACGGGCCTGGGCCGAGGAAATAATCGCCAAAATCCCGGCCTACATCGAAAATACCGTCGATCGTGGAGGCTTAGTAATCGACGTCGGAGACTTCCGGTATATGGAATGGCCGGCCGGGAAAGGCAACTTCTTTCCGACGCGCGACGAACTCAAAGGTGCCGCCCTTATGCTCTTTGACTTCTGCCAAGACGAGGGCCTTCATCTGTTTATCAGCGGAACCCGCGAGCATGGTTACAGATGGATACCGCCGTTCGGCATATTCATCCGACTTGAGCGCTGACCTCTCTCGACTCCAGTCTCAAAAGCGTCCCGGTGGCCACCGGGACGCTTTTTCGTTACTCCTTATTCAACTCTTCCCTGAAATCTCCGGGTTTGATGCCTTGGCGCAGTTCGGCTTCGACGAACATGTCCAGTTCGCCGTTCAACACCGCGTCCGTGTCCGAAGTCTCGACGCCGGTGCGCAGGTCTTTGACCATGTGGTAGGGATGCAAGACGTATGAACGGATCTGACTCCCCCACTCCGCGCTGTGGTATTCGCCGCGGAGTTCCTTTTTCTCTTTCTGAAGTTCTTCTTCTTTCAGCAATAGCAAGCGCGACTTCAAGACTTTCATGGCTGTCTCGCGGTTTTGGGTCTGCGAGCGTTCGTTTTGGCAGGTGACGATGATATTGGTCGGCAGATGGACGATGCGCACGGCCGAATAAGTCGTGTTCACCGATTGCCCGCCTTTGCCGCCCGAAGTGAAGGTGTCGATGCGCAAATCCTCGGGTTTGATCTCGATATCGACATCTTCATCGACCTCCGGAATGACTTCGACCAGGGCAAATGACGTCTGGCGCAAGCTGTCGGCGTTGAAGGGCGAGAGCCTGACCAAGCGATGCACGCCGGCTTCACCTTTGAGATAGCCGTAAGCAAAGCGGCCTTCGACGAAGAACGTCGCGGATTTGATGCCCGCTTCGGTGCCGCGCGATTCGTCGGCCAGCTTCACCTTCCAACCTTTCTTCTCGGCATAACGGAAATACATGCGCATCAGCATCTCGGCCCAATCCTGCGCATCCGTGCCGCCGGCGCCGGCGTGGATCGTAAGCACGACGTTCGAGGCGTCATGCGCTCCGCCCAAAAGCATGGAAAATTCCATGTCGGCGTAGCGTTTTTCCAGCTCGTCCATCTTGCCCAAACCGTCTTTGGTCAATGAGTCGTCTTTTTCCGCGTCGGCCAATTCCAAGAGTTCCTGCAGTTCCATGACTTCGTTGCGCAGCGCCGACCAAGCGTCGAAATCTTTTTTAAGATCGGCGAGCTTCTGCGATTCGCGACGTGCGCGTTCCTGGTTGCTCCAAAAATCCGGCGCCGACGTCACGACCTCAAGCGCCGCGATTTCCTCGCGCCGCGCATCCATCTCCAAAACCCGCCAAGCTTCGTCTAGCTTGGCGCGCAAGGCGTCGAGGCGCGTTTGGAATTCTTGATTCATACGGCAACGCCCCGATATTACCTCGGGGCGCGGTCAACTGGCAAACTGAACGGCGGTCAAAGATTGAATTTGCTGCGATACTGGCCGATGACCGGAATTTCCCAAAACTCGCCTTGCAGGCATTTGATGAAGGCTAGGACATTCAGCACGAGCACGATGATGGCCAAAGCCCAACCGATGAGCGGAAACCAAAACACGAGCGAACCCACGATCCAGACGATGAACAAAATCAAACCCTGCTTGGCATGTTCTTGCGCGTATTTGGAATCCCGCTTAGCCAACAGCGGAACGAGGAACAAAATCCAGACGTAACTCAACGCGGCCACGACTTTGTTCTCTTCGATGTCTTTTTTGTCGAAAACGATTTTTGCCATATAAGTATTTATTGTTATGCGCCACAGGATACCATCTCGCGACGAGAAGGTCACGTTTTTTGTTTGATATGAAAGAACGGCGCGAGTATGCGCCGTCCGGGTCAGGTTTTCTCCGTTGAAGAAGCGGAGTCGTCCCAGCCAGATCTGTAGAAGTTCAACAGGAAGACGTAAAACTTTCGCGGGAGCGTCTTGGGAAACGCGTGAGGCAAGGCTTTCAAGAGTGAGCGGTAGGGGCCGAGGTCGGGCGATAATTCTGTAGGGATCTTAACTTCCCGCAGAATAAATACCACGAGGCTGCTGACGAACATGCCTATGCACCAGCCGCAGAGTACAGCGTAGATGACGCCCCTGTAGACGCTGCCAACCCATAGGCTGGCGAAGATGAATGCGCAAAAGGTAGCTAGGTTCCCCACCCAATTTCGCAAACCCCAAATGATCTTCCACGCTAGATTTCTCTTCCCCCGATACTCCGCTTCCTGCAGGGGGCCCATATACAGAAACCACCAAACAATAGGAAGAGAAAAAAACAGAGCACATAAAAGGTTCTCCAGCATGACTCCCTCCTGCGTATCAATTAGCATTAATTTCCTCTGCGGTCAAGATTTCGCGAGTAAGAAAAGAACGGCGCGAGCGTGCGCCGTCCGAGTTCAAGTTTTGGTCGCGCTTGAAGCGACTGGGTCTTCGAGCGCTGGCGGCTCGTGGATGAAGGAGTCCCACAGAAAAACGTGGATTCTTTCCGTAACGGTTTCGGCCCAGACGATCCTTACGCGCTGCGAGCGGTAAGGTTCCGAGCCCTTTGATACGAGCTTTGACGGCAACCTCATCCGTCGCAGCAGCGGCCCCGAAAAGTAAACGGCGAAAAAACCTACGGCAACTCCCGTCACCATGAGCAGGGGCGCCAACAGCCCCCACTTTCCGAGCACCTGAATGAGTTTCACGGTCAGCAGAAGAACCGAAACGAGCAGAGCGCTGGTCACGAATCCAGGCATTCGACGCCAGGGCCAACGCCACCTCTCGCCGCGCAAGAAGAAGAGACTCGCTGCAAACAGATAAAAGGCCGCGAACCAGGCCAGAAAAATCAAAATGAGCAACAACGCTTGTCCCATGACATCCTCCTATCCAAGCCTCCAGAAGCATAACAGCATTTTTCCTATTACCAAAAGGGCGCGGAAACCGCGCCCCTACATTTTGGCTACCGTCTGGGCGCATGGCATGCGCCCCTACATTGGCTACCGTCTACAAGCTACCCTCTAGTTTAGTAATCCATCCCGCCCATGCCGGGTGCGGCGGGTTCTTCTTTTTTAGGTTTGTCGGTGATCACGCACTCGGTGGTCAGGAACATGGCTGCGACCGAGGCGGCGTTCTGTAAGGCATAACGCGTGACTTTGGTCGGATCCACGATGCCGGCTTTGAGCAGATCTTCGTAGGTGTCGGTGAGCGCGTTGTAACCTTCGCTGCCTTTGCGCTTCTTCACTTCTTCCACCACGACCGAACCTTCTTTGCCCGCGTTCTCCGCGATGGCGCGGATCGGTTCCTCGATGGCTTTGCGCAGGATAGCCAAGCCGATCGCTTCTTCGCCCTCGACTTTTACCAGGTCGAGTGCGCTTTGGGTGCGCAAGAGCGCGACTCCGCCGCCCGGCACGATACCCTCTTCGACCGCGGCCTTGGTGGCCGAGACTGCGTCCTCGATGCGATGTTTTTTCTCTTTCATCTCGACTTCGGTCGCGGCGCCGACTTTGATCACGCACACGCCACCGGCCAGCTTAGCCAGCCGTTCCTGCAACTTCTCGCGGTCGAACTCCGATTCCGTGGTCTCGAGCGCTTTGCGGATCTGCGCGACGCGCGCTTTGATTTTTTCTTCATCGCCTTTGCCGCCGACGAAAGTCGTATGATCCTTGGCGGACACGACTTTGTGCGCGCTGCCCAAGTCCTCGAGCGTGGCCGAATCAAGCTTGCGGCCCAGATCCTCGGTGATGACGGTCGCGCCGGTCACGGCGGCGATGTCCTGAAGCAGGTCTTTGCGGCGGTCGCCGAAACCCGGCGCCTTGACCGCCAGCGCGTTGAACGTACCGCGCAGCTTGTTGACGATGAGCGTGGTCAAAGCCTCGCCGTCGATGTCATCGCACACGATGACGATTTCCTTTTTGCCGGTCTGCACCACCTTCTCCAGCGTGGGCAAGATATCTTGGATGGATGAGATTTTTTTGTCGGTGATCAGGATGTACGGATCGTTGTATTCAGCTTCCAAGCGCTCCGGGTTGGTCACCATGTAAGGCGTGCTGTAACCCTTGTCGATGCGCATGCCCTTGACCACCTCGGTCTCGATGCCGAAAGTCTGGCCTTCCTCGACCGTGATCACGCCGTCGGTGCCGATTTCCTTCATGGCGTCAGCGATCTTCTTGCCGATCTCGGCGTCGTTGGCCGAGATGGACGCGACCTGTTCGATTTCGCCGCCTTGCACCGGCTTGGAGATCTTCTTCAATTCTTCCACGATGGCTTCCACGCCTTTTTCGATGCCGCGTTTGACCGCCAGCGGGTTGGCGCCGGCGGTGATGTTCTTCAAGCCCTCCGCGATCATGGCTTGGGCCAAAACGGTCGCGGTGGTGGTGCCGTCGCCGGCCACATCGTTGGTCTTGGACGCGACTTCTTTGACCAACTCCGCGCCGATATTCTCGAATTTGTCTTCGAGCTCGATTTCCTTGGCCACGGTCACGCCGTCTTTGGTGATGGTGGGCGCGCCGTAACCTTTATCTATGACCACGTTGCGGCCCCGGGGACCGAGCGTGACCTTGACCGCATTGGCCAACTGATCCACTCCCCGCCGCATGGCCTGCCGAGCTTTCTCGTCGAAAATGATTTGCTTGGACATAGTTCATTCAATTACGAATTACAAATTACGAATGCCAAATGTCATATCCTCTCAATTCGTCATTTGGCATTTGGCATTTTTAATTTTCTATCACTGCCATCACGTCGGACTCGGCGATGACGAGATAATCGACTTCCTCGATCTTGACCTCATCCGGCGAATATTTCTTGAACACGACTTTGTCGCCGACTTTGAGGTTCATCGCGGCGCGCGAACCTGAATCCAAAAGACGACCCGGACCCACGGCGATGACCTCACCCTGTTCCGGACGTTCCTTATCGACCGTTTCCGGCAGGATAATCCCGGTCTTGGTCACTTCTTCTTTGGGTAGGGCTTTGACGATCACCCTGTCACCCAGCGGACGTAGTTTCATAGATGGCGTAAAAAGATTAAAGAATGCGTTATTTTAGTGATATAAACAGCTCGGAATAGCATTCGAAGCCTTTGAGTGCTAAAGCGGAGCGGTTTAAATATGCCAAAGATTGTGCTTTGGCGTCAAGACCTTAACACGGAAGCCGCGAAATACGAATCACGGAAACCTGATTCAGGTTCTAGGTGCTAGGTACTAGGTTCTGAACCCAGAACCTAGTACCTAGCACCTGTCTATACTTTGTCATCTTTCTAATTTTAGCTTATCCTGCGCTAAATATGCTTTGGTGGCTCAAGAAGCTCATCCGGCACCCGGCGCGTATCGGCTCAATCGCGCCGAGTTCGCGTTTTCTGGCGCGCCTCATGGTACGCGAACTCAAGCCTGGCATGCGCATACTGGAGCTTGGTCCGGGTGAAGGCGCAATCACACGGCGCATCCTTGAGCAGATCGGCGCAGCGGAAAAATTGACCCTGCTCGAACGCGATCCGGAGCTGGCCGACATCTGCGCCAAAAAATTCCCCGACTGCGAACTTTTGCGCGGCGACGCGGCGGACATCCTGGAACGCGACACGCGGACCTTCGACGCGATCCTCTCCGGTATCCCCTTTGCCGTCATGCACGAGGAAAAACGCCAGCGCGTCTTCACTTTGATCCGCGACCATTTAGAACCCGACGGCAGTTTCATCATGTTCCAATATTCACGCCACACGCTGCATGAATTGAAAGACATCTTCCCTCGAGTCGAAGTCAATCTCACTTTCAAGAACCTACCGCCGGCTTTCGTATTCACTTGCCGAAATTAAGCGGGTGCCGATGATGCCAGGACAGTATCTAAGCAAATGTCATCCTTGAGCAACGCGAAGGATCTTCCTATACCTTAAGGAATTGGAAGATTCTTCGGCCGTCAGACGGCCTCAAGAATGACATTCTCTATGGATTTCAGTTTTAAAAAAATGACGATAGCAAAGTATTAAAATACGGGAATCTTGCGATTCCCGTCGGTACGAGGCGCGGAGCTTTGGAGTTTAGACTCGCCAGCCGCGCGGCGGAATGGTTTTGCTTCACACGGACGGATCGACGATCTTGACGACGGTCGTCGGCGCGCCGCACTCGTGGCAAAAGGACTGGTGCTTGAATCCCGGAGGATTGTGCGTGGGATCAAAGGCGCAGACCCGTTCGGTCGCGGCTTTGGAGACAAGGTCTTCCGGATGCAGCAGCTTGATGCGCACCAACGAACGGTGGACTTGGCGCTCCTCGGCCAGCCGCAGGAACAACTCGTTCAGGGCCGTTTGCGAATGCACCAAGTTGCAGCCATCCGACTTCCCGCCCCCGACCTCTTGCTGAACTATCCACGTGACCACGACCGGAAAGTCCTTGGTCTGGAGCTTGGGGGGTTCAAACATCTCACCGACGTCCTGACTTTTCGAGGCAGACATCATCTTGTCCTGCTTCCTCCAAGGTACGGATAAACCCTAGGCGGCTTCGGCGGGTTTGTCAATGGATGGAGCGCTACGGCTAAAAAGCAACAAAACCAAGGCCAAAAGCGCCAGCCCGGACCAATATGACCAAACGTAATGATCGAACAACGCAAGCGGCAGTAACCAAGAAAAAAATTCCAAACGCGGCGTCAGCTGGCGCAAACTCAAAACTGACAAAAGTATAAAGACGAGACTGCCCACGAAACCAAAATCAACCAGGAGGAGCAAGAAAAAATCGTGCGGGGATTCGAGCGGCGCATTTAATTTACCTTGGGAATTTTTGCGCGCGGTCTGCGCCATGAAAAAGAGTTCAGCATTGGCTCCCGTACCCAAGACAGGGCGACGCTTGAACATCTCCCAACCTTCAGCCAGACTCGATTGTCGTTCTGCCTGCGAGATGAGCTCAAGTCGGTCTTGCGCTTTGACTCGCGTGGTCAAAGGTTCGAGTTGCGTGATTCCGATCAAGCCCGCGCCCAGCACAGCGCAGACCAGCGCAAGAACCACGAAACTGAAATTCGTTTCCGCTGACTTGCGGTGCAGAAATGATCTTGTGCCCAAGACGGCGAGGCTTAAGGCGGCGGCGAGCATGGCGCTGCGACTGAAGGTCAAGATGAGCACGCCCGAAAAAACCGCGGCGGCCAAGGCGTAGGCATAAGCGCGAAATCTATCTTGAGCTGAACCCGCGGCATGAACGGCGGCCAGGATCCCGGCCGCGAGCCAACCGCCGAAGATGTTGGGATGCGGAAAGCTGCCGTAGACGCGCAGTAAGCGGAACTCGCTCCACTCCACGACCGAGACGCCGAGCTCGCGCGGATCATGCGCGGCCAAACCGAGCCACGAAGCGGCAAAAGCTTTTTGTTGCGCGAATTGGTATGCACCCAAAAGCGTTGGCGCAAGCAACGACGTCACGAACCAAAAAAGTAATTTGCGCACTGCCACTTTTTTATCGAACAAAGTCCAAACGAAGAATCCGAGCAATAAAATCTGCACCCACCACACAAGCATCGGCTGCCAGGGCGCGCCGGTGGAAAAACCCGCGGCGATGAGCAGAAGCGCGAGGATCGCAGGCAAGACCAAGCGTTTATCGCGGCGCGGCGTAAAACCGAAAAGAATGGTCGCGAGAATCGGGATCCAGGCTGCATAAACGACCAGACTCCCCTGCTCCCACGGCCAGCCGCCGAGTTCCGCGGGACGATACCAACGCGTCTGCCAAGGCAAAACTAGGATGGCAGCACGCCATGAAATCTCGAATAATTTTTCGCGCCAGCCGCTCATAGCGTGACTTTGGAGATTAACGCCTCATAAGCGCGACGATACTCTTCGCGCCGATCATTGACGTGGAGTTTGAGCGTCTGCTCATTGACCACGACTCGCGTATCGCGGTTCATGAGTTGTTTGATGCCTGGCGGGAACCAACGCAATTGAAAAGCGCGGGAGGGAGATTCGAGTAGACGATAGAGGGTAGGGGCGCATGCCATGCGCCCTGACGGTAGACGGTAGCCAAAAGCTAAACGCAAATCGGGCGGGGCAATCCAAGGTCGCGCCATGGCGTGACGCGAGGTTATCTTGGGATTGGCACGCCATAAATCCTGCGACACGCCGTCATCATATAAAGGCAGGAGAGACAGGAACCAATGACGGAAGTACGGATCGTCCGGCGCCAGCAGGTGAGCGGACAGATCCAGCGCGTCGTCGGTCACGAAATACGACAAGCAAGCCGTGTCGCGCGCATGCTTTTGACTGGGCAGGAGGCCGAGCAAGCGAAACAGGCCGGCGCTCAAAAAACGCGTCGACCAAAGCGCGCCTCGCCTCACCACCACGAAAAAATCCAAGTCTCCGTCGCGCCGCGCATTGCCCAAAGCGGTGGTGTTGGATAAAGCGACGAACCGCGCGCCTAAAAATTTGAGCCAAAAAGCAAAACGCCGAGCGCGTCGCCGTTTGGCCGCTTGCAGCGCATCGCGCCGCGCAATCTCGGCGACGATTTCGTCGAAGTTTTCCGCCAACCCGACGCGTCCCCTGCCTTGTCTGACCCACCCTTCATTCTCCAAGCCGCGCAAAGCCGCTGAAAAATCTTGTTCGCTGATCGGCGTCGTCGTTTCCAAAGTCGAGAAAAGTTCGGGCAGCGTCGGAGCATATCGCCAGGCCCGGTGGAAACACAAGGTCTTCCGGATCGCATCGCACGCCGCGTTCATGCCGATTCAGTCCGCTCCTTGAATTGGGCGGATGGCGCGGCGAAACGCTTTTTGATCCAAGTCGCGCCTTGGGTCACGAAAGCATCCGTCACCACGATCTCTTTTTCACTCATCGAAAGCACTTGCGACCAGGCGACCAACGCCTCTTCATCCATCAAGCCCGGCAACATGCCGCTCGTGCGGACGTGCAACGAAATCAAGTGCCCGCTGTCGGCGTCCAAATCCAAACTAGCCAAACGCCCCAAGGAAATGCCCGATTTGGTGCGGACTTTGACGTTCTTGAGCTTATTAGTATTGACCAACATGGGGAAAGCGTAGCAGTAGCAAGTAGCAAGTAGCAAGTACCTGGGAAACGTAGGGGCGCGGTTTCCGCGCCCCTCGAAGGGCGGGGTAACCCCGCCCCTACTAATAAATACTATTGCTGCAACTGCGCTTCTGCCTTTGGCGGCTGGGGTTTTTTCAGGAACAGCGCTTGCTGGGCCACGGTCAAAAGGCTCATGACCAAGAGATACAGCGTGAGTCCACCCGGCAAAGTGAAACCGATGACCACCGTCATGATGGGCATGACGTACATCATCTGCTTGTTCATCATGGCGGCCATGGATTCGTCCTTGGTGCCTGCTTGGCCTTTGACGTCGGCCGGCGGCGGAGTGGTCGGGCTGGGCTTGCGGAAAAGCTGCCAGGATTGCCAAAACTGCACGGCACCGCCCAAGATGGCCAGGATGTAATTCGGCTGGCTCAAATCCACGAAACCCAAAAACATCTTGTTGACCACGCCCGGATTGGCGATGAAAGGATAAAGCAAGTTAAGCGAATGCGAAGACAAACCTTCGCGCAACGCCTGGAACAATCCGATGAAGATGGGCAGCTGGATCAAAAGCGGCAAACACGACGCCGCGGGATTCACCTTTTCGCGGCGATACAGCTCCATGAGCTCCTTAGCTTGCGCTTCTTTATCGTCTTTCAAACGCTTCCTGATCTCGTCCATCTTGGGCTGCAGTTCTTGTAGCGCGCGTTGCTGCTTTATCTGCGAAGCGCTCAAAGGATACAGGACCAGCTTGACCAGGATGGTCAACGCGATGATGGCAAAACCAAAGTCGCTGCCCGGGATCACATGGTAAAGCCAGATGAGCAGGTTCAAGAGTGGCTGGAAGATGATGAGGTTGAAGAGTGCGATCATAAAGTAGAGGGTAGAGAGTAGAGGGTAGCCGGAATGACTAATGTCTGATTTCTAATGTCTAGTGCCAGTTCAGAATTTAGTCATTAGAAATTAATCATTATAAATTCTTTTTTTCCTTATTCTCGGATTCGAGAGGTGTTTCTTCAGTCGCCTTGATCTCGACTTTGGTTACTTCTTCTTTTTGGTCCGCTTCGGCTGCGCTTTCAGGTTTCTCTTCGCCTGCAAATTCGCCCACGTCGGAGTCGGCGACTTTGCGGCCGCTTTCTTCGGCGACGGTGATTTTCCAACCGGAAAGCTTGGCGGCCAAACGCACGTTCTGTCCGCCTTTGCCGATGGCCAGCGAGAGTTGGTCGGCCGGCACATGGACCGTGGCCAAGTGGCTCCCGGCGTCCAAACGGATATCCAAAGCTTTGGCCGGGGAAAGCGCCGCGGTGATGAATTCCGCGTCGTCCGCCGACCAGTTGATGACATCGACTTTCTCGCCGCCCAGTTCGCGGATGATGGTCTGGATACGCGTGCCGCGCTGTCCGATGCACGAGCCGATGGGATCGATGGCGTCGTCATGCGCCGTGACCGCGACTTTGGTGCGCGAACCGGCTTCGCGCGCGATGTTCTTGATCTCCACGATGCCGTTGGCGATCTCCGGGATCTCTTGGGCGAAGATGGCGGCCACCAGCCCGGGACTCGAACGCGACAGACGGATCTCCGGACCCTTGTTGGTCATCGTGACTTCGCGCAGGATGGCTTTGATGCGCACGCCGGGGAAATAACGCTCGGTTTCGATTTGATCTTCAGGCAAAAGCACACCCGTAGCGCGACCCAAGTCGATGAGCACGACCCGGCCTTCGCGGCGCTGGATGGTCACGTTCATGAGCTCGCCTTCGCGATCCTTGAAATCGCCGAAGATGACGTTGCGCTCGGCTTCGCGCAGCTTTTGCATGATGACTTGTTTAGCCGTCTGCGCCGCCATGCGGCCGAACGCCGCGGGCACGGACAACTCCACTTTGATCTCGTCATCCAATTGCGCATCGGGTTTGAGGTCGCGCGCGTCGGACAACATGATCATGGTCTTTTGGTTGAAGACGAATTCGTCTTCGGCCTTTTCGCCTTCGCCCGCCGGCGCGGCTTCCTCGGCCGGCGCGAGTGCCGGAGGAGCGGTGCGCATGATGTCGGAGGGGCGCGGCGCATCCTTTTTGATGGCATGCGCGGCTTCGAACTTCTCGAAATAGTCCGGCGGCAGCTCCATGTCTTCGACCACCTGTTTCACGTCGAAAACCCGGATGCCGGCCGTCGCACCGTCATACGTCTCGGGATCGAACTGGACTTTTATGTTCTGGTTCTTATTGCCGAAGTCCTTGCGATAAGCCGCGGCCAATGCCGCTTCGACCGTCTCAAGCACGGATTCGTAAGACAAATTCTTTTCGTCGCACACCTGTCGGATAGCTTGGGAAATTGGGGAGGCCATATATACAATTACAAATTACAAATTACGAATGCCAAATTGACGGATAATTTGTAATTTGGCATTTGGCATTTGTAATTGCCTAATAAATAAACTCGTCCAACCGGAACGAGTATGCGCATAGAATAGAGTAAGGTGGTAAAAAAGTCAAGTTCGAGGCTTGTCCGATGCAAGATGAGCCCCAAATCGACGGATGAAAAAAGGCTGATGCTAAAATCCAAACTTCAAGAGTTAGGTGTCCAAGAATTTGGAAGAAAAAGACTCACGCGAAAGACAAACGCCGAGATTGTCGTTCCGATTGTCGTGGGAATTCCTGTTCACGTTCGCCCCGTCCGAATCGGCGTTGCCGACGTTCACAAAGTTCCCATCCGAGGAGCGTCTGTTGTCCTGTCCCATCTTGGGCAGCATGGGTTCGACCAAATCCCGGCGGTTCCCATTGTATGATCACGCAGCGGCCGCTCTCTGACCCCGTCAGAGTCCGCTTCAGGACAGGACAAGCAGTGAGCTTCTTTTATTAGGCAGGCGACCCCGCGACCTTAATCGAGGAGTGCAACAGCCATGCGACCGTTGCCGACCGCACATTCCGCCGCACCGCAGCGGGATGACCTGTGATTATTCTACCAAAAAAAAATTCGAAAACAAAAATTAAGGGTCCAAGGGTCAAGTATCAAGTGTCCAAGGATTTGGAAGAAAAAGGCTCACGCGAAAGACCCACCCCCAGACCACCAAGCCGAGCGACACGGGAGCTCCCGCTCACGCGCGCGCCGTCCGCATCGGCATAGCCGACGAGCACAGAGCTCCCATCCGAGGAAAGAACATCAGACCAGTGATACTCGTTTACGAGGATGCGTTCGCCTTTGCCCTGGCCATTGAGGCGTTCGGTCGCAATCAGATGGAGAGCGGTGGCGTAGAGCATCTGGAACGGCTCTGGACGATGTAATTGGTCACGTGGAATATCAAGTTTCTTCGCGTATTCCTCGATGGCGAACTCTTGGGTGTCTTGATGCGTGAAGCTGTCTCCTGGTTCGTGATGATGGCGCTTGTTCTTTGAATCGGGGATGGTCTGTTTGGAGATGAGCTTCCATTCGTAGTTAAAGCCCAGCTTCTTGAAGAAGTCCTCGTTCTTATATGAGTCGGTGTTGAACAGGAATTTACCCAGGCCGAGCTTGGTGTATTCAGCTTGGATGAGTCCGTTCATGCGTTCTCCCGTGAGTAGCGTTCCGTCCTTGTCAGCGACGAAGAGGATGAGCATCTCTTCGACGCCAGTCTTCTCTTTGATCTCTTTGGATTTGGCTAGGTCTTCAGGAGTGTATGGGATGGGTGGGACTTTGGAGATATCGACGAAACCTTCGCCTAGCATGGCTTCGACGTCCTCAACGCCGTGGACATTCTCGCGGTCCAGGATTTCGATGGCTTCTTCGAGGTCTAGTTCAACGTCTTTAGTCTCGATGGCTTTCTGAAAGGCTTTGAACAAATCAGCCACCTTGCGTGCGTCTTGAGCTGATAGCTTCTTGTTCTCTTTTAACTGCTCGAAGTTAGCGGCTCCGTATTTGGCGTAGATTTCTTTTATCTGCGCAGCGAGTTTATCGGCGTAGCGCCTGACGTGGGTCGGCAAATCCTGCCGACGAATCCCGGAAGTATAAGGTAGCCCTTCGACAGGTTCAGGGGCTATTTTACTTTTAGGGGTTTCGAAGGGGTTGGCGGGCATGGTTTAATTTCGAGAGCGGGGGTGTTCATGGGGTAGTCTACAGGTAGATTGAGTCGGGGAGCAATACGGGTGAGAAAAACAAGCTAGCTGTATTGACTTTCCCGCTTATTTCTCTTAATATCACTTAGCTTTCTAACCGATGGCGCCGGCCCGGCGGATCCGGGACAAGGCTCTTTTCACCTGGTGCGATATGGCTGGAAAAAAAGCACGGACGGTTCAAACGCTTTTTCCTCTAGTGCGCAAAAGTGCGGCCATGAAGCTCTTGCTCGCCGGAGTGCTTTCCCGCGCCCAAGCCGGCTGGGTCGTGGCACTCAAGATCCCTGATCTGGAACGGCTGGAGCTCAAAAGCCTGTTCGTGCAACTGGCCCGCCAACGCGGAAGCAACGGATCCATCATCATCGACGACAGATATCCAGACGCCGCCATGCTGCGCAAAGTGCGAGGCAAGTCGTTGCTCTTCATGCGTGGCGACGACATCCCGAGCGACATCCAACGTGAGCTCGCGGAATGGCGTGAGGATTTCCCGTTCATGCTGGTCGCCTGCCGCCTCGATCCTTTTCCGGCGCACAACGACAACTCGCCCAAGCTGTCGCCCGAACTCCGTGAAATTTGCGTGGCGCCGGCCCTGGACTGGCCCAGTTGGTCAGAGCGAAAAAATGACCACACGGATCTTATCCGCGCCATGCACCAACGGCTCACCCTGCCCGACGGTTCGACTCCGCCCCCGCTGGGCGCGGCCGCCCTGGATCTGCTCCGCTCGAAAGAGTTCAAGGGCACGCTCGAAGTCGAACGTTGGATCAAGCTGGCGCTTCAAGATTATGCGCGACGGGGTTCGCAAGGAGATCTCCTGACCAGCCACTTCGTGACTTTGCGCACGCTCCATCTCCTCTCCAGCCACCGCGACGTGCCGCACCTGCGCATCCTGCAAGGCGGACTTAAGCCGCGGATTGCCTGACAGAAAAACCCTCTTCGACTCCGAAGAGGGCTCTTTTTTTATTTGTCGTCCTGAGCTTGTCGAAGGACCTTTTTAAGCGCTGGTCTGAACCGATGGCTGATAAAGGTCCTTCGACTTCGCTAGCGCTTCGCTCAGGATGACAATTCATTTTCCGGGCTACCCTCTACCGGCCGGGCGCATGGCATGCGCCCCTACTTCCCTACCCCCAACTGCAGCGCGCCTTTGAATACGACCCAGGGTCGATAACTGGTCTTCTGTCCGACGAATTTATCTGGGTCACACATGTCGTAGACATTCTTGTTCGCCGCATCGGTCCCGACTGGCCGCAGCGCTTTGGCGTCGCTGTTTTGATAGATATCCGTACCGCCGTAGCAACCGCCGTTGGGCAAAAGCGCTTTGTTGGTGGTTCCGAATCCGCCCGAGAGTTTGCCGCCTGCGATTTCGTTACGGCACTCGCCCGCGCACCAACCCCAATTATCCTTGAGATAAACTTTGGGGGTAAAGCGGCAAGATGAGAATTGGCTGTCAAAGCAACCGCCGCTCTTGGCCAAACCAGCCACGCATTGATCGCCCGGCGCGCAAGGATTGTTGGCGGCGCAGGGTCGGTCATTGTCGCCGGAGCACCTCGATGTCGCGCCGCACGCCTCCAAATTATTGACCTGCGGACACGAGTAGACGTGAGTGAATTCGAAATAATTTTGCTCGCAATCCTCATCGCTGTTGCCGAAGGTGAGCCTAGTCACGCACTTGTCCTCCGCTGCTGCGCCCGGAGCCGTGCAATCCGCGTCCTGGTGGCAGCGTTGGGCAGGCTGGCTCTGGCAGAATCCAGCTTCGATGCAACGGCCGGCCGAAGGCGGACAATCGCGATCCGTGGTGCAGCTTAGGCCGGGCGTGAATTCGCATTCCCTGGTGCTGCCGCAGAACGGTTTTTTGTTCTTCATCTGCACGTCGCGATACTGCTGGCGATGTCCATCTCCCCAATCGACGATCAGATCCTTGAGGCCGGCTTGATCGTCCGCGGCCCAGCCGTAGAAACGAATCGTAGACAAGGCTTGCCCGCCGACATACGCCACTTTGCCCTCGCTTGTACCGTCCAGGCTGAAAGCGCCGACTTGCGCGATGGGGCATTGTCCCGGGCCAGGGCATTGGCGCGAGGTGTCAGGTGCCGCGATCTGCGGCGGCCGCGGCGCGTAGTAAGCCATGTAGGAATAATTCCGCGCCAAACTCGTGTCGTTATTATTGTTGAACTTCGCGATGTAAGACGGCGTGAACAGGCCGGCGGTCACGTCAGTCGGCGGCGTCCTTTGGGCTTGGTCATAAGACGGCGGTGAGACCGTATCCCGTTCCAAGATGCCGGTCAGGCAATCGGCGCGATTGGGATCCAAGCCGCACACATCGGGTCTCTTCTGATATCCGGCGCCATGGGTACAGCTGTTGTTGTCAAGGTCAGGGTTGTTCGAGTTAGGGTCCCCGGTATCGGCTAAACAGCTCCAGGCCGTGCCACCGAACGCGCCGGAGTTCGGAGTGCCGTCAGTTTTCGACACGGACTTGCAATACTCCATCGACTCGACTGTTTCCTTACCGCCCACCCACAGCGGCTTGCAATCCTTGCTGTCCGTGCAGAAACCGCCCTCATTCCCGCCGCCTTCGCAGATACCAAGCTTGGATGCGCTATCACCGTGCCATCTCGTTAGGGTAATCTGACCTCCGCCCCATTGCTGGGCCGTCACCAAGGAATAATTCGGAATGTCTGGGGTGTTCGGGCACTCATTTTTACCGTCGTTGTTATAGTCCTTCACCTCCCCCATGGCATCAGCATGTTTCTTGATATTTGCGCACTCGTGATAATCGACGGGCAACGCTTCGCAGTGTCCCGGGATGTACATCTCGCTCCATTGCTTAGTTCCGCAATCGCCAGGACCGTTGCAGGACAGATATTGCCCCGACACGGCGAAGACGAAAGCTCCGGGGAATCTGTTGAGGCCCTGCCAATCGGCCCGGTCAAGATATCTGGCGCCGGCCAAATTCTTGCTGCCGATATCCTTGCCCGGATCAGCGCCGTTGGTATCGCCGATTTGACCCCAAGCGCCCCAATCCCCGCCCATCCACCACAGGTTGCCTTCGATCTTTATGTTGGCGGCCGTGGCCGGGTCAGGCACCCAACCGTTCACCGGATAGTTGGTGTTGATCGGGTAACTGCCGTTGATGGGATCGACTTGGACGTTGAAGAACGCGCCTTCAGCGTGTTGCACTTGTGCAACGATGGCGTGTTCATCCGGGTAAGGCATGGGCTTTTCAGGAAAACCCGAAGCCCTCTTCATATCGTTGTACCACCAGTTCTGCCAGGTGAATGAACATGCGGAATCCGAATCCTTATTGCTGCATTTGACGTATTCGTATCCTCCGGTTTGAGCCTGGTACGTTCCGTCGCGCCAGCCGGGTGCGCAATGCCCTGCCGTGCCATCGCAATCACCGTGCACTTCAATCGGACAATCCGTCGAAGCATTGCCGCCGCTGGGTTTGCGGCACCAGGCGCGGGTTCCGTCGGGGAAATGCACGGCGTTGTTGGCGCACTTGAAGGCTCCGGCCTGGGCCGCCGTGGCTCGCGTGAGGTTAATGCAGTTTGTGGATTTGGCGTCTATGCAATGTTGCACGGTCACAGCATTGAACGGATCGGAACTGGCCGTGCCTGTGTAGGTATAATGATCATTATTAGTGCTCCACAGCGCGGAATCCACCTGGCACGGCGCATATTGCGGCGCGAGCTGTCCGCCAACGTTACGCAAAGGCGCAGCGTGGCATACATGATAGCTGCCGAGTCCGCTGCCTCCGCCGGCGCCGCAGGCTTGGCCGGCGTTCACTCCGGACAGCGAGTTGCAGAAAGCGCTTCCCGCATCCACTTGGAGCAGGGTCGGGTTGCAGGTGCCCTGCCAGCCGCAGGTGCTTTGGCTCGAAAGCGGATCCGGCGAGCAGCGTTTGCCGAACTGCGGCCCGCTCACGCAGGCGTAGGAGGACTTGTCGACGGGCAAATCGTAATAGCGGTAGACGTTGTAGATTTTGGCGAACAGGTTGGAGAGCCAGGCCCAATTGGCTTTGGGCAACTCACCCAAGCGGAAAAATTTGGCGCCGGCGGAAATGAAAGTCGGCTTCGCCACGCTCATGCGGAAGTTGGCGGCGACTTTCTTGTCTTTGACTTGGAACAGCGGCTCCATGCCGATCTCACGTGTGTGCCGCGCCGAACCGAACGGTGCATTCGTCTCGCCGTACAGATAACCCAGGAGCGGCAGGCTAAAGCCTGATCCGTCCCAAACGCGATCCGTGAACGCCACGCTGTCGCCGTTGACCGAGGACCTGACGCGCGCCACCTCTTTGCAGATGTCGGCGTGGCCGATATCGAGCGTCATGTAGATGTAGCGGTTGTTGCTGGCGCCGGGGAACGAGGCCGTGACCCACCAACCCACGAAGCGGAAGGGGCCGCCCAGTTTGCCGCTGTTGCCTTTGATGTCCTCTTCCTTGATGGCGTTGTCCGTCAGCGAAGCGTCCTCAAACATGGCGCGGATCGAGAAGAACGGCTTGGAACCGTCTGATTCCATGTAGAGCACGTCCGGGGCGGAAAGTTTGTGCGCGCCGCCGAAGTCATCATCCATCATCTGGAATTTTTTGGCGCCTTGGCCACGAAAATCCGCTTGCCAGAATTTGTAGTAGCAATAATCGTCGGCCGACTCATCCTGCGTGTTCTTGTCGTTGTATAAGCACGGCAGTTTGATGAGCTCGCCTTTTTGGTTGCGCACGAAATCGGATTTTTGCGACGTCAGTTTGCTCCACTCGGCCATGATGTTCTTGATCAGTTGGTTCTGCCCCTTGTCCACGCCGGCGGCAGTCCCCTCCAACGGGAACTCATCCGCCCACCAGCCGCTCAAGGAGCACGCTCCGCCGCCGGCGCCCGTCTTGTAGAGCGGCTTGAAGTCGAAATAGCTGAAATTCTTTTCGAGCAGCGCGTTCTTGATGTCGACTTCCCCCGGATCCGTCTTGCTTTGCAAAAGCCACTTGGCCCAATACTTGCCATTGATGGGCACGAAATATTCCGCGTAGTTCCGGCTCACGCCCTGTCCGGTCGTCACCCAACGGCCGGCCGTAAAATCAGCCGCCATGTTGGCGCCGGAATTCTGCGTCCTGACCCAAGCGCAACTCGCTCCGGAATCCGTGCCGCGCGCGTTGGTCCCGTCGATCGAGGCGTGTCCCCAGCCACAAGCTCTTTCGTAGAAGTCGTCGTCGTTGCCGCTGCCCGTAAACCCGGGCATGCCGGACCAACCTAAGGGCAGGTCGCTGTCCGAGGCGCCGCCCGGATCCATGCTGAAACATTCATCGAACCAGAATGCCGTCATCTTGCCCGGTGGTTCGGCGATGATGGAGGTATCAAGATTTTTCTGGATCAAGACCAGCGGATTATCTTTATCGAACCAATTCCAACCCATGATGTTGTTTTCCACGCTGGTTTTGAAGCTGCGGGGCTCGCGCGCATCCGAGACGCAGTAGTACTCCCCTGATTCGGCAGGCGGCAGATAGCCGGCCGTCGGATAATAATGGTAGATGTCATCTTTGCCGAACAACACCGGCGCGGGATTCCACACCAAGCAAGGATTGTATTCCTTGGCGCCGCCCAGGGTGCGCGCATTGTCGCGCTGCAAACATTGTCCGGCGATGCCACGGATCAAGCTGTAGGATTGCACAGGCACGCAAGAGCCGCCGCCGGTGCACAGGTTCATGTCCGGGATTTCACTGCCGCCTGCGGTGCTCGTCGGCGCAAGAGTGAGCGCAACGGCTCCGCTTCCCTCGTTGGGACGACAAGCCTGCCCGTCCTTATCACCGCCCTGGCACACGCCGGGCGGGAAAGATGCGCCGTACGCCGCGTAATATTTGGAACGGTTGGCGTAATTGACTTTTTGATAGCTGCAATCGCAATTTTCGCCGTACTCACAAGTCGGCACGCCAGCGTAACCTTCGACGAGATTCAGCGGCGTGGGCGGTTCGGCATCCAGATTCCAATCTTTGACGAAGCGCGCGTCGAACGGAGAATTGGTCTCGGGATATGAGCGGCATTCTGAATTAGGGAAGGCTTGGGTAAGTTGTTGGTTGGCCTTGACGTTGCCCGACTGCTCGAACACATCAGCCAAATTCTGCGCGTTGCGCGGGTTGACGCCCGAACCTTGGAGGTCGGAGGCGACTTGGGTATATGGTCGGTCAATCGCCAAATAACAGCGCGGTACTTTTTCCGTTGGTTTGCGCGGGATAGCCGTATCCCCAGGGTCGGCCAAATAATAACCCACGGCCTTGGTCTGGCGATGGCGGCACAGGTTTAGGTAAGGATATAAATTGTCTTTGATGATGTCCGCGGCATAGGGATCGAGGGCGTTAAAACCGCCAAACGCCAAGGGCACGGCCGCGGTCAGGCGGAAGTCGTCGGAGTAACTGTTGCGCACCTTACCGGCATGGTTCGCGAGGAGCTCAAAGCCCACGGCCCGGTTCTGCAGATCGGCGATTTGGAAATGGTACGGCAAGCTGAAGCTGGAATAATCCGGATCGCCGAAGCCGACCGAACGCGAAGCGTAGAGCGTGGAATCCACGAAGGCGCCCTGACGCATGACTTTTTCCTGAAAACCGACGCCGGACGGCGCGCTGACACGGTCTACGTAATGCGAGCAGAATTGGTTGCCCGTCCCGCCCGCCTTGTCGCACGTCGCGAGTTCGGTACATAAATCTTTGTACTTCTGCTGCACCGGATCGTAGACGGTCTCGCCGCTGGCGCAACCGAGCCAGGTCTGGCAATCGCGATCGAGTTTTACCTTGACGAGCAGGTTGGAGTCATTGGCTTGGCAAGTTCCGGTAATACGATATTCGTCAGCCAACGGACCGACGGCCGACGCCGTCACCGAACAATCTTTGTCGGTCGTACATTTATCATTTATATGCTTCTTGGTTTCTTGGATTTGCGTCATGTCCGACGACTCTCCCGTGTAGGCTTGCTTCGTATTGCTCCAGATCTTGAATCTTTGGTTAACGCAGTATCCGACTTTTTGGCAAGCCGGATTGTCAGCATCGGTACTGCAATTGATTGGTGCGACGGATACGTCGCCGTCCGCGTGCGACTTGGCATAGGTCGCGTCGGTGCTGTAGGTCAGGCGGCTGTCGTTCATGTCGCGGAACAGCACGCAGCCGGAAAGCAGATCTACTTTGCCTTGGCACGAAGCTTTATCCAGCCGGTTGTTGTCGACGAAATAATACGGTTTGCCCTGCGGGTGTTCCAGGTCGGTGTGATCGTTGGAATCGCGATATTCGGTGCACTCCGACTGTTCGACCGGGCAAGTGTCCGTCCAACCACGGTAATTAGGCGTGCCGGAATATTCGCTCAAAAAGGTATTGCCGCTCGAGATCTTTTCGGGATAACACGGCGTGGGTACTGCGGCGCCGATCACGAACCAACCGGAATATTCGCCGTCGGGCAGTCCAGGGAATTTATTGAGCGCCACTTTATCTTGCCATTCGCAGACGTGATTCAGCGGATCGCGAAAATACGAGGTGACTTGTCCGCTGGTGAATTTATCGCAGAAAAGTTCCTTGGGTCGGCACAAGGCCTTGGGTTCGCCGCCCGCATCCATATATTGCGTGATGTCGTCTTTGAGATAAACCGTCTCGAAGGTGCTGGATGGCGCACCCGTGGGATCGAAGGTGGGTTTGCCGAACGCGCGGCACGAAGCTTGGTCGGCGGCGCAATGCACGCCCGGCTCGTCGACCGCATAGACATAGCGGTCCGCCAGCCGAGTGACGACTGAATCGCCCGCGTACAGCGTATCCCACAGTTTGCTCGCGGGATTGTTCGGATCCGGCACGTTCAGCCCGGTGAGCTTGAAAGTCTCGGCATAGGGACTGTCGGAGTTGCGTGTGTCGACGTAAGCGGTACAGCCGATGCTGGCGTAGCGGCACAGGCGCGAAAATTGCCGCACGTCCTCGACTTTGCCCGCGCGATTCTTGTATTCACGGCAGCCCAACATGGCGCGCGGCTGCGGGATGCCTTCGGCAGTCTGGTCGCACTCGGGCGGGATGACCCACGAATCTTTTTTGACGTAAACCACGTCCTGCAAACGGACCACCGCGACTTCGTCCAGGTAGGACGGATCGGGCAAACCGCTCCAAGTCAACTTTGATTTGGTGCCGACGGCCTTGAACGGTCCGACCTCGAAGCGTTTCCAGTCGGGCACCAGGCTGAACGTACCCACGACCGTGTTGCCCAGTTTCAAGCTGGCCGGTGCACTCCCCGCTTTGGTCGTCTTGAGCCAGAAGCTCACGGTGTACAAGCTGCCGGTGGCTGAAGTGAAATCCACGCTGGCGTCGCTGGCTTGGATCTGCAGCGAATGATCGCCGACCAGCAACGCCTCGTTTGAAATCTTGATCTTTTGATTGTTCGGCGCGTAGAAAAGCGAGCTTGTCGCGGCGGCGAAAGTCTCGTGCAACACGGTCGCGGTGTTGCGCCCGGTCGTGCCCAGGTAGCCGCGACAGCCCGCGTTGGTTTCCTTGCACTGGTTGCTCAAGCTCGCCAGCACGTGATAGATGCAGGCTTTGTTGGTCGGATTGTAGTTATTCGGGTCGCCGCTCGTCTTGGTGCAATCGTCCGAAGTCGAATTGTTCTTGCGGTAATCGCGGCAGTCCACGCTCGAGATGATGGTTTGCGAATAATAACGGTAATAGTCCTTGCCCGTCTCGTCGTAGAATTGACGACAATCCAAATCGGTCTTGGCTGACCACGTCGCGGCAGTGCAGGCTTGCGGATCCTTGAGCACGCCGTCCGGACCGGCTTTGAGCAGGATTTTCGGACCCTCCGCGTTAAGCTCTTTGACTAAACTCCAGGTGCGCAATTGATAACCCGTCTCCTCCGAACCCTCCCAGGTGAAGAAGGTCTTGGCATCGTCACCCGGTTTGCTACAAGCCCGCGCATAGCTCAAGAAAAGTTTTGATTCGCCACCTTGCGCCGAAGCTTCAAGATTAGTCAGCTCTTCGCAACCCGCTTCGTCGGCGCTGCAAGCTTGGGCTTTGCTCGGCACGAAGGAAGCCGCGGTGTCGTCAGCGGAATCATTCTGCGGATCAGTGGGGTTGCCTGTGTTGACCAGATCGAAAGCCGAGGGCAATTTGCGATACTCCGCGTAACCCACGCAGCTCTTGGGACAGCGATCAAGCGGCGAGACGATGGCCGGGATTTCGATTCCGCTCGCATCCCCCGCGTCGCTCCAACCCTGGCAGCCGGCTTCAGTGGCTTGGCACATGAGCGCATAATCCGCGCACTCTTTGCGGTCTGTCTTGGCATCGCCCTTGCAACCCAATTCCTCCGGCGGCAGTTTGATATGTTCGACCGGAAGATTGTCCGCTGCGCCATCGATGTAATCCGTCGCGCGATCAGCCTCCTCAAGCTGCACGTCATCCAGCGCCGCGTTCTTGACGGATATCTTCAGCACGCCCAAACGCACATCCGGGTTGGAACTGAACTCGCAGGTATAACGCTGCCAATCGTTGCCCGGTTTGAAGCTGCTCAAACCGACTGAAGTCTGGGTTTTTTTGCTGCAATTGGAACTGCGGTAGACCGCCGGACCCGTTGTAACGACCGGCTTGTTCGGTGCCTGATACAGATCCAAAAATACCTGCACGTCGGGAGCGGCTCCCCCGTCGGCACGAGCGTAAAAAGACAAGACGTAGGGGCGGTAGGGATAAAGAGTGACGGGCTGGTGCGTCGTGGCGTTGTAGTAGCTCGCTTGGCCGCTTTGGTAAGCCGGACCCGTCGCCGGGTTGAACGGTTTCTGTCCGACCGGGTTATCGTTGTCGTCGAACCAAGCCACGAGTTTGTCCGGCAGGTTGTCCAAATTGTCCTCGAAGGAACCGTTGCGCACGAGGTTGAACGCCGGACTGCCGGGATTGACGCGCTGCACTTTGGTGCAACCATCGGACGACGCATCGCAAGCCTGCACCGTGGCATCAAAATACACGCGCGGCATCTGGCGGATGTCATAACCGGCCAATGCGCCCTTCTTGTTTTTGACTTCGAGCGTCGTGGCCACCCAGCGCTCGGTGCTCGTCGTCGTGACGTCGCGCGTCGTCGCATAATACAGGCAACCCACGTTATCCTGGTTGCACGATCCGTAATCTATGGTATTCCTTATATAGGATACGTTCTGGCCTTGGTGTGCGCCGGTGGCGCGCGACTGGTAGGTGCGGCAACTCACGAACTTCTGGTCGCACGAGTCGGCGCCAAAACGCCACACCGTCTTTTCGGATAAGCATGATCCGTATTGGCCCAAGCACTTGCCCTTGTCATCGCGCTTCAAGCAGGAGACCAGGTCGCTGCATTCTTGCTGGCGCATCGGCGTGTCCGGCGCGGCCAGGGTCGTACCATAGCCTTTGAGTTGGCATTTGAAAGGCGGCGCCGTAAGCACCCAAGCGGGATTGATAAGATGGCACCACGGATGCTCGGCGTCGACTTGTCCTTGGGCGTTGCAGGAGTTGAAACCCGCGACGACCTGGCCCAAGGTGACATATCTGCCGTTGGCTTTTACGTTGAAAGGTGAATTGGCGGCGAGCTCCCAGCCCAACGGGATGATGCGCGCAAAGCGCAGCTTGGCCAGGTTCGAGGCGCAGTAGGCGCGCTGGTAGCAACCCGAATCCTGGTTATCCTTGACTTCGCTTTCGGGAATCAGCTCCCAATCTTTGTGCAGATATTCGCTCGCTCCGGTGCCGCCGATGCCGGCTGCACGCGCCACGGTATAAGCCCCGCTTTCCGCCGAGGCCCGCAGCGCTTGAGCCAACCCTTCGTCCATGCTGCAACCCCAATATGAGCGGCTGCCTTCGACGCAAGACGTCATCTCAAATACGAAATCTTCGTCTTTATTGGTGAACAGATCAGGGATGATCATGTCCGAAAAGGCTTTTTGCAATGCGTCGGTCTTGGGTTGCGCACTGCGTTGCGCGAATGGATCGGATAAATCGAGATTATACCAAGTCTCGTCGCCGCCCGTCATGCCGCCGAAAATCCAAGTGAAAAACTTCTGCAATGCGCCCACGGCCAAGGTGTTCAGGAATTGCGAGGCAGCGACTTGCGGCAACTGTTCGAACCCAGCCCAGAACGCGGCCATGGCCAGCGCATTGATGTCCGCCGTGGTCACGTCATGTTGCAGCTTGACCACGTTGGATTGGCGCACCGTCTCGTCCACGACTTCGGCCGGCGTCTTGATCTTGCCGCTGATCAAATCGGTGATCGATTTGAAGCCGCGCGTCTCAATACGTTGTTTTTCATACCACTTCTCCGCCGCCTCCTTGTTCACCAGGATTTCGCTGTTCACCTTGAGCATCATATCGATCTGGTTGCCTCCGGGCTGGACCGACTTGCGCAAATTTGCCGCGATTTCGGTGGGCGAAAAAGTATTTTTTGTCTGGTTGAACGCGCCCTTCATCTTGGCCCAGTCGCAACCTTGAAAGGCCTGCGGCACGATGGGCTTGATGTACAAAGCCAAACGCATGTTGAGCGACATGGGCGTACACAAGCTGCCCAAGCCCCAACCCTGCATGGTCTTATCCAGTTCGCCGATGAACCGGTTGACCGCGTCCTCGCCCACGTTGGCCAGGAATTCTCCCCAGTTCATGGTCCAGAATGACGGTTTACCGTGCGCGCCTTCGAGAATCCACTGCGCCGTCTGTTGGGCGATCATCTGCGTGCCGTATTGCAGCGCGCCGAGCAAAGCCCGCACCACTCCGAACTGGATGGTGGATTGGATCATGTCCACCTTGGCCTTGTAGATTTCGTAATAATGGCATTCCGGCATCAAGCCGATGATCGAAGTCGCGCCCGGAGAAGTGCCGGCACCGGTCACGTAGCCGCAAAGTTGCGCCCGAGCCGCGATAGCCGCGTTCGGATCAGCCTGCAACAAACTCGCTTCCGCTTTCTTCGGATAGGCCACGATGACCGTACCCAAGGCCAGGACGAGGGTCAGTCCTCCGAGGACGAACTTGTTTTTATTTTTGGACAGCCACGCGGGAAGCATACCGTGTAAGACAAAAACTATTTTTTAGCTTTTGACCTTTGATTAAAGTGGGATCTTTTCGCATTGTAAGACTTCGATCCATTGATGCCGAAAGAAAGATAAATGGTCACACAGCCTGTACTCATAGTTTTTGTCTTACACGGCATAGGTTGTTATTGGGTTGCGGTGCCGGTCGCCGCTTCGGCTTGGAGTTTTTTCTGTTCTGCTAATGCCGTGTCGTAATACTCAAGGAGCTGGGTGTCGCTCAACTGATTGAGCTTGGTCTGATCGACTTTGCCTTTGAGTGCCGCCCTGATCGCCGCGGGATCACGCGCTAAAGCCGGTTCAACAGGACTCGCCTCCGCCTCCGTACCGGTGGCGAACATGCTCAACAGATTATCCGTCGTCTGCTGCTGCGTGCCGCCCATGGTCGGAGCGATGGAACCGACTCCCGAAACATCCAACTGCCCGGTCGCGGCTTTTCCGGCGCAGTTCAAATTCTTGCCGCTGACCACGCGGATGTTATCCGCCCTACCGTCGCCGCATGAGTCGCGCAAATTGGGGTTGGTGTGATAGATGTTCACTTCATCCCAATCCGACAAGCTGTCGCCGTCGGTGTCCATCCGCTGCTGCTTGGCGATTTCTTCTTCTTGAGTCAGACCGATGATCTTTTTAGCCGCCGTCATCTCGGATTTTTTAGCCAGGAAAGGACTCATCACGCTCAAACGCAAATTATACAGCGAGAGGCCAATGGCCAGTACGCCGCAAATGCCAAGCACGACCACAGAAACCTTTTGTTCCGTGGCCATAAACTTCCATCGTTGGGCAATGGATTCCAGCATGATATGGCTCTTCAGTTATGCGCAGAGTATAGCACAAGAGAATGAGTAGTAAGTAGCAAGTAGCGAGTAGATAGCAAGCAAAAACCAGGCAAACGGCCTGGCTACTCACTACTTACTACTCCCTACTCACTCTTCCCATGTCACCGCTACCCTTTTGCCTTGTTCGCGCACTGGAATCCTGATCTCCAACACGCCGTTTTTCAGGCTGGCTTGGGCCGCGTCCGCCGCGACTTCAAAAGGCAAGACCAGCGAACGGCTGAAAGCGCCCCAAAAACATTCTTTATAAAACCACTGGTCCTCCGAAACCTCATGCAAAAATTCGCGTTTGCCGCGGATGGTCAAAAGGTCGCCATGAATCGAGACGTTCAAATCCTCCGGCGTCACGCCCGAGACCGTGGAGCGGATGACCAAATCCTCGCCCTGGCGAAAGACATCCACCGAGAGCTGCCCCTCCCCTGCCGTCCCCGACCAATCCTGTGAAAATTCGTACATACGGGGGGAGTATAGCAAATGGTGAATTTAGAATATAGAATATGGAATTTGGAAGTTCTGATTCCACATTCTAAATTCCATATTCCAAATTCACTTTCCCCCTCTTCAATTCGCCGTCGTCGACGTCGCTGTGCCGATTGGGTCGCTCAACTTTTCGACTCCGATCATGCACACCGCTTGCCACGGCCGATAATGGCTGCGGAAAATTCGATCAGTCACTGTGCCGTCGGCGGTCGTGATGGTGTAAGTGAAATCCGCGTCAGCCCCGGTGTGGGCGATCTCGCTGCACTTCTTTTTGCCCGGCGCCAATTCCAGAGTCTCGATCAACTTGGTCGGCGGAGGCGGGACGATGTTATACACGTGCGACTTGCCGATCTCGCCCTTGCGCCCGTCGCTCGTGCCCCAATATTCGAAGAACAGCTCATTCCCCTTTTGATAAGCGTTGATATAGATAGGATGACCCGTGTCGTTCTTGAAGCGCATGTCGGGATGCGGACCGTAGACTGTGGCGTCCGTGCCGGCCGGTTCATAATAGCGCACGCGATACGAGTGGTTGGCGCGCTCCACGATAGGCAAGCCGGATTTCATCGCAGCGCGGAAAACCGTAGTGCCGATCTGGCACAAACCGCCGCCATATTCCGGTTTGGTCTCGTTGCCCTTGATCACCATCTCGGGGAACCAACCGTTCTTGCCGTCGATCTCGCCCATGGTGTCGATGAGCGAAAAAATCTGGTCGGGTTCGATCACCGTGCCGTTCAGGAGCTCAATGGCGCGCGCGATGTTCTTGAGCCGATTCTTGGGCGAACCGGAAAAGTTAGAAGTCCCGACTCCAAGCAAATCCTTGATGCCCAACTTTTCCGGATCTTCCCCCACCAGGCGCCCAGGTGCGGTGTGCGTAACGATGGCTAGGGTCGAACTGGTCGGCCAATTCCGCATGACCACGGCGTAAGTCGCCGCCGTATCGATTTCGACGCCCTCATTACCCGGCGTGAAGGACACAATCTTGCCGTCTTTGATTTCCAAGCCGCCGTTTTTGCCCGGCTTCTCGATCTTGCCGGCCAGAGTTTTGATGTCCGCCGCGAACTTCTGCGCGTCCAAAGTCAAAGCGATCTCACGTTGCGTACCCGTGACCGTAAGCCAACGTCCGAGCAGCGTCGCCGTCACAGGGAACTCTTGGTTGTCGTGGGTCAAAACAAGCTGGGGCCGCGCCATGATATTCTCCGCTTCAGGTATGAGCGGCTCAAGATCCTTGGCCGTGACCGTCGGATTGATGATCTGATCGCTCAAAGCGATGGGCTTGAATTCAAGCCGACGCGCTTGGTAAGTCAGTTCGTCGAGCGCGCTCGAAGTGATGAGCGAAAGCCCGCTTTGTTCCGGCTCGATGCCGATGGTCGCGGGCGTGGTCGAAGCGTTTATGCTAAGTCGCGCGTCCTTGACCGGATGCAGCTCGCGTTCGGCCGCGGCTTGCAGCGCTTCGTCCAAACCGCTGCGATCCAAGGTCACCCGCGGCGGGACTTCTTTGGGCGAGACGCGCAGACCCAACTGCTCCGCCGCGTTCGAGATCCAGCCGGCATCACGGCCCAAAGCATAAGCTTGTTCCAGCGCTTGATCGACATCGTAGCGCACTAAATCACGCGCCGCGCCCGGGTCGGTCGAGACCAGGTTGGGATCGATCACCAATTCACGACCATCATAATTGAAACGCAAACCCTTCGACAAAACATTGTCGATGGAATCTTGCACTGCCTTGCGCGCCTCGGTCTTGGTCAAACCATCCAAACGCACGCTCAAGACCCTGACGCCCGGAAAGATCCGGTTCTCATACATCCTGCCGTACGCGGCGCAGGCTCCGACCAACAACAAAGTGAAAACGGCCAGCACGCCAAAAGTCGCGGCCGTCCACCACAGCACTAATCTGATTGTCTTTGTGTCTTTGTCCATGATAGGGAATGGGGTTTGGGGTTTGTATTTTGTATTTGGGGTCGAAACCCAAAATACATAATACAAATTCCAAGATACCAGGGTCTATTTTACCCCCTTAATATCTCATTTAGGAAGTCCCGTGCCAATTGTTGCCGACCAGCCTCCTCGCCGCCCACAGGAAAAACCGCCAAAAGCGCCTCCTGGCCGGGCTTGATTTGGCCGGATACGGCAGCCGCCGGCAAACTCAAAACCTGACCGTCTTCCAGGGTCAGCGTCACGCGACTTTCGTCCAGATTGGTGATTTTGGCTTTCATGCAGCGGAAGGTGAAGTTGGAATTTAGAATGTGGAATGTGGAATTCGAACTTCCAAATTCTATATTCTAAATTCTAAATTCTAAATTCTTTGTATTTCTTTAAACAAAAAGGCTCAAGGCAATCCGCACCCAAGAAACCTGTTTATAGGGGAGAGCGAGTCCGAAGACCTGCGACACCCTAAGAAAAAGGTTCCATGCTTGTCGTGGACGCGGATTGCCTTGAGCCTCATGGAATTCTTTGAATGACCGAATTGTCCTTTTTATCACATCCCTCGGTTCTTGTCAACTCTTGAGAGACGAAAAAACGGCTCTCTTCGGAAAGGCCGCTTTAAGGATCGTGAGTACAGCTTAGAGCCAATTCCAGCGTCTGTCAAGGGCGCAAAAACATTTTATTTAGGCTCTTTTTGAATTCAGGCAAATACAGCCGGTTTTAGCCCTCAATTCTTGGTCTTTTCCAAGTTTACAGACAAGAGCATCGAGACCCCGTCATCGCCCATGGTCACCCCATAAAGCACCCCAGCTTTGTTCATCGTAGCGCGGTTATGGGTCACAATCACGAACTGCGTCCGGTCAGCCAGGGAATCGACGATGCCGGCGAATTTGAGCGAGTTGGCCTCGTCGAGCGCCGCGTCCACCTCGTCCAAGACGACGAAAGGCGACGGGTTGATGGCCATGATGGCGCAGATGAGCGCAATCGAGGTCAAGGCGCGTTCGCCGCCCGACAAAAGCGCGATGGATTTCAGGCGCTTGCCCGGCGGCGTAGCCTGGATATCCACTCCAGCCAAAGTATAGCGTTCTTCATCCTCTTCATCCGGCGCAGCACATTCCGCACCCTCGCCTTCGAGCGCTGCGCTTTCGATGGGTTCGGGTTCGAGCTTGATGAGCTTGGCGTCACCGCCGCCGAACAGGATCTTGAAATACTTGCCGAACTCCTGGTCCAGTTCACGGAAGGCCACGTCTCCCCTCTGCTTGATCGTCCGATCAAGTTCCACGATCACCGTCTCGAGCGAAGCGATGGCTTGCTTAAGGTCGGTCGAATGCGTCGAGAGTTCCTCGAAGCGCGTTTTGGTCGTATCGTATTCCTTCAACGTCTCCGGATCGATGCCGCCGATCCATTCGAGCTGCGAACGCAGGCGCTGCATGCGCGATTGGAGTTGTTCGGCCGGCGCCAAATCGGAGAGTTTGCCCGCCGCTTGCGCCAACGCTTCCAACCCCGTCTCGAGCTGCGGCGCTTGTTGGCGCAATTCACTCAACAACGCATCGTGCCGCGTCTCGAAACGCGCCATCTCGACATTCGTCTCGTTCAGCCGCTGCTCGGCTTTTTGCGCTTCGTGCCGCTTGGCCGTGAGCGCGCGCTGCACCTCGAACAGGCGAGCGCGGCCCTTATCTTCCTTGGCGCCTAAATCGCGCAATTCAGTCTCTAACCCCCCGACTTCTTCGGCGATCTTGCTCATCTTGACCAGCAAACCAGCCAACTCTTTTTCCAAGTCCGGATCAGTCCGTTCTTTTTCCGGTTCCGGCGCCGGTTGTTGCAGCTTGGACAGGAGTTCCGCGCTTTCTTCTTTGAGCTCGCGCACGATCTTTTGCAGTTTATCCAGCTTAGCGCCTTTTTCGATCAAAACGAACAACTCGTCATGCCGCTTGGTCAGGCTCTCGATCTTCTCGATGATCTTGGACAGCGGCAAAGGCGCCCACGGCCGGTGGGCCGACGCGGCTTTAGCCTCGCGCTGCGCTTCCAGACGGATTTGTTGCTCGCGCAGCTTGCTGCGTTCTTCCTTTAAGGCGTCGATGGAGGTACGGATCTTGCGCACTTCGTCCGACACGGGCGCGGCCTTTTCCATGGCCGCCAGCTCCGCTTCCATGGCTTCGATCTCCGCGTTCTTTTTTTCGAATTCTTTCTGCGCCGCTGCGGTCTGTTTGGACGTCTCCCCCATCTTGCCGCGCAGCTCGCGCCACACGCTGCCGAAATATGAGCTCTCGACGGTCTTGAGTTCAGCCTCCAACGCTTCACGCTGGCGCAAGCGTTTGACCTGGCGCTCGAGCGAGGTCAGACGCGGCTCGATCTCGCGCAACAGCATCTCGGCTTGCTTCAAATTGTCGCGCGAAGCATCGAGTTTGTTGACGGCCGAGCCGCGCTTGAGTTGGAAGGTGCGCAGACCCGCCGCTTCGTCGAAGAATTCTTTGCGTTCCGTGGGCGTCGCCGAAAGCACCGCGTCCACCATGCCTTGCCCGATGACGCTGTAGGTGCGTTGTCCGATGCCGCATTGCGCCAGGAGCAGCGCCACGTCGGCCAAGCGCACGTCCTTGCCGTTGACCAGGTATTCGGATTGGCCGTCGCGGTACAGGCGGCGCGTGACCACGATCTCGTGCATCTCGATATCTGGTTTGTCGTCGTTCAAAAGCGTCAAACTGACCTCGGCGAAACCGGCGCGGGATTTTTTGGCTGAACCGGAAAAGATGACGTCTTCGGAACGTTTGCTGCGCAGGAGCTTCATGCTCTGCTCGCCCATGACCCAACGGATAGCATCTGCGATGTTGGATTTACCCGAACCATTCGGGCCCACGATGCCCGTCACGCCGCGATTCTTGGACTTGTCCGCGATGAATTCCAAGACCGTGCGTTGCGCAAAGGTCTTGAAACCTTGGATTTCGAGCCGTTTCAGGAACATACGATGCGTACTAGAGTACTAAAATCGCAGGTAAATGGGAAGGTTCAGGGTTTTCTTTTTCGTTGATTCTTGTTAAGGTGGCGGTTGTGAGTCGAAAGTCAAAAGTTAGACATTAGAAATTAGTCATTAGAAATTTTGGCTACCGTCTACTCTCTACCCTCTATCCTATATGTCCCGCAAAATGGAACAAGGCATGGATCATCTGCGCATGGCGATCGCCGCTGCGCTACCCACCGTCGTGGAATTCCCGCGCGGCATCTTCGTGACGGTGCTGGATTCCAAGATGACCCGCGACGAAAAACACGCCAGCGTCACCATCTCGGTCCTGCCGGGAGACCGCACGGAAGATGCGCTCGCCACGTTGCGCGAGTTCTCCAAAGAAATCAAACACGAAATCGCCCGCACCCTGCGCCTACGCCGCATCCCGAATCTGTTCTGGAAGGTTGATACGACCGAAGAATACGCTTCGCATATCGAACAGACAATAAACGAGTTGGAGAGAAAGGGAGAACTGTAAAAAGTCGGCGGTCGGTTAGTTTTATGGCATCCCGCCTGCTTTTATTGTCATCCCGCACGGCCCCCCTTGTCATCCCGCACCCCGCCCCTTGTCATCCCGCACTTGATGCGGGATCTCCGATTTCAGAGATCCCGGCTCGCGCTGCTGCTTGGCCGGGATGACAGAAGAGGGTTACGGGATGACGCATCTTTCTTCTGTCATTACCCGGTTCAACCACGTTGGACGTGGCGCGGCCAGGTAATCCAGAGAATAAAAATCTTCCTTGGGATGACAGGGAGTCGGTGTGATGTGTCACCAGGATGGCTTGACTGTTATCCATTTTTTTGTTTTAATGGCCAGTCCTTTCATAAGGAGATCGGCATGCCGAAGAACGGTCTGCTCTGGATGTTCATTCGTTTCCTGACGCACCTCGGTCTGTTCGTTCTAGCCTACTGGCTCAAGAGCGAAGTCTCGTGGGTGATAGCCAACCTTTGTATCACGGTCGGCTTCCTGGTCACGGATCACTGGTTGGACAAACGCCCTCTAAAACCGGCTCTCAAAGCAGCCAGCTATCGAGACGTGGGCATCGCGGGCAGCCTCTTGATTGCCTCCGTCTTACTCATGTTCTTGTCCGTGATTACCTTCTTCTGGGGGCACGTGGCCTGCGGCCTCACGAAGTACTTGATAAAAAGGGCCAAGCGCTGGCAGCGCGGCGAGAAAAAGCGCCGCTTGGGAAGCGAAATCGTGGAGATCCTGCTGGGCCAAATCGGTTATCGGACTGGTCTGGACACCAGCTTGGATCAGGACAACCTCAAGCGCTACCTGAATTCGAAACCTGCTCCCGAAGGCGCCAAGCGCGTCAAGGAATACCTACAGGTCTCCGAACTGGTCGATGAATCGAGCGCAGCCGACGATTCCGCTAAACCCAAGAGGCAAGCCGCCTCATGACTCATCCGCCGTCTAACTTCACACGTTGACGGCGGTATTTTTTAAGATTTGTTCATCCTGAGCGGAGCGCAGGCTCGTCTGACGAGCCGTAGCGCAGTCGAAGGACCTTTATCAACCGTTGACTGATTCAGACGAGACACTTAAAAAGATCCTTCGACAAGCTCAGGACGACAAAATAGTCGATCCTTGACTGCTCGCATCCAAATGCTAAGCTCCTGTATCGCCATGGATACCACGAGCCATCTCTACGGCAGGTTGCACGAAGAACTCCGGCGCGCCGGACGCGTGCTTTTGGTGGCGCATAAAAAACCGGACGGCGACACTTTGGGCGCGAGCTCGGCCATGCTCATGTGGCTCGCCGGACAAGGCAAACAAGTCACGGCGTTCTGTGCCGACAAACCCGCGCCGTCGCTGGCTTTCCTGGATTGCGTGCATCTTTATACCGACGACCCGGCTGTTTTCGATGCGACCTATGACGTGGTCATGATCTTCGATTCCGGCGACCTGCGTTATTGCGGCGTGCAAGACCACGTGCCCCGTTTGCCCGCCGGATATCTCCTGGTGAACATCGATCATCACGCCACGAACGAACGCTACGGACACATGAACATCGTGCTGCCGGAAGCCAGTTCGACGAGCGAGATCATGCACCGTTTTTTTGCGCATAACAACATCGCGCTTGATCCCAAGATCGCAACCGCCCTCTTGACTGGCATCTATTTTGATACCAGTAATTTTTCCAACGCCAGCACGCGCTCCGAGACCATCGCCGCGGCTTCGCACATGTTGTCGGCCGGCGCGCACAACGGCGAGATCCTGCACCACATGCTGCATAATAAATCCATCGACATGCTGCGCATTTGGGGCGTCATGCTCTCGCGCCTGCGCCACAACACAGAATTGGACGTGGTCTCGACGTATATCTTGGAAGCGGATTCTTCGGACGTGACGCCCGAGGCGATCGACGGCGCGGCGAATTTTTTGAACTCCGTGGTCGGTGACAGCGATACCATCATGGTGCTGCGCGAATTGCCCGGAGGATTCATCAAAGGTTCGTTCCGCAGCATCCGCCGCGACGTGTCCAAGCTGGCTAAACTCATGGGCGGCGGCGGACATCGCAAAGCCGCCGGATTCACCGTCCCAGGCAGGATCGAAGAAACGCCCGCAGGCCCGCGCATCGTTGACGCGGCTAGAAAGGAAGATTAAGGTCAGTCCATGCCGCACATTCATGAAAAGATAGATTTCGCCGTCGTCGCCTACATCGTCCACGCGGGCAAAGTCCTGCTCATCAAGCACAAAGCTTTGGGCATTTGGTTGCCCGTGGGCGGCCATGTCGAACTCGACGAAGACCCGGAGAGCGCGATCTTGCGCGAAGTGCGGGAAGAGAGCGGACTCGAGATCGAACTCTTGGGTTCGCGGCCCTCTGTACCCACGCCCAACGGCCGCAGCCTCATCCCGCCGGTCTTCATGGACATCCATAACATCACGTCGACGCACCAGCATATCGGGCTGGTCTATCTAGCCCGCGCCGCCACCGACCAAGTCGTTTTGGCGGAACGCGAGCACGACGACATCCGTTGGTTCAAAACCAACGACCTCGACGACCCCGCCCTCAACTTGCTGCCGCTGGTGCGCTACTACGCCCAAGAAGCGCTGCGCCGCTGCGCTTGATGGCACTCCGCCCTGCACCGTCTGGTGCAAGGCTCTGCCCGGACCCTATCCGGGTTTGTTTTTTTCTTGGTAACAAAAAACGTCCCGCACCCAAGTTGGGGTAACGGGACGTTTGACGTTCAGAGCGTCAAAGGGCAGAGGGACAGAGTCACAAAACTGCCAGGACGCGGAAGCCGACATCGCCGCTGCGGTCGCCGCGCCCGTACTTGCGCACGCCAGCCAACCCGCCGATCTCACGGTCACCGACGATGATGAAGTTGCCCGAACCGCAAGCGTTTTCGCACCATTCCCAGGAGTCCTTGGCGCCGAGGTCGGGCAAGCGCATGCCGCGATGTTTGCGCAACCAGTTGAACAGGTTGGCGATGAAGTTCCACTCTTCAGCCGTGGGCAGGCGCGTTCCCTTCTTAGGGAAGCCTGTGGCCTTGGCGATCGCCTTGAGCAGACCTTGTTCCAGGTCGTCGTGGCTCGTATCGAAGCGCGAGCTGCGTTTCACTGCCGCCATCAGGCGATCTTCGGCATAGCCTGCGGGATCATTCCAATCGGGCTTAGCGATTGTTTCGATCGCGACCCAGAACCCTCCAAGCGGCTTGCGCTTGATCTCCGAGATATCGAGGTACTTGCCCCAGGCTGGCTTGATGAAACCTTCGGGGTATCTGTCCTCGGAGATGCTCGGGATGTACACGGGCAAGAAGTTGAACTTGTCCAGCGACTTGATCTGCTTGTCGGTGAGCGCGGACATGGTCGACACTGCCACATTCATGCCCAACTCGTCGTACACGCCTCGCCAGAAAGCCTGGGCGTCCTCGGGAGCGATGGCACAGGCCGACAGAGCGGCCTTGCGCCAGAGGAGCGGATTCGCGATGAACTGGTCCAAATCCATTTCCAGGATTTGGCCAGCTGCCGCTCGTTCTTTGATCTGCTTGAGTTTGCCTTGGATGGTCATTCTCGTATCCTCCACGCTAACCATCTCGCACTACCCAATCGCCCCATGCGACCGGTTCGCGCCCTATGGTGTTGCGAAAGAGCTACGCCGAATATGGCATGATTCGAGCCTATTGTCAACGCTCGCATCCTGCATTTTTCCGCTATTTAAAGATGTTCCGTGCTCCATGTTCCGTGTTCCATGACCTTAGCACTCGCTGCTTTTGACTGCTAAAAGGATATGAGATATATTGAAAACCATCAGAGATTGCCACGCGCATTTGGTATATGCGCTCGCAATGACAACTTCTTTTTAACTGACTAACGACCATCTCCTATGAATCCCTATTCCCTCAACTCCCACCTCAACAGTTCCTGGCTGGTGCCGACCGTGATCGAAAAATCCACCTACGGCGAACGCGCGTATGACATCTACTCGCGTCTGTTGAAGGACCGCATCGTGATGCTCGGCTCGCCCATCGACGACGACACGGCCAACATCATCATCGCGCAGATGCTCTTCCTCGAGAGCCAGGACAAGACCAAGGACATCAAACTTTACATCAACTCCCCGGGCGGCAGCGTGACGGCCGGCCTCGCGGTCTACGACACCATGCAGCACGTGGCGTGCGATGTCTCGACCATCTGCATCGGCATGTCCGCCTCCATGGCCGCGGTCTTGCTCGCGGGCGGCGCCAAAGGCAAGCGTTTCGCTTTGCCCAACTCCGAAATCATGATCCACCAGCCTTTGGGCGGTATCGAGGGCCAAGCCACGGACATCAAAATCCGCGCCGAACGCATCCTCAAGGTCAAAGACCAAATCAACAAACTCTTGGCCAAACACACCGGCCAAGCCTTCAAAAAAATCGAGAACGACACGGACCGCGACAATTTCATGGATCCGACGCAAGCCCTGGCCTACGGTTTGATTGATAAGATTTTCACCCTGAAGTAACCCAAAAGACAATCGGTCGCTGCAAAAGGTCCTTCGACAGGCTCAGGATGACAGTGAAGAGAGCTGTAGAAAAAATGTCATCCTGGACAGGATTGTCATCCTGAGCGGAGCAGCAGCGCAGCCGAAGGACCTTTATCAGCATAGGCACTCGTCGCCAGTCATCAAAAACCATCCGCGACGAGCGGATGGTTTTTAATTATCTTGGCGGCGTCGACTTCATCAACTCCCCTATCGAGAGTGTTCCGCTTAAGATGAATCCGGTGACGGCAAGTATGATCAGAATCGATATCAACAGCAGTATTTTTATCGATTTGCTCATATTTTTATTCCGCGCTCTTGCCGTCGGCGCCGATGAAGGTCACGCTTGAGACCAGGTCGCCGTCTTCCTTGAAGCGCATGATGCGCACGCCTTGGGTGTCGCGGCCGAGGATGGGCACGGTCTTGAAGGGCACGCGGATGACGATGCCTTTTTTCGACATGAGCATGATGTCGCGCTCCTCGTCTTTGGACGAGACGTAAGCGCCGATCACGCCGCCGGTCTTGGCCGTCACTTTCATGGTGCGGATACCCGAGCCGCCGCGCTTCTGCACTTTGTATTCCGACAAGTTGGTGCGCTTGCCCAAACCGTTCTCCGCGATGGTGAAGAGGTCCAGATGGCCTTTTTTCACGAGCGACGGGATGACCACGTCCATGCCCACCACCAAATCGTTTTTCTTCAGGTTGACGCCGCGCACGCCGGACGCGTTGCGTCCCATAGCCCGCACGTCGGTCTCTTTGAAACGGATGGCTTGGCCGTTTTTGGTCACGAGCACGATCTCGTCCGCGCCGGATGACGGCTTGACCCACTTGAGGTCGTCGCCGTCGCGCAGGTTGATGGCGATCAGGCCGGAGCGGCGCACGTTCTCGAACTCTTCGAGCGAAGTCTTTTTGATCGTGCCTTGCTGCGTCACCATGACCAGATGTTTCGAGCCTTCAATGTCGCCCATGGCCAGCGCCGTCGCGACCCTCTCCCCCGGCGCCAACTGCAGGAAGTTGACGATGGCTTGGCCTTTGGCCGTGCGGCTGCCGGCCGGCACGTCGTAAGCCTTGAGCTGGAAGACGCGGCCGCGCGAAGTGAAGAATAAGATGTCCGCGTGCGTGTTGGTCGAAAAAAGATGCTCGACCCGGTCTTCCTCTTTGGTGGTCAGGCCCGCCACGCCTTTGCCGCCGCGGCCTTGCGTGCGGAAGGTGTCGATGGGCATGCGTTTGATGTAGCCGTCGGCCGTGAGCATGACCACCGTCGGTTCGTCGGGGATCAAATCTTCGTTCGAGAATTCGCCCACCGGCGATTTGATGACTTGCGTGCGGCGTTCGTCGCCGTACTTCTCGCGCAATTCCTCGACTTCGCCCTGGATGATACTCAACATCTTTTTGGGCGACTTCAGGATGGCTTCGAGTTCCTTGATCAAAGCCATCTTCTCGTCATATTCCTGCTCGATCTTGAGGCGCTCCAGGTTGGCCAGCTGCTGCAGCCGCATCTCCAAGATGGCCACGGCCTGAATCTCTGACAGCTTGAACTTTTTGATCAGGTTGATCTTGGCCTCATCCTTGTCTTTGGACTTTTTGATGGTCGCGATGACCTCGTCGATCTTGAGCAAAGCGATGCGCAAACCTTCGAGGATGTGGGCGCGCTCCTTGGCCCGCGTCAAATCGTATTCCGTGCGGCGGCGCACCACCTCTTGCCGATGCTTGATGTATTCCTCGAGGATGTTCTTGACCGTGAGCACGCGCGGCTGCATGCCGCCGTCCACCAGCGCCAGCATGTTGACGTGGAACGTCTCCTGCAGCTGGGTCTGTTTGTACAACTGGTTCAGGACTTTGCGCGGATAAGCGTCTTTTTTAAGGTCGATGACGATGCGGATGCCGTCTTTGTTCGACTCGTCCTGCAAACCTTTGATGCCGTCGATTTTTTTCTCCAGCACCAGCTCGGCGATGCGCTCCATGAGCGTGGACTTGTTCACCTGATACGGGATTTCGGTCACGATGATGCGGAACTGGTTGGCTTTATCCTCGGTGATCTCGGCGCGGGCGCGCATCACGATGCCGCCTTTGCCCGTGGCGTAGGCCTGCTTGATCTCGTTGATGTCGTAGATGATGCCGCCGGTCGGGAAGTCAGGACCCGTGATGTGCTTCATCAAGCCTTCGACCGTGATGTCCGAATCTTCGATCAAAGCGCAGATGGCCGAGGTGATCTCGCGCAAGTTGTGAGGCGGGATATTGGTCGCCATGCCGACCGCAATGCCCAGGGTGCCGTTCAAAAGCAGGTTGGGCAACCTAGCCGGCAAGACGCTCGGTTCCTTGGTCGAACCGTCGTAGTTGGGGCGGAAGTTGACCGTCTCCTTCTCGATGTCGAACATGAGCTCGTCCGCGATGGCAGCCAACTTGGATTCGGTATAGCGATAGGCCGCAGCCGGATCGCCGTCGACCGAACCGAAGTTGCCTTGGCCGCGGATGAGCGGATAACGCAACGAAAAATCCTGCGCCATGCGCACCAAGGAATCGTAGACTGCGACGTCGCCGTGCGGATGGTATTTGCCGAGCACGTCGCCGACCACCGTGGCGCACTTCTTGAAACGCGCATTGGAACGCAGCCCGCTCTGCCACATGGAGTACAGGATGCGACGATGCACGGGTTTGAGTCCGTCGCGCACGTCAGGCAGCGCCCGATCCACGATCACGCTCATGGCGTAATCGAGGAAAGATTTGCGCATCTCCTGCACGATGTCTTGTTGTTCGATGTTGCCGATGTACTGCAACGGCTGTTGCTGTCCTTCCATATTTAGAGAGGGTAGAGGGTAGAGAGTAGAGGGTAGCCAGGAAGATAGATTGTCATCCTGAGCGAGCTTCGAGCGAGTCGAAGGACCTTTAGCAGCAAATCGTTAGGCTGATAAAGGTCCTTCGACAGGCTCAGGCTGACAGTTCATCTTTATTTTTTCATACTTGGTTTGACCGCGCCCGTGGAGGTCGCGGCGAAGACGTTGCGCGCCCCGTTCACCTGGTCGGCGATGGTCTGGGCCGTTTGTTCAGTCTCGGCTTGGGCCCGGTAGGTCTCGAGCTTTTGTTTGATCGGCGCCCAAGCGGTCTCCATGTTGCGCAGCATGTTGGTACCGCCTTGCGTCAGGTTCTGCGTCATCTCCGTGACCGCGGGTTTCAGATCGCCTTGGACTTGCGTCGTCAGCATCGGCTTCATGGCCCACCACCAACCGACTGCGATGACGAAGGCTACCGCGAGCACTCCCGCCCACATAGACAGCACCTGCACCGGATCGCCCGGTTCGCGCGCGGCGGCGTGGGCCAGGATGAGCTGGTGCTTTTCCTCGCCCGACAAGAGCCGTCCGGATTGCAGCGGCGCGAGAGTCGGTGCCGCGACGGCCTGCGCTGCCGGTCGCGCTCGCGTGGCCCGTTTGGCCGGAGGCGAAGTTTTGCGTTTAGGAGGCATAGAGTCAATTACAAATTAAAAATTACAAATTGTAATACCGGAGCAATCCTGATTTCGACATTTGTAATTCATAATTTTTAATTTGTAATTTTTAATCATGTTCTTTCGAGCACCATCACAAGCAGATCCTCGACGGGCAATTCCTTTTTGCTGATCTTGAGTTTGTTCGCATCTTGTCGTTTGCATACGCCGAGCGATTTGCAGAAGGCGTCGACGCCGTCGAGCTTGGTCTTGATCCCGGGGATGCCGTAATGCAACGGCACGACGATGCGCGGCTCGACCAGCGAGATGATTTCGGAAGCCAGTTTCGAATCCATGACCTCTCCCCCGCCCACCGGCATGAGCAAGATGTCCACCTCGCCCAGTTCCTCAAGTTCGTAATCCGTAAGTTTGCGTTTGATCTGACCCAAAAAACCCAAATTCATGCCTTCGGCCGAGATGCGGTAGATGACGGGGCGAGCCGCTGTCCCGGAATCGAGGCTGCGATCTTGGATGCCCTGCACGAAGACGTCCTTCACCTCAAACTCGCCGGGGTCAGATATGACGAACGGGCTGCCAGCGACGCCGTCTAAATTAAAACGCTTGCGCTCTTGGTGCGACAGGATCAGCACGTCGGGCGTCACGGCGCGCGGAAAACGCAAACTCGCCTCGTTTTCATACGGATCGGTGAGGACGGTCGCTTCTTTTTCGCTGCTCTTGGTCTCGAGGCGGATGGTGGAATATCCGTGCCAAAAAATTTGCATAGCCCTGTTAGAAGTCTGGGTAGATAGATGGTTTAGCTTATTCGGTAAGGCGTCAGCCGAAATCGATCCAACAACTTCGGCCAATCTCCATGCCCCATCGGACTTCTGACAGGGCATGATTACTGGTATTTTCGGTCTTTTTTCGCCCCCTAATTCTATCACGCAAAAAGCAGGATAACAAGGTTTTTCAGGGGGCTAAAAAGCCTATAAAAAACCCTTCTGTCATGGCTTGCCACGGCGTTCGCGAACGCCGTGGCAAGCCATGACCCAAAAACGCGCAGCAATCTCCGGAGATCCCGCATCAAGTGCGGGATGACAAAAAAACAACCCTGTCATTACCCGGTTCAACCGGGTAATCCAGACCTTGAAAACATTGGAAAGGTTTCTCTCTCTGGATCCCCCGGTTAAACCGGAGGATGACAGGGAGGGGGCGGAGGATAACGGAAGGGGGGCGCGGGATGATTGTTATTTGTCATCCCGGCCTTGAGCCGGGATCTCTGGCTTTCGGAGATTGTTTCGACACGTCTGACGCGACTTCGTCGCCGCTACTCCTCGCCACGTCGCTCGCGAACGACGTGGCGAGCGCATAATATTAATGTCATCCTCGCGCATGCATGGACTAAGTGTGCATTTCCTAAAAACCCGCGGCCGCGGGTTTTTAGGAAATGCACTTTTTCTGAAACCGCTGAATCGTATCGCTTCTAGATTCCCGCTTTCGCGGGAATGACAGGCGGGGGCGCGGGAATGACGGATTAGAGTGCTGCGCGGTATTCGCGCGCCGCTTGTTCGGCGGAAACCGGGTTGATGAACACGCCGTTATCCAATTCATAACCGCCGAAGATGTTGCGCCGCGGCGTAAAACGAAGCTCAAAACATTCATCTCTCCGACCCGGGATGTCGTGGGTGAAAAAATTGAACGCGAGTTTCCGTTTTTTCATGAACGGCATGAGGCTCTTAAGCCCCTTGGCCAAAGCCTTCAATTCATGCGGCGTAGCGTCGGTGATGGAATCCAAACGCCGGTTAGTGGTGAGACAAATCTCATGGCCGAAGCGTGAGATGGGCGGCGCGAAAGCCGTCACGAACTTATCGCGGTAGACGATGAGTTCAGGCGCAGCCTCCTTCAACAGATAGTTGCCTTTGGGATTAGCGACTCCTAACGCGCGGCGCCGATTCTTGAGCGCCAGCTTGATCCGGTCAGGCACGAAGGACATGCCGTAAAGTTGGGTGTGCGGATGAGGCTGGGAGGCGCCGGCGCGCTCGCCTTCGTTCTTGAAGGCCACGCTGTATTTGATTTTGCCATCGCGACGCAGGCTCTTGATCCTGGCGGCGATCGCTTCCAGACATACCGCCATTTGTTCTGCGCTGAAATCCCAAAATGGCAGGCTGCGCGACCCTTCGACCAAAATCTCCTGCCGACCGTACAGATAACCCGCGCCGTTGAACACCGGGTACAGATTCTTGATGGCCGTGACTTTGAATTTTCCGCGACCGAAGACCGCTTGCGTGTCTTCGCGCCTGACGATCTCGTCCGGGCTGAAGATATCTTTGACTTTGCGTTTGATGTCTTCCGGCCGACGCGATCTGCCCGGCGCGACGATGATCTTTTCGCCGGTGAACCGATCAGTCAATAAACGCGACGATGCAGCTTTATGATTTTGTCCCATAGCGTACCGAGCATTGTACAGGCACGGATGAATAAACTTCAATTAAGCAGACCAAGGGTCAAAGTATCAAGAATCAAGTGTCCAAGGATTTGGAAGAAGATTCACGCGAGAGACAAACGTCGAGATCGAGGCCCTGAACGCCACGGTGGTTCCTGTGCACGTGCGCGCCGTCCGAATCGGCATGGCCGCCCACGCGCACGAGGCTCCCATGCGAGGAGCGGACATCGGACCAGTGATACTCTTTTGCGAGGATGCGTTCACCTTTACCCTTGCCGTTGAGGCGTTCCGTCGCGATCAAATGAAGGGCAACCGCATAGAGCATTTGGAAAGGCTCTGGGCGCTGTAACTGGTCACGAGGGATATCGAGTTTCTCGGCGTATTCCTCGATAGAGAATTCTTGGGTGTCTTGGTGGGTGAAGGTGTCTCCAGGTTCGTAGTGATGACGCTTGTTCTTCGAACCAGGGATGGTTTGTTTGGTGATGAGTTTCCATTCGTAGCTCAAACCCAACTTCTTAAAAAAGTCCTCATTCTTGTACCAATCGGTGTTGAGCAGGAATTTGCCCAACCCGAGCTTGGTGTATTCAGCTTGGATGAGCTCGTTCATGCGCTCTCCCGTGAGCGGTCTGCCGTCCTTGTCAGCGACGAATAAGACAAACATCTCTTCGACGCCGGTCTTTTCTTTGATTTCTTTGGATTTCTCAAGCTCTTCAGGAGTGTATGGGATGGGTGGGACTTTTGATTCGTCCACAAAACCATCCCCCAGCATGACTTCTACGTCTTCGATGCCGTGGACGTTTTCGCGACCTAGGATTTCGATGGCTTCCTGTAACCCAGGTTCGACCTCTTTCTTCTCGACTGCATCATTGAAGGCTTTGAACAAATCAGCCACCTTGCGTGCGTCTTGCGCCGACAGCTTCTTGTTCTCTTTAAGCTCTTCGAAGTTCTTGGCTCCGTATTTGGCGTAGATTTCTCTTATCTGCGCCGCGAGTTTATCGGCGTAGCGCCTGACGTGAGTCGGCAAATCCTGCCGACGGATGTGGGAGGTGGTGAGATTCGGGGCGGTTTCGAAGGGGTTGGTGGGCATGGCTTTGTTCAGGGACGAAGGGTCAAGTGTTCAAGGATTTGGTAGAAAAAGGCTCACGCGAAAGGCAGACACCGAAAAAACCATTCCCAACGTCACGGGAGGTCCTGTCCACGTCCGCGCCAACCGAATCGGCAGAGCCGACATACACGAGGTTCCCATCCGAGGAGCGAACATCAGACCAGTGATATTCATTCTTGAGGAAGCGTTCACCTTTGCCCTGACCATCAAGACGTTCGGTCGTAATCAAGTGAAGAGCGGTAGCATAAAGCATCTGGAAGGGCTCTGGGCGATGCAGTTGATTGCGCGGGATATCGAGTTGCTTGGCGTATTCCTCGATGACGAACTCTTGGGTGTCTTGGTGGGTGAAGCGGTCGCCTGGTTCGTAGTGATGACGTTTGTTCTTTGAACCAGGGATGGTTTGTTTGGTGATGAGCTTCCATTCGTAGTTCAAGCCTAGTTTCGTGAAGAGGTCCTTGTTCTTATACCAATCGGTATTAAGTAGGAATTTGCCTAGGCCGAGCTTGTCATATTCCGCTTGGATGAGTTCATTCATGCGTTCTCCGGTGAGAGGTTTGCCGTCTTCATCCGCGACAAAGAGGACAAGCATCTCTTCGACGCCGGTTTTTTCTTTTATCTCATTGGATTTATTCAAATCGTCTGCAGTGTACGGGATTGATGGGACTTTAGAGATGTCGACGAAACCTTGTCCTAGCATGGCTTCGACGTCCTCGATGCCATGGACGTTCTCGCGACCCAGGATTTCAATAGCTTCCTGCGGGCTGACCGATTCAATCTCGTTCTTCTCGACAGCTTTCTGGAAGGCTTTGAACAGATCCGCAACTTTACGCGCATCTTGCGCAGACAGTTTCTTGTTCTCTTTAAGCTCTTCGAAATTCTTGGCTCCGTATTTGGCGTAGATCTCTTTAATCTGCGCAGCGAGTTTATCCGCGTACTTCCTGACGTGGGTCGGCAAATCCTGGCGGCGGATACCGGAGGTACTAGGTAGCCCTTCGACTGGTTCAGGGACTATTTTGGTTTTGGAGGTTTCGAAGGGGTTGAGGCTCATGCTATCCGCAGTTTATGCTAATGAAGCCGCGGAATCAAATCTGAAAAACAGGTTCTAGGTTCTAGGTTTCTGAACCTAGCACCTAGCACCCAGAACCTAGAACCTAGATTGTTTATTGGTTATTTCCCCTGCTTATACACCGCGCCACCGACGATGGCGATGGCTAGGGCGTCTGCTGCGTCGTCGGGTTGCGGGATGTCTTTCAGATGCAAAAATCTTTGCACCATGGCTTGCACCTGCTTTTTGTCCGCGCTGCCGTATCCCGTGATGCCTTGTTTGACCTGGTTGGGCGTAAGCTCGACGATGGGCAGATTATTTTCCTGCGCGATGAGCATGATGACGCCGCGCGCCATGCCGACTTTCATGGCGGTTTTTACGTTGGTTTGGAAATACAGATGTTCGAGCGACATGCAATCGGGTCGGTGCTCTTGGATCACCTGCGTGAGTTTTTGCTTGATCGCCGCCAAACGATCCTCGAATTCCATCTTGCTTTCCGTCTCGACGCAGCCGTGCGCCAGCCACGTGACTTCGCTCCCCTGCTGCTCGATGACGCCAAACCCCGTCCGACCAAAGCCCGGATCGACACCAAGGACGCGTAGAGGTGTTGCCATTATTTTGTAGGGGCGCATGGTTATGCGCCCTGTCCGACCAGGGGCGTGTGGCACACGCCCCTACGCCAAATTAGAATAAACATGCGCGACATCGTCGAGGTTCTCCAATTCATCGATCAGCTCCGCGACTTTGGTTCCGTTTTCTTCATTCGTCTCGACCAGCGACTTCGGTATCCATTCGAACTCGGCCGATTCGAGCGTGAGCCCGAGTTTTTGCGCCGCATCGGCGAGTTTAGATAGATCCGCCGGCGCTCCCCTGACTTCGGTCGTCCCGTCGACGTCTTCGATGTCTTCAGCTCCGACATCGATGAGCGCTAGCTCCATCTCGTCGCGCTTGTCCGCGGGCAATCCGCCCTGAATCTTGACCACCGCTTTTTTGTCGAACAGATAAGTGACCGAACCTTGGCTCGCCAGGTTGGCTTCGTGTTTGGATAAGGCGTGCTTCACGTCGTTAGCCGAACGGTTGCGGTTGTCAGTCAGACACTCGACGACCAGCGCGGTCCCGCCCGGGGCATACGCTTCGTAAGTCAACGACTCGATGATCGCCGCGTCCGCGCCCGTCCCCGCTCCCCGCACCACCGCCCGCTCGATGGCGTCTTTTGGCATGGAGGCTTTGCGCGCCCGGTCCATGGCCACGCGCAACCGCACGTTCATGCTCGGGTCAGGTCCTTTTTCGCGCGCCGCGACCGTGATCTCGCGCGCCAGCTTGGTGAACGACGCCGAACGCTTGGCATCGACAGCACCTTTGAACTGTTTGACTTTGGACCATTTTGAATGCCGAGACATAGGAGCTAGTTCAAAACTCAAAACTTAAAGCTTAAAACTTCATGAACCTGCTGTTTCGAACTCTTTATACCTCACCTGGTGGGTCTTGACAAAAGCGGCGTTAGGGGGACTTTTCTTATAAACAAGTAGTTAGCATTTAGTAGATAGTAGTTAGGGTCCTAGCTTTAACTACTAAATGCTAACTGCTAACTACTCCCCTCGGAATTGACAAGACTGCTGTTTTGGTGTATATTCTCCAGTCAATCCGCACATTCCAAGTGCTTTCACCAAAGGAGCGTCGAGAGTGAACAAAACCCTGGCGGAACAACTGGCGGCACGCGGCTTGGCTTCGAAAGCCCAAGCCAAACCTCAAACCGGACCGAGGAAGACCTTGGCCGAACAGCTCGCGGAACGCGGGCTGGTGGACGAACGTGATATCGAACGGGTCAAGTTGCAGAAGGAGGTGGAGACGTTGAACGAGAGCCATGACTTTGTCCCGGATCACGTCTCACCGCGCGACCTGGATCAAGCCCGTGACATCTACTCGTTCGGCCAAGTCGCCCGCGCGCTGCTCTTCAACGATCCATCCTCCATCGGACTCGTGGTCGAAAAAGCGCACCGTTTCAAGGATGTGACGGACAAGACGGCCAAGGCGTTCATCTGGCGCATGTTCCGGATCCGCGACTTGTTGCCGCACTGCCCGCTCATCAAACGCGAACGATTCTTGCTCCGCGCGTTCCGGCGTCACGACCCCAAGGTCGAAATTCCGGAGTGAACCGAATGCAGTGAACCTTTAACCAGGAGGCTGTGATGATCATCATGCCAAGACTCTGTTGAAAGGCGTCCCCCAGGGACGTCTTTTTTTATACCCGTCGCTGCTTGACATATCTGACTAAATAAGTAATATTTCCCGAAACCCAGATACGCTGTCTGGGCAGGAAACGACACGAAAGGATAGAGAAATGGACTTTCTCACCGCGAATATCGATCGAGCAATCGTCATGACCCAGTACGATCTCCGAGGCTTCGCTCACCCTTTGGGATTTCGGGAGCATCCAAAGTCCGCCAAAGGTCTCGACGCGATCACTTGCAACCTTGTCGCGATGGCGGCCGGCTTAGGCCACGGTAACAGAACACCCACGGACGAAGCCTACGCCGACTATTTCGAAAGCTCATTCGAGGACTACTTGGCCATGTGCAAGCGACTGGTCGTACACTGCGATGGCTCCGAGAAGGAGGCTATCGCGCTCATCGTTCAGGAGATCGTGAAGCAGAGCGATGAGATGAAGGCAGAGGTCGCCGCCGGCAAGAAAGAGGCTTCCGCCTATCTCATGCCTCTCAAGAAGAACAATCGGTGGGGAAAAGCCGTGCTCGCCCTCGCCAGAGCCTTCGAGGTCAAACTCAAAAAGGCAGCCGCCTAGATCTTTCGACCGCCTTCGTCCAATTGACCCGCCACGTCTCCCAGGCTCTGGCGGGTTTCTTTTTTTATACCCAAAGGGGCGCGGAAACCGCGCCCCTACATTTGGCTATCGTCGACCGTCTGGGCGCATGGCATGCGCCCCTACATTGGCTACCGTCTACCGTCAGGGCGCATAACCATGCGCCCCTACCCTAAACCGCTTCCGGCGCGGGTTCGCCCTCTGGCACTTCCTCGGGTTCGCCGCCCAGATAGGCGCCGAAGCCGGTGCCCGCCGGGATGAGGCGGCCGATGATGACGTTTTCCTTCAAGCCCTCCAAACGGTCGAGCTTGCCGGTCACGGCCGCGTTGATGAGCACGCGCGCCGTCTCTTGGAAGGATGCCGCAGACAGGAATGAGTCGGTGGAAAGCGAGACCTTGGTCACGCCGAGGAAAAGTTCTTCGAGTTCAGCTGGCTTGGTGCCCGCTGCCTTGGCGCGCTGGTTCTCCTCCTCTGCGCGCATGCGGTCCACGACTTCGCCAGGCAACAGGTCGGCATCGCCGGCGTCGCGCACGTACACACGCGAGAACATCTGGCGGATGATGACTTCGATATGCTTGGCGTTGATTTTTTGGCCTTGGCTCGCGTAGATAGCGAGCACTTCGCGCAGCAGGTAGCGCATGACGGCGTTGCGTCCCTTGAGGCGGAAAAGCTGCAACAGATCCAGATGGCCTTCGGTCATCTGATCGCCGGGCTGCACCTCGTCGCCATCCTTAATCAGCACCAGGAAACCCATGGGCACCTGGTATTCGGTCACGGCGGGTTGTTCGTGGATGATGATGACTTTATCCTCCGTCACCTTGGCCACGCCCGAGTGCTCGGCCAGGACTTCATTGCCGGCCTTGCCCGCGAGCATGATCACGTCGCCCTCTTTGACCTTGGCGCCGTCTTTGATCTTGGGTTTGTCGTTTTTTCCGATGCCGTGCGCTTCCTCTTCTATCGTCGTATGTGCGACGTGGATGACTTTGCCGCCGGAAGCCGTATCCACCACCTTTTCGCCGCTCGGCGTCTCGATGATGCGGCGCTCGGCTTGCACGACCTGCGCCTTGCCCGCCACGTCCGCGATGATGGCGCGGTGTTTGGGCGAGCGCGCTTCGAACAATTCTTCGACGCGCGGCAGACCTTGCGTGATGTCCGCGCCGGCCACGCCGCCCATGTGGAAGGTCCGCATGGTCAGCTGCGTGCCAGGTTCGCCGATGGATTGCGCGGCGATGATGCCGACCGCGGTGCCCAGTTTGACGTCGCGGTTATACGCCAAGTCGTAGCCGTAGCACATCTTGCACAAACCGCGGCGCTGGCGGCACAAGATGACCGTGCGCACCTGCGCCTCCTGCAGAGGTTCCTTGAAGGCGGCGATGGCTTTGATATGTTCCTCGGTGATGAGCTGGTTCTTTTTGATCACGCTCTTTTTGGTCTCCGGATCCTTGATGTCCTTCATAGTGACGCGGCCGAGCAGGCGCGTGAGCAACGGTTCGCCGATGTCCTCGCATTCCTTGTACGTCAGCACCACACCTTCGGTATCGCCGCAGTCCTCGCCCGTGATGACCACGTCCTGCGCCACGTCGACCAGACGGCGCGTCAGGTAACCGGCGTTGGCCGTCTTGAGCGCGGTGTCGGTCAGACCTTTGCGCGTGCCGTGGGATGAGATGAAATATTCGAGCACGGTCAGACCTTCGCGGAAAGAGGATTTGATCGGCAGCTCGATGATGTCGCCGCGCGGGTTGGCCACCGGGCCTTTCATGCCGATGACCTGGGTCAACTGGCCAATCGAACCGCGGGCTTTGGACTCGATCATGGCCGAGACTGAACCTAATTTGTTGAGCGACTCTTTGCACATCTTCTGGATGCGATCCTTGACGTCGGTCCAGGTCTTGACGATGAGCGTGAAGCGTTCGCGCTTGGTGAGCAGACCCTCCTTATACTGTTCTTCGATCTGCGCTACCTTTTTGTCGCCTTCTTCGATGATTTCTTTTTTGCCGTGCACGTCCGGCAGGTCGCCGATGCCGTAGGAAAAGCCGGACATGGTGATGTGCTTGAAGCCCAGGTCTTTGACCTCGTCCAAAAATTTGACGGTGCGTTCGGAACCGTAATGGTACAGGATCTTGTGTGTGATTTCCTCAAGCTGCTTGGATCCCATGATGTCGTTGCGGTAGCCGATGATCTCCGGGAAAAGTTGGTTCACCAGGATGCGACCCACGTTGGTCTCGATCACCGGTTCGCCGGGCGCCAATTTCGTCTTGATCTTCTCGCGGATGCTCAATCGGCCCAGTTGGTACACGTAGACGGCTTCGGAGGGCGTGCCGAAAATCTTGATTTTGCCGTCCGCGGGCTCGACTATGGTCGTCATGTAATACGTACCCCACACGATATCCTTGTCCGGACGCACCACCGGCAGACCGGTGGCGGGACGCAGCAGGTTGTTGGTCGAGAGCATCAGGTTGCGCGCTTCTTCGCGCGCTTCTTCGGTCAACGGCACGTGCACGGCCATCTGGTCGCCGTCGAAGTCGGCGTTGAACGCGGGACAGACCATGGGATGGATCTGGATGGCTTTACCCTCGATGAGTTTGGGATGGAAACCTTGGATGCCCAGACGGTGCAAAGTCGGCGCGCGGTTCAGGAGCACGACCGAATTCGAGGCGATGTTCTCCAGGATATCCCAAACCTCCGGATTATCGGCTTCGATGAAACGGTTGGCTGAACGGATGTTATGCACAATCTCGCGTTTGATGAGCTCGGCGATGATGAACGGCTTGAACAGCTCAAGCGCCATGATCTTGGGCAAGCCGCACTGGTCGAGGCGCAAGGACGGGCCGATGACGATGACCGAGCGGCCGGAATAGTCCACGCGCTTGCCCAGCAGGTTCTGGCGGAAGCGGCCTTGTTTGCCCTTGAGCACGTCGGCCAAGGATTTAAGCTGGCGCTTTTTGCCCGTGGCGGCGATGACCGTCTTGGAATGGCGCGCGCTGTTGTCGATGAGCGAGTCCACCGCTTCCTGCAGCATGCGTTTTTCGTTGCGCGTGATGACTTCGGGCGCATTCAGTTCGAGCAAACGCTTCAGGCGGTTGTTGCGGTTGATGACGCGGCGATACAGGTCGTTCAAATCGGAGGTCGCAAAACGTCCGCCGTCGAGCGCCACCATGGGGCGGATATCCGGCGGCACTACCGGGATGACTTTAAGGATCATCCAATGCGGTTGGGTTTCCTGCAGGCTGAATGATTTGAGGAGCTTGAGCCGGCGGATCAGGCGGTCGTGCTTCAATTCCGAAGCTCCGTCCATGTCCTTATGCAGCACCTTCATGGTCGCCTCCACGTCGATCTTGGTCAGCAGCTCGTTGACCGCTTCGGCGCCGATCTTGGCTTCGAACACGTGACCGAACTTGAGCGAAAGCTCGTGGTATTCGTTCTCCGACAACACCTTGAGCGGCTTCAGATCCTTGAGTTCCTTTTCGGACGCGCTGAAGTCGGTCTCCAACTCTTTGAGTCTGCGCTCCTTGTTGCCCTGCGCTTTGTCGAGTTCTTGCGTCACGGCGTCAACCTCGGACTTTTTCGTCTGCGCGGTCTCGTTGCTGCGCTTCACGTCGCGTTCGTATTCGGCCTCGATGGTCTTGCGCTTGCCTTTGTACTCGCTGCGCAGTTGTTCCAGAGTCGCTTCGCGCAAAGGCTCGTTGACGTCGGTCACGATGAAGGCCGCGAAGTAGATGACTTTCTCGAGCGCCTGCACCGACATGTCGAGCACCGTACCGATTTTGGAAGGCACGCTGCGCAAAAACCAGATGTGCGCGACCGGCGCGGCCAACTCGATATGTCCCATGCGTTCGCGGCGCACCAGCGAGTGCGTGACTTCCACGCCGCACTTGTCGCAGACGATGCCTTTATAGCGGATCTTCTTGTATTTGCCGCAATAACACTCCCAGTCCTTGGACGGGCCGAAGATCTCTTCGGCGAAGAGTCCGGACTTCTCCGGTTTTTGCGTGCGGTAGTTGATGGTCTCGGGCTTGGTGACTTCGCCGTACGACCAGCCGCGCACGGTCTCGGGCGAGGCGAGCCTCAAACGGATCGCGTCGAAGTCCGTGGTCTTGATGTTTTCCGATTGGAAAAATGCCATATGGGTGGTCGTTTAGGCTTGTTCGGCCGGACCCCAGTCCGCGTCGGCGAATGAATTAGTCAAAGCCGGGCGCGGTTTGAACTGCTCCGGTTTAGGCGAAGTCTCTTCGATGCGATGACCCTCCTTCAAGAGTTCCACGTCGAGGCACAGGCCCTTGAGTTCGCGGATGAGCACGTTGAAGGATTCCGGCACGTTGACTTTGCGGATCGGTTCGCCCTTGATGATGGATTCGTAAGCTTTGGAACGGCCCGGCACGTCGTCTGATTTGATGGTGAGAATCTCCTGCAGCATGTGCGCGGCGCCGTACGCCTCAAGCGCCCAGACTTCCATCTCGCCGAAGCGCTGACCTCCGGATTGCGCCTTGCCGCCCAACGGCTGTTGCGTGATGAGCGAGTACGGGCCGATCGAGCGCTGGTGGATCTTGTCTTCCACCATGTGGTTCAGTTTGAGTATATAGGTGTAGCCGACCGTAGGATCGTTGTCGTAGCGTTCGCCCGAGCGTCCGTCGTAGAGCGGCACTTTGCCGTCTTCGCTGAAGCCCGCTTTCACGAGCTCTTGGCGGATGGTCTCCTCGGATACGCCGTCGAAGACCGGAGTGGCCACGCGATAACCTTGCGCGTTGGCGGCCAAACCCAAATGCGTCTCCAGGATCTGTCCCAAGTTCATACGCGAGACGACGCCCAACGGCGACAGGATGACGTCGACCGGCGTGCCGTCCTCGAGGAAAGGCATATCTTCGACCGGCACGACCTTGGAGATGACGCCTTTGTTGCCGTGGCGGCCGGCCAGCTTGTCGCCGACTTGGATCTTGCGCAGGTCCGCGACCGAGACCACGATCTGTTTGATGACTCCAGGCTGCAGCTTGTCGCCGTCCTCGCGCGAGAACACGGTCACGCCCACGACTTTGCCGTGTTCGCCGTGTTCCAGATACATCGAGGTGTCGCGCACGTCGCGCGCTTTCTCGCCGAAGATGGCGCGCAGCAGTTTTTCCTCGGCCGACAAATCGGTCTCGCCCTTGGGCGTGATCTTACCGACCAGGATGTCGCCGGATTTGACTTCCGCGCCGATGCGCACCACGCCGTTTTCATCCAGGTTCTTGAGTTTTTCTTCGGACACGTTCGGGATGTCGGAGGTCACGACTTCGGGGCCGAGTTTGGTGTCGCGCACGTCGATGGAATGGTGTTCGATGTGGATCGAAGTGAAGCGGTCCTGCTGCACCAGACGTTCGGACAGGATAATGGCGTCTTCATAGTTATAGCCGTCCCACGACAGGAAGGCGACCAACAGGTTTTGGCCCAGCGCCATCTCTCCCCTGTCGCACGACGTGCCGTCGGCCAGGACTTCGCCAGCGTAGACTTTTTGTCCCTTGTCCACGCGCGGCCGCTGGTTGTTGCAAGTCGAGGCGTTGGAGCGCTGGAATTTGATCAGGTCATAGCGGCGCGTTTCGCCCGCGTCGGATTTGAATTCGATGTGCTTGGCCGAGACCGAAGCCACAGTGCCGTCTTCCGGCGCCAGGATGGCGTGGCCGGCATCGACCGCCGCGCGGCGTTCGACGCCCGTGCCCACGATCGGTGCATCCGGTTTGATGCAGGGCACGGCTTGGCGTTGCATGTTGGTGCCCATGAGCGCGCGCTGGCCGTCGTCATGTTCGACGAACGGGATGAGCGAAGTCGCGATGGACAAAATCTGCTTGGATGAAACGTCCAGGTAATCGATTTCGTACACGTCCACGATCATCGGCTCGCCGTTTTTGCGCGCCGGGGTGCGTTCGACTAAAAATTTACCGTCGCGTCCCACCGGGGTGGTGGCCGGAGCCGCGGTGCTGCGCTCTTCGGCGAAAGCATTCAGATAAACGATCTCGCCCGTCACATGCGGCACGATGGGCAGCTTTTCGAACGAGACTTCTTTTTTGAGTTTGGCGGCGAGCTTGGAATCTATCTCATCCCCTGCCTTAGCCACGCTCTCGCCCTTGCCGTTGGAGATGTCCACGCGCAAGACCTCGTCCACGCCGTCCTTGCCGTCGTTCTGCGCCCAGTTCTTGACCTTGCGATAAGGCGTCTCGATGAAACCGAAATCATTGATGCGCGCATAGCACGCCATGTGGCCGACCAGACCGATGTTCGGACCTTCGGACGAAGCGATGGGGCAGATGCGTCCGTAGTGGGTGCGATGCACGTCGCGTACGTCGAAACCGGCGCGCTCACGCGACAGACCGCCCGGGCCCATGGCCGAAAGGCGGCGGCGATGTTCGAGTTCAGCCAGCGGATTGGTCTGGTCCATGAACTGCGACAATTGCGAGCTCATGAAGAACTCGCGCACTGCGCCGATGACCGGCCGCGCGTTGATGAGTTTGGCCGGGGTCAACGCCGTGATGTCCTGCGTCGACATGCGGTCTTTGACGATGCGCTCCATGCGCGCGAGTCCGATGCGGAAACGGCTCTGCGCCAATTCGCCGATGGCGCGCACGCGGCGGTTGCCCAGGTGATCCACGTCGTCCGCCTCTTCCTGCATGTTGTTGAGACGGATGATTTCCTTCAGGATCATGACCAAATCCTCTTTGGTCAGGATGCGATTCTCTTCCTTGGCCACTTCCGCCTCCACGACCGGCAAACCGAAACGTTGGTTGAATTTGTAACGACCCACTGCTCCCAAGTCATAGCGCTCGAACTTGAAGAACATCGAATGGATGAGCGATTTGGCGTTGTCGGCCGTAGCCAGGTCGCCCGGCCTTATCCGCTTATAGACTTCGATCAGACCTTCGTCTTCGTTGGCCGCCGCGTCTTTGCCCAAGGTCGATTCGATGTAGTGGTTCAGGGGATGGATGTCGGTGGTGGTGAAGATCTCGGAGATCTCTTCGTTGGTCGAGTAACCGAAAGCACGCAACAGCGACGTCGCCGCCACTTTGCGTTTGCGGTCTATCTTGACCCAGATCACGTTGTTGCCGTCGGTCTCGAACTCGAGCCAAGCACCACGATTGGGGATGACTTTGGCTCCGTAATAGCGACGATTCCTGACCATCTCGGCGGTGAAGAAAGCGCCGGCCGAACGCACCAGCTGCGAGACGACGGTGCGCTCGATGCCGTTGACGATGAACGTGCCGCGCTCGGTCATCACAGGCAAATCACCCAAGTAGACTTCTTGCTCCTTGGTCTCGCCCGTGCGCTTGTTCACGAGCTTGGTCTTGACGCGCAACGGCGCGTCGAAAGTTATGTTTTTGGCGCGTGAAGTCTTTTCGTCGAACTTGGGCTCGTCGAGAAAATAATCCACGAACGACAATTCGAGATCGCGGCCGATGAAGTCCTTGATCGGCGAGATCTCATGCATCAGGTCCCGGATACCTGTCTCAAGAAACCAGCGGTAGCTCTGCCGCTGCACCTCGATGAGGTCGGGCAGGGCCATGGCGTCGCGCGACGCCGTGAAATAACGACGCTCTCCATCTTTGATGGGTTGGCGCCGGAATACCGTCTTTGGCATGAAAGCTTTTTCTACGGACACGTCCCTTCCCGCGCGGGCCTCGGCCGGATGGACAGGCTGGCGGAGCGCCTTGGCGGCGGCGAGACAAGGAGACGGTCGCGTTGAGTAAGTCGCTCCCGGGGGAGCGCCATCGCGGGCGGGTCACGCAGCCGCAAAAACTACCGTCATTGAGACACGGAGTTTGCGACTATTTTCGTGACGTGGCCATTAGCGATGGAAGGACAATTTCGCGGCCGGACAAATGAAAGCTCTGCAGGTTATCTTTCATCTGGCAAGTCGCTATATTGGTTCGCGGAGTATGCCAAAAATGCAAGCTTGCGTCAAGTCCGGGGTAAAGCGGCGCGACGCGACCAAAAAATAAGTAAAATATGGGAAATTCATGCCCGTCTTAATTATCCCCTAAAAATGAAAAGTCGCCCTGGGAAGTCCAGAGCGAGTTCAGCTGTCAGGCGCTTTTCGGTCGCGCGCCTTGGCGATACAACGCCGCACGCAATCGGCCGGCCGCGTGCAAAATGAGCCGACCGATCAAATCCAGGCTGAAACCTTGCCTGATGATGACCACTTCGACTGGATAGTCGCGTTTACCTTTTTTCAGATACTTTTCCCTCCCCTCCTCGGAGCTTTTGATTTGGATGAAGATATCCCCTAAGTCGGTGACGATGCACAAATCCTTGCCATCCATGTCGTCTACCTGTCCGCACCGGGCATACGACCGAATCCAACTGGGCAAAGGTCTGCCGTGCAGGGCCTTCATGGCCAAACTCTCCTTGCAGCACCCGACTTCATGCGAATGCCGCTCGTAGCGACTCTTTTTCCGGTTATTGGGACGTTTCTGTTCCTTCAGCATCCAGGGTGGTCTGTACGCCATTTGACCTTCCTTGTGTTCCAAGCCGCTGAAAGCGGCGGACCTGACTGCGTTTGACCGAATCTTCGAAAGGACGTTGTCACTTGATATCACGCTTTGGTGAGTCGGGCAATGCCCAAGGCCGGATAAAACTGCTATTTTCGTAAACCAAAAAACTTACAAAAAACCTTATTTTTTGAATATAGCTAACAATCTTTGCGTAATTTAAGTCTAAAATCATCAATATTGTTTAAGTCGCCCCCTTGACAAAAGCATTAAACCGTGCTATATTGGCCAGTTAAAAATAAAAGTCTCGAAGCGTGCCTTACAACGAGATCGTCCCGGAAAACACGGAGGAGGGATCCTGCAGCAAATTCGTTCTAAACGGAAATGCCGCGGAAGGCCGATAAAACCAGGCAAGCCGGTTTCGACTGGCTTCGTCCTGGGAGTAAACGGCCACGGATATACGCAGGCTTCGGCCTACGCCTATCCCCTTCGTATTTTCCGGGATGAAAAACGATTGCAAATTATAAATTACGAATGCCAAATGCCAAATTATGGATTCGTCATTCGTCATTCGTCATTTGGCATTATTTCTCCCTACCGACGTGGAGGAGAGGACTTGTTCCGCTGCCGTAAGGCGTCGGGACGGTCGGGGATGAAAACCATCGGAACCGGTTTCGACTGGTTCTTGCTGGGAGTACGTCCCCATGGATTTGGCCCGTCTCGGCGGCGCCAACATCCCCTCTGCGTCAGTCGGGAGAAAGATAGAAAGTAGAGAGTAGATGGTAGAGGGTAGAGAGTAGCCAAAAAAAACGGCTACCGCCTACAGCTCCAAGTCGGCGACGGCGCGGCACGGATCAAGTCTGGTCCCTGACGCGGCATCGCCTGACTAAAAAATAAAAGGTGCAAACCTACGGGACCACTCGATCGTCAGGATTAGCGTGGGTGAAACTCCCTCCGATGCCAACAACTTCTCCTCGCTGGAACGGCTTCCGTTCCAGCGCTGGTCCAAGTCCACGAAGACTCGTGGCCTTAGACCAGTTGTACTGATTTGAACCCGCACCTTCCAATGGAGGTTTGTCCCATGTCATGTGACATCATCTCGAATCTGCAGTTCGTGGGTCGTGACTCGTTCGATTGCGAGCACGATCCCAAGTATCGCCGACCCTACAGGGTCAATCCCGACGTCGCGGAAGCCCAGCGCTTCTACGCCGCGCAGGATGACGCGGCGTACTTGATCAGCACGAATACGCGCTGCGAGCTGGACGAGGAGGACGAGGATATCGAAACGCTCGACACAGAGTACTTCGACGAGACGTCCGAGGAAGGTGACGCCGAGGACAGGTACTGGTACTGCGAAGGCAGCCCCGTACAGCTGCACCGCATGCGTCCCAAGAAGCTGCGCTTCGTTCGGGAATTCCTCGTCACGCGACAAGTCACGGAAGCGGATCTCGCCGAAGAGATGCATCGGGTTCGCGAGGACAATCCCCGCTACAGCCTTACGGACGCGCGCATCCAGGCTTTCCAGAACCTGCGCCGTTCGCCTCCCAAGATGTGGAAGACCGAGGAGCGCATCGAGGTGGTCTACGTGCGAGCGCGTCCCGTTCAGGAAATGCCTGACCAGGAAGAGCGTTCCGAGGCTCGCGAGTTTTCTCGGTACGCCAAGCGCCAGGAGCACACCTTCAGGATGCGAATCCTGTTCGGTGAGAATGGCGAAGATCTCCGTCCTTGCGGCAAGGGCAGCGAATTCTACCCCAAGGACAGGGGGCGCAAAGGCAGTCCCCGCAACTTCGGCCGTAAACTGGCGAAGAGCTTCACTCGCGTCTCCGCAGACCGCGACCAGATCGACTGCCGCGACTCGCTCAAGGCGCGACGCATCGGGAGCCTGATCGAGGAGATCAAACGCGAGCGGAAGCTGCGTCAGACGTTGCGCCGCCTGGAGAATGCGGCCTAAGAACTTGCCCAGAAATCTCGCCAGTCATCCCTCTCTACATTCTTGGTCGAGTCGTCTGCCCATTCGGCGCAGACGACTCGACAATCCCCCCGGACGCATGATCGCCAGATCGCGCTTCCGGTCAGGAACCACCAAGGAGAAAGCCATGCCGCAGTCCACCGTCCGCTTCAACCACCTGGATGCCGACCGACGCGCCTCGCTCAACATCAGTCTGCTCATCGTCGAAGCGATCGTCGAGCTCAAGCGCAATTCCGAGCAAGACAAGCAACCCCCGCTGTCCTGCGCAGCCTGATCCCCCGCCCTCATCCCGCCCCTTCACTCCCGCCGGAACCTACCTTCGGCGCTTCCCCCGAACTCGGAACTTGTTTGCGTGTTCGTGGGAGGTCTAAAAATGAAGAAGTTGTTCCTCTCCGCCACGGCTCTCACCGCCCTCTGCCTCGTTTGCCTCGCCGGAATCGGCCTGCGCCAAGCCTGTCACGTCATGGCACAGCAATTCAGGACGACGCAGACCATCCAAGTCGACGAGGTCCGACTCACGCGTACGCCGGACGGGTACTACACCGTCAACGGCGCATTCCGCGAGATCGAACTCAACGACATCACGGTCACGCCATAACCCGCCCCTTCACTCCCGCCGAGATTTTCTTTCGGCATTCCCCTCGAGGTGCGTCCAGTCGGACGACGCGAAGTGACTTCGCCGCCTCAAGCCGGAATCCAACCAGTCGACGGTCAGCGCCGCGAAGCTGCGCCAACCGTCACGAAAGGAGAAGCGGATTGATTTCCGCGGACACTGTCTGAAGCGACAATCAGGCGGACAAACGTTCAACACCACTGCTCTCGCCGTAAAAACCGGCGAATCAAGGAGGAATCGTTTGAGACTGCTGTGTTTCATCCAAAATGCGAACGGGTCCCGCAAGAACGTGCGCTAAGGCCTGGGGACCGATGAATCGGCTCCGACCTTGCACGACAAGTGACCTTGCACCTTCGGCTGGCGCAAGCTGGCCGGAAAATAGCAGCTAAATGGCTGCACTCGCTGGAGAAAGACTAACGTGATAGTCAGTCAGGTGGAAATAATGCAGGCCTTGCCTCCGGGCAAAAAGCACTGCTGCTCCACTCGGCGCTCATCTCCAGCGCCCTTCCGAAAGCGTGACTCGTTCGCGCTTTCAGAAGGCCAACAGGCATGACGTCCTGACGGACATCGAGGCGAATCTCGCCTCCGTATCCGTCGGGATGCCAGAGAGCATGACCGATGATCCTTCAAAGGAGGTGCAATAATGAGCGTCTGTAGCTGAAAAACATGGGATAGCGAACGACTCAACAACTCCAACCTATGAGGAGCGAACTCATACCGTCGAAGGTATGATTTCGAAGGAGGTGACGGACGGAAAAACCCAACATGCGCGCGGGCCCCGCCTGTGGCCCAGTACCCCACCGCCCCGAACAGGGACGGACGCAGCAGAAAAGTGTGAGCGTCCGCTGGATAGGGCAAGCTTGATAGCCAGCCGGCGATAATAATCGCATCGGCGCCCATCACCAGCGGCAAGGGAGAGGTCGTCAACCCGAACCAAGGAGGCAGAAATGCGCAAGCGTTTATCCTAGCTCGTGGTCGGACGGGCCATAACCAAAGAAGCAGGAAGGCCGACAGCCCGTTGGGGCGCACAGCGGTGGGTACGCATAGCCCTGCCGCCGCCTTCCAAAAACCTTCAACCCGACGCCGCGGCTAAGGCCCAGGCCGACGAGAGCCAGAGCGTCATCACCCCCTGCAAGACACCTCGGTCCGGTTCGTCCTGACGCTGCACCTTGTGCCCCGCGCCGACGATCCCAAGTCCGAGGACAGTCATACCCCTCCCCCATCAGCCACCCTCGCTATCGCCCCTTCTCTTGCCGAACTCTTCGGCATCCCCCCTGAAAGCGTGACTCGTTCGCGCTTTCAGACAGGATCTTGGACAATCATTCCTGCAGACGTGGAGGAGAGAACCTGCCACGGGCCCTCACGGGATTCCGCGGCAGTGGTCGTTCAAATCGGGCGGATTGGTCCCTCGAGCTTCGGCTTGAGCGCGACTAATCCTTTCCGAGAGTCGGCGATCAAGGACGATCCCGCATCAACCTTTGGTATTACGCAGACGCTTCATTCAGATACGGAAGTTCCGGATGACAAGCGAAAAATTATTACTGCTCCGTCCGCTGGACGGTACCAAAAGTCGATGCGGGAGGTCCCCTCTACATCTGCGGGAACGAACAGAGTAGCTAGTATCTGGTAGCTGGTATTGTCCGAAATACCAGCTACCAGCTACCAGATACTTCATCCTATGTACTCCATTGATTTCAAAGATGGTCATCGCATCGTCGTCAAGGTTGTGCCTGACATAGAGAAGCGCAAGGGTTTTGTGCATCGGTCCGACCGGATTTACCTGAAAAAACAAATATCCATCAAAAAAGCGAAAAGCGCCTAAGCCGCGCTTTTTTGCGTTTTTAAGCGCTGATTGATACGTTTGTGAAGCTACCCCTTGACAAAATGACTTTTTCCTGCTAATTTAAGCGGTTCATTCCAGTCCAAGGATTGTCCGAAAAAACTTGGAGGAAAACCTTTGGTCTCCGGCTTTAGGCTGGACACGTCGGGTTTTCAAGGCTCGAGCGTCGGTTATTTCCGGCGCCCGAGTCTGCCCTCCAAATTTTTCCGGACAATCGCGCCTTCGGATCCGGTCTCCGGCAACAAATGGGCCAAGTTCAGGCCCGCGCCGCGCCGGACGCCGGATTCGAGGGTGAGATGAGGTGAGAGATGGAAAAGTCGCACTATGTCGGCCTCTTGATCGGTGAGAGCGCGCTCGCGGCGATCGTCATCTGGGTCATGCTGCACTTCCGCAACGAACCGCTTATTTTCTCCGAATCTGGACTCACCGGTTTTGTCCTCGGCATGATGCTCTATGCCTACGTCAAAGGACAGTTCGATGAGCCGCAGCACCTGGGAAAACTGGAATCCAAGATCCACGAATGGAAAAAGTTGCGCGAGTTCTCGCACAACGATCCGCAACGCCCCTTCTTTTGAACCGCCCTTCCCCGCTGTTTCTCTGCGGGGAGCTACACGGACATTCATCCAGCATGAATTTCGGTGCGGCTCTCGTGTCTCCGGTCTGCCGGCCGACTGGCCAGTTCCCGGGTACGCGCAAGCGAAACGTCTTGGGCCAAGGTAAGGATCCGCGTCTCGGACAACCCTTACCATCCAATTCCCCAGACGAAACCCGTTTCAGTCCTCGTCATTTCGACAACTTACAGACACGCATCCCGCGACATCGCGGAATGCGCTCACAGACGTCACAGACCAAGGAGAGATTGCCATGAGTGAAAAGGAAGAGTCACCCAAGGAACTGTGGGAGAAGAGACTGCAGGAAGTTTTGAAAGCAGTCGAAGGCCAGACGTTTTCGACTCCATACGGCGTGAAGGACCACTACGACGTGGGCTTCACCAACCTGGAACTCAACACGGAGAAGGGACCGATCGTCCTCAATCCGCCGCCGAATATGCGGCTCTTGATGTCGAACATCCCCTCTGCCGAGCAGGACGGGTTGCCGCGTCTGCTCTCGACCAAGGAGCTGTGCAGCTACTGGCTCGCCATCGATCCAGACAGTCAAGCGCAGGTTTCGCAGCTCGGCCCGGACGAACAGGCTCGACTCGCCCAGTTCAGGAAGCCGATCCTGGAGTACGAGGCTCAAGTCCAAATCGCGATAGGCAAACAGGACTTCCTGTGCGCCGAGGAAGTGCTGGGCGACGATCCCCTGCGCCTGTTGCCCAGGTTCGTGCTTGAGCACATCAAGCGCGGAATGATGGACTTCGTCGTCCCCAATCCCCGAAACCCGAGGACCGCCGGACGCTACATGCAGCGCAAGGTCAGCATCACCAGACTGCGCCGCATCCTCTCGGAACGGATGACAGCTCGGGAAGACGGCAAAAACCGCCCCGAGCGCTACGAAGTCACCTGGTTCGAGCAAGGGAAAGCGTTCGAGCATTTTGGCTTCATGATCGAGATGCTCCACCCTGCGACAGGGCAGGGCTGTATCACCCACATGGTATACGGCCGCAAGCCTTGCCCAGACGCCGAGCCGATCGCCCCGGACGCGACGAGTTCGCGGCTTGGTGATCGCGGCCGCGGTTTCCTGATGTTCATCGAGCACCGGGACATCGTCCATGCCATGTTGAGCAACCACATGAACCTGCTGCCCGACGACGGACAGGTTCAGACCCACCCCTCGATGCACTCGATCTGGCTCCCCGGCCACCCGACCGCTCCCGACCACGCGAAGTTCCGATTTCGCGAGTCGCGGGACAGCCGGCAGCAGCGGAGAGCCCGACAAGCGCCGGAAGCGCCCAAACCTGAAGCCACGCCGCGCAACGGCGGCGCGCAGCAGGCGACCCAACCGGCAGCACCCCCTCCCCCCGTCAACTGACGCCTGTTTTACCGCGAAGCCCCTGGCTTCGCGGATCCCTTGATGGCTGCATCTTGCCAAAATCATGATTTTGGTGTATGAAGTCATTAAGGGATCTTTTGTACCTTGGGACGCAGCGTCCCGGCAATTCAAGAATACGAGGGTGAAATGAAGAGCCTTGGAACCGGAAGTGAACGACAACTGCGCCGCCGCGACGATGCGGTGGTGGTGGATGCCCGGGATCGCTTCATGGAAAGAATCTTCAGCACCTTGGGACCCAACGTCCCGTCAATTCAAGAATACGAGGGTAACAGGATGATCGGATCAGGGGCTTCGCAAATGAAGAGCCGTGGAACCGGAACGAATCGCCATCTGCGCCGCCGCGACGATGCGGTGGTGGTGGATGCCCGGGACCGCTTTCTGGAGCGTCGGCGCCTGGAACAAGCCGCCAGCCAGCTCACCGGCCAAGACTCTTGGGACGTACCCCAAGTAGCCGAAGCCACACCCCTGATTCCCCGTGTTCCCCTGGAACAAGGACTCGTCTTCGTCCTGGCCAAGGATGAAAAACGGGACGGCAAGGTGCCTTTCACGGTGATACCCGCCCCGCAATGTCCGCTGGACGACGAGGCTTACCTGCGAGTTTTCCAACTGCGCGGCTGGACCCACAGCATCTTCCAAGAGAACGGCCTGCCCGTCCCCATGGCGGATCAAGACGATCCTTACCAGACCTTGATTCGGGGCTACCACTTCTGCGCCGAGTTCAAGCGCAGCCATCCCCCGGAATTCCTCGAGGGCTTCAAATACGAGGACCCCTGCTGACCACCTACCGACCTGACAAGGTCGGTTTAATTTTGAGCTAGAGGGTAGAGGGTAGCCAGAAAGATAAATTGTCATCCTGAGCGAGCTTCGAGCGAGTCGAAGGACCTTTATCAGCCATCGGTTCAGACCAACGCTGATAAAGGTCCTTCGACAAGCTCAGGATGACAATATTTTTTTCCACGTCCTAGATTGGCTGCCATCTACACTCTACTCTCTATTTCCTTGACAAACTCCCTGCATGTTTTTACGCTAGGGTTATTCCCGACCGGAGAACTGCGAAGTGAGGCACGTATGTGATGGCAGTTGCCGCGGATCTCTCTGCTTGAGAGAACTCTCTCCTCCCGCGGTTTCATCCATCGCTCTTGCGTGGCAGCGCTTCGCAGCTCCCCGGCCAGAAAAAAACCCGCTCGTGGCGGGTCGTTTTATTTGGTGCTGGTCGCGCTTGTCAAATCCAGGCTGCTCGTCGTCGCGTTCAGATCAAAACTGCTCGTCGCGGCTGTGGATCTTTCGAACAAAAGATGGCGTTCGATCACGGTCGAAGCGCTGTATCTTTTTTTGGCCATGATGTTCAAAGTCGAAATCCCGTAAGGCACGTCAACGTAAGAAGAAAAATAACCGCCGTCATCCACGATGACCGGCTGTTCGTTGAGGGTGACTTGGGCCTTGGGATCGGTCTTGCCCCGCACTAGGATGCGCGGCATCGAGATTTTTTCGCCTTCTGTCGGCGTCGTGATCTCAAGTCGCGGGGCGGAAGAGACGGTGCGGGCTTGCCAAAATAAATATCCGCCGACCACGGCGACCAAAAACAAAAAAGCACCCAGGATAAGCAAGCGCGACGTGACCAAAAAATCCTTGCGCCTGACGCAAGGCCGCAAGGCCGCGTCGCTCGCCACCACTCCCCTGTCCTTCAACAGCGACCGATACAAAGACAAGAGGTACATGGGCGGCAATTCCAACAACTCCGCCAATTTCGAGACGTGGCGCTCGGCGTAATTCGGATCCTTCATGTTCTCCAATTTTTCGTTCTCCAAATCTTCAAGCAACGCAGGATGGATGCCTGAAAGCCGCGACAGATCGGGAATCGAATAACCGCGCAGACGTCGCATCTCGCGCAGCGTCGCGCCAAACCCTTTGTCTTCGAGTGATACGGCCTTTTTCACGAAGGGCATAGGGAGGGGGAAGTTCAAAGTTTAAAACTTAAAGTTTAAAGATTCAGTTTTCCCTCTTAGCCCTGAACTTTAAGTTTTAAACTTTGAGTTTTAAGCTTAATCCTCTATTTCCGGTATTTCTTCGTTGACCTGATCGAGGGCCGGATGATGCGCGGCTGCGCTGGCTGGCGGCGCGGGGATGCGCTCCGTGCCTTTTGAGAATTCGACTTTCAGGATCTCACGCGGCTTGGCGCCGTCGCACGGTCCGATGAAACCTTCTACCTCAAGCAGATCCAAGATACGGGCAGCGCGAGCGTATCCAACTTTGAGCCGGCGTTGCAACAGCGAGGCCGAAGCTTTACCCGCACGGATGATCTCTTCCTTGGCTTCGGGCAAAAGCAAATCCCCGTCCCCGTTCGAGACGCCGCCCTCGATGTAACTGCCGGAGCTGCGCGCTTCGACGATGGATGGATCGTATTCCGCCGGTTCGTATTTTGATTTGAGGAACTCCGTCGCGCGCCTAGTTTCGTCTTCCGAGACGTAAGCGCCTTGGATGCGCTTGGGGCTCGACATGTCGGCGGTCTGAAAGAGCATGTCGCCGCGGCCGATGAGTTTTTCCGCGCCGGTGGCATCCAAGATGGTCCGCGAATCGGTGGATGACGCCACGGCGAAAGCGATGCGCGCCGGGATGTTGGCTTTGATGAGTCCGGTCAGGACATCGACGGAAGGACGCTGGGTCGCGAGCACCAGATGGATGCCGACGGCGCGCGACATCTGGGCCAAGCGCACGATCGGACCTTCCACCTCGGACTGGGCGGTCACCATGAGATCCGCCAACTCATCCACCACCACCACGACGTATGGCAGCTTGTCTTGGGATTTGGAGTTGTAGGATTCGATGTCGCGCGCGCCGAACTTAGACAGTATGTCGAAGCGGCGGTCCATCTCGCGCAACGCCCACTTGAGCGCGTTGACCGTCTTTTCCGTATCCGTGATCACCGGCGTCACCAAGTGCGGGATGCCGTTGTAGACCTGCAACTCCACGCGCTTGGGATCCACCATGACGAACTTGAGATCGTCCGGACCGTTCGCATACACGAGCGACATGATGATGGTGTTGAGGCAGACTGATTTGCCCGAGCCGGTCGCGCCGGCGACGAGCAAGTGCGGCATGCGGCCGATATCGGCGAGCCAAGGCTTGCCGGTCACGTCGCGGCCCAAGGCAAAATTCAGATTACTGCGACGCTCGCGCCACTCGCGGGCTTCGAGCATCTCGCGCATGCCGACGGTGGCGACGCTCTGGTTCGGCACTTCAAGCCCGACCAACGATTTGCCCGGGATCGGCGCTTCGATGCGGATAGGATGCGCCGCCAAGGCCAAGGCCAAGTCGTTGTGCAGCGCGGTGATGCGCGCGAGCTTGACGCCTTCGGCTGGTTTCAAGGTGAACTGGGTGACGGTCGGTCCCACCGATACGTCGGCCATCTCGACCGGGATGCCAAAAGTCTCGAGCGTGCGCTGGATGACGTACTGGTTGCGTTGGATATCCCCGGAGGTGGGTTTTTGGTCACGCCGAGTGAGCAACTCGAGCGGCATTTCGATTTTGGGTTGCTTGCGTTTGGGTTTTGGCGCGGGCAAAGACTCCGCTGCGTAGTCTTCTTCCGCTTCTTCGGCGGCCGCGACCGGCGCTGCACGGACCGGAGCTTCTGGCGCTGGCGCCGGTTTCACCAATTCGCTACGCACGGCTTCATCCGTGCGCTCGGCTTTTTTGGCTTGCGCCCAACGGAACGGCGCCGACAAGGCGGTGAACAAACGCTTGAGCAAAGACAAGATCCACAAGACGAAAGCGACCACGCGTTTGAGCGACGTGTTGAAGATGAGCAGGAGCGCGATGGCAAAAGCGGCGAAAAACAGCGTCCCTGCCCCGAAGCGTCCCAAGAGTCCGATCATGGGCTCGGACAAAATCGAACCGAGTTTGCCACCGGTCTGCTCCAGGACGATTGTTTGGATACCCACCGCGTTGACCGTATGGACAAAAGGATTGAAGCCGAAAAAAAACAGGAAGAAACCGATGTAGTTGGTGGATTTGAGCGGAAATTTTTCCGGCGTGAGGCGATGGATGCCGTAGGCGAAAAGGAAGAACGGCAGCACGATGCGATCCCAGCCCAAAGCATGCGCCAACGCGCCATCAAAGGCCAAACCAACCGAACCTCCCAAATCAAACAGCGCCAAAAGCACCAGCGTGGCCACGGCAAAAATGACTACGGTCAGTATGCCGTGCGCGGTCTCCGGATCTAAGGATAAATCAGGCAACTTGCGGCGTCGTCGGGACATCGGCTAAATACTAGCGAATCCGCGGACTAATGTCACGTTTAAACGGTACCTATCACGCCACCGGAAATGGTTCGAGGGCTAGGATTTTATCCGCCAGTTCGCGTTTGAACGAGCGGGGTTGACGCAACACAGTTCACCGAATAGCAAATCCTGTATACTTAAAAGTGTTAATTACCCTAAATACAAATAAGAAGTATGTCCGAACACTTCGCAAATCAAGAGAAGCCTAAGATTTGTTCTATTGAAGATATTAAACAGGTGCGTGAGTTGCTTAACCAAGTAGGAGAGGTGATTGGGTGGGATTTGGGTGCATTCGCGACGACAAAGGAAGAGGTAGCATCAATTGAAAAAGTCCGTTCATCCTTGGAGCAGATTGAAAAAATGTTCGGTGCCCGGAATACACGTGTTTCGTTCCAGATGAGAAAAGACGTGCCTGCGCCCACGGAAGAAAAAAACATTGCTCCAAACGAAATGCAACAAATCAGAACGAATTTGGCTGCAATCGAAGAAACCATTGGACAGGATATCGGATTAGGTAATCAAGAAGATGCAAAAATCCTTGCGAATGCTCGAGTGTCGTTGAAACGGCTGAAGGAAATCCTAGGATGAGCCGAGATCGGGTATAAGATAAGTTGGTTTTCGAAACAGATTCTAACAGCCATGACGACATGGCCCCACCGGCATCGATCGTGACTGATTTTCAGCCTAGTATTACCCCTTGACGCAGGGGTCTTATTTGTATATATTGATAGTGCGCTTGTGGGCGAAAGCCCCGTTCGGCCAAATTCCAAAAGCCGAAGACAAGCGCACCTAAAAAAGACCTCAACGGTCGTTTTTTATTTTTCAGGAGTCCAGCATCCAACCACCGCCGATTTTTCTTACTGTTTGTGAATCGTTAATTTTGTCTTCCTTCCAAGAAGGCATGACGCTCCAGAAATGGTGGTTGCCATCTCCAATCCGACGTACGACGACATTGACGCGGCGAGGCTTGGTCAAATCTGTTATGGCATGAAAGGCGTAGTACTTAACATGTTTCGTCTGCCGGAAACCGTTTTTATCCGCTTTACCAAAAGGCTGTATGGCAGACCTATATTCTTGAATCGTGGTCGTCTTTTTGATGATGTCCACCGCCTCTTGAAGACAAAGTATCTTATTCCTCTGCACAAGCTTCGTCCGTTCTGCGCGCGTACCATCATATTGAAGATGATGGAACCCGTCTGATGAGAAGTGTACGTCCATCCCGAGGGCAGGGCAGTGCACCTTTACGACGGATTTATAAAGCGACTCTGCTTTCGCTTTGATCTTGGCGAATTCGTAGTGATTGAAAACGTCCATGATTTCGCCTTTTCTTCAACCGCATCACGCCACCGGAAATGGTTCGAGGGCCAAAATTTTATCCGCCAGTTCGCGTTTGAGCGTGCCTTGAAGCACCAACCGCTCGACCAAAGCGCCGAGTTTGGTGTTACTCTTCCTGGCCAGCAGGACCAACTCCCCTCTTAAATCGGCTATTTTGTCATCAAGATAACTCTTGGTGACCATGGTGGCCCTGATAATCTTGATATCCGATTTCAATGCATTGCTATCCGATTTAGATTCAGATCTCAAGGCATCGACATCTTCAGAAAGCTCCTGCAGCTTTTCGGCGAGCAAGCTTATCGCCTCCAAAATTTCTTGTTTTGATTGATCCTCCATACTCTATATTGCTACCACGTAATCGAGCGATTAATCAAGCCGTGAAAAATCAAAGAAATCTCTGTTATCCAGAAACCTTTAGGGGCGAATGATTATTCGCCCCTACAAGCAATCTTGGGAACAAACATCACGACTCTGTGGCGGCTAATTCCGTCGGGATTTCTTCGGCGGCGTCGGGGCGCTGCGGTATCAGGCGGTCGTTATCCGTCTGTTCGCGCTCTTTCCACAGCTCGATGATCTTATCGCGGATTTCTTTGTGCAGCTGCGGCCGTTCGCGCAAACCAAGTTTGGCGTTTTCGCGGCCCAAGCCCAGTTTTTCATCGCCGTAAGCATAAGAGTTGCCGGACTTCTTGATCACTCCGTACTCGGCGCCCAAATCGAGCAAGTCTCCCACGACCGAGATACCTTCGTTGTACATGATGTCGAATTCGCAGGTGCGGAAAGGCGCCGCGACTTTGTTTTTGACGATCTTGGCTTTGACGCGGTTGCCCATGACCTTCTCGCCCATCTTGATTTGCGCCGAACGCCGCACTTCGATGCGCGCCGAGGAATAGAATTTGAGTGCCACGCCGCCCGTCGTGGTCTCGGGGTTGCCGAACACGACGCCGATCTTCTGCCGGATCTGGTTGATGAAGATGAGCACGGTCTTGGTCTTGGAAATGACGGCCGTGAGCTTGCGCAGGGCTTGGCTCATGAGCCGCGCCTGCAGACCCATGTGCGAATCGCCCATCTCGCCCTCAATCTCGGCTTTGGGCGTGAGCGCGGCGACGGAGTCCACCACGATGACGTCCACGGCATTGGAGCGCACCAGCGTTTCGACGATATCCAAAGCCTGTTCACCCGTGTCAGGCTGCGAAATCAGGAGCTCGTCTATGTTGATGCCGATCTTGCGCGCATAATCCGGGTCGAGCGCATGCTCCGCATCCACGAAGGCGGCTACCCCGCCCAGCTTCTGCACTTCGGCGATGACGTGTTGGGCGAGTGTGGTCTTGCCCGAAGACTCCGGACCGAAAATCTCGATGACGCGGCCGCGCGGCATGCCCAGGACGCCCAACGCGAGGTCAATCGACAGGCAGCCGGTAGGCACGACATCCACCGCCATGCGCTTGGCTTCACCTAGACGCATGATGCTCCCCTCGCCGAACCTCTCTTTGATTTGATTGATGGCCTCTTGAGCGGCTTTCTGCCGCTCGTCATGTTCATCAACGACTTTTTTTGACATATGCGCGTTAGCTCAAAGTTTAAAGTTAAAAGTTAAAAGTTAAGGTGTTCTATTTTTGTTCTAGATTGTCATACCCCACCTTATCATGCAAGAAGAAACCTGTGGATAAGGGTCAAGGGTCAACTCAAGACTCGAAGTTTAATATATAGACATCATAATTTTGATTTTATGGTCAAGATTGAGGCGCCAAGCATTTTAGAGATTTGATTCAGCTCATCCGATAACTTTTCGATTTCAGCTATCTCCGCGGAGCTTTGTGAGTGCAGTAAACGCAGCCAGTAATCCGATTCATTCGCGCTTTTAAGGGCAACCTCGAAATACTTCTTATACTCTCTACGTGAGCTTGAGGACTTGGTTTCGTTCAGATTCGCTCCTATCGACATGGCCGAGCGCAGCAACTGATGGGCGATTATGGAGATCGTCCGAGTATTCTGCATTCGATCCAGCAAGTTGGAAAGCTCCAGCACGAATTTGAACGTTCTTCTGTCCAAACATTTATCCGAATCCATACCAAAACTTTAAATTTTAAGTTTTAAACTTTGAGCTGTTTTAAGACCCCCAACCGTAGACAGTCGGGGGTCAAGGATTCACGGGATATGCGAGATATATCCGTTGTAGTACGGCTGGCTGTCGGGATTGTTGGGTACGAGCGTGACCAAGAGATCACCCTGCGCATCCGCGACATGCACGGAGCCGATGGTTTGGCCGCAACCCCCGGTGGGATTGCAGGATTCGTCGCCCCAGAACCTGTTGTCAGGCAAGGCGACCTGGAACTCGAAGGGTCCTGTGCCGTGCGGCAGCTGGAAAACGCAGTCGAGTTTTCCGTCGTCGGGTGTAGAGTCGGCGCATTCGGTGACCGGAGCCCAGGTACGCGGCGTAGCAGTAGGTGGCTGCCACCATGCCCAGAGCACGTGGTTGCCGGGCACAACCGGTCCGACGTAGGCGAAGTGGATTTCGGCCTGGCTGTTCGCTTGGCCGCCTGATCCACCGGTCCCGGCTGACCCGCCGCTGCCCGAGCTTCCACCGCTCCCCGCGTCCTGGCTGGGCACGCACAGCGGATCGGTGGCGCAGATCGGATCGGCGCAATCGACGAAACCGTTGCAGTCATCGTCGAGCGTGTTGGCGCAGTTCTCGGGGAATGGGTGACAGGCGCCCCAGCTACAGCTCGGCGCGACGCATTCGCGCATGCCGGACGTATTGCATGAGGTGACGCAAGGCGGACCGTCGGTCGCGCCGAGCTGGCACATGAAGATCTCATCGACTTGGCCATTGCCGTCATCATCCAAGCCGTTGCAGATTTCGCTCGGGCCGCTTCCGCCTGAACCGCCGACGCCGGCTTCAGCTTCGCTATCGTCTTCCGGGTCGAGCGAGGGGTCGTCTTCGATCGGGTCATCTCCCCCCGCGCAGACCTGATTGTCAGGACAGGGCGGCGGCGTGAGGCAGTGATGGATCGAGTCGAAGTCCACGAGCTTGGTCGTGCGCTGTCCCGCGACTTGGTCGAGGACGACGGCCGGCAAGCTCACGATCTTCTTCCAATCATAGCCCAAGGCTTCGAAGACTTCACCCGTCGCGATGGGCAACCGCTCGCTCTGCGGAGTCACCAGTGCGACTTCGCTCGACTCATCGGCCTTGACCAACGTGCCCGGGCGCAGCCTGCGGTATCCGCGGTCGGCGTAGGTGTTTTCCGCCAGGTTGATCTTGGTCGCGTTGGCCGTGAGATCGTTCTGGCTCAAGCCCCACGAGAGCAACGCTTCCCAACGGATCACGTCGTAGCGTCCATGAGTCTGCTCATACGCCATGACCACGGTCGAGGTGCCGGGACGCTGGTAGGCGGTCACCGGACCCAAAGCCGAGACGTTCGGTCCATGGTCATAGCAAGCCAGCTCCTCGGCCGAAACGCGCACGGCGCTCGAGGCGTCATAGCGGTCGGCCAACATGACGGCTTGCGGCACGAGAGAGACTTTGGTCTCTTCGGTCACCAGCCAATGCTTGCCGTCCGCGTCTTCCAAGAGCGAGCCCGGCGGATGATGGCGCACGCCCACGGCGGGAGTGAGGGCTGGGTCGCCCAACGCCTGGACCACGCTGAAGGGATCAGTCCATTCGGGATGGGTCTTGAGGTGCGTCGCGGAATCCACGCTGAATTCCGACAGGTTGGCGTAACCGCGGGCGTACTTGCCGAGCGCGGCGCGAGTATAGGAGGCAGCCGCGAATTTTCCCTTGCGGATGCCCCAATGCACGTGATGCCAATCGATCGTCTTGCCCGCGCCGTACCAGTAGTGGCCGATATGCCCCAGGTACTGGCCGCGATGCACGACGGTGTTGCGCGGCGGATTGCCGCTGCGCCCCGTGGCGCTGTAGGCGACCCCGCTCTCGCACTGCACGTGGCCCAAGAGCGTCGTGATGGGATCGCCGTTCGGGAATTCGTGCTCCAACACGATGACGCAGCCGAAGTAATTCGCGTTGGCGGACGAAGTGGAACCGTAGCCGCGGAAGGCGACATCGGTCGTGATGCGCACGATGCCGTCGGCTGGCGCCACGACCTCCGTGCCGTAGGGCGTCTTGTCCACGCGGCTGTCGCGCGCCAGATGGTAGCCATAGGCCACGCATTTTTTGTCCTGGTCGCGCGCCATGCAGATGTTGGTGTTCATGCTCCCGAAGGCAAAGCCGAAGTCCGAAGCCTCGACGCCCTGGAGCGGGTACTGGTACGTGGTCGCGTACGGCACTCCCGTCTTGGGATCCAGGCTGATGCCTTGGCTGTTCTGGCCTTCCCGACCTTCAGGCACGGCCCGCGCACAGCCACCGAAACCCACGATGAACAAAACGCAGCATTTTACGAGGTATCTCATTGTGCACTCTCCCTATGTTTTGAAATGTGCTCCCGACTTCCGTCCGCTATGCATCACGGACGGGAGAAAAGAGCTCACGGGACGCGCACGGTCTGGATAAAAGTGGTGACTTCAGAATCCAATTGCTCGGGCCACGCGGCGCTCGTACCATCCTGGATCAAAAGCACGGTCGAGGTACCCACGAGCGCAAATTGCGTACCGCCCGCTAGGTCGGCGGCGGGCACCAGATATCCGTCACGACCCGCAACCACGATTTTTTGGTATGGCTTGAGCGCGGCGGCGAGTTTTTTTGCGTCGATAATCTGCGCTTCGTTCAAGATCAACTCGACCGGCTTGGCCAAAAGCTTGGCGACTGATTCGCGGGTCGGCTTTGTCCCGTCGAGATCCGGCACGGCATTTAATTCGGCCGCGGTTTGGCGCAGGTAAGTCCAGTTGGCGCCAAGACCCGTCAGCGCATCGCCGTCGTTGAAAGTCGCGCTGGTGAATTCCGGCACGCGGAGATCCTGCGTGGCATCGCTCGACGCAGGCTTAGCGCGATTGTCTTTCGGCGCGGAAAATTTCAAGGCCAAAAGCGCAGCCAGTACCAAGACGAAGGCGAGCGAGACGATGAGTGCGGTTTTTTTCATAGGAGTTTGAGTTAGTTTAAAGCTCAAAGCTTAAAGTTTAAAGTTATGGTAGTCCTTCGACAAGCTCAAGACATAAACTTATATATTCTCGATAACCGTTTCCGAAGCTTTAAGTTTTAAACTTTAAGCTTTGAGTTATTTACGATCCGTGAAAGGCTGGGACGAAGCGAGTCATGCGTGGGACCGGTTACCGCAAGGTATGAAGCCTGCGGGGTGATGGTCCGCGCGCGCTTGGGGACAAGCCCGTGAAGCGCGGCATGCGTTCGGCATACGAGACTCTGAAATCCGCTTTCCTGGGCTGCCAGCGCCGGTCTAGTTGCCGTACCAGACCGGGGAACGCAGCGGGGCCGCTTTTCCTCCCCGTCCATTCCTGGCAGCGCGGACTTCTTGTTTTGTCGTCCCGGCCTTTCCGGTTTCGAGGTGCGGGATCTGGCGATCCACTTCTTCAGGTTAGAATGTTTCGTAGAATATGGTCAAAGAAATTGTCCGTCGCGATGGACAAGACGGAAGAAAGCTAAAAGTTAAAAGTTAAAAGTTTAAAGATAAGGCCTGAATTGTCTGAAACTTTGAGTTTTAAGTTGCCCTTCCGCTTGTCAGCGCCAACTGACATTTAATTTGCGCCGACACTCTTATCCACATACGTTTTTGGAAGTTGAGAGTCGAAATTCGAATATCGAATGTCGAAAATCGAGTTTCCGATCGACATTCGTCATTCGTCATTCGACTTTATCCTCGCGCAGACCCAACCAAAGATAAAAAATGGCGAGGTAAGTCGCGGCGAGCAAACCAAAATCCATCCCCGGCACCGTGCTCGAGAGCCACGGCGCGATGTTGGTGATCTTCGAAATCAAAATGATGGCTTTGGCGAATCCCAACGCCGGAGCAGCCGTGGCCAAGTGACCCGGCCAATCTCCCCAGGCCGCGCAGATCGCGCCCCACAGCATGGCCCAAGGCACGAGCGGTAAAGCCAAGATGTTAGTGAGCAGTCCGGCCAGCGACAAACGGCCGAAGACCCAGGCCAGATACGGCGCGGTCATGAGCGTCGCGCCGCACGTCGTCGCGGCCGTGACGCGCAAGGATAAAGCGCGCGGCAAAACAGACAAACGTTTCTCGAAGATCGGCGTCCAGGCGAGCAGTCCCCAAGTGGCGAGGAAAGATAAAGCGAACCCCACATCGAAAGCCAGCACCCACGGATTGAATAGGCACAACGTCGCCGCGGCCGCGAGCAACAGCCGATCGGTCCAAGCCTTGCGCCCCAACTCGCGCGCCAACGCCGCCAGCCACCCCATGAAAGCTGCGCGCAAAATCGAAGCCGAAAATCCGACGAAGCCGACGAAGACCAAAAGCCCCGCGCTCACCAGCCAAAAAGCGCGGCGCCGCGGCAAACCGACATACAGAGCCATGACCAGCAAAACATCCACCAAAATGGTCACGTTGGAACCGGAAACCGCGACCAGATGCATCAGCCCCGCGCGCTGGAACAAATCTTTGAGTTGAGGCGTTAGATCTTGGTCACCATATAGGATGCCGGTCGTGAGCGCAGCTTCGTCCGGCGGAAGCACGGACGCGATGCGTTCAGTGATGCGTTCGCGCAACTTAGCCAAAGCAAAAAGCGGATCGTAAGCATTGGGCTGGGCCAGGATTTTGAGGCTGGTTTTTGCGCTGCACTCGCTCCAGATACCTTTGCGCGCCAGCGAACGGCGCCGTTCCAGATTGGACGGGAAAGTTCCGGGCGTGCGCAAAGTGCAGGTGAATTCCACACTCGACCCGGGCCAAACGCTTTTATCCGGCCGCAAGTAAAGATTCGCGCCCGGTCCCGTGACGACGTTGGCGCCGACCGCTTCGATCTTGGCTACGGCCGCGATGCGTCCGTTCGCTTCCGTCGAACTTACGATGCGTCCGCGCAACATGGCGCTCTCACCTATATAAGGTAGCAACCCTTGCTCGGGCAGCGGTACCGTAAGATTGAAGCGCAACGCTCCCGCGATGATAGCGGCTAAAAGCACGAGACTGCGGCGGCGCAAACCGCTTTTCGCCGCTCTCAAGCCGATGACACAGAAGCCTAAACCCGCGGCCAACCAAACATCCGGCCAATGCGCGAATGGCCGGATCGAATGCGCCGCGATGCCCAAAAGAAAAGCGGCCAAAACCAACCCAAAAAATTCTCCGGGATGTTTGAACCTGTCGAGCCACATACTCTAGAGCTACCGCATCTTGGAAAAAAATGAAATGTCTCTAACGGTTGTTGATATCACGGAATCCAAGTTTCATTGAGCAGTACAGCTCTCAATTCGTGTGCGTCCGCATGGCTGCAAATCCCCAAATATGACGGCAGATTATCCTGCGTCGCCCGCTTCAACATTCTCTGAACCGTCTTTGTCCGTACGACCGTCGTTTTTGGCAAGATTACATACCCAAGAAAATCTATGCCCTGCCGCCAAGTGCGGATAGAAAGCTTACCCGGATGCAACGTGAGCGATAACGCTTCTTTTAGAAATGCATCGATCTCGTGGGTGAGGGTTTTCAACCGGTTTCTGGATTCACTAAGAATTATGAAATCGTCACAATAACGGATGTAATATGCTTCGTGGAGTGTCATCTTCATTTGCCGATCAAGTTCATGCAGGAAAACGTTCGCGAAGAGTTGGCTCGTCAGGTTGCCGAGCGGAATGCCGCGCTGTTCCGTGACGCGGAAACTTCCGACGATGTCGGTCAATAACCGCAGAGTCCGGCTGTCGGTTATCCGTCTTTTCAACAGAGTAAAAAGGATTCCGTGATCCATCGATGCGAAAAATCTTTTAACGTCGCATTTCAAAGCGTAGACGGTTCTGGTATCGTTCAGGCTCGCTTGGCGCAGGAACTTCCGCAGTCGATCCACGGCCGCGTGGGTACCTTTGCCGATGCGACACGAATAACTGTCGTGGATGAACCGACTCTCAAAAAACGGTTCGATGACGTTTACGATGGCTTGATGGACGACCCGATCCTTCACCGTCGCCTTATGAATCCGGCGTTGTTTCGGATCATAAATGGTAAATGGCTTGTAAGGATCGTGCCGGTAACTCCCTGAAATCATGGACTCTCGCAAGGCGAACAGGTTGTCTTCCAGCCGGTACTCAAAAGCTGCCACGTCTGCCTTGGAGTGTTTACCGGAGCTGAATCTTGCCCAAGCGGCGAAAATATTTTCGGAGGAACAGATTTGTTCGAATGTTTCTCGACTCATCTTCATCCAATTAACAACACCAGTATGCCCCCCCCCTCACGAATTTCAACCCTGCGCCGGCTCGCAATCCCGGTGACGTACCCATCGTTCGTTCTATTTATGTCGCCTATGCATTTTGGAACGAAATTTTAATCAAATTTCCAAAAACACAGCGCCACTCTCTCGGAGTCAAGTGCGCGGAATATCTTTTGGAAATTCTCGAACTGACTTTGATGGCGGCTCAAACGGCCGAGGCTAAAGAAAAATCAATGAGCCTCCGGCGGGCAAGCGTAAAACTAGATGTGCTCAAGCTGCTCATACGACTGTGTAAAAATTGTAAATGCGTTTCCAATTCCTCCTATTTGCAAATGGAATCGCAACTTCAAGAAATCGGGAGGATGCTTGGAGGCTGGACAAAATCAATTTCCTAAAAAGCAATCCCCTGCCATTGAGACAGGGAATCGTGATGGGGAGTCCCGGAAGGACGGAACGGCCAGGTTGTCGTTGGAGTTGTCGTTCGGGTTAGAGTTGAGCTTCACCTGCCGATTGTCGCGGTTGAAGTTGACGTTGGGAACGTTCCGCCATTGCTTCTCGTCGGGAGCCGAAAAGGGTGTTTTCTCCGTCCATGACACCGGATCCAGGCGCACCCAGATCCTGAATTTTATGCGGGACAAACTCTGCGCTCTTCTCGCGCAACCTGTTCCAAAAGAAAACACGGAGTACCCATCATTCGCGGCGTACGCTCTCCGCATCCGTGGACGCGAGGATTCTGACGCGTGTGCGATAGACAAGAGATTTCGGCGACCGGCATCCGTAAATGCCGATACATGAGCCTACTCTCCATTCTGGATTTTATCAGAAAACAAAAGAACCGGCATCTACGAGTGACGCGAGCTCCTTTACGGAGCGTTGCGTTGTAGATACCGGTCAGAGGGACTGGAGGAACCAAGGTCAGAAGACCAAGATTCCCCCAAGTCCCAAAGGTCCGAGTGCCGAGAGCCGAGCTACTCCCGGAAGGACGGAACGGCCAGGCCGTCGTCGGAGCCGTCGTACGGGAAAGAGTCGAGCCCCACCCGCCGATGGGCGCGGTCGAAGAAGACGCTGGGAACGTTCCGCCATCGCCACTCGCCGGGAGCCGAACACTTCAGGCCGGGAAGCCAGTAGCCAAAGCGCTTCTTGTAGTCCGTAGCCTTGATCCGGGCCGGGTGCTCCGCGCTCATGAAGAGCAGGGCGCAACCGGGCGAGGACTTCGGGTCGCGGACGTCGATCGGACGCTTGCCGACATTCGTGTCGAGCTTGATGCGACGCCACGCGATCGTCCAGGGCTTGAACTCGGGGCTGTCGCCTTCCGCGTCGTCCTTGCGGTCGTCGGACAGAAGCCGCAGCTTCTTCGAATCAGAGACCATGCCCTCCCACCGATACTTATCGTCCTGTCCATCGCAGGTCCACTGCCAGGCGAACTCGAACGTGTTCTGGAGGGTGTCCTGCGTTGCGTCGAGCACAACGACCGTCTCGGGGTCGGTCGGGTCAAAGTCTGGAGCAGCCTTGGGGCCGACCCACGAGAACTTCCCGAAGTCGATTCCCTTGGCCTCGTGGTATGTCTTGAAGGTCGTGAGCACGTCTTCCTGCTTGTTGAAGACGCCGTGGATGAGCACGAAGGTCGGGTGGTTACGCATGGCATCCAACGCCGCGTTCAACGCTTCCGGATGCTCGATGAGCTTGAGCACTTCTTCGGCCGAGAGATCCGTGGAGTTGAGGAGCCTGTCGAACCGATCCCACTGTCCTTTGGGCAAACTGGATAAGCGAGCCATTGGCGAGCCTCCTGTGTGATGCCGTCGGCGAACCCAGCGCATCCGCGACATGCGAATGAACCGAGTGAGCCTAGGTTGAAAACGGCATGCCATAGCCCAACGCGTGAGCTGCAAAACGCCGCTTTCAACCTGATTTTTTTCAATGTTCGACAAATTAATATAGCAGAAAATGGGGGTTTTGTCAATATCGACGCATATCCAATTATTGGGTATTTTATGCTGTATTTTTGCGCTCCTGTCGCCAATTTGACCGACCACGTCAAATTAGTGACAGAACACCGAAATATAGGCTGTGCTTACAGTAATTCTTGAATTTTGAGCTTATTAAATGTCCCTTCGACCACGTTCTAAGTGATCGAAGGATTACCTATTTATTGAGTTACCGTAGGGGCGTCAATCGTCAAATCAGGTTTGCCGATCCTTAAACATTCGAAACCCGCGCATCTGGCTGCCGCGTGGTCCAAAAGATTCCTGGCGTCGAGAATCAGGTCGCCGGCCATGGCTTGTTTGAGTTTATCCAAATCCAGCGTCCTGAATTCTTCCCATTCCGTCGCGATGACCAGGGCGTGAGCCGCAGCGGCAGCGGCATACGATGAATGGACCCGCGTCGCCGCGCCCAAATCCGCGGCGCACTTAGCTTCCGGATCATAATATTTGACCGCGGCTCCGCGTTTGTCCAACTCGCGGATGATGTCGACGGCCGGAGATTCGCGCGTGTCATCGGTATTGCCTTTGAAGGCCAGCCCTAGGACGCAAATTGTTTTTCCTTCCAAGCTGCCTAATCTTTTCTCCAATCTCTCGACCAGGCGTAAGCGCGCTGACTGGTTCATGTGCCAAGCGGCTTTGACCACATGCATGGGACGCCCGTATTCTTCGCCGAGTTTAAGGAAGGCTTTGACGTCTTTGGGGAAGCAGCTCCCGCCCCAGCCTGGTCCGGGGCGCAAAAAATCTTTGCCGATGCGCGGATCGCTGCCGATGCCGGCCGCCACGTGATCAACGTCGGCGCCGACCATCTCGCACAACTGCGCCACCTCGTTGATGAAGCTGATTTTGGTGGCCAAGAAAGAATTGGCGGCGTACTTGGTGAGTTCGGCGCTGCGCGTATCCATGACGAGCTTGGGACAGTCGATATGCGCATACAACCCAAGCATCACGTCAGCGGCGCGCTGCGCGGCGGCGCCGATGACGATGCGCGCCGGTTTCAAGAAATCGAAGACGGCGTGGCCCTCGCGCAAGAATTCAGGATTCGAGACGACATCGAAAGCTTGTGGTGTAGCCTCTTTGACCAAAATCGCGACGCGTTCGGCGGTGCCGACCGGCACGGTACTCTTGTCCGCGATGACGGCATAGCCCGCCAGGTGCGTCCCGATCATGCGCGCCGCCGCATCCACGTATTGCATATCCACCGAACCATCCGACGCCGACGGCGTACCTACGGCGATGGAGATGACTTCGGCTCCGGGGATGCCCGCGGCGAATGAAGTGGTGAATTTAAGCCGACCTGCCGCTACGTTGCGCTTGACCAGTTCCTCGAGGCCAGGCTCGTATATCGGCATGCTCCCCTGCTTGAGCTGGTCGATTTTGGCCTCGTCGGTATCCACGCAAATGACCTGATGCCCTAAATCAGCCAGACATGCCCCCGAAACCAACCCGACGTAGCCTGTGCCTATGATGGTGACGCGCATAATACACAAAGCTTATTGAAAGATCAGGCGGCGGTAAAGCACGTCTGTTTTTTGTCTTAGACCGCTATGCTCACCAGCCGGCCTTTGACGTAGACGATTTGCTTCGGCTTATTGTCTGCGAGATAGGGTTTGATCTTTTCGGATTCGAGCGCCAGCTTTTTCGCCTCGTCTTCCGAGATATCGCTCGGCACGGTCAATTTGTCGCGCACTTTGCCGTTGACCTGGATCACCAGCTCAAAAATCGCGGCCGAGATCTTAGTCGGATCATACTCCGGCCAAGCCTCGAGATGGATGGTTTTTTTATGCCCCAGCTTGTGCCACAGCTCATCGGTCAGATGCGGCGCGAAGGGCGCGAGGATTTTGAGGAACGGTTCGGCAACCTCGGGCGCAAGACCTTGCGCCCCTACATCCGATAATCCGTTGGCTAAAATCATGAGCGCCGAGACTGCGGTGTTGAAGTGCATGGCCTCGATATCCTCCCCGACTTTCTTGATGGTCTGGTTGAGCAGGATCGAGAGTGAATCTGGCATTTGGCATTTGGCATTTGGCATTTCTTGGAACAGCCGCCAGACTTTTTCCAGGAAGCGCCGCACGCCTTCGATGCCGTTCGTGTCCCACGGCGCATCGGCATCGAACGGTCCGATGAACATCTCGTACAGGCGGAACACGTCAGCTCCGTATTCTTCCACCACCTCGTCCGGGTTCACCACGTTACCTTTGGACTTGGACATCTTGATGCCGCCTTCGCCCAAGATGAGCGCCTGCGCTCGACGCTTGAGATAAGGCTCGGCACCGCACTCTTTGGGTATCACGCCAATGTCCCACAAAAATTTGTGCCAGAAACGGGAATATAGGAGGTGACGCGTGGCGTGCTCCATGCCGCCGTTGTAGAGATCGACGGGCAGCCAGAACTTGAGCTTGTCCGGTGCGGCGAAAGCTTTGTCGTTGTGCGGATCGGCGTAGCGCAGATAATACCAAGATGAACCGGCCCAGTTTGGCATGGTGTCGGTCTCGCGCTCGGCCGGGCCGCCGCAGACCGGGCAAGTCGTCTCGACCCAAGCGCGCATGGCGGCCAGCGGCGACTCTCCCGTGTCCGTCGGTTCGTACTCCGCGACATCCGGCAAAGTGACGGGCAAAGCTTCGTCCGGCACGGGCACGAAGCCGCATTTGGGACAGTTCACGATCGGGATCGGTTCGCCCCAATAACGCTGACGCGAAAAAACCCAGTCGCGCAATTTATAATTGGTGGTGCGGCTGCCGCAAGCATTGTCTTCCAGCCACTGGATGATTTTTTCCTTGGCCTCGGCCGTCTCGAGTCCATCCAGCAAATCGGAATTCACCGCGATGCCGTCGCCGACGTAGCATTTGCCTTTGATGAACTTATCGAACACGTAACGGTGCAATGCATCGCCCACGCGCCGGTCGGCTTCTTCGGGCGCCAGCCATTCGACGCTGAATTTGCCTTGTTCATTCTCCTCGAGCTTTGGCTCGACGCGCTCATCCGTGACCAAGTCGAAGAGCAATCCCACCGCCTCGATATCGCGATTCTTTTTCTTGGACCAGGCCACATAGTGGTGATGAATTTTTTCCGATTGAGCCACTAACTTTACGTCGACATAACCCGTCTCTTCGGCGATCTCGCGCGTGGCGGCGATGACCGGGTCTTCGCCCTCTTCCATGCCGCCGCCCACGAAAAGATAGCCGCCGTTTTCCTTGCCCCAGTTGATCGAAAGCAGTGTGTCGTTCTTGGGATCGCGCAGGATGGCCACGATGCTGCGGCGGAATTCCTCATTCTCATGCTTCTCGCCGGTGACCGGCTCGACCACGAGCTTGATGGGTAGGTTGAATTTGACGGCGAACTCGAAGTCGCGCTCATCATGCGCCGGCACCGCCATGATCGAGCCCGTGCCATAACCCGCGAGCACATAATCCGCGATCCACACCGGCAACTCCTCACCCGTCGCTGGATTTTTGGCGCGCAGGCCTTTGAGTTCGACACCGGTCTTGAGTTTGTTTTCCTGGCGCTCCAGATCGCTCATGAGCTTGGCGCCCTCGCGATACGCCGTGACTTCTTTTTCGTTCGCGATCAAACCCTGCTTGATCCAAGCGTCCACCAGCGGATGCTCCGGCGCGAGCACGACGTACGTCGCACCGAACAACGTATCCGGCCGCGTCGTAAAAACGGTAATTTTGTCTTGGAACGGATTGCCGTCATGAGGAGCCTCAAGCGACGAAGCAATCTCCGGAGATCCCGCATCAAGTGCGGGATGACAAGATATGTCGTCCCGGCCTTGAGCCGGGATCTCCGATTTCAGAGATTTCGCAATGACAGCAAAATCTATGTACGCTCCTTCGCTCTTGCCGATCCAATCGATCTGCTGGCTGGTGATTTTTTCCAGATAGTCCACCGAATCCAGATCCTTGATCAGCCGGTCCGCGTACTTGGTCATGCGCAACATCCATTGCGCCTTGGTGCGCTGTTCGACCGGCGTGCTGCAACGCTCGCACGCCCCACCCTGCGCTTCCTCGTTGGCCAAACCTATCTTGCAGCGCGGGCACCAGTTGATGGTCGTGGCCGATTTATACGCCATGCGCCGGGCGTCACGGTATTCGCGCAGCGCGACCTCACCTTGTTCGGCCACGTTGTCCGGGATGGCCAATAGCTCGATGGGTTTGGCGCGACCTTCCACGTCGTCGAAATACGAATCGAAAAACTTGAGGAACATCCATTGCGTCCACCTATAATATCCCGGGTCGGTCGTGTTGATCTCACGCGACCAATCAAAACCCAAACCAAGTGATTTGAGCTGGCGCGTAAAATTAGCCACATTCTTGGCCGTGGCATCGGCCGGTTTGACCTTGTGTTTGATGGCGAAATTCTCGGTGGGCAAACCGAAAGCATCCCAACCGATCGGGTAAAGCACATCGCGTCCTTCCATGCGCTTCTTGCGCGTCATGATGTCGAGCGCGACGTAAGAGCGCGGATGACCCACATGCAAACCCTCGCCGGACGGATACGGGAATTCGATCAGCCCGTAGTATTTTTTGGCTTTATCTTTGGGCGCCAAGTCGCGCGCCGCGTAGACCTCGGCCTCTGCCCACTCCGCCTGCCACTTTTTTTCGATGTCTTTAAAGGGATATGCCATAGCTCAATGGCACTAACGCTATCAATTTAACAGGTTTTGTTCAATGACCCGCTTTTGTATCCGGGGTCAAGAACATTTTTGGTGCGCGTGCGACCAATCTTTCGCGCAACATGATCCTCAACTTATTTCCCCTCACATGTCCCAACATGCCAAAATACGAAGTCCTGTTGTCCTGGCTGATACGACGCAACATTCTTCGTTTGGTCTTCGTGCGCAAAAGCCGATGATGCGGAAAGGAAACGCAACCCAAAAAATCGACGCCGCCGTGATAACGAACGATCATGATCTTTTCCGGATGAAGCGTCAGCGCGAGTCGATCTGCGAGGAATCTTCCCATTGATGGAATCAATGACGCCAAATAGTTTCGGTCTTCGTGGAGGATCACGAAATCATCGCAGTAACGGACATGATGTCTCAACTTGAGCTGACGTTTGATAAATTGATCCAAGACGTCCAAATAGATATTCGCGAACAATTGCGACGTCAAGTTGCCGAGCGGGATTCCGCGCGGGAAACTTCTGACAATCTCAATCATCAGTCTCATCGTCCGCTGATCCGATATCCGCTTGCTCAAAAGACCGATCAGGATGTCTTGATCCACCGATTCAAAGAATTTTTTGATATCCAGCTTCAATATCCAAACGGTTCGCGTGTCGTTCCGGGAGAGCTTCCAGGCGAATTCCCGGAAACGGTCGATGGCCTTATGGGTGCCTTTTTCGTTCCGGCATGACCAGACATCAAAGATGAATCTCTTCTCGAAGAGAGGCTCGATCATGCGAAAAACCGCATGGTGGACGAGTCGGTCTCGTACGACTGGCTTGTGGATATGCCGTCTCTTCGGGTCGCAGACATAAAACGACTCATATGGGCCGTGTCGATAAGTCCCGTCTTTCAAATCTTCATGCAACCTAAAAATATGCTCCTCAAGATTCAACTCGAACGCCTGCATGTCGCGTTTGCCGCTTTTTCCGCGGCGAAACTTCTGCCACGCTGCAAATAGATTCTCGACTGATATAATCTGCTCGAACAAATCTCTATGAACACTCCCCCCCCCCAGACCGCTTCAGTTCCCAAGTCCCCGTTTTCCATAAGCTTTTCTCGGTTTATGAACAGTGGTATGCCCTGGCCAAAAAATTCCCGAAGCAAGACCGTTTTCTCATCGGCGCGAAAGTCGACGAACTCCTTCTCGACTCGCTCGTGCTCATCTCAAAAGCGAGCGTGAGCTCTAAAGCAGAAAAGTGCTTGCCGCTCGAAGCGGCGAACCGCAATCTGGATGCGACAAAAGTCATCATTCGTCTGGCCTTCCGTCTCGGGATTGTCACCGACAAACAGTATATCAGTTTACAGACTGATATCTGGGAAATCGGGAAGATGCTGGGTGGTTGGCTAAAAAGTCTTACGTAAAAACGCCCCTGACATCAAAGGGGCGTTTTACAAAAAGCGTCACTTCGAAACACAAACCCCCAGGTTACCATTCCGGTTGTCACGTGGATTCCTATTCACGTTCGCGCCATCCGAATCGGCGTTGCCGACGTTCGCAAAGTTCCCATCCGAGGAGCGTCTGTTGTCCTGTCCCATCTCGGGCAGCACGGGTTCGGCCAAGGTCCTGGCGGTTCCCGTTGTATGATCACGCAGCGGCCGCTCCCTGACCCCGTCAGAGTCCGCTTCAGGACAGGACAAGCAGTGAGCTTTTTCTATAAAAGGCAGGCGAACCCACGACCTAAATCGAGGGTTGCAATAGCCATGCGATCTTCGTCGACCGCACATCCCGCCGCACCGCAGCGGAATGACCTGTGAATATTCTACCAAAAAAATTTCCGAAAACAAAGATTAAGGGTCAAAAAATAAAGGGTTAAGTGTCCAAGGATTTGGTAGAAAAAGACTCACGCGAAACACAAACCCCCAGGCGACCAAACCGGCAGTCACGTGGAACCCTAACCACGAGCGCGCCATCCGAAGCGGCGTAGCCGACGAGCGCAAAGTCCCCACCCGAGGAGGGTACATCGGACCAGTGCCACTCACCCGTGAGGATGCGTTCACCCTTGCCTTTGCCATTGAGGCGTTCGGTCGCAATCAGATGGAGAGCGGTGGCGTAGAGCATCTGGAAAGGTTCTGGACGATGCAGTTGATTGCGAGGGATGTCGAGGTTTCTGGCGTATTCCTCGATGACGTATTCTTGGGTGTCTTGGTGGGTGAAGGTGTCTCCAGGTTCGTGATGATGGTGTTTGTTCTTCGAATCGGGGATGGTTTGCTTGGTGATGAGCTTCCATTCGTATTTCAAACCCAGCTTCGTGAAGAAGTCCTCGTCCTTGTACCAATCGACTTTATAGAGGAATTTACCTAGGCCAAGTTTGGTGTATTCTGCTTGGATGAGACTGTTCATGCGTTCTCCGGTGAGGGGTGTGCCGTCCTTGTCTGCGACGAAG